>Ga0114901_1001470_pt1 | contig 13692 bp, 16 predicted proteins | sample MalvireepMed_s16_FD_89686 | JGI IMG/M metagenome (GOLD analysis project Ga0114901, IMG submission 89686) | Marine viral communities from the Global Malaspina Expedition - Malaspina viral metaG DeepMed_s16 | ecosystem: Environmental > Aquatic > Marine > Oceanic | place: Mediterranean Sea... | reverse complement strand
TATTGAAGATTTTAGACTTGATATTGTTATCCCTGCCACCAAGAACGATCAAGGAGAAACCATAAGCATAGACCTTCCAAGGTTTTGTTTGGTCGGAGCGACCACCGAGATGGGAGAACTTGTGCAGCCGTTTTTGGACAGATTTAAGATCAAGCACTTTATGAGATTTTATGAACCTGACGAACTTCTTATGATGCTAAAAGGAAATGCCAGCAAACTTAACATTAATATATCTGAAGATGGACTAAAGGTTCTCTCTAGAGTTAGCAGAGGAACCCCTCGCCTAGCAAATAACTTTCTAGAATGGGTGAGGGACTATCAGGTAGCTCAAGGCGTTCCTAGTTTGCAAAAGGCAGAGGTCACGCAAGCTATAGAAATGCAAGGAATTGATGAAAACGGCTTTAATCCCATAGACAGAAACTACCTCAAGATTCTTAAAAAGTTGTCCCAAGAAGCCCCTGTCGGTGTAAATACTCTATGTAGTGCATTAAATGTAGATAGACAGACAGTTGAGCAAAAGATTGAGCCGTGGCTCATCCAGCAGGGCCGTATCTCAAAAACGCCGCGAGGTCGTATACTGGTAGGGGACAAAAGAGGTGCAAAAGAAAAGTTCCTTCAACGATTTATGGGATAGAATTAATAGAAAAATTGTTTTAGGAATACTAATCCTCCTTCCCGCCGCCCTTATTGCTCTCATTGTCTATTCTATTTTATGCGACTTCATTAAATAGCATAGCAATCTCTAAAGGGAGACACGACATGGGCTGGAAACAGTTACACGATGATTCAACTATTGTTGATCTTCACTCTCATCCTTCTCTAAAGGCTTCCGTTTTCCACCGCGACCTCGGCAGCACCAAAACTAATCTCCTTTCTAAGTTTTTTAAGGAAAAGTTCTGGCCTTTCAGCGGTCGCGTAACCTTCCCAAAGATGGAGGAAGGCGGGGTTGACGTATTGCTTTCCACCACCTATGTACTAGAACAGGGGTGGATTGATGATATGTCTCTGGTTAGAAAGCTATTCTGGCTGTTCCCAAGTGTACGCAAAAAGGTCGTAGACCCTTCATATTTCGATGCCACAAACAGCATGATGGACGAAATGGAGAGCCAGATTTCTTCTTACAACGAGAGCAAGGATGAAAAGTCACGAAAGGCTACGCTCATAACCGGCAAAGATGAACTATCGGCGGGGATTGCTGCCGGAGACATGTGCGTGATTCACTCTATAGAGGGCGCACATAGCCTACAGGGTCAGGAAGCGGGCAAGATCGCCTCAGACGAAATCATGTCTCACCCCGAAGCAATCGAGGAAGAAGTGCTAAACAATTTAGAGCATTTCTTTAATAGGGGCGTTGCCTATTTGGGATTGGCACACTTTTACCCTAACTGTTGCGGTTCTCCGGTCTTTCCTTACCCAGAATACGGGGCAAAGCACCTAAATTGGCGTGAAGTTTTAGGAAGGTGGGATGAAACCGAAGGACTCACCCCTCTGGGAGTAAAGGTTGTAGAAAAAATGCTTGATTTAGGAATGTTAATAGACATTTCCCACTGTACAATTGCCGCGAGGAAGCAGATATACGAACTCGTAGCCCTTCACGGTAAGTCTGAGTGCCTTATGGCTACCCATGTCGGGTCATTTGAAATAAACCCAGTTTCCTACAACCTACAGGATTGGGAATTAAAATGGATGGCCGATCATGGGTGTGTTGTGGGTATAATTTTTATGAACTATTGGATTTCTCCAGTTGATAGTGGGCTGGGCTTAAAATACATAGAGAGAACCCTTAAACATATAATTGACGTATGTGGAACCGAAACCGCAGCCATTGGCACAGACTTCGATGGATTTACCGACCCTCCCGATGAAATTGTAGATATGTCCGAGCTTCCTCGTCTTACGAGCTACCTTAAGGGGCTAGATTATAGTGATGATATTGTTGGTAAATTTTTAGGAAAAAATGCTCTCCGATTATTGAATAATGGATGGCATCGTTAGTAGGCCGAAGGCATTATAATAAGGATGGAGGATATGAAATTTTTGTTAAATCACAGAAAAGTTTTTTTCTTTCTTTTGTTGATTCCTATTGCTATTTTAGTTTACGAGATAAGAACAACATTAATTGACTATAGACAGGCTCAAGCCGAACTTTTTTTACTTAACACCCAAAGATCATCTAACCAACACACAATCATGGGACTGGAAGTTAGGATACTTCACTATGCAGAAGATCACGAAGGCAACGGTCACAAGATGGGTGGATGTCCTTTATGTTTCAAAAATATGCTTATGGAAAAATACGATCACGAATTAATTAAGAAATTTTTAAGAGAAAATGGAGTGGACGTTCAGGAATTTCTGTCCCCCGTTCCGCAAAACAATGGGGCACGCGACTTTTCCAATGAACCACAGGAGCCAAACACCTCACCGGTTCCGTAAAACCATAAGGCACGCGAGTTTTTAATATTTTTAATAAGGTTATTTAAACAGATGGCTATAAACACAACGGCAACAGTCTCTTCGGATATAGTCTTCCAACAGCAAGACAGCGAAGACAATTCTTTTGATAACAGACAGGGCTCCATAGGATTTTCTGCCACACTAACCTCGGGGATTGGCGCAGACTACAAGGAAATTGACGCCGTTTTCAATCTCCAAGATTATGTGATTGCGTCGGGAACCACGCTAGCCCTGAATTTTGCAGAGATTTCCCAACCTATAGTGGGAAGTCAGTTTACAATTGCTTTTACTGGAATAAAAAGTCTAATAATTTTCAATCAAAACACGGGTGTGGGCCAACAAGTTGCCGTAAGAACAACAGGAGACAACGCCCTAAGCGGGATGTTCAACGGAGGAACCGGTAATGTTCTAATAAAGCCGGAAGGAAGCTACATGTATTCAGACATATATCACGGGCTCTCGGTAGGGACAGGGGCCAATCAACAGAGAAATATCTACATTGGCAACACCGTAGATGTTATGCCCCCATACGGCGGAGCAGGAAGTGCATACAGTACCGGAGTTAAAGTTACCGTTATCGCAGTGGGCGTAAGCGGCGGCGTTTAATGAAATATCTATATGAGTACGCCAACGGAACCAGCGAAGATCCCCGGTTAACTTGGGAACTTCGTATTCGCGCGAACGGCGACACCGTATATGTGTCCCCCCGATGCGCCACCAAAGAGGACTGCAATAAGTACCGACTAGAGTTCGAGAAAAAGGAAAAAAATGAATAGACTCAAAGGAACACTTGCTTATTTGGCCGGGCCAATGGACGAAGTGCCCGACCTAGGACGAGACTGGCGACTGGAAATTCAGGAATTCCTGTGGTCATTGGGTGTAGGCGTTCTCAATCCCTGCGATAAGCCGACAGAGCTGGGGAAAGAAGATGAAGATCTTCAAAGACTAACACTTTTGCTTAGGGCGGATGCAGAGGACTTTGAAGCTCAGGGAAAGATTGAAATGGCAGATGCGTGCTATGAGCAAATAGAAGAACTAATGAACCCCATTGTGTCGGTCGATTTTGCTATGGTTGATCGAGCCGGTTTCATTATACTGTATGTTGATAAAGATTATCATATGTGTGGCTCTTATTCCGAAGAGACGCTGGCTGTCCTGCAAAAGAAGCCAGTTATAATCTGCTGTAAGCAAGGAAAGTGGTGCATCCCAAATTTCCTTTTCAAAAGAAAGGGTAGACACAAAACCATGTTTAGTAACTGGAAACAAGTGAGGGAATACCTTTTTAGCGTGGCCCACGACGAAGAAGTAGACGATCTGGGCGTTTGGAAATTTTTTGACTATGAAAAAGTATATGGAAAAAACTCTGAAAGTATATATAGTTAGCTCTCCAGTAGCACATCCCGCCGCTGCACAGAAAACTAAAAAGAGCTTTCTTGAAAACTTTCCTAATATAGACATCCAGATAATCAAGGAAACTAAATCCGGTATCGGAAAGGCGGCAATGTTCTCCCTCCCATTCCTTTCTGGCTTTAAAGGCATTTGCTTGGGAGTTATGGAGGGATATCGCTGCACAAAAAGGATAAAAGACTTGCTTTACGAACTAAAACCCCTAGATCCATTTGTTTGCGGACTCAATGGAGATGCGACAGCTTGGGATTGCTCTCATGTAACATCAACAGAAATATACTCCGCTCAAAATCTCGCAGACGTGTTTGCATCTCCGACTAATTACTTGAAAAAAATAGAAGGTGATGATGCCTCCGGAAGCTGCCGGACCTCCTCATACAACTCCGCGTGGTTTGACTTTTCTAAGTACCTTACTCCCAGCCCCAAAAGACAGTAGGTTAAACATGAAAGAAACCAATTCAAGAAAATTTGTTCCCAAAGGTTGGGGTTACGAAGATTGGATCGTGAATAAGGATCTTTATTGTGGAAAGCTTTTGTTTTTTAAGAAAGGCAAAAGATGTAGCTGGCACTACCACAAGCTAAAAGATGAGACCTTCTACATCCATAGGGGCGAGCTGGAGGTTAAGTATGGGTGGTCGGACGAGAAGATAGGCTTAGGCACAAAGACCATCATCCTAAAGGAAGGAGATGAATTTCACGTTCCCGTTGGGATGCGACATCAAATGACTGGACTCACGGATGTTGAGATGTTTGAATTCTCAACCCAACACTTTGATGAGGATTCAATAAGAATAGAAAAGGGCGATTAAATTGAATAAAATATCTGTCCTCTCTATGTTTAGGGACTCAGAAGACTATCTACAGGACACCTTCTTGCGACTTGAGGAATTGGAGCAGGCGACGGAGGGCTTTTCCTTTGAATATTTTTTCTATGAAAATGATTCAGAAGACCGTACTGTAGAGATGGTTCAGGAATGGCTTAGCCGTCGATCCGGCAAGCTGACCTCAGAAACTTTAGATAGACCAAAGTTTTCTCAGTCCGCTGCCGTGGAAAGACAGGTCATAATGACTGACTACAGAAACAGGCTCCTGTCTAGCTGCAAACCCCTTTCATCTAGCTATTCCCTACTGCTTGACTCAGATGTTATTTTTGCCCCCACCCTGATAAATGATTATCTTAGCTATATGACAGATTCGGTAGTGATGACAACCCCAAACACAAAACAAAATATAAAATGTAAAATGTTTGACTCAACAAAAGACAGCTATTATGATAGCTGGGCACTCCGTGACAGCAACGGCAACATGGGAATGGTGTGGGCCCATAACCCCTTTTATTCACAGAGAGATAGAGACAGTTGGGAGGAGAACAGCCCCGTTAAAGTCAACTCAGCTTTCGGAGGATGCCCCCTAATAAAGACAGAGGTTCTAAACAACATCTTATGGGCCACGCAAGGAGGGTGTGAGCATTGGCACTTTTGCAAAATGGCAAGGGAATACGGAGATGTTATAGTTATTCCAGCGATTGAGGCTAGGGTGGAAATAGAAGATAGGGTATTTTCAAATGAACAAACAACAGTAGAGATACAGAGACAGAGATTTTCTCTTTTAAATGGGTTTTAAGGAAGTCCTATGAATTTTTCCATTATTTTAAACAGCAGAGGAAGGATAAGTCTATTATTTAACCTCCTAGAATCTATTTATTCAACAGCATCTAGACCAGAAGCGGTTGAGGTTTTCTTAAATATAGACCTAGATGACACCGCTTCGGTGCAAGCGGGTGCGCTCCTCGAATTTAACTTTAAAAATGTTAAAGTTCAAACAGGAGAGAGGCCGACAAATCTCCACAAACCAATAAACGAGATGGCAAAGAAATCTAAGGGAGACTACCTATTCGCCTTAAATGACGACGTTACATTTCTCACTCAAGGCTGGGATAAAATTATATTAGAAAAATCCGAGGAATTTCTTAACCGACACAGCGATGACATTATGTACGCTGGCGTCTCCGACAACAGCTTTGATAAGGCCAATCACCAAAGATATGCATCCTTTCCTATAATTTCACGGCCATCCTACGAGGCCCTAGGGTATTTTATGCCCGAAAAGTTTGTGGCCCTCGGTGCGGACGTTTTTTTATATCGTATATTTGAGAGCGTAGACAGGATACTACTAATAGACAATGTTAGGCTGGACCATTTCTACCACTCTACCCTCGATGCCGTTAACAGCCCAGATGAAACAGCTACCCATATGAGAAACATTACTTACGAAAACCTTCCGGCCGGAAACCCTTGGGAAATTGATATCTCCAAAGAATCGGAATTACTTAATGAAAAAATTGCTAGTAGTTTATAATACTTGCGGAATAAGTGGTAGATCGAACCTAAATGCCTACCTAAATTCCGTAGAGAGCATCTTAGAGCAAGACCTAGAGGGCACAGAGGTGGCTATCTCTAGTTGTCTTAATCAGCCAGCCGAGATGTCTTTTCTCCAATCTTATTTTAGCGACAACGTTTCCTACAACTATATAAAAGAAATTCTTCCGGTAAGCGTCACCTTTAACCACACGGTCAATCATTGTGTCGATAAGTTTGGTGAATTTGAAGGATATATGTTTGTTGATTCAGGTATATCATTCGGAGAGGACACAACTATCATCAGGAGGCTTTACGATCTCTTCATTTCGTCCGAGTATGGTATGGTTGCAGCCAGAACCGATGACGACATGGGCTTTGATGATTGGTTTAAGACAGATATGGTGGGAGATAGTTTATTTGCCAAAGACCATTTGGTAGTCCCTGTCGGAAGGGCCGTAAACTTACACACCCAGATATTCTCTAACAAACTCCTAAAGAGCTACGGAAATATTCTTCCGGATATTTTTGCGGGACAATGTATGGAATCAGTGTTTAGCTTTTTATGTGCCGCTCTAAAAACAAGGTGGGTCGTTCATAAAGACATCATTCTTGAACACGCAACCGGAATGGACGGCCCAAGCTCAGGATTTTCACCGTCCCTCCATCAGCTTCAAGGAAAACCAAGGTGGGATCATATGTTCGGAACCGAAGAATCAATTTTAGACATAGTAGGAAGAGGAACACCTTACGGAATGGGCTACGAAGAAAATAAGAGCATAGCGGTGCACGATCCCTCTAAATTTACAGACGACCTCTCTAACGACGACAGACTAGAGGGTTATATCAAAGACAATATGTTCCTAAAATCTCCCCAGTTTGATTATAATAATATAAGTCATGAGTTTAAGTAATGACCGATATCAGCTTTTTACTTCCTACAGCAAGAGCAATAGATCACCCAAGTGTCCTTCGAGAATGTATAGAGGGAATTAATCGGGAGCACGCCAGTTTAAATTATGAAATATTAGTATATTCACGATATTTTGTGGAGGGTGAAAACGTCAAGTGGATAAAAGAGGAGGGTGAATGTGGCCCGATACGGGGCTTCAATCTCCTTGCCTCAGAATTTGCAAAAGGAGATTACTTAGTATGCATTACCGATGATCACCTAATAATAGACTCTGCCAAGCTATGCATTGATAATATAGAAAATACGTTTAATGACAGAAAGTACAAAATAGGAGGCTTAATGCCACAAGGCCCCTGTTATATGCCACAAAGAGGAGACGGGTTAGGAACCCACATAATTGAGGAAAATCTTCCTAGGGTTCCTCTTCTAAGATTCCCGGTGGTAAGAAAAGATACGGTAAAATTATTAGGAGGCTGCGTATTTCACCCCGACCTTTTTTACCACGCAGGAGACATTTGGCTTGGATATTTCTTGCACGAAAAAGGAGAGACCGCGATAGAGGGCCCAACAAGAATAAGGGAAATCCAGAGACTAAAAAACCCAACCTACGAGGTGGCCGATTGCGATATAGTGTACGCACTTATCAAACGTTATCTAGCAGGACATACCGAATATATTTCCTAGAGGAAAAATGAAAAATGAAAAATAAGATAAAGCTTAATCTCGGATGCTTCAATAAAAAGCTTCCGGGCTTTGTTAACGTGGACATCAGGAAAGACGTTGATCCAGACGTAGTTGACAACGCATTCTCATTAGACAAATTTGAAAACAACTCGATAGACTTAATCTATGCCTGCCATATGCTCGAACACCTAGACTACAAAGAAACCGAACAAGCATTTTCTCGCTGGCTAGAAGTCTTAAAAACGGGGGGGGTTTTAAGGTTGGCCGTCCCCGACCTAGAGGGCGTTTTTGCCCACTACTTTTATTACAAAAAGCTCGATGTGCTAATGCATATGTTATACGGAAGCCAGAGACATGACTTTGATTTCCATAAGAATGGATGGGATTACGACAGGCTAGAAAGAGACCTCCTTCTCGCTGGCTTTAGCGAAGTTCGACGGTGGGACTGGAAGACAACGGAACCCCACTCCTATTGTGACGACTATAGTCAAGCCTACTGGCCTCACATGGACAAAGAGTGCGGTAAATTGATGAGCCTAAATGTTGAGGCCGTTAAATGAAGTTGAGCGTTTTTTTGCCCACCATAAGGACTCATCTCCTAGAAAAGTGGTATGAAACGGTATCTCAATCATGTAGCAGGCATGACTTTGAAGCCGTATTCTGTGGACCATTTGATTTGCCACCGACCCTATCCAGCAAACCGAATGTTAAATTTATCAAGGACTTTGGCAACCCGACTCGGGCAGCTCAAATCGCGGCCACTCAATGCGAGGGAGAATACCTCTATCACACTACCGATGATGTGACATTTTTTCCAGACGTTATTTCAAATGAGCTTGACAAAATGGAAAAGAGTAAAATTATAGGAATGAGATACAGAGAGGGAGAGCAACATTCGGGACACCTACTTCATGATTCATATTGGTATGCTCACGAAGCCTATGGTGAAATGCCGGGGATAAATCCTAAGTGGGGCATCTGTGTGCACTTCTTAATGTCTCGTAAGTTATTTATAAGATATGGAGGGTTTGACTGTCGTTGGCAATATCTAAATCATGCAGGCCACGACCTTCTGTTTAGAATTCAACAGAACGAAAACATCCAATACTCCCTGTCTAAAGAAGAGGCATGTTCGGCAGACTGGATGCCGAATATCACCGGAGACCATGCCCCCATACACTTTACACAAACAGAAGACGACGCCCCCCTCTTCCACAGAGAGTGGTTTTTTAAAAACAACAGGGGTATCATCCCTCTAGAAAATTATAAGGATCAACCAAAGGTCTGGAAAAAGAGATTTAGCGGAGAAGAGGAAAGGTATGGTGACCTACAGTGAGCATTCTAATAACCGGCAAGTCAGGAACAGTTGGGTCTAACCTTATTGGTGACGGCTTTTCATCTAAGGAATATGATCTCAGGAATTCCGAAGAAGCGATAGTAGCAATTGAAAACTTCAAACCTAAATCTATCATTCACTGTGCGGCTGCTGTTGGAGGCCTAGACGAACACCTTCGATTCAAGAAGAAATTATTCTATGACAACATGCTAATAAATCTCAATCTACTTGAGGCCGCTAGAGTAAGAGACGTTAGAAGAGTCCTCTCCTTTTTGTCTTCCTGCATCTATTCCGAAGAATCAAGTCCTCCTTACGATGAATCTAATGTTCACGACGGAGAACCCTTCGAGGCATATTATCCCTATGGATATGCCAAAAGAATGCTAGAAGTTCAAAGTAGAATTTATTGTGAAGAATATGGCTTGCAATATAATTGTGTAATCCCCACAAACATATATGGAATAAATGATAATTTTAATATTCAAACAGGACATGTTATAGGGGTCTTAATTCACAAGTGCTATAACTCCAAGAGAGATAACACCCCCTTCTATGTATGGGGAGATGGCACACAGGAGCGTGAATTTTTATTCACCGGAGATGTTAAAAAAATAGTCGATTGGGCGGTTCCTAACTACTTGGACAAAAGTCCCCTCGTCTTGTCGAATAATGTAACAATTTGCATGGCCCAAATAGCAGAGCTTATAGTTAAGGCCTTTTCCTTCAGGGGAAAAATTATATTTGAGTCAGATAAGCCGAGTGGTCAAAAGAGCAGACGCCTTTCTGGAGATAAACTAAAGTCGTTATTGGACATAGATTTTACACCGATAGAAGAGGGTATCAATCTGACGGTAGAATGGTTTATTAAAAACTATGATATTGCTAGGAGATAAAGCAGCATGGGTCCGGACTTATCCATTATAATTCCCACCATTCGCATAGAAAGCTGGGAGCCCCTCATTGAGTCAATAGCTGACTCCTGCTGGAGAAATTCCCATGAGATAATTTTTGTTGGGCCATCATATAATAACTATATCGACAAGTTTAAAAATATTAAATATGCAAGGGACTTCGGAAGCCCAAACAGATGCCAGCAGATAGGAATGACACTTGCAGAAGGTGAATATGTGACATGGGGCTCCGACGACTGCCTGTACGAGCCCCACGCCATAGACGAGTGCTTAAATATAGCTAGAGAAAATGATGAATGTATTATTGTAACTAACTACGACGAAGGAGGAAATGTAGCCGTAGAAGACTTTTCTATTAATCATTGCTACCCAAGCTGCCCAGCTATAGCCGACGAGTGGGTAATTTTCAACACCGCATTCATGCAAAGAGATGTTTTTGAGTCCCTCGGAGGCTTCGACTGTTCATTTGACGTTACCTGCGTAGGTCACGCCGACCTTGCGGCCCGCTGCCAATTTGCGGGACACAATGTTATTGTACACAACATAAAGCTCCTACAGTGTTTGCATATGCCAGCGACCACTGGAGATCACGCACCAATTCACTACGCTCAACTGCAAAAAGATATCCCAAACTACATAGCTAAATTCAATGCACCATCTTTCCCTATCGAGAATGTAAAATCTAGTAACTGGAAGGAACAGCCCCCAGTATGGAAAAGGAGATTTAATGAAACTACCTGAAAACAAATCGGCCCCAGTCACCCAGAATGCCTATGATCTCAGCATAGTCGTTCCTAGCATCAGAGAAGATAAAATACAAAGGCTTCTAGATAGCATCCCCGCCTCTATTAAAAATTATTCCTATGAAGTTATCGTTGTAGGGCCCTATAAACCTCCCGAGGAATGTCTTTATATAGAGGATTTGGGCTCACCCAGTAGGGCCGTACAAAGAGGGGCGCTGCTTGCTAGCGGTAAATTTGTAAAATGGTCTACTGATGACGGCATCTATAGGCCCGGTGCCCTCTCCGAAGTCTTAGATTTGGCACAAACCATAGAAAGACACGATGGAATAATTGTTAAATATACCGAGGATGGCCCAGCTAACTGGGTTACCGGGGCGGACGACATATACTATACTGCTTGGACTCACGACTCAAATAAGCTCGCGGGTATTCCGGAGGACTACAAAATTGCCCCCGTAGCCCTCTACCACACCGACTTCTTTAAAGAGATTGGGGGTCTAGACTGCGAGTTTGAACACATTAACATGAACACTCATGACTTGGCGTTCAGAATTCAACGGAATGGAGGCAAGTTTTATTTTTCACCTTCTGTCGTTATGCATTGTGATTCACGAAACCGCTCCGACGAGCACCTCCCCCTCGACGCAGCATACCAGCTAAACGATTTGCCAAAATTCAGCGATTTATACGGAACACCAGAACCAGCAAAGGATAGAATAAATATAGACTATGATAGCTGGGAAAAGTCACCCTCTCCTTGGAGAAGATTTAAATGAAAGTCTTAGTAACCGGAAGCAACGGTCTTTGTGGATCGGCCCTCAAGGAGGAAAGCGGTAGCTCTGCGCATGACTTCTATTTTGCTTGCAGAGAAGACGCAAATTTAACAGATGCAGATGAGACCAATCGCCTTTTTGAAAGGGTGCGTCCAGACGCAGTAATACATACGGCGGCCAAGGTCGGTGGCATCGGCGGCAATGAAGCAATGCACGCCGACTTCTTTTATAATAATATACTCATGAATACACATGTAATTAAGTCATGTATTGATTTTGATGTGCAAAAACTCCTCGCGTTTTCCTCTGTTTGCGTTTTTCCTGACGACATCGCCCTCCTAGAAGAAAACAGGATGCACGATGGCCCCGTGTTTGACTCTAACTTTGCCTATGGGTATGCCAAGAGAATGGTAGACGTATACATTAGGGCAGCAAAACGACAATACGGCGTGCAGAACTATTGTTCCATGATCCCCGGAAACATTTTCGGTAAACACGACATGTACTCCATTGAGCACGGCCACATAGTTCCGGCCCTCATGCACAAACTTCTGATTGCAAAAGAAACCGGAGGAGATTTTTACGTGTGGGGAGACGGCAAAAGTTTACGAGAATTTATTTGTGTAAATGATCTTGCCAAAATACTCAACCATCTTCTAGATATGGAAGAAATTCCTGAGAGACTAATAGTCTCTGGAGAAAAAGAATATTCAATAAAAGAGATAGCTGAAATGTTGGTCGATATTGCAGATTTCCCGCATGAAACCATTTGGGACACAACAAAACCGAACGGACAAAGAAACAGACCGTCTTCCAAGAAAAAGTTTAACGAGCTTTTTCCCGCTTTTGAATATTCCGATATTTACAATTCCTTGAAGTCTTCGTGGGAGTGGTTTGTTCAGAACTACCCAAATGTAAGGACAGAATATAATGAATAGAAAACTAGACGTGCTAATTGTTGCCCCCAGCTCGGCTCGACAGCTATACCAAGACCTTAGCGAAGACTTTTCAGCCAAGGAGCCGAATATTTGGGCTGGCTTACTTGCAAATGCGGCCCGAGCCAAGGGGTTCGGTGCGGCTATTTACGACATGGAAATAGATCCAGATATCAGGAGAATAGCCGAATATGATGCGAGCCTTATACTATTCGCTGTGACAGGACAAAACCCCAATGCCTCCACCGCCGCAATGACGGGAGCAGTAGAAGCGGCAGAGCGGACAAGGGAACTTTTGCCAGAAACAAAGATCGCTTTTGTTGGCCCCCACGTAAACGCGCTCCCGCGCGAAGTGCTAGAAAGACACCCCTTTATCGACATTGCATTCACAAACGAGGGAGTCTACGCCCTGCTAAACCTACTATCAACTGACCTATCATACGGTGCATTAAAAAGCATTTGTGGAATTGCCTATCGAGAGGGAGACGATATCAAAATGAATCCCCCCGAAATGATTGTTCCTCAAGAACTTCTAGAACAGGATTTGCCGGGGGTGGCATTTGACTTAATGCCCAGCCTCGACCACTACAGAACCAGTAGCTGGCACTCGAACTTCATAGACGAAGACCGCACCCCGTTCGCTAGCATTTATACTTCCCTCGGATGCATTTATAAGTGTGAGTTCTGCATGATTAATATAATAAACAGAACTGACAATGACCCGCTTTCAGTCTCCTCTGACTTTAATAAGTTCAGATTCTGGGACCCGCACTTTACCATCAAGCAGTTGGATTATTTGGCAGAACAAGGGGTCAAGCAATTAAAAATTGCTGATGAGATGTGGGTTCTTAAGCCAAAACACTTTATGGTTCTTTCTGACCTAATCATAGAAAGAGGATATGATTTTAATATCTGGGCCTACACTCGCATAGACACAGTTAAGCCACAGTATCTCGAAAAGCTCAAGGCAGCAGGCGTTAATTGGCTTGCAATCGGAATCGAAGCTGGAAACCAAGAGATAAGAAGAGAAATCACAAAAGGAAAATTTGAAGACATTAACATCAGAGAAGTCACGAAGATGATTCAGGATGCTGGGATTAATGTTTGCGCCAACTATATATTTGGATTAGGCCACGACAACTGGGACACGATGCAAGAAACCCTAAACCTTGCCCT
>Ga0114901_1001469_pt1 | contig 13710 bp, 10 predicted proteins | sample MalvireepMed_s16_FD_89686 | JGI IMG/M metagenome (GOLD analysis project Ga0114901, IMG submission 89686) | Marine viral communities from the Global Malaspina Expedition - Malaspina viral metaG DeepMed_s16 | ecosystem: Environmental > Aquatic > Marine > Oceanic | place: Mediterranean Sea... | reverse complement strand
GGTCGAGATCTTGAACTGGCTCAGCGTCAGGAAGAGAACGTACGCTACCGTGATGCCCTGACAGGGGCAGCAGACATCGGCCAGGAACAACGCCGACGAGGACAGGAAGAATATCTAACTGCCCTCCAGACAGCAACAGGTCTCACAGAGTTTGAGAGCCGGAACCTCCTGGATACGATTCAAACAACAGGGGATCTCCAAACTGACATGGGTCATTTGGCCTTGGATGTCTTGTCAGAGAATGCAGACTGGGCAATGTTCATCCAGCAGATGGGTCTCCAACGTGAAACGATCCGAGAGATGGTGGAACGTGGACGCTTATCAGATGTTGCAGACATGTTGAACAAATTCATGGACCTCGCACAGATTACCCAACGTGGGTACGTGCAGAACTAATAGGACGGATATATGTTTGGACAAAGAAAACCTCCAGGAATGGGACCCCCGCCGAATGCCATGGGGAACCCCCAAGGTCCTCCAGGATATGTGGCTCAAGCCTCCAGACCTCAAGGGGTGGGAGGAGTTGTGCAGTCTCCTACGCATACAGGAATGCCCACTCGTCCAGGATTCAATCCGAATGCAGGTCAAGGGGTTTCAAGGAGGCCAAATCCAACAGGTCCGGGAGGAAGAGGACAAGGTGGTCCCCCTCCGCCCGGATTTAAGGGGGGAGATCCAAGGCAGCAGCAGGCACAGGGTGGCCCTCCACAACAGCCAGTCAGACCTGGTCCCCCGATCGATTTCTTTAATGCTGTCGGTGGAACAGGATCAGCCTATGCCGGAGGGGTAGGCCCTGCGGGTACCATGAATCGTGGATGGCAGATGGCCTCAGCCAGAAATAAAGGAAACGGTTATGGCACGACGTAGAAGAGGAGGAGGTTGGGGACAATTCGGAGCTGACTTTCTGGCAGAGATGGGAGATGCTGGAGTTGCATTTGCACAGGACCAGGAAGAAGAAGAACGGTACCAGACTCAGCAAGCAAATCAAATGACCCAGGCTCTTGCTGCACAGCAACTGGCAAGGAAAGGCACAAGAGCACAAGGGAAAGAGCTGCTGAAAGGAGTCGGGGAACAGTATCCCTACGCCAATATGGGCGGGGCAGAAGCAATGATGGCTGGTTCCACGCTAACTCCTCAAGAGCGGATGACAACGTTTACTGAGGGCTTACGCCCTGACATGTCAGATGTTCAACGACAACAGCTCTATGAGTCCATGAACCTCCACCAAATGGAAGGTGGGGAACCATGGCAAACCCATGCAGCACGCACGATGGCTCCAGATCAGTATGGACCCCCCATTGAAGGCTATGCCCCAGGCGGTCCTGTAGAGCAAGCCCAGAATATCTTCCGTGGATTAGGGGAAGAGACAGAGCGCATGGAAGCTCGATTGAGAGAGCAAAAGAAACAAGAGCTGCTAATAGCTCACGACTTTAGCCCAGGGGAATCAAAAGTTGTTAAGGACAAGGATGGAAAGCCCGTTCTAATCTTCTACAAACAAAACCCATTGACCGGGATGATCGAGATTAAGCGAGCACCCGACGACGAGTTTACGCAGTATGACCCCCGTAATCCAACCCAATTACAGGAGTTGATGGCGATGGGCTTGTTTGGGGATCTGGCTGGACGCACGCCACCTCCAATCGAAGAAGGTCATACCATTAGCGGTGTGACGGGTACGGGCGAGGACGCTGAGGTCAAAACAGGTCCAATGGACCAAGGCACAGTCTACAGAGATGTAACACAAACGCCGTGGGGTGCTGCAACGGACGCAGCAGCCGGGGCTGTTGGAGATGCTGCCACAGCAATATGGGAAGGGGGCATAGATCTCTTCACGATGGACCCAGAAAGTTGGGGACACGAAGACTGGTCAAATCGTTCGGGGAGGACCGCCCAAGATTTTGAGGAGGCCAACCAGCATGCCCTCGGTGCCAATCCGTTCCAGCAAGCCCAGGCTGACGATGAAGAAATAGCTCAACATCTTGGTCACATCCAACAACGCTGGGATGATCTCCAGCGAGTAGCAGCCGAAGGTGATGCAGGCACAGCTCAATTATTGATGAAAGATCTGATGCACTATGTAACTAGCCCAGATGTAGCACACATCCTGACAGATGCAGGGAAACAGCGCATTTTATCTCAACTGGGACATTTCCCTGTACAACCACCGCTGCCTCAAGGGGGCGTTATAGGTGAAGGATTTGGGCAGAAACTTTCGGACGCAGGTTATCCTTGGAATCCCTTAGATCCTAAGTACAAAGATGCCAAATTAAATGTGGGGGGTGGCACTGCCCGTCGCCCTTTTGATCTGAGTCAGGAACAGGGAACTGCCAGCTCTTCAGTTGTGCCTGACATACAAGGGGGTAAGGGTTATATACCAGGGGTACCTCAAGAAGATGCCTTTGCTCGCCGTCAACGAGAGCTTCAGATCCCCTCATCAAGTCAGCAGTTACCTCCGTTGGAAGAAGGAGCAACAGTCGAACGTCGCCCCGGACCTGCCTTACCACTTCCAAGTAAAGGAGGATATGCAGCTCCTCGGAAGCCTCCATTATGGAGGCGGGGGCCTTTGACTGAAGGTGCACAAGTTTCACCGAGGACTCCTCCCCGACCATTTGATCTGAAGGATCAACAGGGGATTCTTCCATCGACGCAAGTCCCAAATATTCAAGGGGGAAGACCAGGACCGTTACCTCCCCTTAGCAGGGAACTTGATATCCAGACACCAATGACACCACGGCAGCCGTTGCCTCAAACACCTACTGATCCGAGAGGCCTACCGCAACGAGGACCAGGGGGACCGCCTGACATTCAGGGTGGATTGACTCCGAGACAGCCATTTCCACCTTCAGGACCAGAGATGACTCAACGTCCTCAAGCAGGCTTTGACTTGAATCAGATGCCGGGGACTCCTGAGAGTCAGCAGCTCTCGCAGGTCCGAGGTGGGATCGGAGCAGGCCGTTGGTTGGGGCGTCCCGGACATCGAAAGTTCTTTGAACAGGATAATTGGGCCTTGCCTACTCAAGTAAGTAAACCTTCAGAAGAAGTTTTCCCGAAGGCAGGGGCGGGTCTCTTGGGGATTGGAACGCAAGCAGGTGCAGAGAAATTGGAGGCCCAGGTGAAAGCCTATGCAATGGGCAATGATAATCCCTTTGCCCAGGATATGCCTCAACAGACACCTGAGCAGCGTCGTGCTATGTGGGCCATGATGAGGCGTTGGATCAACACTGAAAGTAAAGGGGAGTCTAAAGTTGAGTCTGGCAAGGCAGCACATGGAGTCCTACAGGTTATTGAGAGTAAGGCTCGCGCTGACCTCATCAAAGATGGAATCATCCGTGAAGAGGACTACCCGAACTGGAAGACTGATTCACAAGAGAACATGCAAGTTGCCATGTTGTATCTACATCTTCTAGCAAGTAAACCTTCAGGAAATTATGGCTGGTCTACAGCCCATGATGCATTGTCTGCTTACCATGCAGGTCCTACGCTTTACAGTGCATATAGAGATGCCGTAAACAATGAAGGACATGATCCTAATGTAGATTTCAGGTTGGTCGTAGACGGTGAGCATGAAGGTACTTATGGATCACGCTCCAGGAACTATGCAAACTCTATCCTGAATGCCTTGCCCCCTGAAATGGTTGATGAGCTGGACAAATACTTCAAGCAAGCTGCTCTAGGGGCTGGACGCGAGTTTAAGAACCGAGAAGGAAAAGCAAAGGAACAATAATGCCACCAGCACTACCTCCCGGAATGGGTGAAATTCTCAGAGGCGCATTGATCCGCCGATATGGAGATGACGTTTCATCTCCAGAAGCTCAGCAAGTACTTGAAGCTGTCCACAACAGGGACATGGGTGTCATCAGTACTCTCATGGAAGAAGGAGAGGTAGGATACCCTAATGTTGGAGCCTTGGGCACAGGCCAACTTGGACTTGCAGCAACATCTCTAAGTCGATTGCTCCCCCTTGCTCGATTGCACCCCAAAATTGGAGCAGGGATGGCGGTGGCTGGCAAACTGGCTGACTGGGGACTCGGGGCCTATGGTGTTGCTAACCTCCACGATGCCTACAAACGAGAACAACTTGGTCTCCCAGGGACAGGAGCACAAGCTGCCTGGGGTGGTGCTGATCTTGCATTTCCAGTAGTAGGAGCTGGAGGTGCATTAGCTCGACGAATAGGTACATCGCGTGCGAGTATGTTCCCCAAACTCCGCAAGGAAATTCTGGGGGGTGATCGATCTCTGGATGCCGAAAAGGGTGGACTCTTCAGGTTGCTTACAGGTGGAGAATTCAAACCTAAAGCAGATTTTACATCAGCAGGACCTGGATTCCAGGGAGCAGCAGATGCTGCGGCACAAGCCAAGCGAGAACGTGAGTTCGCGGAGCGAGCTGCAAAAATGGCACCTGATGAAGCGAAGCAGCTAAGGATTCAGAGGAAGCGGAATCCGACCGACCCAAGATTTGATGCTACGCAACCTCAATCTAACGAAGTTGTTGTAAAGGACAAGGACGGGAACGTTCTTCCTGGTCCCGGTCGAGGGTGGGACGAGCGGGGGGTTGCAGCTACAAGAAGAGCAACTGGCAGGACTCCAACGCCGTATCAACCTGGCCCAGTAAGAGCTGCTCCTAGCATCGTTCGACGCTTGGATGATCCCATAGATGTACGAGGGACAGACGCTCAACCTGGACTGCCTTTCGACAAGCCAGATCCTATGGAAGCTGACGTACGGTATTCAGGGTCTCCCGAAGGTTTTGAAAAAGGTGCTAATCCCTTTGTTAAGGGCGACACCTTACATCCAACAGCAGGCAGGACTCGTCTACCTGGATCAGATGAAATTACGGGACAGCAAGCTGATGTAGATCTAGTCTCTGATCTCTTCTCTGAAGATATCTATGACCTTGAACCCAGCGTCGTTGTAAATAAATTTGAGGATGCCATACACGCACTCGCTCGAAACGAGGATCTAGGACTGGAAGCAGGGACAGTCAATGAGTTACACAATATCTGGACCACAGCAGGAGCAAGAGCATCTAAAATAGCAGATGACATAGAAAATCTTAAGGCGTATGCAGCAGATTTTTATGCAAAACATGGTGAAGATGCGATTGCTGCTGACCAGGAACTCTTTAACGTATACAACAACATTATGGGCCAGGGTGGGGATGTCGAGCGACTAGCAGCAAGTTTAGAACGAGCTGAGAAAGCAGTCCATAACGCCCTAAAAGGTGTGGTTGTTAGGGTCCGAAAGGGCATGAAAACTGGGATTGAAGGGGCTGAGAAGCAGAAGATAGCCAGAGAGTCAATGGATAATCTCTTCTCTGGCGTAAAGTATACAGCTCCTGTACCTCCATCACCTCCTCCAAGCATGAGGCCAGGATACTCGGTGCCGTTAGAGGCTGCTCCTACAGGGGTAGGCGTCCCTACTACACCAAAGGTACCAAAGGTTGGAAGAAAACAGAGACCAAGTAACCAGGGGAACTTGTTTGGGCCTGAAGTTCCTCCGCAAGGTCAAGATCACATCAAAGCTAAAGTTGCGGAGTACAAGGAAAGAGGGAGAGTAAGAAGAAGGAGGACAGTCTAATGGCCATTAACGTTGGGTTAAATCTCCTCCGTAGATTAACAAGGAGCAAAAAGCAGAACCCTTTTGCTCTCTTCTCCCCTGAGCAAGAGGAAATCCTGAAACAAGGAGCAAAAGCAGTCCCTGAGATTCGACGTAGTGGACGAGCACATGACATGGTACGGGAGATGAAGCGGGAGTACTCAGGGGTACTCCAGAAAAGAAAAAAATTTCTTGAGGCTCAAGAGGATACCCAGACAGCAAAAAATATTACAGGGACAGATGAGCAAATAGAGTTAACAGATACTGCCGCTAAAACACCTGCTCCCAAGGGTAAACCACGTTCAAGGGTGAACGTGCAAAGAGGGAAAGCAACCCCAAGAACCTCCGAAGCTCAGGCTAGAAGAGATGAGTGGGAAACCTGGGCAGAGAATGCGAAGAACATCGCCAAACGGGATGCTAATCACATTGCAAGTCAGCAATTTGGTGTGGGAAAACGAGGCAAAGCATTCCAGAAGGCAGTCAACAAAATTTATGCCAAAGATGTAGCCCGTATCAATGCCAGGGTCCGGCAGGCACTCCAAGATATAACTGCTAAACCTGTTGCACCAGGAAGGCAGCAACTCCTGCCCCTGGATTTCCGATCGGCAGGACTGAAACGTGCTCCAGCTATGAGGCGCGGTGACTTTAGTGATGACCCAACAAGCACGGTTAAGTACACACCGTCAGGAGATCGACAGGCTATGCAGGGAGATCCACTGCCCTACACTGCCCAGGAAACTGATGAAATTGAATCACTTCTACGGGAGAGCCAGCAGAAAAACCTTGGAAGGCATCCACAGGCTCCAGTACATAAAGGGTTAGAGCAAGCAGAAGTAACAGAACATGGAGGGTTCACCACCAGGACAGCTCCAAGTGGCAGGACAGAAATTCAGGTCAAGCGAGACCTCTCTGGGAAGCCTGTCTATGAACCAGATGAGTTCTTTGAGGGTGTACCGGGAGCAACAGCGGTTAGGACATCGGGTGGCCGGAAGATTCCTGGACTGGCAAAGGTTGAACACACGCCAACGGTTAAGAAATTCTTAAAAGAGCCTACACAGCTAGACCTTCTGGATCCAAAAGCTGCTACAAGATTACGGGATCCAAATGTACTTCCAGATCAACCTCTCCTGGATGAGGTTACTCCTACCTCTAGGCTTGAAACAACTCCCAGGGATATAACACCTAAGAAGTCAAGAAGAGCCAGTGACTTCTTCCTGTCAGCGAATGAATACAATGCTATCAAGTCAGCACTACTGCGAACGGCTACAACCTCAGAAAAGTACCAGGACCTTGTAATATTTGATGTTGCTGCTGTAACAGGACTAAGAAATGAGAGTCTTAGACTCTTGAAGTGGAGTGACATTAACTTTACCACTAAAAGGCTGGAACTTCGTAAAGAAATTGCCAAGGCTGGGAAGGGAACCAACATTATTGGAGAAGACCTTCCCCTCACTGATGAAATAATAGAGGAGCTTACCCGACTCCGAAGCCTTAAACAGGGAAGGGGAAAAGATCTCTTACCCCATGATGCTGACTTTATTTTTACAAGAGGGAATACTGCCGAGGCTTTAGGAAGTCTTAGAAATCCCATCAGAAGAGCGGGAGAATCCATAGGCTTAAACGGGTTGGCACCTCACATGCTTCGTCACTTTGCTGCTACAGCCCGAGGATTGGGGGGAGCTACTGACGAGGCTGTCAAGAATGCCTTGCTACATACCAGTAAGGTCACAGCACGGGACGCTTATTACCCTACTAACTTTGATGACATCCTGGAAAGCTATCGGAGGGGAAAAAATTCTCCAGGTTATGACAGCGCGAATGATATCTATGCCAAACTAGCTGCACTCCCTGAAGTTAAACAAAGTTCAATGCTAAGAAGTACTGATGCAAGAGCACAGGCAGTAAAAGACCTTCCACTCTCGCGGACATTCCTGAATGAAATGGGTGATCAGGTACGTCGGGCTGCGGGGTTCACTGAAGAACAAATTGAAGTTGCAAGGGCTGGAGGGGCTGAAGCTAATCAGTTTACCAGCTTGAATGAGCAAGCAATCAATGAGTTCTACCGGTCAATAAACCTGACCACTGATCTGCGTGCTTCCTTGTTGGACCCTAATACAGGCCTTGCAGCAGGACTGTCCGAGCAAAGGTTTGGCAGTGGTGTCTCGAAATTAAGGGGAGAATATGTAAAGCGACTTCATGTCCATTACACGGCAGGAGGTGAGCTGTTTGACAACCTTAACAAATCAGTAGAAGCCCTTCCTTCTGAGTATGTTGAGTCTACCGTCAAAGCAGTCGCTGAAGTCCTCGCCTCAAAAGGTGTAGATGTCAGGAACATCTTGAACACGCCGGATGGACAGAAGATGATGCGAGTATTTTTAGGTTACACAGGACAACGGGAAGTCATGCGATCAGCTCACCTTGAACTGTTGGATAAGTTTGGGTCCTTAATTGATGATACGGGTAGGACATTAGAAAGGTTTTCAGCACAGCCAAAGCTCGCCGTTCAAGCTACAGAACGCACCAATCAAATGCTGCAAACCTTAGCAAAGGAACCAACAGGAGTTCGCATCCGAAAGGGGAGGACACCGCCAAAGAGAAAAGTTGCCCCTGAGTTAGATGATCCAGCAGCACAAGCGCAAGACCGTCAAGTTGAAGCAGGGATGATGGGCCAACTCCTAGAGGCTATGGCAGCTAATGACATGAAACAATTTCATGGAGTGTTTACGAAATCCAAAGGGCACATGAAACAGTTGAACAAGGCAACATCACTGATGCTATTTATTATCGCAGCGATGCAGATGCCTGAAGGGATGATGGGCTGATGGCTGTTGGAGCATTGTTCAGGGCACTAGAAGATACAGCGAGTACTGGTAGTCAGCTGCTTCGAGGTGGTGGAGCTGCTGCCGGAGGACTCTACGGGTGGGAGCAGTCAGCAGGAGAGCCAGAAGGAGAACGACTCTTGCAAGCTGCTGGGTACGGCATGTTAGGGGGGATGGCTATCCCTGGAATGCTACGGTCAGCATCGATCGCCAAAGAAGGACCAGATAAAGTTGCTAATTTCCTGTACTACAACTACCTCTCTTCTCCTGACACCATTGCCCGAGCAAATTTGGGGGCAGTTGGTGGGATGCTTGTACATGCACTGGAAGAAGCATCCAAGGGGAACTTGAGCAATGCAAACAAACTCTTGACAGGAGTCGTTAGAGGATCAGGCCGTTGGTATGATGTCATGCGAGGCTCAAAGGATGAGGTTCGCAACATCAGAAAGTCAATCCTCGGAGATGAGTATGCTTTTGAACTCGGGGAAGAGTTCCGTGATGTAGGACTTGGTAAGTGGTACACCGCTGGAGACATCGCTGCTGTTGAAGCCTTGAAAGAGACCGGGATGACCACGCGTGAAGCTATGCGTATGACCTTGACCGGTATCCCTGAGTCCAAGATCGGTGCCTGGATTGTAAACACTCAGTCAGCTATGTTGAAAGATGGAGGGTATGCAGGACGGCTCCTTGCTGGAACCGCTATGCCCTTTGCGCGTGTTGGTGTGACGGGTATTGAACAGGGACTCAAGCGTACTCCTTTACTTGGGCTGGCAATGGGAGGACCTGGTAAAACAGGAAGACAATTATCTGGTGGTCTTGCTGGCTATGCAGGCTACCAAGCCGAAGAAAATCTAGACCCCCGACTTGCTACAACCATTGGTACTGCTGCGGGTCCTGCCTACCTCCCATTTATTATGGGACGAGGACTGCACAAAGGATTACGGAGTACACCGCAAGGAGAACTTCCTCGACAGATTGCAGGAGGTCTTGGGGGTGCTTTGCAGGGAGTCAAGGAGTTCTCTCCCCTAGGCTTTGCCCCGCTTGGACTCTTCACGAATCCTTTACAGGAACTTCCTCGACGAGCCATCCCTGCTGCTGTCTCTGATGTCGCAGCAGCTGTTGATCCTGAATGGAAACGTTTAACGAGTCCTGATACTTTAGAAGAACGAGCACGCCAAGGACTTACCCCTGAATACCAGAGTTTCCCAGGCATGGCAGCGTTGATGAGTCGTATTCCAGGAGATCATAGGTTTGGACGCGAGAGTCTCCCCATTGACTACATGCCTGTGGGTCCAACAGGAGAGCCACGGTTTTCCAGCTTTGAAACACTGGGAGCGAAGAGACCTTCGGAACCTGCTCAACCTCCGCATCCTCTCTTGGGTAACCTCGTCAACGAGCCACTCTATCGAGGGTTCACCCGAACGATGGCACCGACACGGGAAGGGGATGTTCCACCCTTGGTGGACTATCGAGATCCGCAAGAGCGAGCCTTGTATGAAATGGGCATCACTCCATCAGCTCCCAGCCCACGAGGGTCTCTCTTTGGTATGCCATTTGATCCCTCACAGGATGCAGCATCACAGATGCAGTTACTCAGGGGCATGGGACCAGAAATAGGGCGGCAGTTACTTTCCAGCCCAGGCATTCAACAACGGATTTTGGAACTGGCTCGCACAAATCCTGCGATGGCTCGGATGCTTGCTCAAATGCTCTACGGTTCAGTGGCACAGGGAGTAGGCTCAGCAACAGGCATGGCTGCAAATGTTATTGGCATGAACACTGGACGCTCACCTTTTGGAGGACCCCGTGGTGGATAACGGATGGCATGAATATCAACGGCATGTCTTGGCAGAACTTAAGAGATTAGACTCAACGATGCAACAGGTTCAGGAAGATGTCACAGAGATTCGATTGCATGTCGCAGTCTTGAGGACAAAAGCTGTAACCTGGGGTGCGGTTGGAGGTGTAGTAATGTGGGGGCTGGGACTCGCAGCATCCACTTGGTTATGGTAGCTAAGGTCAGAGTAACACGAAACAAATGCGTTGAATGTGGGAAGATGTTATCGGCCAATCCCTATGCCAAGCGGTGTATGGATTGTTACCTGAAACGGAGAGGAATCCCGAGTCGAGCTAGGCCAAAGCCACGGTGTAAGATCTGTGGGAAAATTACCAGCAAGAATGCTACACGATGCATGGTGTGCTGGCACGCTCGGGGATCTAACAAACCAGCAGTCAAGCCTGTCTATCGAACACCCCTGACCAGTTACGAAGAAGCACGGAAGGTCTGGGACCGAGAGATTGGAAGGAAGAAAGAGAAGCTCAAGGCTCCTCCCAAGAAACCCAAAGGGAAACGGGAAACGATTCTCGTACTCCCCGATCTCCATGTGCCTTTCCACGATACAAATCTCTTAGCTGATGTGATTGCTCGGTTCTCTGGAAAGGTGAGTCGGGTCATTGCAATCGGAGATATTTCTGACTCGTATTCCTTCAGTACATTCCTTAAGTATGAGCGCGTCAGTTTTGCAGAGGAATGGGGGCAAGTCACTGCTGTCATGGCGACCCTAAGTGAAGCCTTTCCCTCGATCGAAATCATCATCGGGAACCATGATGCACGCTTAGAGAAACGCCTCCGCACGAACCTCAGTCCTGACATGATCGATGCAGTGCAGTACATGACTGGTGGAACACTCTGTCCCTTGACTGCCCTCACGAAACAGTTTGATAACGTCACGATTGCACGCCATGAAGTTCCGAACTCCAAGCATACGGTGGACTGGTTCACGACCATCGGTGATGCATGGCTGGGGCACCCAGAAAAGTTTAGTAAAACTCCCGGCTCTGCGTTGCGGTCTGTTGAAGACTGGTTGCTGGACAATGAAGTGACCTTGGGACTTGATCGCTATCGATTGATCGTCCTCGGACACACCCATCAACTGGCCTGTCTTCCATGGCGTGCCAGTATGCTTGTTGAATGCGGGTGCCTGTGCCAAGTCCACGGATACCAAACCTCTCCCAGAATTTCGGGGCGGCCACAAAAACGCGGCATGATTTGGTTCGATCAGGTCGATGGAGTCACGGACCTCAACAGCGTACGTATGCATTGGTATGACGCAGAGTAAACGTAACCCCCTGCTTGTTGATGTGCTTGCAGCCTTGGGGGATGTCTCTATCTCCCAGAAATATCTTATTGATCCTTCGCATAAGAAGTCTTACTTCATGCACGGTGAGCAGGATGGCAATAACATCATCATCAATGAGGCTCCGAACATTGTCTCGACATTGATCCATGAACTTGTGCATTATGTCAGGCCAACATGGTCGGAGCGTACGGTTCGCAGGTTCACCACGATCCTCATCAGGCAACTCACACACAAGGAAATCCAAGCCATCTATGATCAGTATCGAGAACGTCGGACTGTTCTTTAGAGGGTGGTTGATTGTGTTCTTCGTGGCACTGAACACGGTGTTCATTGCTGAAGCGTCACTCGGAAAGGCAGGACTGTCTGGGTTTATGATCTCGATGCTGTGGTTCCTGAACGCTCGTACTGCTGGGCAAACGTCTGGATTTACTGGGGCTTTTTGCTATGCATTGGGGGCAGCAGTCGGGACCGTGACAGGGGCATGGCTTGGGCATGCATGGAGATGATATACTTCCCTTAGCTTAGCCATTGCTAGGGGGACCGAGGTTTCCTTCCTCTACCACGCCACCTTCCTCGGTTCCCCGTTTTACTTTAGTTATATTTGAAGTGTGGAGACTCTGGTTCCTGATGATGTTGCCACACCAACAACGCCCACGCTGCAATCTTCACCAGGTCTTCCGGGTTTTTCTTGGAGTTATATCTCACTGCTTTGTAGACAATCTCTCCCAGTGCATGGACATGAGAGCCGCTCCCTAATTGGTCATGGATAAACTCATACAACTTGTTGTCTCCCTTAGTACCATGGTCGTTATACCCTTTGTCCTTGGCTACTTTTTCAAGGAGATGATTCAATTCTTTCAAAAACTCTTCAGCACTTCTATCAGACACTAAATCCTCCACAAAATTTTTTAAGGTTTATACAATCTACATAATGACCATATTACATATCGGCCCAACTACGGCCATATTTTCCTTCGACTTCAATACTTAAATGTGTTCCCATATTCCATTCTGGGGGTAAGGGAAGCCACGGAACAGGTCTGGTCATAATAGCAGACACACGAGTCATGATGTCCTCGACATCTCTCACAGGACATTCCCCCACAAGAGAGTCATGAATAAATAACCTCAAAGACTCCAAGGCTTCGGGGTCTTCTTTGGCAATATCCCGAATAGCTCGTTTCCCAATTGCGGCTGCTGCATGTTGGGGGTTGAACGCAATCAGAGCTTTGGCAGCTGGACCAAATGTCCAGCTCCATGTCCCATCAGCGATGCGGATCCACCTGAGTACTTGGAAATACCGATGAATCATTCCAGATGGATTCCTGACCCATCCTGCTCCTGCGGTAATCCCTAACCCAGGATCAGCCTCAGTTTCTGTCCCATCGACTTTCATGCAGAGTCCCTGTTGCCATTTGCCAATCTCAGGGAACAGCTCATCGTAGAACTTGAAAAACGCTTTGATGTCTTTCAGGGGAACCACCCGATTCAGTTCCTTCAGGAGGACTTCCTGTGCACGATGTGGTCCCATGCGGTAATGATGTCCATGGACTAACCGCTTTCGCACGAATCGCTGCTTCGGGAAGTTTTTCTTGAAAGTCTTCAAGGATGCACGCAAGTCATCATCACTCCACGATAATTGGGGCAAGTCTGACTCAGGGATGGCTTTGTCCAGTTGATACAAGGCATGGGCATTGACGTAATCATGTACCCCCATTTTGGCTAAGCGAATCAACTGAGGCGATCGGGCAAAGTAACCGACTAGCACCGCTTCGATTCCTGAATAATCAATCTCCCACAATGTCATCCCTTTGGGAGCCACAAAGATATCCTTGACCAGAGATTGGAGTCCGCCCCCATGAGGGATCTGCTGCAAGTTTGGATTGACCATGGAAGTCCGTAAGGTATCAGGATTATTGGTAATGGTGGGATGCACTCGACCATCCTTCAAGACTGGCAACCCCCCAACGACTTTGATGTCATTGGTTTCCCAGTCAGCCTCGACCTTCCCGATATACGTCCCGGCCAGTTTCTGGACTTCCCTAGCATCCAAGACCAAGGGATACAACGGGTCTTTGGGATGCTTTAGCATCAAGGCTCGGAGTGCCGTTTCATCAGTGGTCCGTTTTCCCTGCCGTTTAATGACCTTATGCTTATGG
>Ga0114901_1001465_pt1 | contig 13727 bp, 10 predicted proteins | sample MalvireepMed_s16_FD_89686 | JGI IMG/M metagenome (GOLD analysis project Ga0114901, IMG submission 89686) | Marine viral communities from the Global Malaspina Expedition - Malaspina viral metaG DeepMed_s16 | ecosystem: Environmental > Aquatic > Marine > Oceanic | place: Mediterranean Sea... | reverse complement strand
TCATAATATAGGTTATGATAGCAGCTTTTATTATACTAGCTATCGAGGTTGTGTTAGAGATAGGTGTGTTTTTATGAACTAAGTTTATGATTTTTAAAGCATAATATGATTGAAGTCATCTCAATGAGCTAAGCAATATTAGTAGCCTATAGATAGCTAAGCTTGATTTTTTAACTTTCGTACTTATTATGAGTAGCACCTATTACTGTCAGGCGTCGCAAGTAACGGTCGCCTGTACTATCTTCAACAGTCCCTAATCAAAAAAGGCAGAATTTATGGGAATATGGATTGCTATCCTTATTGTACTTTTTGTATTAGGGAGTATGATGGCGCTCAAGCCTAACGGTATCGATCAGCGTTTGGATAAACTACGCATGACTGCGCGGCGCTTACAGCTTAACCCAAAGCTTGTGACTTGTCCTGAATGGCTTCCCGGCCGCGATGAGGAGTATGGCCGCGGTATGATGGGGCAGTATTGTTTGGTACTAGACAATGTGCAGCTGCCGCATACACGCTATCGAGTGATAGACGGGCAGTGGCGTCCCGATAGTCGTTTCGTTGATGAGAGTGTTGATGCGGTCGCGCTTAATATTCCAAGCGCTATTCGTAATCATGCTGGTAGTCAAAACAACACTATCAAAAAGACGGATTTTGGCTTAGATAAGACGCCCTTAGATCTACCTGTGGGCATTGAACCTTTTGTTAAGGGCCTATGGACTAAGGCCAATAGCATCATTATATATTGGGAAGATGTCTCCTACGTGCGGCCTATGACTAATCCAAGCTACCGCGCCCAAATGATCGAAGAGGACTTACTCGCTCTAAAATCGAAGCTTGAAGAGTGGGCAGAGCAGATAAAAAAGCCAGCATCTCGTACTAATAGTGCGGATCATGATATAAGCATTACGGCTGATAATTATACTCATTAACAGCACACTCATAGCAAACTAACTGTTCTTGATAGTGCAAATGACTGTCCAAAAAACAGTCAGTTTATTAAGCGCTTTATTTAATAAGTTGACATTTTAACGCTTAGCAGTGTAACTTCCTTATAGGCTTGAGCTTATTTTATTGATATTTACCAGTTGTTTTACATTTTATAACTATTTTTTTATAACCGTTTTGTAGGCAGCGCTTAAGATAATTTCATTTGTAGGTATAAAAAGCTTGGCTGCCAATTCCTATTTTATTTTTACCCTTTATTATGGTGTCGTCAAATATGGCAAAAACCACAACAAAAAAAACAACGAAGTCTGCTACTAGCGAAACCAAACCTAGCAAAGCCGCCGCAAAGACTACCGCTACCAAAACGACGAAAGCGAAGGCTACTAAAGCAGCTAGTGTCAAGGCTACTAAAACGACCACTGCCAGTGCAGGCTCTAAAGGCAAGTCGCTGGTGATTGTCGAGTCACCAGCCAAAGCCAAAACGATTAATAAGTACTTGGGCTCGGACTTTGTGGTGCGCTCGAGTATTGGTCATGTGCGTGACCTTCCTGTAGGCGCTAGCAAAGGCACCAAAAAAGCTGCTGCTAATAAAGATGAGAGCCTATCTAAAGAAGAAAAGGCGCAGCAAGCGCTTGTCCGCCGTATGGGTATCGATCCAGAGCACGATTGGGCGGCGGTCTATGAAGTACTGCCTAATAAAACTAAAGTGATTAAAGAGCTAAAATCTCTAGCCAAAGACGCTGACAAAATCTATCTGGCAACGGATATGGATAGAGAGGGGGAGGCCATCGCTTGGCACCTCAAAGAAGTCATCGGCGGCGCGGATAGTAAATATGAGCGCGTGGTGTTTAACGAGATTACCAAAAACGCCATTCAAAATGCCTTTAAGCAGCCCTCCAAACTCGATATCGATCGCGTCAATGCTCAGCAAGCCAGACGTTTTTTGGATCGCGTCGTCGGCTTTATGGTCTCGCCAATTCTTTGGCAAAAAGTCGCTCGCGGTCTATCCGCAGGACGCGTACAGTCCGTGGCGATGCGCTTAGTCGTGGAGCGTGAGCATGAAATTCGCGCTTTTATCCCCGAAGAGTATTGGCAGATTCATGCCGATACTCACGTTGCTGACGATAAAAAAACCAGCAAAAAAGAGGGCGATGAAAATGGCATACGCTTAGAAGCGACTAAACAAAACGACAAAACGCTAAAGCTTGTCAATAAAGAGCAGACGGATAAAGTTCTACAAGTCCTCAAAGACAACGACTTTATCGTTAAACAGCGTGAAGAAAAACCCACTCAGTCGCGTCCTAGCGCACCCTTTATCACCTCAACTTTGCAGCAAGCAGCCAGTACGCGTCTAGGGTTTTCGGTCAAAAAGACCATGATCTTAGCGCAGCGCTTGTATGAAGCCGGTCATATTACTTATATGCGTACCGATTCGACGTTCTTGTCAGGAGACGCTTTAGCAGGGGCGCGCGGCTTTATCGAAGACAGCTATGGGCAAAAGTACGTACCCGAAAAGCCAAACTTCTACGGTAACAAACAAAACGCGCAAGAGGCGCACGAAGCGATTCGTCCCTCGAATGTCAACATGAAATCGACGCAATTAAAAGGCGTTGAGCGCGATGCTATTCGTCTATATGAGCTGATTTGGCGGCAGTTTGTGGCTTGTCAGATGACGCCTGCTAAGTATCTATCAGTCAATCTTTTGGTAGAGGCGGGTAATGTCGAGCTAAAAGCGCGCGGCCGTACGATGACTTTTGATGGCTATACTCGTGTTATGCCGCCGGCCAAAACTGATGATACGCTGCTCCCTGATGTCAAAAAAGGCGATAAGCTCACCCTAGATAAGCTCGATCCGAGCCAACACTTTACCAAGCCGCCACCGCGCTATACTGAGGCAAGTCTGGTCAAAGAGCTTGAGAAAAAAGGTATCGGTCGTCCCTCGACTTATGCTTCTATCATCTCGACCATTCAAGATCGCGGCTATGTCAAGCTTGAAAACAAGCGTCTATTTGCCGAAAAGATGGGCGATATCGTCACTGATAGATTGACCGACAGCTTCCCTGACTTGATGGATTATACCTTTACCGCGGCGCTCGAGGACAAGCTTGATCATGTTGCTGAAGGTGATAGCGACTGGAAAGATGTACTAGATAACTTCTACGTTGATTTTAAGCATAAAGTCGAGCATGCCAAAGACAAAGACGGTATGCGTCCAAACGATCCCACCGATGTGCCCGATGTGCACTGCGATATATGTGATCGCCCTATGCAATTACGTACCGGCTCTACAGGTGTATTCTTAGGCTGCACGGGTTATAACTTACCGCCAAAAGAGCGCTGTAAAGGCACTAAGAACCTCATGCCAGTTGAAGCGTTTGCCAGTCTTGACGATGGCGACACAGATGATGAGGCCGCTGAAGTCAAAGACTTGATGGAGAAAAAACGCTGCCCGAAATGTGGTACTGCGATGAATGGCTATATCGTCGATGGCGGTCTCAAGTTGCACGTTTGCGGTAATAACCCAGACTGTGATGGCTATATTTTAGAAGAAGGTAAGTTTGAAGTACCTGGCTCTGATGCGCCAACCATTGACTGCAACAAGTGTGATGGGCAGATGGAGCTTAAGACTGGACGCTTCGGGCCTTACTTTGCTTGTCAAAACTGCGACAACACCCGTAAAGTATTAAAGACTGGCGAGCCTGCGCCGCCGCGTATGGATCCTATTCATCTGCCGGATCTTAAGTCCACTAAGCACGATGATTATTTTATCTTGCGTGAGGGGGCAGCTGGTATGTTCTTAGCTGCGTCTAAGTTCCCTAAAGTACGCGAGACACGTGCGCCGAAACTCGCTGAGCTGCGTCCTATTCAAGATAAAATGGATGATAAGTTCCAGTATTTATTTGAAGGGCCCGATGAAGATCCAGATGGTAACCCGACTATTTTGCGCTGGTCACGTAAGAAAAAAGAGCAATACATCGGCTCCGAGAAAAACGGCAAGGCCACGCGTTGGGGCGTCTACTGGCGTAAAGGCGAGTGGGTAGAAGAATAGTAATATAGCCAGTTTGAAGTAAAACGGTTATAAACTGGGGCGCTACTGGTATAAATTGTGCTTGCGTGCTGTTATCACAGATGCTGCGCAAAAGTCATCCTAGCAGCGCCGTGTCATTTTTAAAAGGTATCGATTATATCTTTTGTTCACTCTAATAGTTATTAAACGCCATAAAAAAACCTCTTAGCCAGCTAAGAGGTTTTTGTTATTCATAATATAAAGTCTCATATTAGCAAGTCTTATATTAGACAGTACCGATGATACCACAAGCTACGCGTGCACCTGAGTCACCTGAAGGCTGGCTCGTATAATCATCAACGCCGCCATGAACGATAAAGGCTAAGCGATTGACACTGTATTTACCCGTTTTTGTAGCTGCTATTTTTTTGCTGACGTAGTTTATTGTGGCTACGCCATCTTCGTTAGCGGTTAAGTTTGGCAAGTCACCCGCGTGACCATTCATGTCGTCTGGGTTTGAATGCGGGTTGTTGTCAGGATTGAAATGTCCACCTGCCGCTTTACCCATGTTGGCACAACTACCAGTTTCATGAATGTGTAATGATACAGTCTTACCTGGCGTTATATTCATAAGCTTACCGTAGACTTGTACGCCGCTCTCTACTGGACGCAAGTAGACTTGACCTATTTCGCGATTGCTTGCATCGGTAGTTTTAATCACCGACTGTAGCGTAGGTTGATCAATAGGATTACCCGTTTGCAATTGGCCTTCGACCGTTTGACAACCGGTTACCGCTAGAGCTGAACCACATAATAGGGCACTACTAAGCATTAACTTATTCATTAATCTCTCCAATTGTAATTATTTTATTTTTTGAATTTGGTACAACATGCGTTGATGTCAAAAACAGTATAGCGAGAGAGTATCGACAACTATTGGGCAAAAGCGCAACAATCGGTTAATAAATGTAAGTTATTGGCATAGAGTTTTAATAAGCCAATAACTTTGTATTTAATCTATTTATCGATAAGGGCGCTGTTTTTCCAAATTAAAGTCTCACCGGTAGCCATTTTTTGGATGAGTAAGTAATAAGGTAAGCTTGGATTGTCGATATTGCTATTTGCAAGCTGCGTTAAGGTAAGCTGACTGCGACTTGATTGCTCAAGCGCTCTGATCTTGTCTTCTGCCGCCTCGCGTTTAGGGCCGCAGCCAATCATGGTTTGTGACCCTGAGCCGATCAGTAGAATATGGTCAGGCGTTAAAGTATAAGGGCCACCGACACCATTACAGTCAGAGCTAAAGCCGACGTGATACTCATCATTAAACCTATAACCAAAATTAGCCACTACTGGAAAGCCGGGACGACTGAGCTCTGTAATTATTTGGTTGTCGCTATCAGTTGCGCTGACCAGTCGCCATCGATAATGCCCCAATAACTCGTAAGTAATAGGCAGATCTGCAATAGGTTCAGTGCCTTTTGGCGCTTTTGTGATTGTAGGAGCAGGAGCCTTATTGAGAGTTTGACAGCCAAGCAAAGCTGTTACAGAAAATACTATGATTAAAACTGTAACCTGCAATTTTTTTATGAGATGCGTCATCAACTTTATCCTTAAGTTTTTTTGTTCAGAGGTCTACTTTATTCACGTGACTTTTTTTGTCGTTCTGCCAAATAAGCGTTCCGCTCGTTTTTTTAAAACCATTACGGCTGATCAAACAAACATTTGCCTAAAATATAGCACAGCTTTGAGCTGAATTAATTTATGGGAATACGCATGACATAAAAAAGCCGCTTACTCTAAAGTAAACGGCTCTCGTTAAGTAGAACTTTGATAGTTGTCGCTTAGCTATGCAATGACTTCTTTGAAGTAGTATCCACTGTCACTTTAGCAGGCTTTAGCGGTGTTGGCATACTGACTAAGGCCGCTTTAAGTACTTCATCAATCGTTGCTACCGGCTGAATGGTTAGACCTTCCTTAACGTTATCAGGAATATCCGCCAAATCGCGCTCATTAGTCGCTGGGATCAGCACATGCTTGATACCACCGCGATGCGCCGCTAATAACTTCTCTTTGAGGCCACCGATACGCAGGATTTTACCACGTAGGGTAATCTCACCCGTCATCGCAATATCCGGACGGATAGCGATACCGGTGATGGCTGAGACTAATGCCGTCGTCAACGCGCCGCCAGCTGAAGGCCCATCTTTTGGCGTTGCACCCTCTGGCATATGCACGTGAACGTCAGTGGTCTTAAAGGTTTCATAATCGATACCTAAGCTATCACCGCGTGCTCGTACCACGCTCATCGCGGCACGAATCGACTCTTTCATCACATCCCCAAGAGAGCCTGTAAAGGCCAGCTCACCTTTACCTTTCATCGCTACCGCTTCGATAGTGAGGAGCTCACCGCCAACTTGTGTCCAAGCAAGGCCAGTGACCCGGCCGATCTCAGCGTCTTTTTCAGCAAGACCATAGTCATACTGATGCACGCCAAGGTAGTCATTGATATTGCTATCATCGACAACTACGAGCTCACGATCATCTTTTTTCGGAGCACGCGCGCCATGATTCTCAACCGAACCGCGAACCACTTTACGGCAGATCTTATTGACTTCACGCTCTAGGTTACGCACACCCGCCTCTCGCGTATAGCTACGCACGATACTATGCAGTGCCGCTTCGACAATTTCAATCTCACCGTCTTTTAGACCGTTTTGCTTAATCGCTTTTGGCACAAGATACTTCTGGGCGATATTGACCTTTTCTTCTTCGGTATATCCCGGCAGACGAATGACTTCCATACGGTCTAAGAGCGCAGGCGGGATATCCATACTGTTGGCCGTACAGATAAACATCACTTGTGAGAGATCCAAGTCCATATCTAGGTAATGATCATTGAAGCTATCATTCTGTGATGGATCGAGCACTTCAAGCAAGGCTGAAGCTGGATCACCACGGAAGTCTTGCGCCATCTTATCGACTTCATCTAATAAGAATAGCGGGTTTTTGACTTCTACTTTTGCCAGTGACTGTACGATTTTACCCGGCATCGCACCGATATAAGTGCGGCGATGACCGCGGATTTCCGCTTCATCACGCACGCCGCCGAGTGCCATACGTACGAACTTACGACCGGTTGCCCGCGCGATAGATTCACCCAATGACGTTTTACCGACACCAGGAGGACCTACCAGACACAGAATCGGACCACGAAGCTTTTTCACTCGCGACTGCACGGCGAGGTACTCTAAGATGCGATCTTTGACATCTTGCAAGCCATAGTGATCTTCATCGAGGACATTTTTGGCTTTATCTAAATTGATCGATACTTTGCTCGTGGCATTCCACGGCGTGTCTAATATCCACTCAATGTAGTTACGCACCACTGAAGACTCACTAGATGCAGGCGGCATCATTTTTAGCTTCTTCAGCTCTTGCTCCGCTTTTTTGCGCACGTCTTCTGGCAGATCTGCCTCTTCTAAGCGCTGTTCAAGCTCGCTGACATCGTCCTCACCATCGAACGCGCCGTCATTCATCTCTGACAGCTCGTTCTTTATGGCTTTCATCTTCTCGTTTAAGAAGTACTCGCGCTGATTGTCTTCCATTTGCTGACGCACGGCATCTTGAATATCTTGTTCGATATTCTGCTCAGCGCTTTGCTTAACCAGATACTCGGTTAAAGTATTGATATGCGCTTTGAGATCGTCCTTTTCTAAGAACGATTGCTTCACGTCCAAATCCATCGAAACCCGAGTAGAGATAAAATAGATGAGCTCTAATAAGTCATCGATACGCTTGGCCACGCGAGTCAGCTCTCGTGCGTTACGCAGACGTGCTTCGGCATAAGCTTCAAACAAGCCAGTCAGCGCTTTGATAGTGTTTTTTTGTTGGCTATCATCGAGCTTAACCTCAAGATCAGCGCGCTCAAAAGTTGCCATCAAGACGTCGTCTTGGCTGTCTGCATGGTTTTCTATAGCATCAACGCGGGCACGATATTGGCCTTCGATCAGCACCTTGATGCAGTTTTCATCGCTATCATGCGGCATCGTGCTGACGATGCGGCAAACCGTACCATACTGATAGAGGTTATCTTGGTCGATATCTTCGGTCAGCGAGTCTTTTTGTGCGACGACGAGTACTTTATCGCCATATTCTGCTTGCGCAAGCTCCACCGCTTTGACCGACGGCGTGCGACCTACAAATAGGGCGATTTGCATGTGCGGATAGACAACCACATCACGTAGTGCCAATAGTGGCAAATGATTGTCTGAGCCATTATCGGCAGTGTTTTTATCAACATTTTGTTCATCAGTATCAGGCGTTGCTGCTGACACATCGATGTCGATATTGTCTTTATCAATATTATAGTCAGTCATATATTCATTCCTTATTCACTAGACTTGTTCAGTCAAGTTAGTGTTTCATGATAGATAAATGGTGTTCTTAGATTAAATTACAAGGCTTATCCTTTAATGCACTACAAATAAGGGCAAGGAAAATGATAACGCGACTTTTGGCTTTAAGACGTGCTTTTAACTCTATTCTGAGCTTTGTCTAGGTATCAGGCTATCGGGTTTTGCGCATAGGCTTTATCGTTAGAATCAGGTAAAATAGCGCCCGTCTTATAGATAGGTTGATTTTGAATTTTTTGATGAGACGACAAGTAATATTGAGGCTAAATAGGGGCAAAGAGTATGACCATTAATGCGGTGCTACTAGCGGTAGTGATTATGCTTGGGCTGTCACTGGCGCGAGTCCATGTGGTACTCAGTTTGCTCATCGGTGCTATAGCGGGCGGCTTGCTCGCCGGTTTAGGTATCACCGCAACTTTAGAAGCCTTTCAAGAAGGCATCCAAAACGGGGCAGGTATTGCCCTCTCTTATGCATTATTAGGTGCTTTTGCGGTAGCGATTGCGCATTCAGGATTGCCGCAGTCTTTGGCAGGGGCGGTCATTAAGCGTATTGATGCGGGCGGTACCAGTCTCATGATTAAGTACACGCTATTTGCAGGCCTTGTGATGATGAGCTGTTTTAGCCAAAACCTCATTCCCATTCACATTGCCTTTATACCGCTGCTCGTGCCGCCGCTATTGCTCGCCTTTAATCGTATGCAGATAGATCGCCGACTTATTGCTTGTCTGATTACCTTTGGCCTTGTCACCACTTATATGTTTATCCCGTATGGCTTTGGTGATATTTATCTCAACCAAATTATGCTCAAAAACGTCGGTGAAGCCGGTATCGATATTAGCGATATCTCCGTCACTAAGGCGATGGCGATTCCAGCGCTCGGTATGTTTCTTGGCCTTTTGACTGCGGTGTTTATCAGCTATCGTAAGCCGCGTCAGTATCAGCAATTAACGATAGATAAAGACGCTCGCGATGCTGTGATCGATAAAGAGTCCACTAGCGACGACTTGAGTCAAACTGCCACACGTGCGCCCATGCAAGGCAAACTTAAAACGCTTATCGCGCTAGCGGCTATTGTTACCGCTTTTGTGGTGCAGCTGTATACCGACTCGCTGCTCTTAGGCTCGATGTTTGGTTTTGCGGTATTTATGGCGACGGGTGTGGTCAAATGGCGTGAAGCCGATAGCGTGTTTAACGACGGTATCAAGCTGATGGCGATGATTGGCTTTATTATGATTACCGCGCAAGGTTTTGCAGAAGTGATGAAAGCGACAGGGGAGATTGCGCCGCTGATTGATGGTGCGACTAACCTGTTTGCAGGAAATAAAGCGATCGCTGCCTTTGTCATGCTAGGCATTGGTTTAGTAGTCACCATGGGTATTGGCTCGTCGTTTTCTACTATTCCGATTGTGGCGGCTATCTATGTACCGCTATGTATATCACTAGGATTTTCACCACTAGCAACCGTCGCTATTATTGGTACGGCTGGCGCGTTAGGTGATGCTGGCTCGCCCGCGTCCGACTCGACGCTTGGGCCAACGTCTGGTCTAAATGTTGATGGTCAACATGACCATATCAGAGATAGCGTGGTGCCAACATTTATTCATTACAATATACCGCTACTGGCGTTTGGCTGGATTGCGGCGATGGTGCTTTAATTCATAATCTAAACTTTGGCAATAGATATAAAAAAGGCGAGTGATTTGATAATCATTCGCCTTTTTTGATTTTTTATAAAGGTTTAATTTACATTTTTCAGTCTGCTGTTCGATGTAAGTCATTTTTCACTGTTATTATCACCCTCATCAAAATCCTCATCAAAATCCCTTATCTCATTACCCAAACTATTCAAAAACTCGTCACTCTGCGCCAATAACTCATTCAAACGCGCCTCATTAATAACGCTTGATAGCTCATCAGAACTAAAGTTTTGTTCTTGACTGTAATAAAGCATTTCCCTAGCGTCATCATTGCCTAGTGTTTGTAAATAAGTATCAACCGTATCGGCGCTAGAGGTTTCTAGTTCATACTCATCAATATGAGTGGGTTTAAACCACCTTAAGCCACTTGGCGTAATCAAACCGTCTAACGGCACATCCCATGGTTGACGCTCAAGCTTATCTACCACTTGAAAGTCGTAGCACCAGCCAATTTTTAATGGTTTCTTGACCCCTGAGCGATAGCTTTTGCCAAGCGTCGTATCATAAAAACCACCACCCATGCCCATACGATTGCCTTGTTTATCTACCGCTACCAGTGGACAGATGATGACGTCCAGTTCTGTTGCCCATAACAAATGCCGATGTCGGTTTTGCGGCATCCCTAAACGATGAATATAGGTCGGTACGTTGATAAGTTTTGAGTGATAAATAGGCACAAAGCGCAAGCGTTTATCGTCGTCTCCTTTATTGTCACGACCGAGCGAGCCGACCACTGGCAGATATGCCTGGTAGCCTGAGCGCTGACACCAGTCCAGTAGCGGCTGAGTAGGAAGCTCACCAAAGCCATCATAATATAAGCCAATACGCGCACGCGGAGGCAAGCGTTGTTGCAATTTAACCAAGTGCAAACTTGCCATGCGTGCGTATTGTCTGCGCTCACCATCTGTTAGTTGGCGGCGCAGGCGAGTAAACTGACGTCTAGGTGGATTGGTTATCATAATAGTATTTGCAGTATTGGTTAAAAAGATATGTGGCGATCAATCACTTTTACTTAGTATCTATTTGTTCAGTATCTAGTTGTTCAGTGTCTAGTAAGTATAAATACTCGCATCGGCTTGGAGAAATTTATGATAAGCCATGCTATCATAACCTCACTTTACAGCCTATTTTCCTTATGTGCAGCTTTAGTTGCACTTTTTATGATAAACCATTTATTAACTACTAATAAAAGAGGATCGTTATGTCACAAAATCAGGCCACCCGTACCGAAAAAGACACCATGGGCAATGTCGAAGTCCCAGCAGACGCTTATTGGGGCGCGCAAACCCAGCGTAGCCGTGAGAACTTCAAGATTGGCGGTGAGACCTTGCCGCGTCCGATGATTGAAGCGATGGCATTAGTCAAAAAGGCCGCTGCGATTACTAATGCTAGCCTAGAGCGTATCGAAGGCGATAAGCGCGATTTGATCGTGCAAGCGGCTGACGAAGTCATCAACGGCGGTCTTACCGATCAGTTCCCGCTCGTGGTATGGCAGACCGGTTCTGGTACGCAGTCAAACATGAATATGAACGAAGTACTCGCCAATCGTGCCAACGAGATTGCAGGCAGCGAGCGCGGTAGCTATACGCCCATTCACCCCAACGATCACGTCAATCACGCCCAGTCTACTAATGACAGCTTCCCAACCGCGATCCGCGTTGCCGCCGCGCGTCAGATCAACAGCCTACTCATTCCAGCGGTCAAAGCACTACGTGATACGCTAGATAAAAAAGCGCAAGAGTTCGATAGTATCGTCAAAATCGGCCGTACGCACTTGCAAGACGCCACACCATTGACGCTAGGTCAAGAGTTTAGCGGCTATGTCAGCCAGCTTGACCATGCGCTCACCCGTATCGATAACGCGCTACAAGGTTTATACGAGTTGCCACTAGGCGGCACAGCGGTCGGTACTGGTCTCAACGCCCATCCTGATTATGCGGTAAAAGCGGCGGAGCAGTTAGCAAAACTCACTGACTTGCCGTTTGTGACCTCACCGAATAAATTTGAAGCCTTGGCGGCGCGTGATGCCGAAGTCTTTGCGTCTGGCGCACTCAAAACCCTAGCAGGTAGCCTCAATAAAATCGCTAACGACGTACGCTGGCTTGCCTCAGGTCCTCGCTGTGGTCTTGGCGAGCTGACCATTCCAGAGAACGAGCCAGGCTCATCTATCATGCCAGGTAAAGTGAACCCAACCCAGTCAGAAGCAATGACTATGGTTGTGGCACAAGTCATGGGTAACGATACGACTATCAGCATGGCTGGCGCATCAGGTAACTTTGAGCTCAACGTTTATAAGCCCGTGATTGCCTTTAACTTACTACAGTCCATCCAATTATTAGGCGATGCGTGCAATAGCTTTAATGACAACTGTGCGGTTGGTATCGAGCCTGTTAAAGAAAAAATCGATGACTTCTTGCATAATTCGCTCATGCTTGTGACGGCATTGAACCGTCATGTCGGTTATGAAAATGCAGCGAAAATCGCTAAGACGGCGTATAAAGAAAACAAAACGCTCAAGCAAGTCGCCGTTGAGCTTGATCTCATGAGTGAAGCGCAGTTCGATGAGTGGGTAACCCCCGCTGATATGGTGCATCCTAAGTAAGTTATCTCATACTTTCTTAGAAAAAAAGACCTTGTCATGTGGCAAGGTCTTTTTTTTAAGGTCGTTAGATCTATAAAGTCTCTCAGAAGGAAACGATGTTAATTTAGATTTCTTTCGCGAATGATTTAAAATTTATAGAGTAGGCTGAATGTTTCTAAAAATAGCAATCGGTGTAATCCCAAACGAACTTTTAGGTCGTCCAGCTAAACTTTTGAGTTCATTAACAAAAACCTTAATCATATCTTGAAGTTCAGAGTCATTTTCACCTTCATAAACAACATCATCATTAGGTAAAGCATCTAATATTCCAAGTAGATACCATTCGCCCGCCATAAACTCGCCATGTTTAAAGTTTATATCATGTGTTGGTGTAGATAATTCATCTCTATTCAAAGTCATCCAAACTTCTTCAACACTTTCGTCTGACTCTACTATGAAGCGGCTTTGAATAGCGAAAGGGACGTTCCTTATAAAATCAATTAGATCTTTTTTTATTTTTTCAAGATTTTTAGCTTGCTCTCTATCTTCTTTTTTATTCGAAGTTCGAAGTTCTCTTGAATGAAAATTTAAAGCGGGTTCTACAATAGCACTCAACATATTCACATCTACAATGCCAAGTTTTCCCTTTAATAAAACCAATCGTCCAAGATTAGATTCACAGAGTACTTTACTGACAAAACCTAGCTCATCTAGCTTATTGATCATTTCTCTTGGCATGGTGTCAATAGCGTTATAAAAACGTTCTCCACCGCTTTGAGCTTGTTCACTAGAGCCTAACCTTCCACCCGTCACTGTAGGTACACCTACGGTTGCCTCCATAGTTTTACCGTCTGTAATACCATGAGTTTCTTTGTAAGATTCAATTGAACCATTGCCGTTTAGCTGAGCGTAAAAAGAGCTAATCTTCTTATTATCTAAGTAAAAAAAGTCAAAGAGTGATTCTATGAGTAGTGGTTCTGACTCCACGGTCTAATTCCTTTTTATTCGAATTTTTATGTTTGTTAAATCTGGATAATGAATTATTAAGCATGTCGAAATAGCTGCTAGTAGCATCTGTTATAAC
>Ga0114901_1001454_pt1 | contig 13814 bp, 24 predicted proteins | sample MalvireepMed_s16_FD_89686 | JGI IMG/M metagenome (GOLD analysis project Ga0114901, IMG submission 89686) | Marine viral communities from the Global Malaspina Expedition - Malaspina viral metaG DeepMed_s16 | ecosystem: Environmental > Aquatic > Marine > Oceanic | place: Mediterranean Sea... | reverse complement strand
GGGTTCAGTTAATCCTTCAGCAATAGTCATTGGCTTTAAACCAGCATCGGTTTTTATTTTATCTAGTGTCTCTTTCATTTCAGTGTAAATCGAGGACTCTCTTTTTCCTGGATACACTAAATCAGCCTTAATACTTTCAAGTCTCTTTCCATCTCGTATAAAATATTCTATTGCTGGTGTACGTGGATCATCGCCGAATTGAGAATAAATATCTTTTTGATCGTCTGGTATGGTTGCAAAATTAATACCCCGTAGAACATTAATTTTAGTCGCAATTTCAAGATAATTTAAATGTAATTTCTGTTCGGGAGTTAAATCTTCCCATTTTTGTTCTGGGGGCATTATTAAATCCTAAAATCTTCAGGGTTAATACCTGATCGTTTCATAGCCTGTTGTATAGGAGCCTGTGGGTGGTTAATTTTTTCACTCATAAGCTGCGGTATTTCTTTACCTTTATACTTATCAACTATCAATTTATACTCATCTATTACATTTAAAATAGCATCTGTATACATATTTTTTGCTTTATTAGGCAAGGTCTATCCTCTCTGGTCTAAATGTATTTGGCGTAAGCATAGAATTGATATCGGCCTGTCCATTAGGAGATATATTATTTTCAGATGGTGACATTCCTGGAATTTCAGGCATTGCTGCCTGTTGTCGCATTCCTATTTCCTGACCAACCTGTTCTTGATTTCCCTCATCTACCAATCCCATTTGTCTGGCAACAGTGGTTTCAATTCTTTCCCTTACTGAAGGAAGCTGTCTTATACTGTCTTGAATAAGTCTTTCCTTGATTTCAGTACCACCTTCATATCCGGCCTGCTCATAATATGTCATTGAGTCTATGAGGCCAGCCTGATATTCAGATAATGCCATTTGTCTTCGCTGCATTTCCATAACAGGATCGGAATGAGGAAACTGTACCTTCACATCGTATATATTGTGTATCTGGGAGCGTCTGAGTATTTTACCGTCAGCACCGATACCATTTCTAAGTTCAGAAACAGTATCAACAAGCTGTAATACTCTTCCACCAATAATAGACGATACATGTTCTCGCTGGGCCTCAAGAGGACCAAATATCTTCATTCCGGCAGTGTTAAGTATTGCCTGCTGTCCTACCGTACCCACTCCCGGCTGTTTCATACCTGCCAGTGCAGATGTATAGGTTCCCATCTCAAGTGTGGTATCAGTACCAGCCCTGATATTTTGCGCCCACGAAGGAATATCAGGAGTCTGCATAACCCAGTAATCCTGTGGGTCTCCCTCTAGTATTCCCTCATTTGATATGGCTGCTGCCAGTGTTAAGGCATCTCTTGATGTACCCATAGGAGCAAACGCCTGTCTTAAAAGCATCTGGTGAAAAGCAGACAGTTCCTGTGTTCTTTTCCTGATTGTTTCCTTGTTAGGAGTCAATATTCCCTGTGCAAGGTTGGCAGGGTCGCCTCCGGTATCACTCATATCCATTCCCCAACCGGAGAATGTGTGTACGAAAGGAACAAATCCCCATGTATTTCTTTCCATCCATATGGGGGTAGCTGCCCTGGAGGTAGGAGAACCAAAATTTGCCTGCGGGTTAGCCACAAGCTTTACATGCCAGTAAGGTGTCCAGTAGTCCCAACATTCAACCTCATCCCACGGATCAAGCGAACCCATATCAAATATTTCAGAATATTTACGTCTCTGCCTCTTTTTCTTCATAACAGACTGCTCATGAAGTTCCTGTGCAGACATTTTAGACGCCTTGATAGCCATAGTAGGCGTCTTTTCTCTTGGGTTCATTAAAACAGTAGACGGATGAGGAACTCTTATACGTATGGGATTAAATGACTTCCTTTTCGCCCTGTATACAGTGTTTGCAGCATCGAACTCTTCGTCATCTTCATAATCGTCTCTTACGGGTTCTGGAGGTCTGTTTTGAAGGCCCGAAAGGAGTGGTCCTTCAATAACAGCATAACCATGAGCCACAAGATATTGTGCCATCATTTTCCACGGCATCACTGTTTCCTGCCTTCCGGCACCATCCAGTACTGACTTTAGTCCATTCTCAAGATTAGTGGCATCAACTTTGTGCTGCTCTGTATCCCCCACAGGTTCCCTGTGTATACGGGGATCGAAATTCATCAGTGTAGATACAGCATGATCAACAAGGTGAGTAGGGGTAGAATCATAAAATACGGGCCTTCCCTGATAGTTCTGACTCCATACGTTAAACCTTCTCTGGTAATACGCATCGTTATCACGGAATTCTGCGTGTGCCTTCCCCCACAATTCGCCCATCTTGGAACGAAAGCGAACAATCTGTTCTTCATCGGGTCTTTCTTTAAGATCAGCCATGTTATATCCCTATCCCAGTGCCGGTAGTGGTACTATATTGCGATTATTTATGATTCCTTTCTCACTTCTGACCATAAGGGCAACACCAAGTGCCATGACATAGTCGTCATGGGCGCCACCCATAGCCTGTGGTTTTTCCCCCGGTGCGGCAATGATAGTTGTAAACTCATCAAGGCCGTACTTATTGGGAATAGTTAACTGTCCTGCATTAAAAGTGGCCCGTAGTTCATCGAATAGTGTCATACGGCTCATCCTGTCCGTTCTCCACCCGTATTCCCTACGCATGTTTCTACCCCTTCCAACACGCCTCTTATATATCTTAGGGTAGTTCTGGTCCCTGGCTATAGTCAATACCGTGTCAGAGAAGTTGTTCTCGATTCCCCAGTCAGGCTTATAGTATTCCTCAAGTAACCTCATTGAAGCTATAGAAAAATCTTCTGGTTGCAAGGTATTCGTTACCAGATCGGCTACTACGTAGCCTGTTATAGCATCAACTATCACAGTAACTGAGTAGTCCATACCTACCCCGGAGGCAACATCAGTTCCGGCAACGTACCTTTTACCAGCACGATAATCCTGATAGATACTGGCAGGGCCAACCTCTCTAAGCGGTTTAATACAATCGTCAGCCATGCCAACAATAATATCCCGGTCAAAAATACTCTGCGCTCGTGGAGGTGCGAGCGCCTCAGTTTCATCACCGGGATACTCCTGTTCCATAAACTGTTCAGGACTCATTCCGTGTAAATCTATAGACGGAACGGTATCCTTAACACTCTCATACCACTTATCGTCCCTTCCGGGTCTGGCACCCCAGGGTATGAATAACTTATGCCACCCATTGTCAGGAGCGTTCTTATAAAGCTCCTTAAATAACGTACTCATATGCCTCTTATTAGAGGTGGAACCCATAATCATCTGCCCACCAGCATCCACAGTAGGCTTTACAGCAGCATAGTTCTGCATATGATACTCGTGAAAGTCAGCCTCATCCTGTATAACCACAGACGCCGTCTCTGATCGCCCCGCATCCTCCGTAGAGGGTAGGGCGATTACCTTGGAGTCACGGTCCGGTATCCCTATCTCACTCCTTGAATCAGGAGATAAAGGAGCCTGCCAGTCATCTGGCAGATTCTTTAGTATATACCGCACCTTGTCCAACAGGGAAAAAGCCTCTGTCTGTCCCTTGGAGATCATAAGAACATTAGTACCGTGCTTAAACGTAAGTAACCACGCAGCATACGCAGCACTCGTCCACGAGAAACCCAACTGCCTTGCCTTCAGTACAGCAACAAGACGGTTATCTGCAATGGACCTTGCCAGTTCCTCTATATAATCCCACTTCTGAAAGGGTACCGCCCCTCCCGACACCCCTGAATGTATCTGCGCCCTCTCAAGAATCTTCACATAATCCAGGAAATCAACCTCCCTGTCACCAGGGTCGTCAGTATGAGGAGATATGAAATTCCTACTGGCGAGTTCCCTTTCCAGTCTTCGGGCCGCCTCTTTCTTTACACCCTCGGTAGCAGAGACCATTAATCCTCTCCATGACACTCACAATTGCATGTACCCAGACCACAGTCACCATGACCCCCATATACACATATAAGGGACTTCACTTCTTAGGCTTCTTCATAGGCTTCTTTTTACCGTAACCAACGCCTTTAGGCATAACTTCCTCCTGTATGGGAGTGCGGGATAACTATAGTGTAAGCGTATTAAAGGAGATATGAACCCCGCACTCTATATTAAAATACCCGACTTAATACCTTTTATCAACTTCCCTATACACAAACCCCCTCTCTCCTAAAGGAGAGGGGGTTGTGTAATACCAGTACTGTAACCAGAGCGCACAATTGCAGGATTGCAAAATTTTGGTTGGGTGCTTCTGATATTATCATTTACAGCATGAGGCCTGCCTCGGTTCACTTGTTGGAGTATGGGAAACTGGAGTCTCGGTTTCAATTTCCTGATTCCAGAATATCAATTAGATTCACCAGATAGGCCACTATTATCTTTACTTTCTAGTTATTTATATGATAGAAATAACTAAGGCCTTGTCTTGAGGCCTCAACCAGTCACTAATAAGGATAAGAGATGAACCAATCAGTCTTACATAGCCAACCAGCCGGATCGATGGGTGTACTGCCCGATCCGGCTGGTGTTACCAGTCAAGGCACTACACCATTAATGGTTATGAATTCTCATAACGCAACAAACAAGCTACAGAACAAGGGAAATAATATGAGTATATTAGATAACAACACCGAAATATTTAACAATTTACCACCAGCTAGCGATCTAGAACATGAACTGGAGAACGTGCGTAGCCTTGTCGATGATATAGGCGTACAGCTAGAAGATAAGGTACGAATGATTGAAAGTGTAAAAGATCAAATTGATAGCGATTTTAGTGCCGCTGAAGATGCTATACATTTATTGATAAACGTTGCCAATAAATTAGAAGCTTTGGATACCGCATTAGAAGAGGTAGAAGAGTTAGATATCGATATAAGTATTTAATAAACACAAGCTACACCGAGCAGGCTGGATACCTGCTCGGTGTTAAAGGAAATGAAATGAAAAGATTTACAGTAAAACAAGCGAAGGAAATTACAGGTGGCGGTATCCAGACTGTTAGTAAAATGGATAAGGCCAAAACCTATAACTTACCACCTGCAGAATGCTTTACAGGAAACAAGTTAAAAGAAATTGAGGGTTCTGTTTGTTCTGACTGCTACGCTGAAAAAGGATTATTTGCGGTATTCCATAAAACAGTACAACCAGCACAATACCGGCGTCTTGAGTCTTTACAGCATCCGAAATGGTGTCAGGCAATGGCATTTCTTATCAATAGATATTCACATGAATATTTCCGTTGGTTGTCTGCTGGTGATATTCCAAATTTGGAATTCTTAATAAATGTTCACAAGGTAGCAACACTAACACCAGATACTAAACACTGGTTGCCAACTAGGGAATACAAGATAGCCATAGAATATATGCGTTGGGCAGGTGCTACACAACCAGAAAATCTAGTCATTCGATTATCTGCCCATATGGTTAACGGGCCTGCGCCTAGTGAGATAGGCCTGCCCACTAGCACAGTCCACACACTGGACCACCAGTGGCTAATGGCTAACAGTCATATCTGCCCGGCTAACAGTCAAGGCAATACCTGCTGGGGTGCTAAGAATGGCGGAATTGACTGTCACGCCTGCTGGGCGCCACTAGTGCAGAACGTAAGTTATATAAAACATTAAACAAGCGGGCCTCCGGCTATTAGCCGGAGGCCCTAAAGGAAATGAAATGGAACAGGCCCGGTATCTTTTGGTACCGGGCCTGTTTTTATGCCTTGAATATTTGCCGATGTTAATACTTAACAAAACTTAACAAAACTCTTAACATCCTTGACGACAGCAGATTGAAAACCGACCTTGAAAGCAGACTGCCGCTTGAAACCGGACCCTAGATAGGAACAGTTGGCAACAGACAGTAGCAAATCCCTGATTCCAGTCTAGATAGCAACAGTTGACAGCCGATTTTAGCCGTTTTTAGCTACAACTGGTCATAAATCAGGTTCCGGCTCAACAGACCGGTATTCAGCCTCAATTGCAGGTCGTCTGGCTTCCACTAAAGCCTGCATTAGGTCTGTACTGGAGAGGCTCTGCAACTGATGGTCTACCGTGCCGGACACATGTACCTCAGTCTTGGACGTCCAGACGCCTGCCAGATGGCTCAGGCTATCCAGAGCCTGCCTGCAGGCTGATAACTGGCGTTCTTCCAGTGCGAGGTCAATCACCTGAAGGTACTTATCAATAAGGAAGTCTCTGTTTATGTCCTGTTTTCGTTGGGTTATCAGGGCATTTTGTTGCTGAATCTTAACAATCTCGTCCATGACATTAACATTCTTGAGGAGCCTTGAACTGGACGCATTGACCACGTTGTCCCCTTTGTCCCCGTAGACTGTTCTATAGGCCAGTGAGGCATTCCGGTTGGAGTTTAAATAAGCATCAACAAAGGCTTTCTGTTTTTCTGTTAACTTGCTCTTTCTCATAACAACATCTTAACCGGTATTACATGTAACGGGCGTAATTTACATGTTTATTACATGTAATTTACAAGTATTACATGTAATGGGATTAGCTTTACTTGTACTGGGTGCTGTTATTTGATAAGGTTGACTTGGCTTTGCCACTTGGCTCCCAACAAGGGGGGTCAAGAAACCAGTTCACAAGGAGTGAATCAGGATGGAACAAAAGTATTTTGAGAGTGAGTACGAGGTACTAGATACAGCCCTGCAATTAGTACACGGTAGCAAGGTTGGGGATGATGGGGTCTCATTAGCCCTTGGTAACCATAAATTCCAGTTAACCAAAGCATGGTTGGACTGGGGGGTTCCAACAGCTACCAATGGGACATATGCGGAGAGGCGTGTAAAGGTTTTGAACAGGGTCATGGATAAGGCTAGCAAGATAAGGAATGCCGGTAGTCTAAAGGTCACAAGAGTAAGGGATTCAGACGATAGGGCAAAGACTCCTTACAACACTACCGGACGACTAGGTTGGGAACACCATAAAATAATGACCGGAGGAGGCTACAAACTAAGCAAATCGGAACGCTTATAAATAGTCTTTATTAACTAGCATTTACCCCCCCCCTCTCCTTTAGGAGAGAGGGGGGGGGTAATACCAGTACTGTACCGGTACTGTACACAAGCAACTAAAAACAAGGAGAGCGGATATGCAAGCAATGTTTGATGGATATTGCAGATTACAAAAAGTAACCAATTGTGGGGGCATTCGTCAGGGAGAATCCATTGTCCACACTATGGAAGGGGTTAACTACCATTCCAAATGTTCAGCATTTGAGAATGAACTTAATAAAAAGCCTGTACAAAAGGGTTGTTCCCATAGTTATGAGTGGTCTAACTATTGTGGGAGTAAGGTTTGCCTGAGTTGTAGCGATCATAAAGGACTGGCACGTTGCTATTGTGGATGGTCTAAAAATGGTGGGGACGGGTACGGTCAACTCATTGCCATGGGGGAAACAATAGAGCCGGACTATTAGCAATCACGCCCTCTTCTGGGGGGCGTGATCTACAGGAACTAATCTGTACTGATGAGTCTGAGTCAGTAACTCAGCGAAATCACAAGGAAATTGGAGAACACAAATGAATAAAGATACACCCTATGAAGTAATCACCAGTAGAGTCTTAACGGCTCTGGAGAACGGTACAGTTCCTTGGCATAGACCTTGGACGACTCTGGGGGGTACAGCTCCCCAGAACGTGGACGGGAGACCCTATCGGGGAATCAATGTAATTCTTCTGGGAATGACTGAATTCTCAGACCCCAGATGGGTCACGTTCAATAAAGCCAAATCCCTCAACGGGAAAGTTCGGAAAGGGGAGAAGGGAATGCCAGTAGTTTTCTGGAAGCCAATGCAGAAATACACCAAAGGAGAGGACGGGAAGAAAGTTTATCTGGATGAAATGTTCTTCCTTCTCCGCTACTACACGGTATTTAATGTTGAACAGTGTGACGATCTCGACATTGAGCCATTCAACGTCCCAGACCTAGAAGGTAACAAGTTCAGCCCGATTATGGAAGCTGAAAGGATCATCAGGGAAATGCCAGATCAACCCACTATCGCTCACGGCGGTAATACTGCCTTCTATGTCCCTGCTAGGGATTCGATCCATATGCCTCTCAAAGAGACGTTTGATAGCCCTGAGGAGTACTACAGCACCCTGTTCCATGAACTAAGCCATAGCACGGGTCACAAGAAGCGATTAAACCGCCATGAACTGGAGACCGGTATCGCTCCTTTTGGTAGTGCTACCTATTCCAAGGAAGAACTCGTTGCAGAGTTCTCCGCTACCTTCCTTTGTCATGATTCTGGGATCACCAACACTATCGATAATTCAGAAGCCTATATCACTGGATGGGCCAAGAAGATCAAGAAGGATAAAAAGCTTGTCGTAGTGTCAGCCTCTCAGGGGCAAAAAGCATCAGAGTGGATTCAGTCCCTCTGATGAGACCTAAATGGTCGAAACGCCTCTCTCTGAGGCGTCAGGGGCAACAAATAAGCATACATAAAGGAGATGCAATGCCGGAATGCGGAATATGTAATGAAGAGGTAAAGGGTCTGGCTTATGGCTTGATTCCTGTTGAGGTTGAAACTAGTTGGATAGATGTTCCTGTACCTGCTGACGGTATCAGGACGTTTGTTCATGATAAGTGCATGAACGTGGTGACAAAGATATATAGCCAAGACATAGTTGACGGGTTTATTGATTTAGATGACCCGTTTGGATTAAAGGAGAGTTCTGATGCCTAGAATAATTATTGAGTGGAGTTGGGAAGAAGCCTTCAGTAAATGGGGGTTTAATGACGGGGACGGGTTTGTGATGACTGATGAGGTTGCACAAGCTATTGGAGAACTGGGGTACGAGGTAAAGGTAGGAGCATGGGGCATACATAACGAGGTTATTACGTCCATTAAGCACGAGAACGGGTTTGACCTGAGTGGAGATGTTCTATCTGAAATCGAATATAACCAGTTTGTAGGGGACGATATCAGAGAACATTTACCTGCTGATCTCGTGGATTATTTAGACCGGACATTTCCAGACGATAAAGAGTCTGGGTATCCATGGGGGTTGGCGTCCTATGCCTAAGACAGTACAGAAGCTTGATCTGGGGGGTATCTGCATTGATTGCGGTGTAGATACCTTCCAGTATGGATACGTTAACCGTGTCTCCGCTGATAGTTCGTTTTGGAAACAGACAACAGACGGCAGAGACGAGAAAGTCTTGGAGATTGACGGCTATCTATGCGGAACCTGCGTTGGTGACGACTGGGAAGAGGAAGATGGGGATGGACATACAACAGACTGGGACGCACTGGAGAAGTACCAGAAGGAGTACTGGTTTCCCCATATTGATGAGGATTTTCCTGACGCCAGATTCTGGAGAGAAGCAATAGCGAATGAAGATGTTGAAGCAATTAAAGCATTACACAAGGAGAAAAATAATGCCTGATATAACAACAGAAGATTTTATGTTTGCCAGTGAGTTCTTTCTGGTGAACTCCCTGCCACCAGATTTTGAAAGTTGGCCTGACAATCAGTTAGATGATTATCTAACCAACAATGCATCTGAGATGGTAGAGACGCATTCCCCAGACTTTATCTGGAAAAATATCGAGACCCTTGCACGGGGAGTAGTTAGATATGCAGGTTCCAGAGATAAATTTGAAGAAAAGGAGAATTAGAGATGGTAAGAGATTTAAACAAGCTAGATCCGGCTGATCCAGTTACTTGGGTTACAAGAATTCAGACGGCTCTAATGGACTACAGAGAAACCAGTATTCCAGAGGGGGTCAATGATAATGACAAGGAGTGGGATGACATATGTGTAGCGTGGCATTGGATTGAAGGGGAGATTTTACCCACTATTACAGATTTAGCCAGAGCAAAAAAACTTATGGAACGATATCCAAATTTTAAGTTTGGGGGAGAGTAAATAATGTTGTACGCATTAGCATGGTCACCATGTGCAGTTTGTAAAAAACCGTTTGGATATAACCCTAAGAGAGTACCTTCTATCACAATAAAGGGTATTAAGCAGGGAATTTGTAAGGAATGTATCGAGATGGCTAATGAGGTTTTTAGAGAAAAGAATGAACCGGAATTTCAAATCCACCCAAATGCCTACGGGGCAATAACAACAGAGGAATTAGGATACTGAACATGAAATATTTAGTTTATAGAGACAATACTGATGATGGTGTTATTGGTCTGAATGGCAGGCAATACCTACTGGAAGCAGACAACAGCCTGATGCGTTTTGACACGATTGCAGAAGCTGTACAGTTTTTGGCAGATGAGGGCGTTGATATTGAGGCAGATGAACTTACTGATATAAGAGGACAACTGCATATCGTAGAGGAGACTGAATAATGAATGACTGTACTCATTACTGGGTACTGGACTCTCCTAACGGGTCTTGGGCTGAAGCCACATGTAAAAAGTGTGGCTCCAGGGCGAAATTCCCAAACGCCCAGTACGACATGTGGAACAAATTAAAAGCAGTTTATTACGATAGGGAGAACAATGAGCAGAAAATCATCAACGAACAGAATTAAAGAACTATTGAAAGCAGACCCTCAGTTAACCTATCAGGAACTGGGGGATGCTGTTGGCGTCACCAAGCAACGAGCCTTCCAGATTGTCAAAAAGAATAGTCTGGAGAAGTCTTTCCCTTGGACGGGTAAGACCTTCTCCTGTAGCGGTGGATGCGGTAAGCGGTTGTACTACTCTCTCAATAAGAGTGGCTACTGCAGAAGATGCCGAAAGGAAAGGAACAGCTTTACGTTTAACTGTAGCCATTGTGGGAAAGAACATACCCTGATAGGCAAGGATGCAACAACCAAGCGTGTCAGCTTTAACAAGGGTGCTAATATCTACTGCAACGCATCCTGTAGGACGAGTGGAGAGATGGCAAAATATTGGCAGAGGGAAACAACTCGTGTAGAATAATCGAGCTGTATCATTTTCCTTGTGAACAGTGCTTGTGGCCCCTCATCGTTGAGAAATGATGGGGGGTTTTTCTTTATAGAATCCCTTGAACTCTGACGACTGATCTATTAATATGTGTTGGTAGACAGTAAGCGAGTCAACAAAGGAGATTCTATGATTCTTATTAATTGTGGAAGCCAAGAGTTACGAATGTACTCTCTGGCGGAAGCGTCCCAGATGGTCGTCCGAAATTTCTGGGGTGAACCATGTGACGGCATCCATGTCGAATCCCTCAGAACGCAGTACCGCAACCATAATGGTGAATTCGGTACAGAGATCAAAGGCACTTACTTTACCGCTGACGACCTCTCATGCCTTGGGTATACCGTGGAGCCAGACAAAGCAAACATTAGAGAAGTAATCGAGTTAAACAAGGAGAAGAACAAAAAATGAGTGGACATAACGATAGAAACAACGCTCACCTTGCTGATGTAATGGAACGAATAGAAAAAGAGAGATACGATAACGAACTTAGAGAACGAGAAGTCAAGGCGTTGGAAGAGATAGCTTGTATTTCTGAGTTTTTAGGATACCTCACCGAAGAAGTTAAAAACCTACGAATTGCAATTGAAATAAACGAGGAGAAGAAATGACACAACAGCAGAGACCACCGCTCCAGTATTTCCAAGGAAGTATCGGGCAACAGGAAGATAAAAATACAAGCGTTGAATCAGGTAGCAAGCCTTACAAGAGGTTAGAGTTACTGGGGGCTGACGGTAGCAGTCGTCTATGGGTTTCAGCATATCCTAAAGAAAACAAAATGCTACTTGCTCAACCGCAGGCATTATGGAATGTTGGCTACTCATCTTGGACTGCAGGTAACGGTACGGTAATCCATACCGCTAAAGAAGTTTCAATGATTGGCAACGCCCAACAGCCACCAGTTCAACAACAGCCAGTCCAACAGCAACCCGTTGCTGAAGTGGCTCCTCAAGTTGTCAGAGAAATCAACGGGGAAGCGCACTGGTCTGACGATCTGATAAATCGTCACAATCAGGGACTGTCTATCATCAGGCAGGTGGCCTTCAAAGATGTTGAGAACAAGGACAACAAGACGCCGGAAGAACTGGCTCGTCTGACTGATCTTTATGAAAGCATAATATTGGATCGGTTTGTACCAGATACTGGGGAAGAAGAATACACGCAACAGGAGTTTTAGAATGACAATCAACACAAGCTATCTGGAAACATCTCAAAAGGCTCGTATAGATGAGTTACTAGAAAAGGATTACACAATAACCCCCATCCCCGTTGCGGATCAGATGGGGTTAATGGTGTTCCAATGTACACCGCCAGAGAGGGGGAGACGGTTCTATATTGTCCCTGGCATTGAGAACCCTTTACCCTCTGTTACCACCATCGTAGACAGTACACTAAAGAACCCTGCTATTGACGGTTGGAAAACATCAACCGTGACAAAACAACTACAGAAAAAGGTAGGCTCATTTCTACTTGGGGATGATATTGATTTCATAGTGGGGGAGACTACCAGAATAGCAGATGAGTCTATAGAAATAGGCAACACGATGCACCATATAATTGACTGCCTGCTGAACGGGGAAGAGGTAGATATACCTGATTATTACAACCCTGCAGTGGCAGGGTACTTTAGATGGCGCAATTATTACTCCCATTATGAATGGTTGGGGTCTGAAGTTGCTATCTATGACCCTGCAGGCGGTTACGCCGGAACAGTAGACGCATTGTTTCGGGATACTGAAACAGAGGGTCTCGTTATTTGTGATTGGAAAACCTCTGGTGGCATTTATGTTTCACACTTACTTCAGCTATCGGCCTACGCAACTGCCTTTGATGAGATGAGTCTGGAGCATAGGATCGGACAAGTTCCAACTGAGGCTATGGTCGTCAGGATGATGACCGATTATCCGAAAACATCAGAGGAGAGGATAAGCAAGAAAACTGGTAAAGCCTACAAGGCCAAGGTAAGAGTACCAGACAGTAAAAAATTCTTTACCGGTAAGGTCCAGTCTATGTTGATTGACCGTACTATTTACGACCCTGCATTTGAACACCTGCAGAACCTCTACAACAGCCTCCCAACTGATACAGTGGTACGTCAACAATTGAGGGAATGGGCAAAGGTATTTTAAATGAAAATGACAGTAGATATGCGAGAGTTTTTATATTGTCCATCATGTAACAAAATGTATTCATCCCCGTTCTTTATGGACAAGAGTGGAATGCGCCAACAGCAACTTAACTGGCTTTCACAAAGTTGGGACAGGATGTTTGATGGGAAAAAGTGCATGACAAAAAACTGTTACAGAAGCGAGGGGTTCATTACTCTTGTTCTAACACCTGATAAGGGACTAACTGAAGCACCAAAATCAACAGGTGAGGTGGAATAATGGAACAAGCACAACGAGAATGGCATGGTGTATACCGTCAGGAGATCAAGCGTAGGGACGAGGAAATTGAGCGCCTCAGTAATGAGCAAATCAATATCCTTATGACAACCAGAGACCTACGCAAATTTGGGGAGTTTCTCAGTAGCGTGGGAGAAAGACTGGACTCCATACAGGAACAGGTAGATAAAATACAAAACAACAGATTTTCTCCCAGAGAAAACAACGTACAAAGAGAGGTGGGATTCCAATGGAACCAACAATGACAAAGCGTGGCTCCGGCTACGATCTAGAATGGGCTTCTTCTAATGTTTTTATGAACGTGAAGAGAGTTAAAGAAAGAAACGATGCTATAAAAGCAGAAGTTTCAGTAAGCCATATGAGTGTTCCTATTACCCGTTCCACTCCAACCTTGACTTCAGAATCGGGGAAAGATTCCTTTGTTAGAAAACTGAACCGCAGACGTAAGGGAGCAGATTATCAGGTTGACTGGGAAGCAGTTGTTGAAGAAATGGCATTTGTTG
>Ga0114901_1001447_pt1 | contig 13835 bp, 12 predicted proteins | sample MalvireepMed_s16_FD_89686 | JGI IMG/M metagenome (GOLD analysis project Ga0114901, IMG submission 89686) | Marine viral communities from the Global Malaspina Expedition - Malaspina viral metaG DeepMed_s16 | ecosystem: Environmental > Aquatic > Marine > Oceanic | place: Mediterranean Sea... | reverse complement strand
GCTGGGATGCGCCCGGCGCGCCCGATGTCGCGCGCCGCGCCGCCGACCTGCTGCGCGGCGCGGGCTTCGCCACGCGCGAGGAGGCGGCGCGCGGTTGGGACCATGGCGTCTTCATCCCGATGAAGGTCGCGCTGCCGGACGCCGACATTCCGCTCGCGCAGCTGTCGCTGCGCCGCGATCTCGACCCCGCCGTCCATATCGCCGCCGGGCGCGCGCTCGCCCCGCTGCGCGACGAAGGCGTGCTGATCATCGGATCGGGCATGAGCTTCCACAATCTGCGCGTGCGCGGACCGCAGGCGATCGCGCCGTCGACCGCCTGGGACTATGCGCTGACCGCGGCGGTGACGGATGCCGATCCCGACCAGCGCGCGGCGCGCGTAGCCGCCTGGGCGGACCTGCCGCATGCCCGCTTCGCTCATCCGCGCGAGGAACATCTGCTGCCGCTGATGGTGGCGCTGGGCGCTGGCGACCGATCGGCCGCGACCTGCACGCATCGCAGTTCGGTGCTGGGGTGGACCGTGTCGGGCTATCGCTTCGGCTGAACGCCGGGCCGGCCGAGCGCCGGCACGGTGCGCGCCGCCGCTTCGGGCGTGATGCCGGGGGGCGGGGCGGCGGCGATCTGCTCCTCGCCGCGCATGATCCGGCCCGCGCGCTTGATCGCACCGCGCAGCCGGGGATAGATGCCGCAGCGGCAGATATTGGTGATCGCCGCGTCGATCTGCTCGTCGGTCGGATCGGCATTCCGCCGCAGCAGCACCGATGCCGCCATGATCATGCCGGGGATGCAATAGCCGCATTGCGACACATTGTCGGCGGCGAAGGCCTGTTGCAGCGGATGGCCGCGATCGGGCGACAGCGCCTCGATCGTGGTGACGAAGCGCCCTTCGGCATGGGCGATGGTCACCTGGCAGGATCGCACCGCCTCGCCATCTATGTCCACCGTGCAGGCGCCGCAATCGCCGGTGCCGCAGCCATATTTGGTGCCGGTCAGGTTCGACGCGTCGCGCAGCGCCCACAGCAGGGGCGTGTCCGGGTCCATCCGATATTGCACCGGCCGGTCATTGACGGTGAACCTGGTCATGCGCCGGTGCTGGCCTCGCCGTCATCCTCTTCCTCCTCCGCCTGGTGGAACAGCACCTCGTTGCGGATGTGGATTGTGCGCGACGCCAGGCGGATTTCCTGGATGAAGGTCGCGAAGGCGGCGGTCTGCAGCAGCATCGCCAGGATGAAGATCAGCGCGATCGCCGTGCCCAGATGCGCGTCGAACAATTCGGCGGCGAACAGCAGCATGACGACCAGGCAGATGGCGCATCCCGACGCGACCGACAGGAAGATCGCGCCGTTGACGACGCTCATCCGCTTGTCGAGCACGCGGATTTCCGCGACCAGCCGGTCATGCTCGCGCCCGCGCGTCACCAGCACGCTCTGTTCGACCTTGCGCGCCCGGTCGATCACGCGCGCCAGCCGCCCGGCGCAGACATTGAGGAACGCGCCCAGCCCCGCCAGCATGAACACCGGCGCGACCGCCAGCTGAATGGTCGCCGCGACCTGGCTGACCTGGGGAAGGACCATCATGCCGCTCATCGCGCCGCCTCCAGAGCCGCTCAGGCCGCGCCCTTGGACGTGGGCGTGTTGATGCCCATCGACTGGAGATATTTTTTCACGTTGCGCGCCGCCTGGCGCAGCCGCTGTTCATTCTCGACCATGGCGATGCGGACATAGCCTTCGCCATCCTCGCCATAGCCGACGCCCGGCGCGACCGCGACCTTGGCATGGGTGAGCAGCTGCTTGGAAAATTCCAGGCTCCCCATGTCCTTGAGCGCGGGCGGCAGCGGCGCCCAGCAGAACATAGACGCGCGCGCCGCGGGAATGTCCCATCCCGCCCGGCCGAAGCTTTCCACCAGCACGTCGCGACGCTTGTGGTAGAGCAGGCGGTTCTTCTCGACAATGTCCTGCGGGCCGTTGAGCGCGGCGCAGGCCGCCGCCTGGATGGGCGTGAAGGCGCCATAGTCGAGATAGGATTTCACCCGCGTCATCGCCGCGATCAGCGTCTTGTTGCCCACGGCAAAGCCCATGCGCCACCCGGCCATGGAATAGGTCTTGCTGAGCGAGGTGAACTCGATCGCGACGTCCTTCGCGCCCGGCACCTGCAGGATGGAAGGCGTCGGATTGCCGTCATAATAAAGTTCGGAATAGGCAAGGTCGGACAGGATCCAGACCTTGTTCTCCTTCGCCCAGGCGACCAGCCGCTCGTAGAAGGCCAGGTCCACCGTCTCGGCCGTGGGGTTGGACGGGTAGTTCACCACCAGGATCGACGGGCGCGGCACGGTGAAGGCCATGGCGCGGTCGAGCGAGCGGAAATAGGTTTCGTCCGGCGTCGTGGGCACCGACCGGATGGTCGCGCCCGCGATGATGAAGCCGAATGTGTGGATCGGGTAGCTGGGGTTGGGCGCCAGCACGACGTCGCCCGGTTCGGTGATCGCGGTCGCCAGGCTGGCGAGCCCCTCCTTCGATCCCATGGTGACGACGACTTCGGTCTCCGGATCGACATCGACGCCGAAGCGGCGGCCATAATAGTTCGCCTGCGCCTTGCGCAGGCCGGGAATGCCGCGGGACTGGGAATAGCCATGGGCGCTCGGCTTGCGCGCCACTTCGACCAGCTTGTCGATGACATGGTCGGGCGGGGGCAGGTCGGGATTGCCCATGCCCAGGTCGATAATATCCTCTCCCGCCGCACGCGCCGCGGCCCGCATCGCATTCACTTCGGCGATGACATAGGGCGGCAGGCGCTTCATGCGGTAGAATTCTTCGGACATTATCGGGGCTTTCCTGAAAGCTTCCTGTAGGGAATAGTGCGTGACGCGCCGCTGGCGTGTCATAATCGGGCTATAACCGGCCGGATAAGGACTTGCCAGCGAAAGCCGCGGCCCGCGCGATGCCAGGAGGAGGATGGTGGCCATGCAAGAAAGCGACGTTTTGGAGCCCCGCCTGCCGACCCTGGAGGAGATGCAGCAATGGACGCAGGTGCTGGGCCGCGCGCAGCAGCTGTTGCTGGAACAGGCGGCGGGATCGACCGGCCAGACCCTGCCGTTCGACCCGGCGATCGTCGCGCGCATCCAGACCAGTTTCGCCGATGAAGGGCTGGCGCTGTGGCAGCGTTTCCTGGACGCGGGCGGCCTGCTGCGCGACCGGCCCGATCCCGCGCCCGAAACCAGCCCGGCCGCGCGCAAGGACCGGCGCTTTGCCGATCCGGCCTGGACCGAACATCCCTTCTACGACCTCATCCGCCAAAGCTATCTGCTGCTGTCCGATTATCTGATGAAGCTTGCCGACGCTGTGGACGGCGTCGATCCCCGGCAAAAGGCCAAGCTGCGCTTCGCCACCACCGGCCTGCTCGACGCGATCGCGCCCAGCAACTTCCCGCTCACCAACCCGCTGGTCGTGCAGAAGACGATCGAGAGCGGCGGCGAAAATCTGGTCACCGGGCTCAAGCATATGCTGGCCGACATGGAGAAGGGGCAGCTCACCCATACCGACGGCACCAAGTTCGAACTGGGCCGCAACATCGCGGCGACGCCGGGCAAGGTGATCCACGAAACCCCGCTCTACCAGCTGATCCATTACGCGCCTTCGACGGCGCAGGTGCTGGAAACCCCGCTCATCATCTTCCCGCCCTGGATCAATCGCTTCTACATCCTCGACCTGTCGCCGGAAAAAAGCTTCGTCAAATGGGCGGTGGACCAGGGGATCAGCGTCTTCCTGGTGTCCTGGAAGTCGGCCGACGCCTCGATGAAGGACCTGATCTGGGACGATTATATAATCGACGGGCAGATCGACGCGATCGACACGGTGCGCGACCTGCTGGGGGTGGTGAGCGTCCATGCGATCGGCTATTGCGTCGCCGGCACGACGCTGGCGGCCACGCTGGCGCTGCTCGCCGCGCGGGGCGAGGCGGACAAGGTGGCGAGCGCCACCTTCTTCACCGCCCAGGTGGATTTCAGCCAGGCCGGCGACCTCAGCCTGTTCGTCGATGACGATCAGATGAAGCTGGTGGAACAGCTGTCGTCCCAGGGCTTTCTCGACGGGCGCTACATGGCCGCGACGTTCAACCTGCTGCGCGGGCGCGACCTGATCTGGAACTATGTCGTCAACAATTATCTGCTCGGCATGGATTATCCGCCCTTCGACCTGCTCTACTGGAATGGCGACACCACCAACCTGCCGGCGCGCTGGCACAAAGATTATCTGACCCAGCTCTATCGCGACAATCTGCTCGTCTCGCCCGGCGCGATCAGCGTCGCGGGCACGCCGATCGACCTGCGCAGCGTGCGCACCCCCGCTTATGTCCAGGCGGGCAAGGAAGATCATATCGCGCCGCTGAAAAGCGTCTGGAAACTGACCGAGCATTTCGCCGGGCCGGTCCGCTTCCTGCTGGCAGGGTCGGGCCATATCGCTGGGGTCATCAATCCGCCGGCCGCGCGCAAATATCAATATTGGGCGTGCGACGAAGCGCAGCCGACGCTCGACGCCTTCCTCGACAAGGCGACGGAGACGAAGGGCAGCTGGTGGCCCGACTGGCGCGCCTGGCTGGACGGAATCGATTCGCGCACCGTGCCGGCGAAGGGCGCGCGCGTGCCGGGCGAAGGCAAGCTCAAGGCGCTGGAGGATGCGCCCGGACGCTACGTCAAGGCGCGGTAAAGGCGCTGATTTTCCAGCGATGCGTTCGGCCGCCTTGCAAATGCGACGAGCTGAAGATGGCATTTTTGTTGCACTGCACAAAATGCCTTGCATGCGACTGATCCACGCTATATTGTGCACTGCAACAAACGGAGGATGGTCATGGCCGAAACCCCGAAGACCCCGAGGAACATGCCGCGCGCCAAGGCAGGATCGACGACCATGTCGGCGGCCGAGGCCTTGATGGCCGCCGAAGCGGCGATCGGGACCGAGCCAGTGAAGAAGAAGCCCGCTCCCCGCAAGGCGTCCAGCGTCAAACCGCTCGAAGCCGATGCGCCCGCCGGCAATGTGAAGCCGGTCGAAACCAACCCGCAATCGGAACCCGCGCCCGATCCGCTGGACCCGCCGGCCCCGACGCCTACGCCTGCCCCGGCGCCAACTCCGGAGCCCGCGCCGGCCCCGGCCGGCGCGCTCGCGCCCTCCGCCACTATCAAGAGCCTGACAGCAATGGCCGAAACCGCTGCGACCCAGCCGCTGCCCGCCACAGAAGGAACCAAGATCATGAACGACGTTATGGAAACCGGAAAGAAGTTCGCCGAAGACACCAAGGCCAAGTTCGAGACCGCCTATGCGGACTTCAACGAAAAGGCCAAGGCCCAGGTCGAAAAGTCGACCAAGGCCGTCGAGGAAATGAGCGACATCGCCAAGGGCAACATGGAAGCCCTGGTCGAATCCGGCAAGATCGCTGCCAAGGGCATGGAAGTGATGGGCCAGGAAGCCGTCGACTTCACCCGCAAGAATTTCGAGAAGGCGACCGCGACGTTCAAGACCTTCGCCACCGTGAAGACGCCGACCGAATTCTTCCAGCTGCAGAGCCAGCTGATCTCGACCAGCTTCGACGACTTCACCAAGGAAGCCGCCAAGAACAGCGAAGCGATGATGAAGCTGGCCGGCGACGTCGCTCAGCCGCTGACCGCGCGCATGACGCTGGTGACCGACAAGGTGAAGGCGGTCGCCGCCTGATCGGCGCGCCGTTCTGACGCCTGGATGAAGGGCGTCCTCTCCCCGGCGGAGAGGGCGCCCTTGCCGTTTCGGGCGTCGCGTCGGGATGGGCGCGATGCGGCGACCGGCCGCGCCGACCCCTTGCCATGCCGACGCAAATCGCCATATTCTCTTTCATCATGAACAGTCTCACCACCGCATCATGGTCCGTGAACATGGCGGGCCGGGACCAGGACGATCAGGGCGAAGGCCCCGGCGGGCCCAATGTCGGCGTCGCCACCCGCACGCGCACTCGCACCAAGAAGCCTTCGCTCTACAAGGTGCTGATGCTCAACGACGATTATACGCCCATGGAATTCGTCGTGCATGTCCTGCAGAGCTTTTTCCGCATGGACATGGAGGAAGCGACCCGCGTCATGCTCCACGTCCACCAGCGCGGCGTCGGCATTTGCGGCATCTTCAGCTATGAAGTCGCCGAGACGAAGGTGAACCAGGTGATGGATTTTGCGCGGCAGAACCAGCATCCGCTCCAGTGCACGCTCGAAAAGGCCTGAGCCGCCCATCCCTGTGTAGCGCTTATATTTCAAACAATTACATTATTGAAATATAAGGTTTTTTTAGACATTTCGCCGATCATGGCCCCGCTAAACGAAGTGGGGACTTCCAGCATGACGACGATATCCAACTACTCCATGGCCATGCCGCCATCGCCGCGCGCGATGATGGATCGCCGCATCGAGGCCGCGGTCGAAGCGGGCTCCGTTTCCGAAGTCGACAGCGCCGCGATGGAAACGGCGCTCGACTCCATCGACAGCGCGCTCTCCGCCTCCGCTGGTTCCGAAACCGGCCGGCTCGACCCGTCCGCGATGCAGGACCGGATCGATTCGCTGATCGAGGATCAGCTGTCGGCCGGCACCTTGACCCAGGAACAGGCGGCGCAGTTGCAGGGCTTCTTCGCCCAGGGGCCGGGCGCCCCATCCTCGACCGACAGCGCCAGCGCCGATAGCGCGATCGACGGCCTGTCGGGCGTCGGCGGCGCGGGTCCGATGCGCGGCCCGATGCGCGGCCCGCCGCCCGGACCGCCGCCGGCCGCGAGCGAGGAGGAGGACAGCGCGAGCAGCAGCGCGACCAGCGAAACCGACACGGCCAGCGCCACCGAGCAGCTCGATTCGATCATCGCCTTCCTCGAAAATCTGCGGACCAGCCTCTCGCAATCGCTCTACGGCAGCGTCGCCAGCAACAGCGACAGCAGCAGCAGCGGACTGGTGGTCGACAGCCTCGCCTGACGAGCCGACGCCTTCGCCGCTCCGACCGGGGCGGCGCGGCCGGCGGAGCGGGGACTCTCCGCCGGCCAAAATCTTTGCCCCCTTTCCTTGACGGCTACGCCATCCTACACCGGCGGGCGTGACGCAGGAGAGCCCCGCCGCCATCCATGACCTGGCCGTGATCGGCGGTGGCGTGAATGGCTGCGGCATCGCCCGCGATGCGGCGGGCCGGGGCGCGCAGGTGCTGCTGCTGGAGCGCGGCGACCTGGGGCAGGGCACATCGTCCGCCTCGACCAAGCTGATCCATGGCGGTCTGCGCTATCTGGAGCATCGCGAATTCGGCCTCGTGCGCGAGGCGCTGGCCGAACGCGAGCGGCTCTGGGGCATCGCGCCGCACATCATCCACCCGATGCGCTTCGTCCTGCCCTGGACCAAGGGGCTGCGGCCGCGCTGGATGCTGCGCCTTGGCCTCTTCCTCTACGACCATCTGGGCGGCCGCCAGGCGCTGCCGGCGACGCGGACCATCGACCTGCGCCGCCATGTCGCGGGCGCGCCGCTGCGCTCCGGCTTCACCACCGGCTATTGCTATTCGGACGGCTGGGTCGACGACGCCCGGCTGGTCCTGCTCAATGCCCGCGACGCGGCGGATCGCGGCGCGACCGTGCGCACGCGCACGCAGGTCACTGGCTTGGCGCGGGAGGCCGGGCTCTGGACGATCGACGCCCGCACCGCGCAGGGCGCGCCGCTGCGCTTTCGCGCCCGCGCCCTGGTCAACGCCACCGGGCCGTCCGTGCTGGCGCTGCCCGGCGCGGGGCAGGGGCTGACCGGCCGGCGCATGCGGCTGGTGCGCGGCTCGCACATCGTCGTGCCGCGCCTGTTCGATCACGACTTCGCCTATTTCTTCCAGCTGCCCGACGGCCGCATCATCTTCGCCATTCCCTATGAGCGCGACTTCACCCTGATCGGCACCACCGATCGCGACCATGAAGGCGGGCTCGACCGGATCGCGGCAAGCGCAGACGAGATTGAATATCTCTGCGCCGCCGCCAGCCGCTATTTCGCTCGCACGGTCGCGCCGGCGGATGTGCTCTGGTCCTATGCTGGGGTGCGGCCGCTGATTGACGACGGTTCCGACCTGCCCGAAGCCGCGACGCGCGGCTATCGCCTGGACTATGATGCGGGCGGGGAGGGGGAGGCGCCCGCGCTGCATGTGCTGGGCGGCAAGATCACCACCTATCGCCATCTCGCGGCCGAAGCGGTGTCTCTGCTCCAGCCCCGTCTGCCGATGATGCGCGGCGGCGACTGGACCGCGACCGCGCCCCTGCCGGGCGGCGATTTCCCGATGACCGGGTTGCCCGCGCTGCTCGACGGCCTGGCGCGCGACTATCCCTTTCTCGACGCCGCGACCATCGACCGGATCGGCCGCGCCTATGGCACCTGCGCGCGCCAATGGCTGGGCGACGCGCGCAGCATGGCGGACCTGGGTGTCCATTTCGCCGTCGGCTTCACCCAGGCGGAGGCGGTCTGGCAGATGGATCGGGAATGGGCGCGCACCGCCGACGACATGCTGTGGCGGCGGACCAAATTGGGCCTGCGCTTCACCGCCGCAGACGTCGCCGCGCTGGATCAATGGGTGAAGGATCGGGGATGAACGAAGCCATGCTGCTGGTGCTGGACGAAGGCACCACGTCGACCCGCGCGATGCTCTACACGCCCGACGGGGTGCGGGTCGGCATGGCGCAGCGCGACCTCACCCAATATTATCCGCGGCCCGGCTGGGTCGAACAGGACGCGACCGAAATCTGGGAGCGGACGCTCGCCTGCGCGCAGGAGATGGTGGCGCAGGCGGGCAGCGCCGACCGCATCCTCGCGATCGGCATCACCAACCAGCGCGAAACCGTGGTCGCCTGGGACAGGCGCAGTGGCCGGCCGCTCGCCCGCGCCATCGTCTGGCAGGACCGGCGCACCGCCGATCAGTGCCAGGCGCTGCGCGATGCGGGCCATGAACCGCTGATCCAGGCGCGCACCGGCCTCGTCATCGATCCCTATTTCTCCGCAACCAAGATGCGCTGGCTGATCGACCATGAACCCGCCGTCGCGCAGGCGGGCGACGCGCTGGCGCTGGGTACGGTGGAAAGCTGGCTGGTGTGGAAACTGACCGGCGGCCTGCATATCAGCGACGCCAGCAACGCCAGCCGCACGCAGCTGCTGGCGCTCGACGGCGCAGGATGGGACGCGGATCTGTGCGCCCTGTTCGACATCCCGCCCGCCGCGCTGCCCGCCATCGTCGACAATGCCGGGGACTTCGGCGCGACCTGTCCCGACCTGCTCGGCGGTTCGATACCGATCTGCGGCCTTGCCGGCGACCAGCAGGCCGCGACCATCGGCCAGGGATGCCTGGTCCCCGGCCAGGCCAAGGCGACGCTGGGCACCGGCGCCTTCATCCTGGCGCCCGTGGGGGATGCCCCGCCCCGGTCGGACCACCGCCTGCTCGGCACCATCCTCTGCCAGCTGGACGGACGCCGCCGCTACGCGCTGGAAGGGTCGATCTTCGTCGCCGGCAGCCTCGTCAAATGGCTGCGCGATGCGCTGGGCCTGGTCGGATCGGCGCAGGAAACCGAAGCGCTGGCCCGGTCCGTCCCCGACAGTGGCGGCGTGTCGCTGCTCCCGGCGCTCTCGGGCCTGGGCGCGCCGCACTGGCGGCCGGAGGCGCGGGGCGTCATCGCTGGCCTCACCCAGGGCACCACCCGCGCGCACATCGTGCGCGCCGCGCTCGAATCGATCGCGCATCAGGTCCATGATCTGGCCGGCGCCTTCGCCGCCGACGGCGCGCCCTGGACCAGCCTGCGCCTTGATGGCGGGATGAGCGCCAATGACTGGATTGCGCAGGACATGGCCGACATGCTCGACATCGCGGTCGAACGCCCGGCCGATGTCGAAACCACCGCGCGCGGCGCCGCGATGCTCGCCGCGCTTGGGGCCGGGCTCCATGGCTCGATCGAGGCCGCGGTTGCGCAACTGCCGGGGCGGCAGCGCTTCGCGCCGGCCATGGACGCCCCTGTCCGGGCCGACCGGCTGAAGGCGTGGGGCGCCCTTCTGGCGGCGTCGGAACGCGCTCTTCCGTAGCGGGGCTTGAGGGAAAAATTAAGGATGCGGCCTTATGTCCGGGCCATGCCGCGGTTCACCCTTCGCAACCCTCAATCCCTCGCTGCGCCGGTCGTCACCGGCTGCGTCTATTTCGCCGCCGCCACGCTGTCGGTTTCGGTGTCGCGCTTCGAAGGCGGCCTGGCCTTCATCTGGGGCGCCAACGCCTTTCTGATGGCGGAATTGCTGACGTCGCGCATATCCTACTGGCCGCGGGCGATGCTCGCCTGCTTCCTCGCCAGCATGGCCGCGACGGCGCTGTTCGGCCTGGGCCCGGCGGCTGCCCTGCCGATGGCGTTCATCAATGTCAGCGAAGCGCTGATCGTCGCCATCATCTGCCGCCATTTCCTCAGCAACCGCACGGTGACCGGGTCGATGCACCCGCTGATCGTCTTCATCCTCGCGCTGTGCGGCGTCGCCGACATCGTCACCGGCTTCGCGGCGGCGGCGGTCGCCACGCTGACCACGCCTGCCAGCTATGGCGCGTCCTGGCTGCACTGGTATACCGGCCATGCGCTGGGCGGGCTGATCTGCACGCCCGTCCTCATCCTGCTGTTGCAGGGCGAATTCGGCCGCTGGCTGCGCGCGACGCCCCGGCCTATGAAGATCGAGGCGGTGGCGCTACTGGCGCTGTTCACGCTGACCACCGTCCATGTCTTCTACTGGGCGCGCTACCCGATGCTGTTCGCGCCGTTGCTGCCGCTGGTCCTGATCGCCTTTCGCGTCGGCCATATCGGCGCGGCCGCGTCGATCGTCATCCTGGCGCTGATCGGCGGCGTCGCCACCCTGTCGGGCACCGGGCCGCTGATGATCATCGACGGGTCGATGGGCGAGCGGGTGCAGGCTTTCCAATTCTATCTGGCGCTCAGCTTCCTGCTGTCGCTGCCGGTCGCGGCCGAACTCAATGGCCGTCGCCGCTTGTTCCAGATGCTGCAGGAAAGCGAATCGCGCTACCGCGCCATCGCGGAGCATAGCGGCGACGTGGTGCTGAACATCAGCATGGAGGGGGTGATCGAATATGCCTCGCCCTCCGCGCAGGAACAGATTGGCTGCGCGCCCGGGCTGCTGGTGGGCCAGAGCGCGACCGACCTGGTCGATCCGCAGGATCGCGACGCCGTGCTGGCGGCGCACCGGCAGGCGCTGGCGCGGCCGGGCACCGTGCATCAGGTGGAGTTCCGGCCGCTGCTGGCGGCGGGCGATCTCGATTGCTGCGAGATGGTCAGCCGCGCCGTGGTGGATGATCGCGGGCAGGCCGTCGGCCTGGTCAGCATGATCCGCGACATATCGAAGCACAAGGCCCGGCAACGCGCGCTGCAGCAGGTCGCCGCGCGCGATGCGCTGACCGGCGCGGACAGCCGGCGCGCTTTCCTCGACAAGCTGGACGCTGAAATGGCCCGCGCGGCGCAGGGCGCGCGCTCCTGCCTGCTGCTGATCGACCTCGATCATTTCAAGGCGGTCAATGATCGCTACGGCCATAGCGGCGGCGACCGGGTGCTGACCGGCTTCGTCCAGCGGCTTCTGCCCGAACTGCGTGGGCTAGACAGCATCGGCCGGCTGGGCGGGGAGGAATTTGCGATCCTGCTCGTCGATTGCGACAGCCACAGCGCGAGCCAGCTTTGCGATCGGCTGCGCGCCCGTCTGGCCGCGCCGATCGACGTCAACGACCGGGGGGAGGCGATCAGCGTCACCTTCAGCGCCGGCCTCGTCGCGCTGGACGGCGGCTCCACTCGATCGGCGATGCTGGAGGCGGCGGATCAGGCGTTGTACGAAGCCAAGCATAGCGGCCGAAACTGCCTGCGCCTGGCGGCCTGACGGCTTGCGCGGGCACGCGCAGGAAAATTCTCATGTTATATTGTAACTTGCGCAGGACTGGCCTATGTAGCGGCCACCATGTCGCAGAGCCTTCGCCAAGCCCTTACCACCGGACGTCTCGATCGCCTTGCGATCGCCGTGTCGGGGCTGTGCGTCGCGCATTGTTTCGTAACTGCCATGCTGCTGGGCCTGCTGGCGTCGGCGGGCGGCATTTTCGAAAGCCCGATCTTCCATGAAGTGGGCCTGGGGCTCGCCATCCTGCTCGGCGCGGTCGCGTTGGGCCATGGCGCGGTGGTCCATGGCTTCATGATGCCCGCGGCGGTCGGCGCGCTTGGCCTGGGCGTAATGACCGGCGCGCTAACGATGGACCATGGTCTGCAGGAAAGCGTCTACACGCTGATCGGCGTCGGCATCCTGGCCCTGGGTCATGATCTGAACCACAGGGCCGGCCGCTAGCATCTGACCTGACCGAGCGCAGGGCGCCCGCCGCATGTCGCTCAATTCGCCTCGGCGTCGATCCGATGCTCGCCCTTCACCCAGCGCACGGTGCCGGTGCTGGCGCGCATCACCACGCTTTCGGTCGTCAGTCTGCCGCCGGGCAGCCGCTTGACCCCGTCGAGCAGCGATCCGTCGGTTACGCCCGTTGCCGCGAAGATGCAGTCGCCCTTCGCCATGTCGTTGAGGTCATAGATCTTGTCGAAATCGGTGATGCCCCATTTGCGGGCGCGCTGCCTTTCATCCTCGTTGCGGAACAGCAGCCGCCCCTTGAACTGCCCGCCCACGCAGCGCAGCGCGGCGCAGGCCAGCACGCCTTCCGGCGCGCCGCCCGATCCCATATAGATGTCGATATTGGTTTCGGGGTCGGTCGTGGCGATCACGCCGGCCACGTCGCCGTCCGGGATCAGCATGATGCCGCAGCCGATCGCGCGCAGTTCGGCGATCAGCTTCTCATGGCGCGGCCGGTCGAGCACGCAGACCATGATCTCGTGCGGATCGACGCCCTTTGCCGCGGCGACGGCGGCGACATTGTCGCGCACCGACCGGTTGAGGTCGATGACCCCGTCGGGATAGCCCGGCCCGACCGCCAGCTTGTCCATATAGACGTCGGGCGCGTTCAGCAGCCCGCCTTCCTCCGCGATGGCGAGCACGGCCAGCGCATTGGGGCCGGCCTTGGCGGTGATGGTCGTGCCTTCCAGCGGGTCGAGCGCGATGTCGATCCGCGGGCCCTTGCCGATCGCATTGCCGACCTTCTCGCCGATATAGAGCATGGGCGCTTCGTCCCGCTCGCCTTCGCCGATGACGACGGTGCCGTCCATGTAGAGATCGTTGAAGGCCATGCGCATGGCTTCGACCGCGGCGGCGTCGGCCGCTTTCTCGTCGCCGCGCCCGACCAGCCGGGATGCGGCGATCGCTGCCGCTTCGGTCACGCGGACCATTTCCAGAACCAGAACCCGGTCCAGATTGGCGCTTGCCTGCTCCATCATATCCTCTTCCCTTGTCTCTTGCGAGGCGCGATAGGCCCTCGCTCCGGGCTTGTCGAGCATCGCCATCATCGCGCCATCATCCCATGGTCTCCTGTTGCGCGATGCGGATATCAGGCCTTTCTTTCATTTCGATGCTGCTGCTGCCGAGCGGGGCGCAGGCCGATGAGCCGAAGGACCCGATGGCCGTCTATCGCGCCAGGACGCAGGTGGTGAAGCCCTGCGACCGTAGCGGCGGCGGCATCGTCGTGTGCGGCAATCGGGCGGAGCGCAACGCGAAGGAGCGGCTGCCGCTGCCGCGCAAGCCCGACGCGGGGCGCATTGTCCCGGGTGAAACCCCGCGCGCCTCGGCTGCGCCGGTGCGCCAGGGTGCGTGCGGCGTCGTGGGCGGGCAGGGCGCGGGATGCACCGGCGGGCTGGCGGTCTTCCAGGTGGTCGAAGTGCTGGCGAAAGG
>Ga0114901_1001438_pt1 | contig 13898 bp, 15 predicted proteins | sample MalvireepMed_s16_FD_89686 | JGI IMG/M metagenome (GOLD analysis project Ga0114901, IMG submission 89686) | Marine viral communities from the Global Malaspina Expedition - Malaspina viral metaG DeepMed_s16 | ecosystem: Environmental > Aquatic > Marine > Oceanic | place: Mediterranean Sea... | reverse complement strand
TATAAAGCTTGAACTTTTGGGAGCCATCAAACCCGATACGGTTGCGATGTCTGTTGCATTGGTGGCCCCTGTGCTTGCAATGTTGGTGGCATTAGTTGCCCTGCCTGTCGTGTTGGCATTTATCAGAACCCCCGTTGCCGCCGGTATCGAGGTTCCTAGCAACCCGGAAACCGTAGCTATATCAGACGTATTCTTTGCTCCCGTAGCAGCGACGGCCGTTGCATTGGTGGCACCTGTGCTTGCAATGTTGGTCGAATTGGTGGAGATGTTCGTTGTGTTGGTGTTGATTATTACCCCGGTCAATACCGGAACGCCAGCTCCAACCAGACCAGAAACAGTAGCTATGTCGGCAGAATTCTTCGCTCCCGTAGAAGCAATGTTTGTGGAGTTAGTTGTCCTGCCGGTCGTATTGGCGTTGATTATTACGCCAGTAGCTACGGGGATTCCTGAAACGTCTACCCCATTGATCCACTGCGACCCATTATACTTAAGCACTTGCCCGTTAGAGGGGCTACTAATTAAAGTGTCGCTTAATTCATCCAATGAAATAGTTGTTATAAAGCCCGCAGCATTGACGGCCTTGGGGGTGAGGGCGGTTGTTGTTGAGTTATTAATGCTATTTTGAAGCTTAACAATTCCGGTGACAGAGGTGGTTCCGGCTACTGCGTTGAGGGTTGAATTGGAGGTGTCCGCCTGTAGTCCTGTTCCGGCCCCCGCATAAGCTGCTGTAGTTTGTATAGTTCCATCATTGAACCTCAAGCCAGTAGAGCCAAGAGAAAGTCCGGTAACATATACTACATTTACATCATCTCCATAGACCGACTTGGCTGCGGGGTAAGTAACGAAAACATACGCACTTCCTCCGAGGCTAATCTTGTTATCGCTATTGCTGCTTACTAGAACCGTGTCTCTAGTTAGTGTGTTGCTGCTATAGGTTCCAATTCCGACCTCCCAGCTATAACCATCTTCAATAGCATAATAAGTCTTGGAGCTATCGCCCAATACTGAGAAGTCCTGAAACCCACTAACAGAAGAGTCAAGGGATATTGTCCCCGCTCCCACCGTAGAGGTTTGTTGTCTTATTCTGTCGTTAACCTTCACCATCTTCCATTACCTCAAATATACATCTAAGTCGCCGGTTTGAAAAGTAAATGTATCATTAACCTTGACATCCTTTGCCGTCGACAGCACAGCGTAGTAAAGTAAGTTCCCTGCGCTTGAGCCATCAGAAATAAATACACCTGATACGTTGCCCCAGTCGGCAACTGCTCGTGGAAATTGTATTTCTTTTAGGTTATAGCTATGACCATCCCCCTCTACCGGAGCACTCCATTGTCCGGTTCCGGGAATATATGGGACACGCGAGTACCCTCCTCCACTTAACTCATCGGAAAAGAGACCAGATTCTAGGTTGCCTGAAGAATAGGTTCCTACGAGCCCTATATAATTAGAGGCTGGGGCCGTAAAGGGGACGGTCCGAAAGAGATGGCCTATCAGCCCGGACTCCATATAATTAGACATCGCAGACATTGCACAATCTCCGTTATATTAAAAAAGCCGCCCCCAGTAACACCAAGGTCACTAAAGACGGCTTATTTTAATGCTCAAAAAGCCCGCTTAGAAGGAACCAAGGAGCACTCTTCGGTTGTCAAGAACTGCAAAGCCATGTTCGGCCCATCCATATAGACCGGCTCGTCTCTGACGATGAAGTGTATCATCTTCAAAGATCTGCACGCCCTGTCGGACCGGCATAACAAAGCTATCTTGGTTTCTCAAGTCCAAGCCAACGACAATTTCCTTATCGCCACTCGGAAGAGATCCGCTCAAGTCGCTTTCATAAAAGAGTTCGTACTCCTGTCCCTCTCCGAGCTCATCCAGATCGTGAAGGTTTACTTGGAAGATTCGGACAAGCAGTCCGCCTTCTTGGGTAATGAGCTGCCTGCGGGTGATGTCATCAACCTCATCAACTCCCCAGTTGCGAATATCTTCGATACCCTCTGGGCTGAGGAAAAGATCGGTCAAAGCGCCGCGATTAATCGAGGTGCTATTTCCACCACCATTGCGTCGCATGACGGTTTTCATCAAAGAAACAAGTCTCTTCGAGAAAACGCCAGCCGAAGCATCGGCATCATATACCAGAACATTACGGTCAACGCCAGCACTAATCATTGTATGCCAGCCATCATCGTTCATCTTTTTGACGAACTGCGATTCCATAACGCCCATTGCTCGCCCCACAACATCCCAACGAGCATCTCTAGCGTACTTCAAGAGCCAATCAATCGAGGCACCAACATCGTATGTTGGAACCATGACGTAATCACCCTCAACGTGACGCTCTGGAATGCGACCGTGATTTGGAATAGTGTATGCGACAAAGTCTTTTTCGGTTCCGGGTGCCAAGAAATCCAGAGGAAATTCTGCCGTAGCGCCGGGACCAAGTTGGATAGCTTCAAAAATGCCATCCAGAATATTTCCACTCATAACTCCTTTGCGGAGGGGAAGCTCAAGCGCTTTCGCAAGTTCTGCGGTTGCGGCAAGAGATTCCTCTTTCTTTAGTGAGCCAGCCTTGCTTAAAAGCTGATTCATTTCTTGAGTGGGCTCAAAAAATTTGTTAGCCATCTAAAATTTCTCCTAGAATTATGTTAAACGATGTTGATTGCAACCTTGGCGTACCCATCGGCATCCTTGGTTGATAAAAATCGACCTACCTGAGTTGATTGTGCGTCCTTCGACTCATATCTCTGCACAGAGGTCAAGTGACCATTGGCATCGTAATAAGCCTTAGCGCCAACAGTGGGCGTGCCCGAAATCAGGTTGGTGACTACAGTGCCTTCACGAAGAATAAGAACTTTTCCGCCCTTTTGAACCTCGTCTTTGGCATAGTTAATGTGCTGTCGCGTAAGGTCAATGTTAACAACATCGTTAAGCAATAGACCGGCAGCGTTACCGCTAGCATCTGCGTTCGCAGTAGGAATCTTTACCTTAGCATTACTATCATCCATGGCCGAGCCAGAGCCGCCGGTATCGTGAATAACGATAAGGCCACGCTCTCCGGTAACATTCATGAAGAAGCTCAGATCAGTAAGAAATTCTACTCTATCTGGTTTAAGTGCCATTTTTCTTATTCTCCTGATTCATTTTTTAGGACATAACTGTTGACCCAATCTTGAAGACCCGAGCGAACATGCTGTAGCTCTTCGGATTGCTCTTCAGCAGCTACTGACATGTCGATAGCCTCTTCGACATCAGCGGTTTCTAAAACCTCTTCGTCAACCGAAGCATCTGCCTCGCCTTCGTCGGAGTCATCGGTTGCTTCGTCGGCTGCGTCCTCGTCGGGCGCATCCTCTTCTGCTCGTCCGCCCATGCCGGGGGAAGCAGTATTGAACTCAGCAATCGTATTAACAACATCATTGAATTGCTCTTCAGAAAGGGAATTAAGAGTTTCAATTTTTGCGAGCGCGTCCTCTTCGGAAAGGCCAGCGGCCACCAAAGAAGAAACCCTTGCAACCTTGACTCTTTCTTTTTCCAGCTCTTGAAGCTGCGACTCAATCTCTTCTCGCGCCAAAACCTCTTCAGCAAGCTTGGTTTCAAGCTCCTCTGTCTTGGAATTGGCTTCATTCAGATTATTCTGAGCTTCTGTAAGTGCGGTGGAGTATGATTCAAGCGACGCATTAAGTTCGTTCACCTGAGTCTCCCACTTGTCTACATTAGCTTTAGAAAGCTTGTCGGCCAGACTCGTGTTGTCAACTTGTAGCTGACTGATCTGTTCCTTAAGCTCTTTAATCTGATCGTTCAAAACTTCATTCGACATATCAGAATTCTCCTGTAATTTTGTTGTGCTAGAAAGATTTTCTTTTTCTACCTTAATGGATACACCATTATGCTCAGAAAACAAGTTTTCTATAGATGAAGCATTGGTAAAATTGAAAATGTGGTTCTTATCAAATATAACGCTTTCGGGATTGGCTGGCTTTTCAACAAAGCCCTTTCCGGAGAAAGTAATGCTTTTTAGAAATCTTCCAACCTTGTGGTCTTGATATGAGCCCGTTCCACCGTAAGATCTTAGGTGTTTGCTAAGAAAGGACGTTTCCTCATTCCTAGCCAATATTCGGTTATTCCCATCGGGGGTAACGACAGCATAATCAAAGCCACGGAATACGCATTCCATAGAGACAAACATATCGCCTCTCTCTATTTTTTCTATAAGTTCTTCTGCTCTTGTTTGATATTCGGGGTCTTGCCATTGTCTATAAATAACAGAAGCAACAAGTATGTGATATGGATCAGGCAGGTGGTCTGCGCTAGCATTGTTATCAATAAGATTAAAATCAGTATCTACCGGCCAATTGCCTATAATTCCCCCAACAATCTTCTTTTCATCGTGCTCAAGGTTTGCGGGCTTATATTGAGGAGTATTCCTCGCTGCCCAGACCTCATCTTTACCAAAAACATCATCGTTTTTATTCCATGTAGTAGATACTAAAATAGAATAGGTATGATAGATGTCTCCGTCGTCCTTCGATGCATTTGTAAAAAAATTATCTAATGCTTTTGCATAAGAAGGCTGACTTTGAAGCGTTATGGGATTGTCTTGGGGAGGGTAAAGTTGTGATACATAGGCAACCGAAGCCTTAGATCTTATTTGATCTTCAAGGCCCGCAACCTTTTCTTTTTCAAAAACAATAATATCGCTCATAGATTACTCCCTTTTGTTTTTTTACACCAAATAGTGGTTTTACGAATTTTCTTGGTGATATACATAGAAAGCAGCCCTCAGCTCGCGTATTTCGCTAACAGAAAGGCGTCTTTTCATTTGTTCTGAGGCGTCTGTAATCCATAGATTACATTCTCCGTAGACTTCCTCTTCGATGGGGTCTTCATTCATTGCTTCCAAGATGTTATTAAAATCAACTTCATTTTCATAGTCTAGGTTGCAAAGGATTTCAAACTTTACTCTTTCGACCTGATCAAACTCTTGGCTGGTTAAGCTGCGCATGTTCTTTTTGTCGAACTGCTCCAATAAGCCTTGATTGACATGTTTAGATATTTCTTCTTGAGCAGACCTTGCCCACAGCAAAACAGAGGCCCTGTCTCGGGGCTTGTACTCTCTTTTTTTGCGAGGAGAAATGTCTCTGGAGTTTTTTGGCCTACCAGAGTCTCCAGTGGGTTCTTCTTTATCTTCAACCCTATCGGTTTCATTTTTAGTTCTGCGAGATGGCTGCCTCATTTCTAGAGCAGACTTATCATCTCCTCCTTCTTCTAGCTCTACGCCAACCTGAGTGGGGGAAACAACACCAGTTTGAAGCGCAATTTTTTCAAGAGCAAAATCTTTATCGACAGCATGATATGGGCTAATCTTCTCTGACATTTTACCAGAATTCCTTTTCTTGTTTTCCGAAGAAAGTCTATTGGATTCGACAGATGGGGCAGCTTTAACATTACGCTGCACGAATTCATCGCTGATAATGTTTCTGTCCGCCAGACTAATGAGAAGCTGCGTCATTGCAGCAGGGTCATCGAGGTACATAAAGTCAAACTCTACTTGGGCCGAGATCCTAAAGCCCATTGCCTCCTGAACAATTTTAATCTGCTGTAACCAAAAGTCAGTAATTATATTTCTTACATAATTTAGTCTCTCTGTTAAAGTCTTGAGAGATATAAAGTTGTTTGTGGTGCCACTCGCACCAAAGGTTCCGGTCAGAGTGGGAGGAATCCCTAGACATGCATAAATAGACATCAGGGTAGGACGGTACTTTTCTTCCCCTAAAAATCTTTGAACATCAGTGCCGCTTTCAATAAGCTCAATATCGGGACCCCACACAATATCCGTAGAGCCCCCTCCAACACTCGCGCCAAGTATCTCTCCCAAGGCGGAAGCTGCCGTAGGAGTCGGTGCAAGCTTGTGATCTAGGCTTCCAAGTTTCCATACGCGTATTTTATTTACAGCGCCATCTAGAGCCGCCTTATCAGCGAGCTTAAGCTTTTCGTACAAAATAAGATCGGAAAAGCACGCATAAGTCATCGGGTCGGCCCACTGCTGCCAATCATCTTTCTTGTAGTGAAGCATGAAAGTTTTCTCTGGGGGCAGTAGTATACCTTTAGAGCTTTCTGCGGCCTTCACTATTTCCTGCGGCAATTTAGCTAAAACACTTCGTTCTGCCGGATTGTTACTGTTTTTTAGTTTGGCTATTTCTCTTTTGAAACTGGTGGGAAGCTTCATTGTGTATAGCTTTTGCTGTCCTATCATATTGGACACTTGACCGCCCACAACACCTATTAGGAGGGGATCAAGAAAAACATACTGCCATGGGATTTCCCCTTTCTGGAAATTGCGATTACTTAGTACGGCTTCCATGTCTACAGTAGCGACAGATTTCTGCATCTGTAGCCTTTTTTGCTTGTTAAGTTTCGCAGTTTTCATTCTAATTGGCACGTTCGCTTCTCTGAAAAGAAGATTACACATTCTTTCAGATACGGTTTTACCCTGAGCGCGCATAAACCAATCGTTATAAAATTTTTCTATTCTTTTGTTTGGATGTATTAGGCGAATGCCTTGACAAGCAAAGTCGCCCATTAGGTCTATAGCATTTCTTATTAAGCCAATACGTCGGTAAGACGCTCGGGCGAAAGCAATTATTTCTTGATGGGATCGAGGTGTCGCTGAATCAGGACGGAACCAGTCATAATCAGATTGATTAAACCCCGGCTTGCCGCTTAGATAAGTTGTTAGGTCGGAGAAATCTCGACCTCGGGAGCCGACTGAGGCTGAACTAAACTCTTGAACCGTATCAGAGTAGCTAGCCAAGGCAAGGTTTCGTGCTGCGGGATCGTCGGAATCCCAGCTTACATATGCGGCACCCTCTCCTATTTGCTGATTCTGCTTGTCTTTACTGCGGGGATATTTCCTTTTTGCCACCTTCTTCTCCATCTATAAAAAATGAACAACCAATACCTATTGTATACTACACCAATGACTATTGTTTTCTGTGAATGCCAAAAAAGGTCCGGGGGTCTATGTTCCTTGCCCATTCCGGGCCGACATACATGCTTTTACTTCCATCTTCTCCCTCTTGTCTCGGGCCTGCTATCCTGCCTATGTTTTGATAAGTAGTAGGAGGCGATTGTCTGTGAATGGTTCGAGCTATCATGTTTGCTATAACAAGGGCACTATAGCGGTCTTTTCTCATCCTTCCCTTTTTGCCCGTTTCGAGCTTTATCTCTGGAGTGTCCCATCTTTCTCTACCCGCAGCGGTAGATGACATAACAATAGTAGATAGTTCATTTTTTAGTTCTTCTATTTCCATTACGGCATCTTCTAGGGTGTCATAAAGTTTAAGAGCGTGTGACTCTCCCACCTTGTTTTTCATTTCGTTGAAAAAGACCTTATCTTTTTCTGTGGTTAAGCTTAGGGTTAGGGTATCAAATCTTGGGAAAAGCAAAACTTTGTCTTCCATGTCTTTTCTTAGTCCGTGGTTTGCCTCCGATGTCCAAGTGGCTTTTGCAAAATTTATAAGTTCTAATATATGGTCTCCGGCCATGTCGTCTGTATCTTTTTCTTTTCCTTCTTCTATTATCTCATATATTGGCCTTTCTCCGGCTCGAAGCTTGTCAGCATCTCTAAGGGATTCGGCTATGGTAAATCCTCCTCCTTGAGAGTCAATGCCCACCCTAACGCAAGGGAATAGCTTTATTAAGTCTCTTATTTTTCTAGCACAAAAGCTATAATAATCGTGAGAGTCGGTAAGGCCCGCTTTTCTTCTTCCCTGAAAGTCTTTCTTGTTCGTTGTCCACGAATAAACAATTCTCTGGTGTTCGGGGTGAAGCTCAACGACAATCACGGCAAAATTATCTTGCTCTGAAGCCGGGTCAACCCCTATTACATAAGAGGGGCCAGCGTTTGCTCGGGTAACTGGATCAAAGGGCTCTGGGCACCAGAGAGGCCATCCGGGGCGGTCACAATTTTGATCACTAGCAACGCAGGAGTGAATCAGGCTTCTCTTGAAAAAGCCTTGACTATCCGAAGTGAAGCAAGCCCCATATTCCATTTGATAAATTCCATTATGCATAGTAGCCCTAGCGCGAGAGACTTGCTGATCATCCATGAAGCCCTCTGGAATAAGCTCGTATGGTATTCGTATAACAGAAAAGGAGTGCCAGTCAAGTCGCTGCATATACTCAGGTATCTCGTCTTCCCCTTCTCCTTCTCCCGTTTCTTGGGCAACCTTTTGGAAATCGCCTTTGTTTTTAATAGTAGATTTATATTTTTTCCAATATGAAGCGTATGGCTCAAAGCCATACCCGGCAGTTCCAGAAATAATAGATTGGTTGGTGTGTCTGTCTTTATAGGCATCCTCAAGCTCTTCATTCCAAACGCCGTCTTCCTGCATCCTTTTGCGTCTAGCGGCCTCTTTTACGTTTTCGGTAGGATTGCTAGAAACGGCAGCAAAGCCCGCAACAACTGTCTCGTAAATATGAGTAGGTATGCTATTGAATTCATCGGCTACGATTGTATGTGCTCGAAGGCCTCTTATTTTACTGCCGTCCCCAAGTGGAACCGCCATAGCCCAACTGTCATTTACCCTTAGAGTACATCTATCTACATCTCTTCTTGGGCCGCTGTTGTCTGAACAGATACTTTGAAGTATGGGGGCGCTTCTCCATATAGTATCCATATATTCAAAGATAACCTTAGATTGGCGGAAAGCCGCGCCAACTATTACTATTTTTGTACGTGGAATAAATATGCAGCGGAGGAGACAATAAACCGCGAGGAGAAATGACTTCCCAAAGCCACGGCTGGCAATATACATTGGGAAAGATTTTCCCCAAAGCTCCCTTAGTATAACCGTCTGGACCGGGAGTAGATCAACATTTAACAACTTCTTGACTGTCCAGTGGAAATAATCAGGATTCCTCATTAAGCTTAGAATGTGAAGATGAAAGTTCTCTCCTGCATCTGTAGAAAGGCCCGAAAGGGGGTTCTTAATGTCTTTTATATCTTCGTTTGTAAGGCCAAGCCAAGCTTCTTCATAGCCTTCTACGTCAAACGTGGGTTTCATGGACTTTCCTCATTATTCTAAATGCCATTTCTTCTGCAATCTTTTTATTATCGCACGCAACAACATGTACCCCATATTGGAGTTGAATTGTGGAAATTACTCGCAACATATATTTGCTTTTAATCCGCAGGGACTTCCATTTTGAGCGTGGAATTCCTGAGCCTTCGGGATACCTATAGATGTCCAGCCACCCAAATTCCAAAAGTATAAAGGCGTAAGGGAAAGTAGACATCTTTTCTAGCTCCCTAAAGAATCTGTCCTCTCCGCAATTTCCGGCAAATTCAGAAACACCTTCTTTTCTTTCTATACATAAGAGATGTTCCATATTTTCTATAGTATAGTCGCCTACATCTATCTTGGTACGGGTTGTTCCGGAACAGTACGCATCCTCATCAAACCACCATCCGTGGCCTTCTTTTTCTCGGGTATCTTTTATAGCATGAAACCTACTCATCTTCTTCTCCGAGATCTTTTAATTTGTTTAGCATTTTCCATTCTAGTATTTTTATGAAAAGGATGGAGTATGTCTCTTCGTCTCCCGTTACTCTGGAGTGACACGACCTACACAGAGTAATACCGTTGGAGACCTCGAATCTAAGTTCGGGGTGGGCCGACCACTTCTTTATATGGTGGACCTCTAGGCCCTTCTTGGCTGGACAGCCGGGCCACTGGCAGCAATTACCGTCTCTCTTTTTAACGGCCTTCCTGAAGCTGGCATAGGCTGGGCTGCTCATGTCCCTCGTAAGATTAAATCGCCTTCGCCTTCTCTTAGGATAGCGCCTGCGATCCATCTTCTTTTTTGGTCGTCTTTTTTTGGGCATCTATGTCGCTTTCTACCATTCTGTGTACAAGATCTATAAAACTAATGGCTCTTTTCCATTTAAGCTGCTGCTCTGCCTTTTGCGGTATTCCTCTTAGATATTCCACCTCAGCGGGCCTATAGAACTTTGGATCTATAACAATGTAGTCTTCAAAGTTACCGATATTGGCATGTTTAAAAGCTTCATCTAAAAACTCCCGAACGCTGTGTGTTTCTCCCGTTGCTATTACATAGTCGTCTGGTGTTTCTTCTTGCAACATTAGCCACATGGCGTTAACATAATCCTCTGCGTGGCCCCAGTCTCGATAGGCATCTATATTGCCGAGCCTAAGCTTAGGAAAGCGGCTTCGGCTAGGAGCATATATTTCTTCTTCTTCAAATATCAAATCGTTGGGTAAAATGTCGTGCTTTTCCTTCCATGCGAAAAAGTCCGCAATCCACTTTGTGATTTTTCTGGTTACAAATTCTTCTCCCCGTCTTTCACTTTCGTGATTAAATAAGATTCCACAGCAACCAAAAATTTTATATCCTTCCCTATAGTTTCTCACTAAGTGATGAGAAGCTAGCTTTGCAGCAGCATATGGACTTTGAGGCTCAAATGCGGTGTCTTCATTCTGATAAAACATAGCATTAGTTGCGTATTTCGAGTCCTCCGCGACAAGCTCGTCTACATTCTTTCCAAACATTTCGGACGTACTTGCCTGATAAAATTTTGTATGTGGAGAGAACCTGCGAATGGCCTCAAGGAAATTGATTACTCCGATGGTGTTGACTTGAAACGTATAATCGGGCTGATCAAACGATGTCTTCACATGTGATTGTGCCGCAAGGTTATATATCTCGTCAGCTTGATATTCTTCCACAATAGAATATACGGAGCCGGAGTCTGAGATTTCATATTCTACAATAGAGAAGCTAGGGAACCTAATGTTATCTAAGCGAGAGAGTGTGTTGGTGCTAGTGCGCCTCTTGAGACCAACGACTTCGTATCCTTTGGATAAAAGTAATTCTGCCAAATAAGAACCGTCCTGACCTGTTACTCCCGTTACAATTGCTTTCTTTGTCATTGTTCCTCATCCTTATAAGTATCTGAGTTTAAAAGAGGCTGATCTACGATGCCGTCCTCGTATTCATGATATTCCGATAAAGTAACTGAAGCCTTGTCAGCAGCTACCCTGTTGACTTCCATCATTAGGCCTTCACGCTTGCGAACCTCTTCATCGTCAAGTTGTCTTAACCAAGCTGAGAAGTTTGTTTTTGCGTCTTCAGAGTTCCGCTTTCTTTGCTCTCTAGTTCCCTTAAGATCCTTCAGTAGTCGTTCCTTTTTTGTTAGTAATTTTTCATGTTCATTAATATAAGAAGATTTTGATGCATAAGCAGCGCCAAGTTGCGTTTGGAAACTTGCTATTGCCTGAGTGTCTTGCATAGGAGTAGGTTTCTGAATCTCATCGTCAATAAGCTTATTCAATCTCTCTATATTCTCCATGACTTCTTGGCGATCTTCCATTCCGCGATTAATAAGCACCTCCGTTCGTATTACCTCTAGGATTTGCATTTCCTCGGTATGGGTAACATCCTCACCAAACTGCTTAAAATAATCAATCCACTGATGTTCAAAGAAAATAATCTCACCGTCGCTAAACTGCTTCTTAAGCTCTTGATAATAATAGCGTCCACGCAGGTGAATAAGTAAGTGCTCATCGTCGGTCATGTCCCGCGCCTTAAGATTTTCCTTATCAATAAACTTTTGGATAGGGACTGTCGTTCGGTTTAGCTCGGAGGCTATTTCCTCAACCGAAAGATCAAAGCAATTCTGGCGTATGTAGCTCATCTCGCCATTTGAAAGTTTACCACGTTTCCGGGTCAATGCCATTCTCCTCTAATATACTCATAATGACCTCAATTAACTTTTCCCTCCGAACCTTTGGAAGCCTTAAATTATTAATAAATCTTATCCAATCCTCACGAAAGCTCACAGGCATTCTGTCGTCTAGCAATTCAAGTATCTCCTTGTTGGAAACATCAACTGCATAGCTAGCGTTTGATGCTGACTCATATAAGGTACTAACTGAGTTCATTAAGTTCCTCTTTGATGCATTTCTCTCTTCCCACCCATTGTATAGTTCGCAATCAGATGGCTTATCAAATGCTGTGCATCCTAACGAAGACTCCTTTAACTTCGGGTCATAGGCACTTATGGGGCAATTGATGCATGGCTTTTCAGGTCGAGAATAGTTATTTCTTTTAAAATTATAAAGGCGATTCCTAACATGTGTCCAGAGGAAGTTTTCAAGTGGCCTTATGCCATCCCAATTCTTCATGCCCTCCCAAGCGAAGAGACGCCCCTGTTGTCTCATATCATCTATGGTGTGATATCCGAACTTGAACTTGTAGCCGAGTCGACCTACTACAACATCAATAATTTCAACAATTTCTTCCTCACTCAGACCCACCGGCGGTTGCCTCCACGTTCTCCAGATCAAGCTCGAAATCTTGGAGCACAACGACAGCGGATGCTCCGAACGCATCTAGGCTTATTTCTACTGCCTGAATTCCACCAACTTCCTCTCCCGTTTCGCTGTTAGTAATCCTTGTTTCGTTGGGATTTCCTGTATATATAATCTTTAACCTCATACGCCCTCTATGCCTCCTATTGGGAATGTGGCGTCCGCCGTGGAGTATTGCTCCATAATAGCATCAAGGGGCTTATCTTCTGATTCAAGCTCTGCCTTGACCTCTTCTTCAAGCTCCTCACTGGCCTTTGTTATCAACTCGGAACTTACAGCCTTGGCTCGTGGCTTTCTCTTTTTCTTCTTTTTTGGTGGCATTATGAGTTTCTCCTGATTTGCGTGAACATAATTCAAGGTATTTACACTACAATATTATATACACGAATAACCACTTTTTGGGATGATAATATGAACATAAAATGGACAGAAGATGAGAGGGAATATATAAGGAATAATGCAGCCACAATGAAGGATGTGGAGATTGCTGACGAGCTAACAATAATGTCGGGGCGGTGTGTAACCCTTGACGCGGTGAGGAAAGTGCGGCAAAAGCTAGGAATTATGAAGAAGCCGGGCCGTGGGGTCTGTGCGTTGGTGTATTCTCCTCCAGAAGAAGCAAAAGCGGATCTCTCTAATTGGGAGAACGAGAGTGACTCTCTCCAAACAATATCAGATCGATCAGGTTGAATATCAGATCCGGAAGACGGAGCGTGGCATTAAAGTGCTATATACTCAGGGTGCTGACTTTAGTAAGATTACAGGGTACGGGGAAAGGAGGGAGAAACTAAAGGACGAGCTGGAAAGACTAACTGTGGAAAGATACTTTTCTTCGGGTCGGTGGAAGATTCTTAGAGGGGGGCGTCGAATCCCAAAGTCTCCAGAGTGGCCACTATAGGAACACTTATGATTAGTGAAGATAGAATTAGAAGGATGATGCAGCAACTGGGGTGGGACACCCTGAGTGAAGAAGAGTTGCTTGATGCGGTATCGGAGCAGATGGATCTGATGGTGAAGGCTGGGCAGGTGGAGCGACTGATAGGAGAGGATGGGGGATTCTACTATAGATCTATTGCCGAGTCACCGGATAGATTTCAGTTCCTTTGTCCGATCTGCAAGCACGGGGTTAAGTTGCCTCCTAATTTGATAGGTAGGCTGGGTAGGTGCTCGGGGTGCTCGAATGTGGTTCCTATCCTCCTCTATGGGAAAAGTACATGAGGGAAATGACTTCTGAAGATTTGACTCGCCGTTATCCTTATGGGACTAAGGTTAAAAAATGCTGCGGCGTCTACGCTATTGTCAATCAGACTAATGGCAAGGCCTATATCGGGGCTTCTCACAATATATACAAAAGGAACAGATCTCATAACGGTCATTTGTCTAGTGGGAATCACAGCAACAGCTCTCTTCAAGAAGATTACAATAAAGGCCACTCTTTTAAACATTACATTGTCTGTGAATGTCCAGAGGGAGAGGAGCTACAAAGGGAGAAGGAAGTTCTAGGCTCAT
>Ga0114901_1001436_pt1 | contig 13919 bp, 10 predicted proteins | sample MalvireepMed_s16_FD_89686 | JGI IMG/M metagenome (GOLD analysis project Ga0114901, IMG submission 89686) | Marine viral communities from the Global Malaspina Expedition - Malaspina viral metaG DeepMed_s16 | ecosystem: Environmental > Aquatic > Marine > Oceanic | place: Mediterranean Sea... | reverse complement strand
TGGTGGGGCAGGTCAGTTTTGGGGATCAGCAATACGGTCGCATTGCCATGCCGGGCGGCACCTGGCACAGCGAAATCATTGCCAAGGTGCCACCCCCCTAGGCCTTGGCAGGATCACGACAACACATAGTGTTCCACACCCTGATCCAGAAAACGGATCAGCATCCGGTAACTGTCCAGATCAAAGCTGGCATCCGCATCCGGGGTAATGGTCATCGGTTCCGGCTTATGTTGCAGGGTGGTGAGATGGCACCATTGATCAACCAGATGGTAGTCGGTTTGTTGCGGGTTCTGCTCACGGATCACCAGCACACCCGGGTAAGGCCAAGCCTGGATATGCTGGTCTTCCAGGGTTGTCTGTAGCCGCTGGTTGTGACTCTCCACGGTTTCCTTGCCGCAACAGGCACCCTGACATCGGCCCAGCTGATGCGCAAAGCAGGCCCCCTTGCCGTTCCCTTCCAGGCCACAGATTCGCGGGCAGAGCCCGGCTTCACGCACCTTGCCATCCAGCATGCCTTTTGCCTGCCGGGGGCTGCGAAACAGACCATAGCTGTCCTGTTGCCAGCCATGATTATCTACCAGCGGCCGGTATAACACTGGAACAAGAAAACCCTGACGGTTGGTTTGCAGACGCCAGGTATGCAGCTGCCGGTAACGGCGCTGACGACGGTTGAAGATGGGTTGGCGTTGTTTGATTTCCCGGTTTTCCAGCAACAGTGCGCCCAGTTCGCCGGCAGTGACCTGATGCTCGATACGGCGGGTCAGATGGCACAACCGGGCTTCCTTTTTATCCCGGTGCCGGGCCGCAAAGTGGCTCTTTACCCGTTGTCGCAGATTGATGCTTTTTCCCACATAGAGCAGTTCATCCTGCTCGCCAAAAAAGCGGTAGACGCCGGGGAGGCAGGGCAGGTCGGTGAACAGGGTTGGGTCCACCGGGGAAGAATCGGTATCTGGCAGCATGGCCCTAGTATCCATGGAAAAACGCCATGATGTGGTGAAGGCAGGGTGGATGATATGACCTATTTCCCGTGCCATGATGGAGAAAATTCATTGCCAGGAGGCCATCATGAGCGGCCACGATACCGACACCCGTATCGAAACCGATTCCCTGGGCCAGGTGCAGGTGCCCAAAACGGCCCGATGGGGTGCCCAGACCCAGCGGGCAGTGGACAACTTTCCCATCAGCGGTCGTCCGTTGCCGGAGCGGTTTATTCTGGCGGTGGTACGCATCAAACGCTGCGCGGCTGAGGCCAACCTCCGGTTGGAACAGCTGCCAGCGGACAAGCAGGCTGCCATTGTCGGGGCCTGTAATGACTTGCTGGCCGGCCATCATCTGGACCAATTCCCGGTGGATATTTTCCAGACCGGCTCTGGCACCAGCACCAACATGAACGTGAATGAGGTCATTGCGCACCTGTGCGCCGACGCCGGTGTCGAGATTCATCCCAATGATGATGTGAACCTGGGGCAGAGCAGCAACGACACCATTCCCACCGCCATTCATGTGTCTTCGGTACTGGCCGTCACCGAATAATTGCTCCCGGGACTGGAACACCTGATCGCCACGTTGGGGTTGCGTGCCCGGGAAGGCCGGGAGCTGGTGAAGACCGGCAGAACCCATCTGATGGATGCCATGCCGGTGACGGTGGAGCAGGAACTGCAGACCTGGGTGCTGCAATTGCAGGATGCCAGCAGCCGCTTGGCCCGGGCCCGGGATGAACTGCTGACCATCCCCCAGGGCGGCACGGCGGTGGGCAGCGGCATCAATGCCCACCCGGATTTTGCGGCGGCCTTTGCCAGGCAACTGGCAGAGGAAACCGGGCTGGACTTCACGCCAATGCCGCATCCCTTTGTGGCCCAGAGTGCGTTGGATGCGCCGCTGAATCTGTCCGCTGCCCTGCGTGGCCTGGCGGTCGTACTGATGAAGATCAGTAATGATCTGCGCTGGATGAATTCGGGCCCCATCCATGGTCTGGGCGAGCTGCAACTGCCGGCCACCCAGCCGGGCTCTTCGATCATGCCCGGCAAGGTCAACCCGGTGATCTGCGAATCGGTGACCATGGTGGCGGCGCAGGTCATGGGCCTGGATCAGGCCAATGCGGTGGCGGCCCAGAGCGGTAACTTCCAGCTCAACGTGATGTTGCCGCTGGTGGCCAGCAACCTGTTGGACATGACCGGCTGGCTGGCCAACAGTTGCCGGAATCTGGCCGACCGGGCCATCACCGGAATGACTTTTAATGAAGAGCGTCTGGCGGCAGGGGTGGGCAAGAACCCGATTCTGGTCACGGCCCTCAATCCGGTGATTGGCTACGAGAAGGCAGCGAAGATCGCCAAAGACGCCTTTGCCAGTGGCCGCCCGGTGATCGATGTGGCCGAGGAGCAGTCCGACCTGTCCCGGGACGAACTGGAAAAGCTGCTGGACCCGAAAACCCTCACTCGCCCCTGAATGGGAAGGGTGCACTGAGGCGCGGTGCACCCTTCCCACAGCTTTTCGCTCCTCGTGACTCGCTTGTCGCAACTCATGCTAGACACAGCGTCTACACCGGGTAGTATTTTGTTACCTTTGGCACAGCTGAACGGATGACCCGTGCGGGGGACTGTGTCAGTCTGGAGCGCCTTACATACCCACAGGTATGGGCGCTTTCAGCCCCGCCCTTATCGGCAGAATAACAAGGTAACGGAGCCACTATGAGCAGTAATCTCACTATCCAGCGCACCCCCTCCGCCGTGGAGCCGCCGCTGGTAATCAACCGCATTCTCGAAGCCGGCGTGGGCAAGGCGCCGGAGCAGACCATCACCTACGGTGATCGGGATTTTACCTACCGGGAATTTGAAGAGCGGGTACACCGTCTGGCCGGCGCCCTGGCAGCCCAGGGCATCAAGCCCGGCGACACCGTGGCGGTGATGGACTGGGACACCAACCGTTACCTGGAGGCGTTTTTCGCCATTCCCATGATGGGGGCGGTACTGCACACCGTGAATGTGCGGCTCAGCCCGGAACAGGTGCTCTACACCATCAACCACGCCCAGGATGACGCCATCCTGGTGAACAGCGAATTCCTGCCGATCCTGGAAGCGGTGAAGGACCGCATCGAGCCGGTGAAGACCTACATTCTGCTCGACGACGACGGCGTGAAAAGCAGCGATGCGCTGCCCATCGCCGGTGAGTACGAGGACCTGCTGGCCAAGGCGCCGGCCCGTTATGATTTCCCCGAGCTGGATGAAAACACCCGCGCCACCACCTTTTACACCACCGGTACCACCGGGTTGCCCAAGGGCGTGTACTTCTCCCACCGTCAGCTGGTTCTGCATACCTTTGCCGGTCGCAACACCATGTCCGGGATCGGTCAGGGTCGCTTCAATGAAGACGATGTCTACATGCCGATTACCCCCATGTTCCACGTGCATGCCTGGGGCATTCCCTACATGGCCACCCTGATGGGTGTGAAGCAGGTGTACCCGGGTCGTTATGAGCCGGCCAGTTTGCTGAAATTGCTGGTCACCAAAAAGGTCACCTTCTCCCACTGTGTACCCACCATCATCCAGATGCTGTTGCAGGCGGAAGCGGCCAAGAGCATCGACCTGAGTGGCTGGAAAGTGATCATTGGTGGTTCCGCCCTGCCCAAGGCCCTGGCCATGGGCGCGCTGGAGCGCGGCATCGACATCTATACCGGCTACGGCATGAGCGAGACCTGTCCGCTGTTGACCCTGGCACAACTGACCCCGGAACTGGAAAAGGCCGACCTGGAAACCCAGGCGGACTACCGCACCCGCACCGGCCGTCCGGTGGCCATGGTGCAGTTGCGTATCGTCGATGGGGAAATGAACGATGTGCCCCACGATGGCAAGAGCCAGGGTGAAGTGGTGGTTCGCGCGCCCTGGCTGACCCAGGGGTACCTGCACGACACGGAGAAATCCGAGGAACTGTGGGCCGGCGGTTGGCTGCACACCGGAGATGTGGCGGTGATGAGCGAAGACGGCTGGTTGAAGATCGTTGACCGCATCAAGGACGTGATCAAGACCGGTGGCGAATGGGTCTCCTCCATCGACCTGGAAGGCATGATCCTGCAGCATGCGGGCGTGGGTGAGTGTGCCGTGGTCGGCGTACCCGATGAAAAATGGGGCGAGCGCCCGGTGGCCCTGGTGGTCAAGAACGGCGATGCGGATGAGGAAGGCATCAAGGCCCTGATGGCGGATTACGCTGAAAAGGGCATCATCAGCCGCTATGGCATTCCCGATCGCGTCATCTTCGTGGATGAGCTGCCGCGCACCTCCGTGGGCAAGCTCGACAAGAAGAAGATGCGTGCCGAAATGGTGTAACGCCTGAAGGCGTCACGCTACCGAAAAGCCCGCCACTCGGCGGGCTTTTTATTGGCTGGTCGTCGTGCCTCCTTACTGTAGGAGCGTCGCTGGCGGCGCGATTACCTGAGTCTCGAGTTGCGAGAAGCGAGTGACGAAAATCAAAACCGGAACACCGGGAAAGGCAGATTTTCGCTTCTCGCAACTCGTACCTCGCGGTTCTTTCATCGCGCCGCCAGCGACGTTCCTGTGGCAACAATCTGCGCTAAAACTGAATTTCCTTCATAATTACCTGTCACTTTAACGCTCCCTCTACAAATTGCTTGCATAATTGGGCGCTAAGCTTCCTTTTCGGTTTGTTGCAAATCATCGTTTGGAGACGTTCATGAAGCGGATTATCGCCGCCCTGATATTGGTGGTGCTGGTAGGTGCTGGCCTGTGGTGGCTCCTCGCACCAGCGCCGGCCCCCATGGGGCAGCGTCCGCCCACGGTGGTCAATCTGGCGCCGAGCATCGAACGTTCCCTGTTTGACCGGGTGGAGGCGGTGGGGACGGCGCGGGCCGCCCAGGCAGTGATGATCCTCACCGAAGTCCCCGGTCGGGTGGCGCAGATCCACTTCCGTCAGGGCCAGAAGGTGGAACAGGGTAAGGTGCTGGTCACCCTGGATGATCGCAATGCCCGCGCCGAGCTGGCGCGCAGCGAAGCGGAATATCAGCGCGCGCTGAACGATTTCCAGCGCGGCCAGAAACTGGTGAAGAGCCGCGCCATTTCCCAGTCTGAAGTGGATACCTTCCGCACCACCCTGGATGGGGCCAAGGCCAGTCGCGACGCCGCCCGGGCGAATCTGAATGACCATACCATCCGCGCGCCCTTCGCCGGTGTGGTGGGCTTGCGACAGGTGGATGCGGGCGGTTACCTGCAAACCGGCGATGCCATCACCACCCTGGATAACCTGGGCTATATCGAAGTGGATTTCCAGGTGCCGGAACGCTATCTGGCACGGCTGGTTTCCGGGCTGCCGGTGCAGGCCCGCAATGAAGCGTTTCCGGATCAGGTGTTCGAAGGCACTATCACCGACCTGGATTCCCGGGTGAGCACGGCGAGTCGCAGCCTGACCGCCCGGGCCCGGCTGGAAAACCCCCAGGACCGGATTCGTCCGGGGCAGTTTCTGCGTGTGTCGGTGCAACTGGCCGAGCGTGATGCGCTGCTGGTACCCGAGCAGTCGATCATTACCCAGGGGGCACAGAGCTATGTGTTCACCGTTACGGGCGACAACACAGCCGAACGCCATCCGGTCACCCTGGGTGGCCGTCGTGATGGCTGGGTGGAAATTACCAGCGGCCTGACCGGCCAGCCGGATGTGGTGGTCAACGGCCATTCCCGGCTGGGTAGCGGTCAGGCGGTGCAGGTGCTGGATAACCCGGAAGCCTTGCTGCCGGGCCAGCGGGCCCTGCTGGAACCCGCCTCGCCGGACGCCGATCAGGCGGACAGCGAGGCCGCTGCATGATTCTTTCCGATATCTCCATCAAGCGACCGGTCTTCGCCACCGTGATCAGCTTGCTGATCGTGGTGTTCGGTATCAGCGCCTTGATGAAACTGTCGGTGCGTGAATACCCGGACATCGATCCGCCGGAAGTGTCCATCTCGGTGGACTACGCCGGCGCCGCCCCGGAAGTGATCGATACCCAGATTATCCAGGTCATCGAAGGGGCCGTGGCCGGGGTGGAAGGGGTGCGCAAGATCGAGTCGCGCAGCCGCCTGGGCTCCGCCCGTACCAGTGTGGAATTCAACCTGGACCGGGATGTGGACGTGGCCGCCAACGACCTGCGCGATGCGGTGTCGCGGGTGCTCAACCGGCTGCCGGAAGAAGCGGAGACTCCGGTGATCGCCAAGTCCGACGCGGATGCCCGGCCCATTATCTGGGTCACCCTGACCAGCAGTACCCTGGCCCCCCAGGAACTCACCGACTTTGCCGAGCGTTCCCTGGTGGACCGTTTTGCGGTGCTGGATGGGGTATCGGAAGTCTTCATTGGCGGGGAACGCCGCTATGCCATGCGCGTCTGGCTGGACCGTCAGAGCATGGCCGCCAACCAGGTGACGGTCACCGATATCGAACAGGCCCTGCGCAGCAACAACGTGGAGTTGCCCGCCGGGCGGCTGGAATCCCAGTCCCGTGCCTTTACCGTGCGGGCCGACAACCGCCTGTCCTCGGTGAACGAATTCGAGGATCTGGTGGTGCGTCGCCAGGGCGATTACCTGCTGCGGGTGGGGGATGTGGCCAGGGTGGAACTGGGCGTGGAAAGCGATGACACCGTGCTACGTGCCAACGGCGAAACCGCCATCGGCCTGGGTATCATCCGCCAGTCCAAGGCCAATACCGTGGCAGTCTCCGACAACGTGCAGGCGGAAATCGAAGCGGTGCGCACCAGCCTGCCAGCGGATATCAGCCTGGATGTGAACTACGACGAATCCCTGTTTATCCGCGCCTCCATCAAGGAAGTGCTGGTCACCCTGGGCATTTCCGTGGTGCTGGTGATCGCGGTGATCTTCGCCTTTCTGGGCAACCTGCGCGCCACCCTGATTCCGGCAGTGACCATTCCGGTATCCATCATCGGGGCCTTTATCGGCCTGGGCATCATGGATTTCTCCATCAACGTGCTCACCCTGCTGGCGCTGATCCTGGCCATTGGCCTGGTGGTGGACGATGCCATCGTCATGCTGGAAAACATCCAGCGCCGCATCGATGAGGGGGAAACCCGTCTGGTGGCCGCCTACCAGGGGGCCCGCCAGGTTGCCTTTGCCGTGGTGGCCACCACCCTGACCCTGGTGGCGGTGTTCGTACCGATCTCCTTTATGGGTGGCGACGTGGGCCGACTGTTTGGCGAGTTCGGTTTTACCCTGGCGTCGGCGGTGATCATTTCCAGCATCGTCGCATTGAGTCTGGCCCCCATGCTCTGTTCCCGCTGGTTGCACCGGCACAGCGTCAAGGAGCTGCAAGGGGAGGGCAATGCTTTTGAGCGTTCCCTGCAAAAACTCAACAGCGGTTATGCCCGAAGTCTGGCGGCGGCCCTGGGCAAACCCTGGCCGCTGGTGGTGGGCTGTGTGGCCCTGTGCGTGGTGGCACTGCTGGTGTTCCGGGGGTTGCCCCAGGAGCTGGCGCCCACGGAAGACCGGGGCGTCTTTATTATCCCCGCGTCGGCGCCCCAGGGTTCCACCGCGGAGTACAGCCTGCACCATGTGAAGGAAGTGGAAAACATCATGGCGCCGCTGGTGGAAAGCGGCGAGGCGGAGCGGGCCCTGTCCATCGTCGGTTTCCGCGGTGTCACCGAGCGGGCCTTCAGTATTGTGCGACTCAAGGACTGGGGCGAGCGGGATCGCTCCCAGCAGGAAATCGTCAATGAAGTGCGCGGCAAATTATCCCAGGTGGCCGGGCTGCGGGCCTTCGCGGTAAACCCGCCCGGGCTGGGGCAGAGCGCCTTCGATCAGGCCCTGGAAGTGGTGGTGGCCGGGCCGGATTACGACCAGGTGCTGGCCTGGAGCGAAACGCTCATGGAGGCCATGGAAGAGAACCCGGGGCTGACCAGCATTGATACGGATTTTGAACAGACCCAACCCCAACTGGACGTGAAGCTGGACCGGGAGCGGGCGGCGGATCTGGGGATCACCGCCACGGATGTGGGCCAGACCCTGCAGGCCATGTTCGCCACCCTGACCGCCTCCACCTACGTGGACCGGGGCCGGGAATACGATGTGCTGCTGGAAGCGGAAAAACGCAACAGCCAGGGCCCGGATGATGTGCTGCCGATCTATCTGCGCGCCGCCAACGGTGAGCTGGTGCCGTTCTCCAGTGTGGTGGAACTGACCACCACCGGCGATGCCCCGGAGCTGCGCCGGGTGGACCGGCTGCCGGCCATTACCCTGTCGGCCAACCTGGCCGACGGCTACGACCTGGCGGCGGCCATGACCTATGTGGAAGAACAGGCCCGGGAACGACTGCCGCTGGAAGCACGTATCGGTTACAAGGGCATGGCGGAAGAGCTGCAGGAATCCGCCGCCGCCATCCTGATCACCTTTGTGTTGGCGCTGGTGATCGTGTTCCTGGTACTGGCCGCCCAGTTTGAAAGCTGGATACACCCGCTGATCATCATGCTCACCGTGCCCCTGGCCCTGGCGGGGGCGGTGCTGGCCATCCGTGTTACCGGCGACAGCCTCAACATCTACAGCCAGATCGGCATGATCATGCTGCTGGGGTTGATGGCCAAGAACGGTATCCTGATCGTGGAATTCGCCAACCAGTTACGTGATCAGGGGCTGGCGGTGAAAGAGGCCATTTACCAGGGGGCCATCGTGCGCTTCCGCCCGGTATTGATGACCGGCGTCTCCACCATCTTCGGTGCCATTCCACTGGTACTGGCCACCGGCGCCGGCGCAGAAAGCCGCTTCACCATTGGCGTGGTGATCCTCGGTGGTCTGCTCTTTGCCACCGTGCTGACACTCTTTATCATCCCGGTGTTGTACCAGTGGCTGGCACCCTATGCCTCGCCGGCGGATGCGGTGAAGCAGCAGCTGGAAAAAGAGATGGGTCAACCGCAGGAGTAGGAGCGTCGCTGGCGGCGCGATCCAGATGCCGTGCTACTAGAGGGGACGGAGTTGCAAGCTACAAGCTTCAAGCTACAAGGCGCGAGAAAGGGTAGGACTGTATTACAGGCTGTGCCCGCGACCATAAAGTGTGGGGCGCGGAATCCATTCTCTTCAGTTTGGCTACGCGGCAGTTTCGCGTTGCAGCTTGAAGCTTGAAGCTTGCCGCTGTATTCATGACTGACTACGAACTGATCCGCAGCAAACGCCGCAGCCTGGAGCTGCGCGTGCTGGACGATGGCCGGGTGCAGGTGCGGGCGCCGCAGCGGGCGTCGTTGCGGATGGTGCAGACGTTCGTGGATAGCCGCCGCCAGTGGATTGCCGATCAGCAACAGCGCCAGGCCAGTCGGCCCCGGCAGCGTTGGCAGGATGGGGCGGCCTTTCCGTTCCGCGGGCAATCGCTGACCATGGATGTGTCCGCCGGGCGCAATGCGGTGGTGGTGTCTGGCGGTTACCTGCAGATCCGGGTGCCGGAACCGGACAGCGAGCCAGCGGTAAGGCAGGCGGTGGAAAACTGGCTGCGCAAGCAGGCGCGGCCGCTGTTCGAAGACAGCATTGCCCGGCAGTTCCCCTGGTTTGCCAGCCAGGGTTATTCACAGCCGGTGTTGCGGGTGAAAAAAATGCGCACCCGCTGGGGGTCGCTGTCAGCCAGGGGCTACATCAACCTGAACATGGCCCTGCTGCACTATCCACCGACGGCGCTGGATTACGTGGTCATGCACGAGCTGTGTCACCTGCAACACATGGATCACGGCCCCGGCTTCCACGCCCTCATGGACGCCCGCATGCCCGACTGGCGCCAACGCAAACAACTCCTCGACCAGCCGCTTTTTCAACCCTGAATAAAACCACCGCATCCCCCTCGTAGGAGCGTCGCTGGCGGCGCGATAGCCCAACGTATGGAATCGCGCCGCGAGCGACGCTCCTACGGTTAAAATGTGATCCTACAGCCAGATGGCATACCAATAGGGATAATCTTTGACGCTTTTTACCAAACCGGCTCGGAGCGGATTAGCGACGATATAGCGGGCAATTTGCAGGGCATCCTCTTCCTGTCGGAGCGCGTGGTCATGGAACCCCCGCTGCCAGATGGATTGCCCAATGGCTCGGGCAGTCTGGCTCTTTAGCATGCCTACTGTTTGCGAAAGGGAATGCTTATCGGACAGCTCCAACAACCAGTGAAAATGGTCCGGCATCACCACAAAGCATAGAGACATGCAGGCCCCTTGCTGGTCCAGGTTGAGGAAATTGCGCGAAAGCAGTCGTGCCCTGTCGGTATTCTCAAACCAGGGTATTCGGTTTCGGATAACTCCGGTGATCAGATAGTGCTGATGTGGTTGTGAGCAACGCCCTTGCCTCAATCTGTATCCATGATGTAGCGAGTCCATGGATTCAAGGGTGATGAGAGAGAGCTCGGGGAAAAAGCGTTAGCGGCTGAAAAGCCTGTAGGTAATGATCAAGCTTTTCCGTAGGAGCGTCGCTTGCGGCGCGATAGGCCAACCTAGGATCGCGCCGCGAGCGACGCTCCTACGGAGAGGGGGGGAGCTGCCTTGTTTTCGCCAGACATAAAAAAAGCCCGCCGAAGCGGGCTTTTTTCTGCTAATGCAATCGCTTATTCAGCAACTACGTTAGCGGCCTGCGGACCTTTGGGGCCCTGCTGGATCTCGAAGGAAACCTTCTGACCCTCGGCCAGGGTTTTGAAGCCTGAGCCGGTAATTGCGCTGAAATGAACGAAAACGTCCGCACCACCATCGTCCTGGGAAATGAAACCAAAACCCTTGGACTCGTTAAACCACTTCACAGTACCAGTAGCCATGTGAATCTATACCTCGAAACTATTACTTAGGGTGTTGCTTGCAAACCATGTTGGGCGGTGTTCGGAGACAACTTCAGCTTCACGCAGGGAAGACAACTACCAAAACAATCCACGGCCATAATTCGCAGCCACTTCCGACTTTACCCTCCTTTTTCGGCGAGCACCACCCCTTTTTATAGGCGCTTAAACCGGCAGTTATAATGCCGTTGTCACAAAGCGGACGCTCATTTGGTGGCGTTCGTCCGGGCCCAGAAACAGGGCATCTTCCAGCACCCGGGCGGTCTCGATACAGAGCATTCTCTGCCAGGCATCGTCAGCGAACTGGCTCAGACGTTGGCTTTTGTCTATCCAGGGATTCCATACCACCGCCGACCGGCTGCCAGTGCTCGTCAGCGTCAGCCGCCGCTGCCAGCCGGGGTCGTCGATATGCAGGGTGTCGGGCAGTTGCAGATAGAGCCGGTCGGTTTCCCCCCGGAATGTCAGCGGGCCTTGCTGCCGGTGGCGTTGCCAGTTATCCAGGGCATCCACATAGGGGCAGGTGTCCAGGCCGTGAATCTCGAACTGACGGCAGTCGGATACGGCAAAGTAACTGTGCAGGGCCTGGCTGATCCATACCGGTTCATCACCGTGGTTATGGTTGATCAGAGACAGGGTCAGGCCGTCGTCCAGTCGCACGGTCAGAGTGGGGGTCACCGCGGGCAGAAATTGCCGGTCAGCATGGGGGGAGAGGGCGAAGCTCAGGGTGATGTGTTCATCATCCTGGTGCGAATGACTCAGGGTCCAGGGCTGCTGGCGCACCAGGCCATGGGCCGGTGGCTGTGCCAGCGTATATTGCTGGCGGATTTCAGTGGGATTGAAATCCAGGCCGCCAAACCAGGGCCAACACACCGGCACCCCGCCACGGACACCCTGACCGTTGTGATAGGCCGCGTCTTCACTGAGCCAGATCAGCGGTGGCTCGTCATCCCGTTGGTACTCCAGCACCTGTGCACCCTGTTCGGCGATCACCAGGGTCTGGTTGCGATGGCGAACTTCCCAGCAGGCCAGCTCGCCGCGGGTAATCTGTTTGATGGTTGCTGTCATACCCTCTCCACGCAAATGTAGGAGCGTCGCTCGCGGCGCGATAATCAGGGTTTCGAGTTGCGAGAAGCAAGTTTCGAAAGGCAAACCCCTATAAAGTCGCTCCCGGGATATGCTTTCCGAAACTCGCGTCTCGTGTCTCGTTACGGTTTCAATTGCCCCGCGAGCGACGCTCCTGCCACGAGGAGGCGTTTGTTGCGGCGGTTATTTAATCCCCGCCGCAATCTCCAGTTCGCGGATGGACTGCTCCAGGTAATCCAGCAGACGCTGCATGGAAGGCAGGGTACGCCGGCAGGCGATCAGGCCGAATTCCAGTTGGTCCTGGTAGCTGGTCAGGGTGATATTCAGGGCGATGCGGTCCAGCACGATGGACACCGGGTACATGCCTTTCAGTTTGGCGCCGTTCCAGTACAGGGGCTCTTTCGGCCCCGGCACATTGGAGATCACCACATTAAAGGCCCGCCATTTCGGTGCCAGCCCGGTGAGCAGGTTGAGACCGGTGGGGGCCATGGTGAGGGCGGTGAAATTGAGAATTTCCTCCGGGCTCATCTGAGAGAAGCGTTCCTTGGCTTCCTGTACCGAATCATTGACCACCCGCAGCCGGTTGGCCGGGTCGCAGATATGGGTGCCCAGATTGGCCAGGATCATGCCGATCTGGTTGCCGCCGGCGCTGTCATCCTGGCGCAGGCTCATGGGCACCATGGCAATCAGCGGCTCATCCGGCAGGGCGTTCTGGCTGATCATGTATTCGCGCAAGGCATGGCCGCACATGGCCAGCACCACGGTATTGATGGTGCAGTTGAATGCCTTGGCGATTACTTTCAGACGTGACAGGGAATAACTCTGGGCGGCAAAGCGCCGGGAACCGGTGACCGTCTGGTTGAGAACGGTGTCCGGGGCCTGAAAGATGGACACATAGTTCTCGTCCTTCTTGGCCTTCTGGCTCACCTTGTAGATTTCCCGGGCCAGGCCCGGCACCGTGGCGGCCTGCTTGCTGATACCGGCACCCAGGCGCGCCAGGCTGGAGGCCACATCCACCGGGTTGCTGGGCAGGGAGCGGCTGCGTTTTTTCGGCTCGTAGGCCCACACCGGCGGCAGGTCCCGTTCGTCCGGATCGGTGGACAGGGCGCGCATGCCCATGCGCATGGCGGAGATGCCGTCCACCACGGAATGGTGGATCTTGGTATAGAGCGCGAACTGGCGCCCGCGGATGCCTTCGATCAGGTGGGCTTCCCACAGGGGGCGTTCCCGGTCCAGCAGGTTGGAGTGCTCGGCGGAGACCAGGGACAACAGCTCACGGATACGGCCGGGCTTGGGCAGGGCCTCGTGGCGGAAGTGATGGTCGATATCGAAGTGCTTGTCCTCGGTCCAGTAATACTGGCCCAGCCGGCGCGTCAGGCGTTGGTTGAAGGGCGCCACCGGGCAGCAGTAGTCACGCATGTGCTGAGCCAGTTCACTGACATACTTGGGGCCCGCGTCCTCCGGGAAGGAAAATAGTTGCAGTCCGGCCACGTGCATGGGCTGTTGTCGTTTTTCCAGCCACAGAAAAAGTTGATCCACCGGGCTAAGCGCTTTCATAGATTCCCCTTCGTCATTTTTATATCCCTGAACACAACCAAAACGATTACCTGAAAACGGCAATGCACTCTCCATGCCAAGGGAAGATCATAGTAGCAAAGCTGCCTGCGGGTCACTGTGTGCAAGGTGTAAATCGGCGGGCGATGCGGTAACTGCCGCCGGATGGAACATTGATGAATGGCAGTGTGTGCAGAAAAAAACGCATCTTCCTCCACCCTGAACATCGGCTCGCCGATTGGCAAGTCGGGCCGCCGGTTGTTGGTCATGGCACCCGCGGCGAGCCGGTTGCGGCAGGCCAGAGGGGCGGAGCCAACTACGAATTACCCCTTATATTCATCAGAAAAATACCGAACATAGACCATATTGATTATGTTTATGGGTCGACTGGCTCTAGAATGCGCCGCATCGGTAGACCGGCATGTGTTCTGTCTGGCATGAGCAGGGTTGCCCCTCCCGGTATCGATAAACCAATTTGTTAATCAGAGGTTCACCATGTCATACACCAAAGA
>Ga0114901_1001434_pt1 | contig 13933 bp, 2 predicted proteins | sample MalvireepMed_s16_FD_89686 | JGI IMG/M metagenome (GOLD analysis project Ga0114901, IMG submission 89686) | Marine viral communities from the Global Malaspina Expedition - Malaspina viral metaG DeepMed_s16 | ecosystem: Environmental > Aquatic > Marine > Oceanic | place: Mediterranean Sea... | reverse complement strand
GGATCGTGTAGTCCGCCTCGAGCCCCTTTGAGCGATGAAACGACAGGCCGGACACGTCGATGTTCCGGTATGCGGGCGGCTCGCCATCAAATGGATCCAGCGAGTTGTAGCGCCACAGCACCAGAACCTTCAGCCGATCGCCATCGTCCTTGCGCCACTGATCGGCTATGCCCTCCAGGTAGGTGTCCAGGCGACCAAGCAGCCTTTGGCAGGCATCGGCAAACTTCGACTTGGTTTTGCCCACCGTCACCGGGATCGCACGGATCGAGCGCGGGATCGCAGGACGCGACGATCTCACCGTCTTGGTCATCTGGGCCGGATTTTTCTGGATGAAGGCGGCGGCTGTGTCTGCGAGCAACTGGTTGCAGCGATATGTGCGTTGCAGTCGGCCTTCCCACGACGCCCCGAAGTGCGTCTGGAAGTCCGTGAACAGCGTGATGTCGGACCCGGTGAAACGATAGATGGACTGCCAGTCGTCTCCGACCGCAAACAGCTTGGTGAAGGCGCGCTGATGCTTGAGCGCCTTGATCAGCCGGGCCCGCGGATCGGATATGTCCTGGAACTCGTCCACGAGGATCAGCGAATAGGGGGATTTGTATCGGCCGTTCTCGACCAGTCTGACGGCGTCCCCGATCATCGAGTCGAAGTCGATGCGGCGCTGCTCCTCAAGCTTGCGGGTGTATGCGTCGGTTATGGCCATCACTACCCTTGCGAACCGTTCGGCGCGCTGCGGGTGATGGAGGGACTTCGCCTTCTGGAGCAGGATGTCGACGGTCAGGTTGCTCGCGCGGATGTGTTTGATGCAGACGGCGATGATCTTGCGATAGTGGTTTAGAACCACCGGTTGGACAGCCTTCAACACCTCCTCCAGCGGCCGCTCGACGAGTGTCATTCCGCGCTTTTCGAGTTCGCCCTTCAATCGGACAAGCAGAGTCCCATCATTCGCCTGTGCCGAAGTCGTCTCGAACAGGTCCGCACCCAGTCGCGCATAGGCGGCGCGCTTCAGCCCGGCATGCTTCACGTAGTCAGGGAAGGGTGAGGTTCCATCTGCATTGATGGCGAAGTGTTCGTGGATCGTATCCGTGGCGGGGTAGTAGAAGTCTGGATCGATCCATCGGTCGCTTCCGTCCTCGTCTTGGGTCTTGGTTCGGCGCTCATATTCGAAATCGACGGTATTAAGCCAAAGCCAATTGGCGATGGTCTGCTCCTCCAGTGACTTGACGTATTCCCCCGAATAGGTTCCGATCTCCTTTGGCCTTCGGCCCTTATTGTCGGCCATATAAGCCCGATAAGATGCCTCATCCTTGAACTCGAGTGGGGGAATGTGCGCCTTAGGGTACAGAATGAGGATCTCTACCCATAGCCGTCGGAACTCCTCGTCCGTCTCAATCAGTTTGTCGATGATGCCGTTCAGGAAGCGCGCTTCACCTGTTGCGCTCTCCACCCAGTTCACCATTTGCGGAGGTCGGCCCTCGACTTCCTTGATGATGCCGAGGCCAAGCGCGTGGAAGGTCGTGACACGGCATTTCAGGTCTCCGGCAGGCACATCAAGCTGGCGGGCGATGCGCTCCTTCAACTCGTCCGCGGCATGCTTGCCGAAGGCGAGCACGAGAAGCTCCTCCGGCTCGTGCAACTCCTTTTTCAACACATACGCGACCTTGCCAACCATAGTCGCCGACTTCCCTGAACCAGCGGATGCGACGAGCAGGTTGCTATCCTCGAGACGGATACAGGCTTCCCGCTGTTCATCGGATAGCGGGAAACCACCCAGATCATCGAAGAAGCTTTCGAAGGCCTGCATTTCATGGGCGACGAAGTCGTCGTTGTAGCGCTTCCGCTGGCTCGGATCGGTGAGGATGCTGAACGAGGCGGGCAGGCTGGACCGCATTTCAGCAGGCATATGGCCATAGTTGAAGAGCGGATGAGCCAAGGCGGCCGAGGCGTTTCCTGGGACTGAAGCAATCGCTCGGCTGATGTCGGACTGAGCCAGATACTGCCGCCTAGCCCTAACGATGCCGGTGATGGCATCATCGACGACCTGTAACTGCTTCCGGTCTTTACCGATCAGGTCGGACAGATGATGGTTCACGAAAACGCGCAGGTCGTGATTAAGGCCGCGCGCGGAATCCGCAGATAGGCCCGTTAGGGTCTCGACACGGCTTCTCGTGCGTATCTCAACGGAATGCCACAGCAGGGCTTTGCTGACGGAGACGTCGGTAATGTCCATGCAGGAAATGTTATCCTCGCCGATCCGCAACCGATCTCGGCGCGATCGATCCAGCACCAGCTTCCAGTTCCGCCCCAGAAGCAGGCGCGCCCAGAGGCTCGGGCGATATGCTTGAGATCGGTTGAACATCCAGGTCGATCAGACTCGCTGGAAGATGCCAGTCGGGGAATCGTCAATTGATTGGTGCCCCGTCGTAGCTGTCGTCCGACCACCTACACTCCCTACTGCCTGTTGCCGCCACTGATACCGCAGCAGCGCCCGCGGCTTCTGTATATACAGATGATCCGCCAATGCAGGGGCAGCCGTCACTCGCGCAGGGGAAAGCTCCTGAATCATCGCTTGGCCACGGCGAAGTAGCTTTCGCCAGTCCCGGACACCGCAGCAGTCGATCGGAACAAGTCACCAGCCTGGGTTGCCGGCGCTGCGCGGAAATCGTGCCTGGGCGGGTTACCGACGATGCGCCAATATCCAAAACCCTGATCTAACAAGACGAGCGCCCTGCTTCCGTCTCCGTACTCAAACTCAAGCTTTCGCCCGTGAATGGCGCTATCAGTCACCTCGAGAGCGACATCGAGACCAAGCCTTTCGCCAAGGACCTGGGCCACATCCTCCCGGTCGCCCTCATGATCCCAGTCGTTGAAAATCCGATAGGGCACTCGGTCCCTTTTCAACGGCTGCACCACGACGTCGACTTCGACTGTCTCGCCACCCTTCAGCTCTGCCGCAAGCGCCTCGCAGGTCCGCAGGAAAAGAAGCATCGGAAGCGGCGCATTGAGATAGCGGTCAGAATAGGAAATTCTGAGCAGCTGCCCTGGTCGCCAGATGCCAGCTGCTTCCATATGCTGCTTCAGTTTTGCACCAAATCGCTTGCCGAACTGGCCCACCGGACATTGGCCAAATCCAAGCATCACCTCGACCTTGTCACCAGAAGCAACCTGGCGCTCAAGGTCATCGGCAGCGATCAAGACAAATGGCGTTGGCGGATTGATGCTGCCCGCAACGACAGCATGGGTTTCGCCAACGCCCCATCGTTCACCGGGCTGCAGGGCATTCGCATCGCGTGAAAAGAAGGCTGTGGCTCCGCCCAAGGAGATCAGTTCCGCTATCCGGCAATTTCCAAAGGGGCCGCTTTCTGACTGGCCCAGCCCCAGTTGGAAGTCGTTGCGCACGGCCGCGTCGCGCAAGAACCGGCGTTCTACCTCTGCCAAGTTCTTGAACGACTTGCCGGACAGGACGAGCGTCACCGGCACGCCCCGGGCTGAGGCAGACGAGAAGAACGACCGCATCTTGATCGAGGACAATTCGGCAAGGTCAAAGGCCTCCGGTAGGAATGCCGTTACGCTATCCCCGCTGCGAGCACGCAGCAGAATTGTGTTTGCGGCATCGCTGATAGCCTTGGCGTCCACAACCGCCCGATCCTCCTCGGGCAGGTCGGAATTCTTCTCGAGGAACGCACGAACAGAACTCAACGCCGCCCGCCGGTCCAGACGGCCTTGTTGCTTGTAGAGATCTGGCGCCAGCACACAGGCCGAGCACCCCATTTCACATTCCTTGGGGCAATCGAGGACATAAGAAGCCCGATCAAACACATGATGAATGTCGTCGAGCAGTCTCGGTGCGTAGCCGGCGCCGCCCGATGCCTCGTCGAACAGGTAGATCGAAGGCGACTTTCGGCCCAATTGGCCGTCCCTCGCGGTTACGGAAATGCCGAGTTCGCGCGGCTCAATACCGAGCCAGCGCGCAAGACTTTCGCGCAGTGCGGCCCCAAGCGCCCATGCCGCGCCGTCGCTTGCGAGCCCTAGTAACTGGACTTCGACGACATCGGTCAGAACCTCGTGTCCCAAGGCCAGGGCGCGCGTAATCGCGTATCCCTGATCGTTGCCCGGGCAGCGATCGATCAATTTCTTGTCCCGTGGCGTCAGCGGCCAGTGATCCTTGAGCGCGTCGGTGCCGGCTTCCCCGGCTCGTCCGCACTCAAGGCAAATCTCGTAGCCTTTGTCGTTCGGCCCGCGTGAATGGTGGTAAATATACCCATCGTGCGATGCGCGGATGCGACCGCTCTCGGGCTGCAGCAGAGGCTGCCACAGAGCATCTCCGACACTGACCTTTGGCGACTTGGGCTCAATGTAGACAGCCTGATCGGTGTCGGCATGGGGCTGCGCGTTCCAGTCGACCCTGAAACCGGCTGGTTCGAGGAATTGCTCCGTCTTGACGTTTGGATCGCCGCAATGGTCACAACAGTCCGGCATTTGGTGATCGGAGCCGGCCCCGCCGCATTGTTCGCACCACCAGGCCCAGCGCAAATTCTGTGGCTCTCGCTGGCCGCTATCAATAGGGCTGAGCCAATTGAGCGTTACGCCCGCCGACTTCCAGACCAGCCCATCGACGACAACCTCTGCACCTGGGGCATATTCACGGATCGCTATGTCGGCATTGCGGGTCGGACATTCATAGCGGCGATCCCGCGTCCCCTCCTCCTCCGAGCGATGGCGCTCCTGCGCCTTTTGCGTTTCGGCGCACAGGGTATCGAAAGGAACGACGGATGTTGGAAACCCACTTCCCGGGATCAGCGAGCGGTTGGCCAGCTCCTTGAGCAGAAATTCCTTGCAGAGGCGCCGTGCCTGGAACTCTGTCGCTTTCTTCGCTGGGCCCTCGAGCGCGTCGGCATCGAGTTTCAGGCGCTGCCATGTTCGCTGGAAGTTCGCCGTCTCCTGTTCGAACATCACGGCCGTATGCTCACGGATCTCAGTATCAAATTCGAGACCAGTGCTCTTCAGCAGGCGTTTGAGGCCAGCGTCGGTACTTGCAGCCGTCGTCGGCAGGCGAATCCATTCGCAGAAGGCGTCCACCGGCGGCAGTCCTTCGAACGATTGAAGGTCGGCTCTGCAGCCGAAGAAATCGCCCGTCTTGGTCCGGGCGAACTCGCCGTCTACCTCGCGGAACCATTGCGCGAGCAGATAGGCGTTCGCGTGCCGCTGAGCGATGCGGTCGGAATCCAGCGACACGCGCGGAGAGGCGAGCTTGCGGGCAAGATAGCTGGCAGGATCTGCGAACGTCTCGAGATCAAGCGGGGCGTTGCGCGCGATGGTTAGGCTCGTCGAGAATCCTTGGCCCCGTCGACCCGCTCGACCGGCGCGCTGATTGTAGTTGGCAATCGAGGGCGGGACGTTGGTCATCAAGACCGCCTCAATCGAGCCGATATCGACGCCCATCTCCATCGTCGTCGAGCAGGCAAGGAGATTGATATCGCCCTGTTTGAATTGCTCCTCGAAATCTCGCAGGCGATGCGGAGGCTGCTGCGCGCTATGTTCTTCGGCGCGCAAATAGGGCGTCGCGAGCGCAGCTTGGTCGTGAATGTCGGTCCAGAGATGCGCGCCGCGAAGTGTCGTGACCGCTTCATTCTCCGCCAACCATGCGGTTAGCTGTTGCTTGGCTTGCGAACTCAGCGGCCGGGACTGCGGTAATTTCGGAAACTCGACCTCTGTCACCATCTTGCCGTCGAACCGACCGATGCCGGAACTGACAAGATTGGGGGATCTGCCAAACACGAGGCGCGGCAGCACCCGGCGCGTCAGCGGACATTGCCAGGCCTTCGTCACAGCTTCGATCTCGGCGGCCTTTTCCAGACGCAGACTGAACGTGCCGCCTACGCCCGCAAGCAGTGGCGTCAGATGGTGCCATGCCGTGCGAAGGAGCTCGTTGATATCGTGCCGATCCTTCGCCGAGGATAGCTCAAGGGTCAGCGCTGTGGCCAGAAGGAGAACGGAATCGGTCTGCCGGCCCTTTGTGTTGACCGACGGCCATACGAGATCGCGCTTCGCGCCAGGCGGCTGATCAGGTCCAATGATGCTTCTCGGCCGTGCCCTTCCTGGCATCCAACGCGCATCCCCGTCGTCAATGTCTACCGCGAACTGGCCCCGCAGGTAGTCAATCAGGAAATAGAGAAAGTCGCGCCAGTCTTCGATTCCATAGCCTTTGGCAGCGACGATCTCAGGCAGCTTGTCCTTGCCGATTCTTTCGATGTCGGGGAACCGCAGACGCGCCAGACCCAACGTTTCCATGGCGTTCGCGTTGCGCGGTCTACGGGCCATTTCGCGCAGCAGCATGAAGCGGGCCAGTGCTTCGCGGTTGTCATGAAAGCGCTCGCTGCGATCGAGGTCCCAGACTTTGGCCATCATGCCGATCGTCGGCTCGGACGCCAGCGCGGATACCAGGTCCTTCCAAGGAATGCCGGAACCACCCGCGCCGTTGAGCTCGGCGTCGATCTTCGCGATGTCATCCCTGAACGATGGCATTTCCTCAACAAAGCTCGCGAGCTTTGCGCGCTTTTTGAGCAGATCCTCCCGCGCCTCTTCTGACAATGCGGTCCGCTGCGCTGCTTTCTGCACGGCGTGGTAGATGAAGCCGCGCACAAAGCCGCGTTCGCCATTGGTCTCGATATTGGCAGCAAAGCGCGCCGTTCCCTGCCGGCTGTCGGAAAAGCTGATCAGCTGGCGGCCGTCAAAAGGCAAAGCGTGGTCTGCCTGATGCGGAGACACGCCTTCGAGCAAGATCGGCGCGGCTTTTTGGGTCAGGAACGGAGTGCCGAAGCGGAAGGGCAGCATGGCCGGGCGGCCCTGACGCTTGTTGCCGAGGCAGGCCGGACAACGGCCCTCATTCAGCTGGGTAAGATGGAAGTGACCGGTGCCATCCAAGAATTCGCCGCTCGCCACGTCGAACCCGACCAGCGTCGAACTGGTTTGCGGGTTAATCGCGATCAGGCGCGGATGCCCGATAGGCTCCGCTTGCTGCTCTTCCCCGTCGCTATCGGCGTCGTCATGGTCCTGATCCCGGTAGCTGTTTTCGCGGAACTCGTCGGTATCTTGTGCGCTCCGGCGCGGCAGGAGCCTGTCGCCCATATCGTCGGCGGGCAGGTATGGCTCGCCACAATCCGCACAGCTCTGAACCTCATACACCAGAGAGTGGCAATGCGGGCAGCTGTCCCGTTGCTCGAACAGGAGGGAGCCGAACGGCCAGCCTGCGGGCTTTGCCTCACCGCTGCAGCCCGGATTAATACAGGTCCACAGGCCCGGGATCGCGCGGGTGAAGCTATGGGCGCGCATTGGCAGAACCGGCTTCGCCTCATTTGCATTGTGCGCAGAGAGAGCGAGCACGATCTTTTCGGCTGCGGTCGTGACAGAAGACAGCGCCGAGATGGTTTGCGGTTCTTTTTCGAGCAGCTCGGCCACCTGCCTTGCCGCAGGATCATCCGATGCGGTCAGGACTTTGGAAAGATCGACCGGCTGCGGCTTGCCAATAACGACATGCGTACGCTCAAGCGGCACGCCAGCGATATCGGAGAGGAACCGCTGCAGTGAGGCAACAGCCTCTGCATCATCTGCCGATCCAATGGTGGCCGAGGTCGCCACAAACCGGACCTGATCGGGCGTCACATCGAAGGCATTCATCACGCGCCGAAGCAGGAGTGAAAGCTCGGCTGCAGCAGAACCAATATAGCTATGGGCTTCGTCGATAACTATCCAGCGCAGCTTGCCGCGCGATGCATCGAGTATTGGGCGATCCTCGCGCCGGATCGTCATATATTCGAGCATAGTCTGGTTGGTGACGAGAATGGGGGGCGGATTGGCGCGCAGGGTTTCGCGGTAGAGAACCTGGTGCGGGATTTCGTGTTCGGCCTTATCGCGGCTCGACTTGCGCGCCGTTCCCATAAGACCGTTGTAAAGCGCAAAGCGTACGTCGCCCCTGAGCGGCTTGGTCCATGCGGTCAGGCGCTTCTCCTGGCTCGCGATCAGCGCGTTCAGAGGATAGAGCATGAGTGCGCGCACGCCGGTGAGCTGGCCTTCGGCCTCCGACGCTCGCACTAGATCATCAAGCATGGGCACGAGGAAGCACTCGGTCTTGCCCGAACCGGTGCCACTCGAGACCAGCACCGATTGCGGGTCTATCTCGCTCAGCAGCTCCCAGGTTTTGAGCTGATGCGCATAGGCCGGATAATCAAACCGCAACGCGGCGTCGGGCGTCTGGGTGATCGCTTCGATCGTCTGGGGATGAAGCAGTGCGCTGAGCTGATTGGGGCTCTTGCCAGAGGAGACATAGCCGGGCGCCGCCTGGAAAAGCTGCTCGGACACGAGCGCTCCCTTCGCCGGATCTGTGCCAGCAAGACTTTGCCGAAGAAAGGCGTTGAGCCCCTCGTGGCGGATGCCCGCACGCGATACGACTGCCTCAGCGAGCCCTGCTTGCAGGCGCCGGTGGACAGCCATCGGCGACAAGTGGGCAGGCTGGGATGGATCGTTAGCGGACATTCTAGAGCTCCGAGAGGCCGTAGCCATAGGCTTTGGCAAAATATGTGGGGTGACGGCGTTCGACGTCCTTCACCGTGAGGACCTGTTCCTTGTCGAGCGTAATTCGGCCCTTGGCCGCCAGAGCAGCCGCGAACGGGGCATCGAAAACCCGCATAAGGGACTCGATGAAACTTTCTCTGGGCAGCAGGTCGCTGAATGCGGGGCGGAATGGATTGAAGCCGCCCGCATCCATGCTGATGCTTTCGCTGGTATGGCTGGTAAAGTGGCTGCGAATGTCGTTCCAGCCTTCCGGCGCATAGCCGCGGCACAGCAGCGGTGCCAAAACGGGGGCTCGCGCCGCAATTTCGTTTTGCCGGTCGGTAATTCGTGTCAGTGCCCATTGGGGATCATCAAGCCGGGACACGAGATAAAGTCCCTGGGCTTGAAAGGCTGTCTCCCAAGAGCTGCATGGCAAAAGGGTCCAGCTTGAGCAAAGACCGTCGAACACTTCGAGAATTGGAGACAGATATTGCTCTTCGCAGCGGTAAAGCAGCAGTGGCGCAAGGGCGCCCGCAGACTCCAGTTTTCCGAAGATCTCGAACGTCTGGGGGGGCAGGCCGTTCAGTGACAAGGCCAGCTTCATGACGGCCTGTATGGTCTTGTTTGCCTCGTCCGTTGCGGGATCGCGCGCAATCTCATCGACCAAAATCTGGAGATCCTCCCGCGCCAGTTCGAGCGGCTGCGCCATAGCGCGCCCGAGCCTGTGCTGCGGAGCATCGTGTACCAGGTCGCCTGCGATAAATTTAGGGCGCGTGAGGACGCGAGCTCCATCGCGCAGATAGACGAGCCATGGTCCGCGCAAACGCGGAAGCTGAAGCAATTGGCCGCCCAGGCCACTGAGCAAGCCTGTATAGGAACCAAAGTCGGCTTCTTTCTCGGGCGCGCCCAAGAACCGGCCGCAGACCCGCGCATCTTCACCAAGGATTGCGGTCTTTGGACGAAGCCCCCCACCGGGCTCCCATTCCAGCGTGTTCCCGAACTCGGTCACATACCAATGATCGTTGCTGCCATTATGGAAATCGAGCCGAACCTTGGCATCGATGCCAAGGGGCCGCATGAGCGCGGCGACATCGGTCCGCAAGGCTGACAAGCCGAGTTCGCCATCAATTGTCCAGTGAGCTTCCAGCGCGGCTCCGCCGTGCCCCACGACCTCGCCCATGAGGATCGCGGTAGCGGGCACTCGGGCCACGGTGTCGCGAAGGTCGGCAAGCCCCAGAATGGTATCACGCCTGAGGAGCTCGCCGTTCCAGGTGGTCAACCATTCTTTCGACCGGAGCGGAACCTGGAGCTCAAAGGCTGGGCCTGTGCCCGGCGTCAGCCGCAGAGGCAGTAGCGCCCTTTTGGGGGGATTGATCCGAACTGTCCAGCTGTGTTCCTGCGAACGCGGCTCACCGCCGAGTGTGGCTGTGCTGGCCCATCCGTCCAACACGATCTCGGCTTGCGATCCATGGGTACGTTGGCTTACCGCAAAATCGGCAGGGAGCACTATGGCGGTCAAGCGGTCGCGAACATGGTGCGTTGTGCTATCGAGCCAGGCAAATTCACAAGGACCGGGGCCGGCTGCGGCCAGGTCATCGCGCCAAGACCGTTCGCCAGAAAGGCGCCAGCGAACTTCGCCGCGAGTGGCGACGCGGCGCGACATCCCATCTTCCACTTCGGCGTGGAAGGGGTGCTTGAACAGCCGCTCCCCATCGCTTGCCTGCACGCCGGCAAGCGCCGTGGCGATGATCGAAAGCTTATCCTTGCGGTCCGCACTTTGACCGGTTCGAATGAGGAACCTGTCGCCGTGCGCCGTCTCGGCGACAATCTGGCCCGCGCATCGGTAGAGGCGGCGGCCAAGGGCAAAGGCAAAGTCCTCAGCTTCGATCTCAGTCGCCGTGTCCTTTCCTCGGATCGACCAGTCGTGCGGCACGTCGATAAACACCAGTTCAGCACGATAGCCGCCCGAACCCTGGCCGATAAGCGCAAATGTCGCTTGTTCGCTGTCTCCGGCTCGCTGTTCGAACACGCGCAAGCCATTGGTGACCGGCTTGCCGCCTGGGACCATGAAGCTTCTGCACAGTCTTTCGCCGCGCGCATGAAATTCAGCGGTAACGGGTAGATCCAGCGGAAATTCGATCGCCGCTTCGCTGCGCATGGCCCGGGCGATCCAGCTGTTGCCAGCTTCGTGCTCGAGATAGGCCAGCCGGCCCGAAGCCCGGTCGGCCAGTGCCCCCGTGGGTTGAAGAAACACGCGAATATGTTCGCCAGGCGACAATATGCGATCCTTGTCATCCCAGCGACCGTCGAGGTGAAAGTCGAGACACTCACGCCAGTCACCGTCGATCTGGCGCATCAATCGGCCGATCCGGATACTGCCCGTGCCGGTCAGCTTGCGGGCCTCGAGAAGGGTATCGATGAGGCCTGTCGCAGCGCTGTCGAGTGTCATCGGTAATTCATCGCGCCAGTCTTCGTAGGCTTGGTCCAGCCTGGCCGAATAGGGGCGGCCATCGGCCGGCGCTTCCTTGTCGGCAAAAGCACGCAATTCGACGATCTTGAGCGCGAGTTCGCCGCAAATCGCATGCATTTCCTGGCTGCGCCAAATTGACGGGAGAAGATAATCGTTGCGTTCGCAAATGGTGACGGCAGTCCCGATGTCCGGTTGATCGGCGCCCAGGAGCTCGCCCACAGTCCTTTCAAGAAACCGGCGCGGCCAGCTCGCGCCGCTGGCGATGGCCGCCGCCGGAAATCCGCCGTGACGCGCGAGATTTGCCAATCGCTGGTTGCCGTATGTGGTAACAAGCGGCGCGATTCCCCAGGCGTGAAAGCCGCGGTCGGCAAGCGCGCGCCATTCGGATTGAGGAAGCTGCACGCCAAGCACGGCTTCAATGTCCGACCAGCGCTGCATGCCGCCTTGGTAGGATCGCCGAAACCAATCCGCAGCCCAAAGAACGAAGGCCGGAGCAAGCAAGGGCCGGAGCATATCCGACGCCAGGCTCGATGATAGCTTCTGCGCGATCCGCTCGAACGTGCCCGCCGCCAGTTTATAGCGATACAGCGGTAAATCGGCCGGGCGCGGCAAGGCGAGCTCCGCGCCTATCCTCCCGAGCGGGTGCAGCCCGCTGGCGGCCTCTCGTGCCAATTGTATCGCCCGGATCATCAAGATGCGGGGACCACCAAGGGTGTGAATTTCGTCAGCGATCTTGCGCAGCTGCTCGGGATTTCTGCGCGCTGCTGCGATCTCGGCCTTAAAATCACGTTCTTTTAGTGTTGAGCTATCCACCCGGCGCCTCGTCGTCTCCAGGATGCTCGCGCGACACCCCCATGTCCCCCACCACCACTAATCATTACTTTCTAATTAATTATGAAGCTTAGCCACATCTAGTGCACTCGAGATGACGCCGCCGCCGGACGCTCATGAAAGGCGTTGACCACGCACGACCAGCGCGCGTTCATGACGCCATCGATCCCGCGCCCCAGATCCCAAATCACGCTATCGCCGTTCTCAAGCCGGGCTTTGACAAAGCGGTCGTGCAGGTCGCCGCCCGATCGCCGCGACTTCTGGACAAGGTGCAAGGGCACTGAGGCCATCATGCGCTGCCAGCGCTCTTCGAGATCCTTTCGCTGCTCATGGGTGCTTTCTGGATCCCGGGTTTGAACCGAATCCGCGTCAAAGGTCACAATGTGGACAGCGTCGATTTGCGAGGAGAGCTGCTCAAACCGGCTGATGAAATTGATAAGACGGCTACGCGCCTGTTCGTCCGCGCAGCAATAAGGATCCTGGACTTCGAGCCGCGCAATCGCAGCGTTACGCGCATATTGCTCAAAAATGGTCCAGTCGCGTGGACCATATTGCTCGAAGACCACGCGCTGAACGAACGGCGTGCGCGCTTCGGCGGCCTCAATCGGGGTGCGCACTGACAGAATGGGGCGCCTCATGGGTCGCGCAGGCTCGCGCGATACGGCCTCCGGCTTTTCTACGTTTGCACTTTCGGCAAGAGATACTGTCTGTTCTTCCGGCAAAGCCTCGGGGGGCATCGACCTTTGCGGCTCATTTGCCAGGATTTCAGGTTCCGGATTGTCGCGTTTCTCGGCGATCGGAGCCTCTGACGAGGCCACGTCCGCCGAGAACGATAGATCGTCTTCATCCGGCGTCTCGTCGCCCGAAGAGATGTCACGCACGCTTACGCTGCGCCGATCTTCCCGAGACGCTGCGTCTGTGCTTGACGCAGCGGCATTGATTTCCCTTGCCTCCGGCTGGGCATGACGCCCGTCGAGCACATCGGACAAAAGATCCTCGACGTCGCGCTCGCTTTCCGGCGGCATGAGCAGGCCACGGCTCAGCGAACGCTTGCGATCCATCAGCGCATCGAGGCGTTGGTCAAAGCTTGAAGGGCCGATGGCCTCGTCCGGATGGATCGCCATCGGAATGTGGATCGTCACCGGGCGCGTCTGGCCGATGCGATAGGCGCGGTCGGTCGCCTGGTCTTCGACCGCCGGGTTCCACCATCGTGACAAGTGGATCACATTGTTGGCAGCCGTGATCGTCAGACCGACGCCGCCCGCTTTGGGCGAGAGAATGAGAACATCGAATGCGGCGGATGAGGTCTGGAAAGCGCTCACCATTTCCTGACGCTTGTGACCCGCGACCGAACCGCTGATACACATGGGCCTGCGCCTAAGATCGAAGCGTTCTTGTACCGCCATGGCCAGAAAGGCCTGCATTTCGAGGTCTTCGCAGAAGAGCAGCGCCTTCTCGCCGCGTTGCTTGACGCCCTCAAGAATTTCGAACGTCTTTTGGAGACGTGCGGACTGCGCGATGTAGGCATCGATATCGGTAATGCCGCGCGGCGGGAGGGGATGGAGCGACGTGCCGCGCAGCATATGCAGCACCTTGAGCATAGCGCCCTGCTCGCCGCTTTCGCGCAGCGCCCGCGCGCGGGCCAGGACCAGATCGTAGGCCTGAGCTTGTGCCGGCGGCATCTCGACGGCGTATTTGCGTGCACTCTTTTCCGGTAGGCCCGTCAGAATTTCGTCTTTCATGCGCCTAAGCATGAAGGGAGGCAGTTCGTCGTCACGCTCGATTAGCCGTTGCTGCAGGTCCCCGAGCCGCTCCAAATCGCTGGCGGGATAACTGTTCTCAAATTCGCGGCTCGATCCCAGAAAGCCTGGATAAACGGTGTCGGCTATCGACCAGAGGTCCTGGAGCCTGTTTTCCACCGGAGTGCCCGTCATCGCGATCTGAAGGCGCCCGTTCAGCGCCTTGGCCGCCCGTGTCATCTGACTGGCTGGATTTTTGAGCTTCTGGATCTCGTCGTAGACAATGGCCGCAAAGGGAAGGCGCGCAAAGCTCATATGATAGTCGCGCATGGTCTCGTAGGTGGTG
>Ga0114901_1001432_pt1 | contig 13939 bp, 8 predicted proteins | sample MalvireepMed_s16_FD_89686 | JGI IMG/M metagenome (GOLD analysis project Ga0114901, IMG submission 89686) | Marine viral communities from the Global Malaspina Expedition - Malaspina viral metaG DeepMed_s16 | ecosystem: Environmental > Aquatic > Marine > Oceanic | place: Mediterranean Sea... | reverse complement strand
ATTCAGCATAACATTGTTTACCCTGGGTTGCTGTATGGCTGTATTGCAGGTCATTATCAATCCAATGTTGAGGGTTGCGGGAGGTGAGGAACATTTTGCGTTCAATTCGGTACTGGCGCAATTGGTTTTCGGAGCAGCCTCATTTTTAAGTCCTTATTTATATAAATATTTGGTGGACAAGAAGGGTACACAAGGAGATGCCATAGCGGAAACATTGCGTTCGTGGGTACCCGAAAACCTTCCTTGGGCATCACTTTATATAGTGTTTGCGGCTATATCCGTACTGCTGTTCATTTATGTTTTTATGACGAGGTCCCCCAAATTTGAGAAAAATGAGGATGAAAAGGCCGGGGATGGAAGCCCCTATTGGGATCTATTGAAAAACAAATGGACCATACTGTATTTCTTGGGAATCTTTTGTTACGTGGGTACAGAGCAAGGAGTGGGTAATTGGATTTCACAGTTTTTGTACCAATACCATGGATTGGACCCACAAACAGTTGGGGCGGATACGGTATCCTATTTTTGGGCCATGCTTACTGTTGGATGTCTTTTAGGCCTTGTGCTCTTAAAATTTATGGACAGTCGCAAACTATTGATATTCGCAACGGCAATAACTATTCTCTTCTTGGTGTTGGCCTTGATTGGCTCTTCACAAATGGCTTTGATAGGTTTTCCCATGGTTGGGTTCTTTATCTCGGTCATGTATTCCATCATCTTCTCATTGGCCCTTAACTCTGTAAGACAGCACCATGGCTCGCTATCGGGCATTCTTTGTACAGGGATTGCAGGTGGTGCGGTAATCCCATTCATTGTTGGGGGATTAGGTGAGATGATGACCCTTAGATCTGGAATGTTCTTTTTACTTGTTCCACTGGCTTTCATTTTAACCATTGGATTTTGGGCAAAACCTTTGGTCAATAACAAGACCATTAACCTAAAAAGAGAAAGTTAAGTCCATGAAAAAGGAAGTTATAGGGGTAGATATTGGTGGTACCAATATTAAAGCGGGTAAGGTGTTCAACGGATCGGTATTGCAAAGCCACTTGGTAGAAGTCAACCGAAATGATACCGAAGAAGCCACACTCCAAAAACTCTTTGAAAGCATAAATGAGGTAATGGCCGGTTCCGTGGAAGCCATAGGTATTGGAGTTCCGGCGGTGGTAGACCCGGAATCAGGCATTGTATACGATGTGCAGAACATTCCTTCATGGAAAAAGGTTCCCTTGAAGGAACTGGTTCAGCAAGAATTCAAAGTGCCCGTGCAAATAAACAACGATGCCAATTGTTTTGCTTTGGGCGAAAAACACTTCGGAAAGGCCAAGGATCATACAAACTGTGTGGCCCTTTCGTTGGGAACGGGACTCGGCATGGGTATTTTAATAGACAATAGGTTGTACAATGGTGTTTTGTGCGGCGCGGGAGAAGTGGGCATGCTTCCCTATAAAGGTGGTATTATGGAGCATTATGCCGGCAGTTTTTTCTTTGATGAAAAGTATGGGGAATCTGCCAAGATCCTATATCAAAAAGCCTTAAAAAAAGATGCGGCCGCACTAATGGCCTTCAACGAATATGGGCACCATTTGGGAGAGGCGGTCAAGGCCATTCTCTACATGTATGCCCCGGAGGCCATCATTCTTGGTGGGTCTATAAGCAATGCATATGCTTTTTTTGAGCAGTCATTAAAAGGTGCATTGGATTCATTTGCCTATCAAAAACAATTGGAACATTTTAAAATCAAAACATCAGATTTGGTGGATTCACCCATATTGGGTGCAGCTGCACTATGTCTGTAAACGAATAACCTTATCAAACAAAATGAGAATATTAATAACGATACTGCTAACATGCTTTTTGCTAAAATCATGTGCAAAGCCGGAACCTGGCAAACAGGTAAGTATTACAATAGAAAACAATAAAAAAGGAGCTCCCATAACATTAGGGATTCCTTTTCCGAAAGGAGAACTCCAATCTGTGGACAACCTTAGGCTGTTGACTGCTGATGGCACGGAGATTCCGTGTCAGACTACCGAAGTAGCCAATTGGGGGCCAATTGATGAGAGTATCAAATGGGTATGGGTATTCTTTTTCTCCGAAGAAGGTTCCGATTATGTCCTTGAATATGGGGATGCCGTGGCACCCATGCTCCCAAAGGAAAAGATTATATCCACCAATAATATGAGGCCACAAGGTGGAATAGATGTGAACACAGGGCCACTTTCTTTTTCAATCCATAAAAAAGGGAATGGATTTTTGGATGAAGTGTACCTGGATTCCGACAAAGATGGAAAGTTCTCGGAAAATGAATTGATCGGATCATCAAAAGGAGAGAACAGAGGGTCTTTCTTGGATATTTTGGATGACGCAGGGATTGATGCCTCCAAGGCCGTCATCAATGAAGTGTTCCGGGAGAAAGGCTCAGGCCCCATGCATTCCATTTTTAGGATAGAGGGAACATACACCTATAACAGGCCGGACAACAACATATCACCTTTTTCCATTTGGTTGCATACCTATGCGGGTAAAAGTTATATAAAGGTATTGCACACCATGACCTATACAGGCATTCCCGACAAACATAAGATCCAGGAAGGCCAGCATGCCAATATTGCAACACAAAACGATAAGATCTTATCCGAACAAACCGCGGATGATCCGGGATGGACAGAACCCAATGATCAAATTGCCGGGGTAGGTCTCCAACTCAAATATCATTTGGATGATAATGTGAGTGTTACCATGCCCTTGTATGATGGGGACTGGAAAGAGGAAGACTCCAAAACCGTGATGGAAAAGGTGGCCGTAACGGGTAATGAAACTGTTCAATTGCTACAGAAAGGACCTGAGTCCAGAAAGAGCCCGAGCCTTAGAAGTCTTTACATGAATGGATTTAAAAAGGATGAAGGTCAAGATGGGATGGAGGCAAAACCAAGCTTTGAGGCAATTGTCACCAAATCAGGTACTGATGTGGCCCAAACCCAAAGGGCAAAAGGTTGGATAAATGTTTCCGACGGTAAAAGAGGGGTTGGAATCGGTATCAAGAATTTCCTGAAGGAATATCCCAAAGGAATAGAATTGGACGCTTCCACATCTACGTTGACAGGAAGTATCTGGCCTAAGGAAAATGGACCAAAAAGTTTTGCCAGGGCAAACACTGAGAGCGATGGTGAAATGCTGGACAACTTTGCCCAGGGCATCACTAAAACCACAGAGTTTATCTACTATTTCCATGATAACGATTCAACGGAAGGAGTGGGGGAGAAAATGGATTATGTTTTGGATGGTCCCGTGGCACACGCCACCCCAGAATGGTACACCGGCTCTAAAGTGTATGGCAACATGGCCCCTTTTTCCGAAAAGCACCCGGAGTTTGAGAATGCATTGCAATATAAATACCAATGGTGGGCCTATAACCAACAGAACGAGCCATGGTATGGGATTTTCGACTATGGGGATGGTAAGACCTATTTCTTTAATGGTAGCTGGGTCATGTGGACGAATAACGAGCCCACAACGGATTTTATGCTTTGGACCAATTTTATGAGAACAGGAGATCCGGAATATTTCAATCTGGCACAGGCCATGAGTAGACATACCATGGACGTGGACAACATCCACTGGCCAAGAAAGCGTACATATTACGGTCAAATCAATGATGCCATCGATTTTTGGAACTATGAAGATGAGCCGGAATCCACGCCCTATCTGGGAATAGGTAGAAGGCATGCCAACGAGCATTGGAACGCCCTTTTGAGCGCACACGTTTGGATCCAGGGATGGATTGCGGATTACTTTCTGGCAGCCGACCATCGGGCTCTTGAAGTTGCTAAAATGACCGGTGATACCTATATCAATCGAATTTGGGGGGAACATGACCTAAGAGGAAGAAGACTGTATCTGTCCGTTCTCAATTTGGTCGAACTTTATGATGCCACCAAGCTCAAAAAGTATAAAGACGAATTGGATCAAAGGGTAAACATCATGCTGGAACTACAAGAAAGACAAGGAGGAAACCTTTTGTTGGACAGATATGGATATAGCCAGACCTATGTGGCCCAAGGATTATACAAATACCAACAGATTACTGGGGACGAAAGGGTCAAAAAGGCTTTGGTCAACCACGCAAGATGGGTTCGTGACGTACCTCCTTTAAACCACGAAATGGAATCTTATCTGGCCACAATCTATCCATTGTTGTTGGGATATGAGTTCAGTGGAGAAAAAGTATACCTAAATGAGGCACTTGCCAGGGCAGAGGTTCTCAAAATAGGAGAGTTGCCAAAGAAGCCCGAGGCGTATGAAAACGCGGTTGATTATAGTGATGATCTGGTCAAAATTTCCAATCTACCCGAAAGCAAAGGCCGCTTTACCAACTGGCAAACCAACCAAGGACTTCGTGTGTTTGGATGGACACATGCCTACAACATTCCATATTTGTTGTATTGGCTGGACCAAGAGAATTTAAACTAAGACCAACTAGTTAATGAAAAGGGCAATCCGGTCTATGATCGGTGCCCTTTTTTTATGTACATATCCTAAACAATATCATAAAATGCGCTACAAACGTTTGGGCTTTGTCCTTGGCCCGTTACTCTTTATTCTTATCCATTTGTTCTTTACGGGCGATGGGCTTTCCGTTCAAGGGAAAAACCTTCTCGCAGCAACCGTCTGGATAGGTGTTTGGTGGGTCTTGGAGGTGTTGCCCATTGCCGTGACGGCCCTATTGCCCATCATTCTTTTTCCTTTATTGGGCACTTTGGATCTAGGTGAAACCACCGCTAGTTACGGACATAAATATGTTTTTCTGTATATGGGCGGATTTATGTTGGCAGTAGCCATTGAAAGATGGAATTTGCATAAGCGCATCGCATTGAACATTATAAGGATCATTGGTACCAATATGTACACCATTGTTCTTGGGTTTATGGTGGCAACCGCATTCCTATCCATGTGGATTTCAAATACCGCAACTACGGTAATGGTACTGCCCATGGCAATTTCCATCATTAAACAATTAAAGGACAACCCCATAACACCACAAGATGAGAATGGGATATTTGGTAAGATGTTGATGCTTGCCATTGCCTATTCCGCTTCCATAGGAGGTATTGCAACCTTGATCGGTACGCCCCCAAATTTGGTCTTTGCTGGATTTGTTCAAAAAACCTATGGTGTGGATGTGAGTTTTTGGCAATGGATGAAATTTGGGCTTCCGGTAGCCACAATTATGCTGGTTTTGGCGTGGTTATATCTTACCAGGGTTGCATATCCCTTAAGACAGGGCAAGTTTCCCGGAGGGAAGGAAGAAATAAACAGGTTGTTGGCCCAGTTGGGACCCATGTGCAGGGAAGAACGGCTGGTTTTATGGATATTTATCTTGACCGCCATTTGTTGGATTACCCGCTCCTTTTTCCTCCAAAATTTCATTTCGGGTATTGACGATACCATAATTGCCATTGGCTCAGCGGTACTTTTATTTATAATCCCAATTGGGAAGGGGAAAGGCGCCCTTCTCACATGGGAGGAAGCGGTTCAGATTCCATGGGGTATCATTTTATTGTTTGGAGGAGGAATGGCAATTGCAAAGGGATTTGAGGATACAGGACTTGCAAGCTATATAGGTTCCCAGATGACTTTTTTTGATGGCCTGCCATTATTGGTACTGCTGTTTCTTGTTATTGCCTGTATCAATTTTTTGACCGAGGTTACCTCCAATTTGGCCACCACGGCCATGATGCTTCCAGTTTTGGCACCTTTGGCCGTAACATTGGGAATAGATCCTTATATGATCATGGTTGCATGTACCTCCGCAGCCTCATGTGCTTTCATGCTTCCGGTGGCAACACCACCAAATGCGGTTGTTTTTGGGTCTGGATACCTGAAGATACCAGATATGGTCAAAGCCGGTTTTTTTATGAACATAGTCTCCATTGTTGTCATGGCCATTTTCATTTATTTTCTTCTCCCGTTACTATGGAACCTCTAAAGGTTGAGACACAAAGGTAGGTTTTAGGGGCCAATGGGTATTTTAGATGGCAATTATATGAATTACGAGATACTTTGAAGTTCAAAACTATTGAAACAACAAACAATAAGCTAGCCACTCATTGGCCATTTCAGTAGTTTCGATTAAATTTTGGTATCCTTTATAGGTACCTTGATTACAAATGGAATACTATTCTTTTAGTTAAAAACAGTGTCGGATACCTCCTTGGGCCCTTCAAACTTTCTGAGATATATGAACATCGTGTTTTTATACCAATTCTTCTTCAGGTCTTCCCTTGTGGTATTAGGATTTATTTGACTCTTATGGCATTTATGGGAGAGGTAGGCCTTGTCCAGATCTTCTTCGGTAAAAGCTACTTTGGTGGTCAAATATTTCCTCTCCAGACCATGTAACATCTTTTCTTCTGGATTTTCTATCAGATCGGAAGGAATTCCACAAAAATAAAGTGACACGGGTTTATCCCAGTTTTTGGACAGAAACACTTGCGTGACTGACGCTCCAACAAGACGATGGTCCATATGGTTGGACCAACCATCCGGCCCCCATGTAATTAAAACGTCTGGTTTCACTTCTCCAATAATGGCATTAAGGTCTTTAATGATTCCACGGGCCTGTTGTATATGCCCATCATAACCTTCGGCTGCCCTTAATTGATCGTGATAATCAAAATGATGAAGTTTGGCCCCTAAAATTTCCGCGGAGCACTTTAATTCCTCTCTCCTAATAGCAACCAATGTATCACCTTCCATATGGTTGTTGAATTCGTTGGAACCATACCTGCCATCAGTTATGGTGACCAAATGTATTTGGGCTCCTTCCCTGGAATATTTGGCGAGAATGGGAGCAACGGTTCCCTCATCATCAGGGTGTGCAAAAATCGCCATCAATACCTTTCCTTCAAGAGGTTTCTGACCATAAATTTCATGCTGTACGGATAGCATAAGAACTAAAGACAGAGCAGAACTGAATAAAAATTTGAAATTTGGATTTTTCATAAATGGAAGTGTTTTGGTTTTACTAGGTTGGTATTGTTCCATGCAAAAAATATGAATAAGTTAAGCTACTAAATATAACGGTTCCGTTGCAGTTATGCACGGAACATTTTTAATAACCCATTGATCAGAGGGATTATACCCTGTTCTTGACGGGATTGAAGAATTTACTGTTTATTCCATACAATTCTGGTTATATTTAAACTGTTGTTTTGAACAAGTGGGTGTCTGAGGATATTAAGTTGTTAAAAAAATAATCTATGAACCGAAGGGATTTTGTAAAAAGAAAAATGATGCTGTCCACCGCATTGGGTTTGGGTGGAGTAGGAGTGTTATCCGCTACCGAAAGGCCCTCGAGCAAAGGACAAAAGGGATTCAATCTTAATTATGCCCCCCATTTGGGAATGTTCAGGGAATCTGCTGGCACTGATCCTATTGACCAGTTAAATTTTATGGCAGACATGGGCTTCACCGCTTTTGAGGACAATGAGATGAAAGGCAGGGACAAAAGCCTTCAGGAGAAAATGGCCAGAACCATGATGGAAAGGGGCATTACAATGGGAGTTTTTGTGGCCCATGAAATTTATTGGAACAAACCCAATCTCGCCAACGGAGATGCATCACTACGTGAAAAGTTCCTGAAAGAAATAAAGGAGTCCATTGAGGTTGCAAAAAGGGTCAATGCTAAATGGATGACGGTGGTCCCTGGCCATGTAGACCTGAGATTGCGGGAAGCATATCAGACCGCCAACGTCATAGAATCGTTGAAACAGGCCTGTTCCCTTTTGGAACCCCATGGATTGACCATGGTTTTGGAGCCCTTGAACTTTCGGGACCATCCCGGACTATTTTTAACGGACAGCCCTCAAGCCTTTGAAATATGTAAGTCCGTCGATAGCCCTTCCTGCAAGATACTTTTCGATATCTACCACCAACAAATCCAGGAAGGCAACCTTATTCCCAATATTGATGCATGTTGGGACGAGATCGGTTATTTTCAGGTTGGCGACAATCCAGGGAGAAATGAACCAACCACTGGCGAAATAAACTTTAAAAATGTATTCAAGCATATCCACTCTAAAGGATTTGTCGGCATTGTAGGTATGGAGCACGGTAATTCCATGGAAGGTAAGGAAGGCGAACAGGCTGTGATCGAAGCCTACAGGGCCACTGATTCATTTTAATTTAACGTAAGTCAAAACAGGGGGATTCTTCACCAAAAAGCAATAGAGGAATAGATTGAAAGTCCTTTTTTCTTTTCTCAATCTTTCCTACCCATTGATCAGGCTGAGTACATTTCAGATATCAAACCATTTACTGATGGTTTTCCATCGCCAACATTGGTCCCAAAATATCCCAAACATTGTTGGCTACGATTTTTTGTCCTTGTATGGTCGGGTGGATACCATCACTTTGATTGAGACTTGGAATTCCGGCAACATTTTCAAGGAGGAAAGGGATGAGTGAAACATTTTCTTTTGATGCCAAATCAGGAAAAATACTTTCAAATTCAGCAGTATATGCTGGCCCCATGTTAGGTGGTATCTTCATCCCGGCCAAAATAATCTTGGCATTGGGAAGCTTTTCTCGGACCATTTCTACCATGCTCTGCAGGTTGGTCCGCGTTTCTGTCAAAGGAATTCCGCGGAGCCCATCATTGGCTCCCAGTTCTAAGATTACAATTTCAATACGATCCTCCAAAACCCAACCCAACCTGTTTTTTCCGCTAGCAGTGGTTTCTCCGCTCAACCCAGCATTGACAACACTGTACTCCAACCCCAAAGAATCCATTTTTTGCTGGATAAGGGCAGGAAACGCTTGACTGACTTCCAAACCGTAGCCAGCTGTAAGACTGTCCCCAAAAAAGAGTATTTTTCCATAGGAACGGGCAACTTCAAGTTTTTGATCTGTATCTTCAGTTGCTGGCTCTTCCTTTGGTTTGTTTACATTTTCGCCACAGCCCAAAGACAATAACATAAAAAAATAGCAAAACATTAACGGCCTGGGGATCTTTGATGGTATCTTGGTCATAATCGATTTTAGTATTTTGAAAAATTCAACCAAATGCGTGTTATGTCAAAGATATTAAAAGTTCAAAACCTCTCTAAGACCTATAGGAGTGGAGACCAAGACCTTCATGTACTCAACAATGTTTCCTTTGAAGTGTCCAATGGTGAAACGTTTGCCATTGTGGGGCCATCGGGTAGTGGTAAAACTACCCTACTTGGGTTATGCGCCGGCTTGGACAAAGTAGATGATGGTGAAATATGGCTATGTGATCAAAATTTGATCCAATTAAATGAAGATGGAAGGGCATTGTTGCGCAATCAGAACGTTGGTTTTGTTTTTCAGGATTTTCAATTGTTGCCTACCCTTACGGCATTGGAAAATGTGATTGTTCCTTTGGAATTAAGAGGAATAAAGAAGGCAAAGGAACAAGGGAAGGAATTGTTGGCAAAGGTTGGACTAGAAAATAGATCGGGGCATTACCCTTCACAATTATCTGGAGGCGAGCAACAACGGGTGGCTTTGGCACGCGCATTTGCAAATAAACCCGCCATTCTTTTCGCCGATGAACCCACTGGAAATTTAGACGATGAGACCGGGGCCAAAATAGAAAAATTATTATTCGAACTGAATAAGGAACAAGGAACTGCCCTGGTCATTGTTACCCATGATCTGGAACTGGCACAAAGGGCGGATAAAAGCATTCGCCTCAGGTCAGGTAAGATTGAACAAACACAGGGTTGATCATGGATAAGGGAAAGAAAGCAGGCTTTTCATGGTTGGCTAAAATGGCATGGCGCGATGGTAGGGCCAGTTATGGTAAACTTACCCTTTTTGTCTTATCGATTATCTTGGGTGTTGCAGCTGTGGTGAGTGTTCACAGCTTTAGCGGTTTGCTCAAAGAAAATATTGCCCAAAGATCCAAGGCACTTTTAGGGGCCGACTTTGTTATTGAAAGCGACCAACCCATTACTCAAAAGGTGGAGGCGATCATTGACTCCCTTGGTGGAGCGGACGCCAGGGAGATCAATTTCCCTTCCATGGCGTCGTTTCCAGGTAAAGGTGCGACCAAGTTTGTGGAGGTAAGGGGTATAGATGGAGGATTTCCATTTTATGGGGAATTGGAAACGGTACCACAACAAGCTGCTGGGAGATACAAAGAGGGTAAGGCATTGGTAGATGCGACCACTATGATCCAATTCAACCTAAAAGTAGGCGACAGTATAAAACTTGGGGCCAAAAGCTTTGCAATTGCAGGATCATTGGAAACGGTACCGGGTAGCACCTCCGTTTTTGGGGCCATAGCACCTCCCGTACTGATTCCGCTGGCCAATATTGATGATACAGGGCTTGTTCAAACCGGTAGCCGTATTGATTACAAATATTATTTTAAGGCCAAGGAAAACCAGGATTTGGAAGATTTAAACAAGAAGTTGGAGTCTATTTTGGATGAGGAGCACGCTGATTTGGACACCCATCTTTCTGAAGCCAGTCGTTTAGGAAGGCGTTACGACAACTTTGGGAAGTTTTTGAACCTTGTTGGTTTTATTTCACTATTGCTGGGCTGTGTGGGTATTGCCAGCGGCATGGGTATTTATGTACAAATGAAGTTAAGGTCTATTGCAGTACTTAAATGTTTAGGGGCTTCCAAGAAGCAGAGCTATCTCATTTTCTTCATCCAGATCGTTTGTATGGGCTTGATCGGCGGTTTGTTCGGGATTATGTTTGGATATGTACTTCAGCAATTGTTTCCAATTTTATTGGGCGACCTGCTTCCGGTCGATGTAAACATTACCTTGTCCTTTCAAAGTGTACTCTTGGGGCTTTCCCTTGGAACGGCCATGTCCGTTTTGTTTGCCCTCTATCCTTTGATGAAAACTTTGTACGTTTCGCCGTTACAGACCTTAAGGGTAGTGCAGGAAAACACCTCCAGATCTATCAGGGCAACCTTTGCCGTCGGGTTGGGTATCATAGGATTTGTGTTTTGCTTTGCCTATTGGTTACTAGGCGATCTGGCCAGATCGATTTATTTCGTAATGGGGCTTTTTGTGGTGTTTTTGGTTCTTACCGGTGTTGCTCAATTTTTTATGGCGATGCTCAAAAAATTCTTTCCACATTCTTGGGGATTCATTGCGCGCCAAAGCCTAAAGAATTTGTTTAGGCCTCAGAACCAAACCTTGGTGTTGGTTTTGTCCATTGGTATAGGAACTTTTTTGATCAGCACCTTGTATTTTACCAAAGATATGCTCTTGGAAAAAGCGGCCATGGAAGATAGGGCCAATACTGCCAACATGATATTAATGGATATCCAGACCACTCAAGTTAGTGCTGTGGCAAAAACCCTTCAATCTTCAGGCTTCCCGGTGATAGATAAAATCCCGATTGTGACCATGCGGGTAGAAGCTTTGAAGGATAAGCAGGTGTCTGAAATAAGGAAAGATTCCACGTCCCAGATAGGTAGATGGATTTTGAACCATGAATTTAGGGTCACTTACCGTGATAGCTTGGTCAGCTCCGAGAAAATTGTGGCTGGTAATTGGATTTCCCGCGCACAAAATGAAAAAAGCATACCCATTTCCGTCAGCAGTGATTTTGCAACCATGGCCCAAGTTGATGTTGGGGATGAGGTCACTTTCAATGTGCAGGGTAAGATCATGAAAACAGTGGTAAGGAGTATTAGGGAAGTGGACTGGACCCGATTACAGCCCAATTTCTCCATTGTTTTTCCTATTGGTGTGCTGGAAAATGCTCCACAGTTTGGGGTAATGACCACCCGAACTTCCACTGATGTAGGGTCCGCCAAATTACAGCAACGACTGGTCAGTGAATTTCCCAATGTTTCCATATTGGACCTCAAGCGCATTTTAGGTCTATTGGAGGATATTTTGGGCAAAATTGGTTGGGTTATCAATTTTATGGCCTTTTTCAGCATATTTGTAGGCATTGCAGTGCTAATGGGTGCCATTTATAGCAGTAAGCATCAACGGATGAGACAAGGGGCCTTATTACGGACATTGGGTGCCAAAAGCTCCCAGATATTAAAGATGATTGCTTTGGAATACGCAGTTCTTGGGTTTTTAGGCGCTTTTATGGGTGTGGTTTTGGCCGTGTTGGGCAGTTCCCTATTGGCCTACATTCTTTTTGATACTGCTTTTGTTCCTTCATCTATTCCTTTTATGGTCATTTTGCCGTCCATAACGATATTGGTATTTGCCATTGGGGTTGGTACCAGTATTGAGATTATCAGGAATTCCCCAATATCAGTATTGCAAAAGGAAAATGAGTAAATAGCCTACCCTTACTTTATTGGATACCCATTAGGGTTGAATTTAGGCTGACTGCTAATATGATTGAGCTTCCCAAACGTGTATACTGGTTCTTGTGTCATTTATGGCATTATTGTATGGATGTTGAAAATAGATTCCTTGACCCTCTTGGTTTCAGGATTACCCTCCATGAAATTTAATACTACAATATCTTTTATATTGTTGGGGACAACAATATTATTGACTGTAAAACATATTAATGTGGCTGCAGCACATGTTGTTAATGGGTTAATGCCTATGATGTGTCTCGTACCCTTGGGCAGATTTTTCCTAATATTCCAATCTTCCCTCTGCCTTTGAGTTGGATGCAGGGTTTAGATACTTAAGGTTTGTAGATGACAATTGGATCTACACTTTTGGCCTTGGCAAATACTACAGGAACTATTGGTTCAACGCCCGCGTATATCTTTCGCCAACCGGCAGCGGCATTTGGAATTCCTATGCTTTGGAGACACGATATTATTTTGGTGGGTCGGATGATTACTTAATGGCTAGGTAGGAACAGGGTTCTCCCCTGACAACACGGCGAATAATGTGTTGTATGGGAACGCTACAAAACTAAGGTCCGATAACTTTACCCTAGGTTTTAGAAAACTTCTTGGTGATTCGCATGTCATCCATGCCGAACTGACCTATGGTAGAGTAGAGTTCCAGACCGATACTTTTGACGACCAATATTCCATTAAACTGGGGTATATCAAAAGGCTTTAATATTAGTTGCCTTGCAAGACGGTCCTAAAACCTAAATGCTCCATCCCTGAATCAGGACTTGTGGCCATACGGGCACTGATTCGATAACTGGCACAATAGGAGGCGCTGCATAGAAAAGAACCACCCTTTATCACTTTTTCTTCGGCATATGGGTTAGAGGAATTATAGGCCTTAAAAGCTCCTGTTGGGTTTTGGGTAACCTCGTTTTTGTCCGCAAGTTCCTTATAATAATTGGTATTGTACCAGTCATTGGTCCATTCCCAGACATTTCCGGCCATATCGTATAGTCCAAAATCATTTTTGGGATAACTCATTACGGGTGCCCTTCGTTCAAATCCATCTTCCTCCGTGTTTTCTACCGGAAATTCCCCTTCCCATGAATTGGCATGGGAACTTAACAGGGAGACATCGCTTCCCCAAAAGAACAGTTCATCCTTTTTGCCTGCTCGTGCAGCATACTCCCACTCCGCTTCAGTGGGTAACCGCCTCCCGGCCCATTTGCAATAGGCCAAGGCATCTTCAAGGGCAATGTGCACCACAGGTTCGTTTTCCTTGCCCTCAACAGTGCTGTTTGGTCCGTTGGGATGTTTCCAATCGGCGCCGATTTTCCATTCCCACCATTGCGAATAGTCATATAGGTTGGGTACGCTGGATTTAGTCTTTTTGAACACCAACGAGCCTGGTTGCAAAATGGAATCGTGGGGTTTGGGGGTGCCCTTTGGTAATTGCTTCTTCATTTCCTCCCAATCAATTTCCCGTTCGGCCACGGTTACATAACCTGTCTCACTCACAAATTTGGAGAACTGGGCATTGGTGACCTCATGGATGTCCATAAAAAAACCATCCACATGCACTTGGTGCGCTGGTTTTTCATGCATCATGGCCATCTTGTCCTT
>Ga0114901_1001431_pt1 | contig 13939 bp, 17 predicted proteins | sample MalvireepMed_s16_FD_89686 | JGI IMG/M metagenome (GOLD analysis project Ga0114901, IMG submission 89686) | Marine viral communities from the Global Malaspina Expedition - Malaspina viral metaG DeepMed_s16 | ecosystem: Environmental > Aquatic > Marine > Oceanic | place: Mediterranean Sea... | reverse complement strand
GGAAGAATAATCCCATACGGCTACGCTGTCATCCACACGGACTGGGGTGAGATAGAAGAGCATGATACTTTTACCTGCCCCCACTGTAACGGCGTGCAGATTGTGCGCCCTGGCAGTGGAACCAAGCGTGGCTATTGTAGTCTGTGTGACGCTCCTACTTGCGGCAAAGAGTGCTGCCTGGAGTGCGTCCCGTTCAAGAAGAAACTAGAAGAAATGGAGAACAGGTATAGACTGCGATGTTCTTTCTAGTAGATGAAGAGGTATCATTCCCGGTCACATTCCCTGTCAAGTTTCAGTCAGGGGTGCTGATGAATGAAGCTGTGCGCCAGCCGATAGAGTTGCTCTATCCACACAAGTACAGGTTCAGTTTGCCGTTCTTCTTCATACAGACTAGCATACCTGTATGGGCGGCAGACGGAGAAGCTGTGCCAGGAGGGACGGGCCTAGAGTTAGTGGATTCTGGATTGACCCAGACCCAACTCGTTGCGCCTGCATCATCAACATAATGGCTGAGAAATTCTATATCAAACAGAACGATACCAAGCCAGTATTGCGCGCAAGACTACTAGACTCTGCGGGTAACGTAGTCAATGTAACTGGCGCGACAGTAGTGTTCAGCATGCGCGTACGCCCAGGAGGAGCCACTAAAGTAGACAAGCAAACATGTACTATCAACACGGCGGTGCTGGGAGACGTTCAGTACGCTCTCACAGCAACGAACACCAACACAGCAGACCGTTATGAAGGCGAGTTTCAAGTCACGTTCAGTGATTCCAGTGTGCAGACATTCCCGAACAACACATACATAGATATTACAGTGACGGATGATGTGGAATAATGGCTACTACTTCACGCGCTACCCTACGCCAAAGACTCTCTGAAGCTATCGGAGACTACCATAGCGTCACCAGCACATCCGCTGGGAATACAGCCGCTACTACCATAATCAGCACTGAACTACTGGATATAGTAGGCGGCGGCGATGATGATGCGTTCGAGGGCTGGTATGTTCTAGTGACCAGCGGTAACAATGACGGTGAGCGCAGGCGCATACGTAGTTACATAGCTACAGATTCGACTGTCACTGTAGAGCGTGCATTCAGTAACGCAACAGAATCAGACGTTACCTTTGAACTGCATCGGTACGACCCAGACTATAAGAACAATGCTATCTCTCGTGCGATAGAGGAACTGACGCGCCGCGTCCCGCAGAAGATACGCGACGAGACCATCTTCGTGGACAGCCTGCTATCCAATGGGGACTTTGAGACCTACTCCGGCTCTACCTTTACTAACTGGTCTGAGAGTGGTTCGCCAACAGCTACCCAGGAAACAAGCATCGTGAAGCACGGCGACTCATCAGCCAAGGTAGTAGCGAGCGGTGCCGCAGGCCAGTTGTACCAGTCAAGCACAGTTAACTTTAATCAGATGACTAACCGTCAGGTTACGTTTGAGGCTTGGGTGTACGCGACTACCGCAGACACAGTAAGGATACGCATACTCTGGGGTGGCGGCAGTTACGAGAGTCACGATTACCATGACGGTACTGATGAATGGCAACTCCAGTCGATAGCGGTCAGCATACCTAGTACAGCAACCGAAGTGACTGCAGTGATGGAAGTAGCCGATGGATATACCGGGTACTTCGACGCCGCGTGGCTCGCAGTAGACCCACTATATAAGTACACGCTACCAACTAGCATCACGTTCGGGCCGCACTACGTCACACAGCAGGCCGATAGATATAATCCCGATGGCCCGTATCATCCGATAGGTACGAACAGCACGCCAACCAAGGGCCGCATCCTGCGGCTGGAAGGGTTAGGCATGCTAAGCAGACCAAGCACAGACGACGGCACCATAGAGGTGGGCGAACCGCACACAGCAGTCATCAATGCGTATGCGCTGATGTTCTTCAACCGTCTTCTGCTCGCTAACTCTGCGCAGCAACAACGCGAACGTTTTGCGCAGGACATGCAGATGTGGGGACAAGAAGCTAGCAGTCTAATTACAGAGATTGCCCGTCCCAAGATGGGAGCTAAGCGCAGTGACGGAACGTGGCACACTGAAGAAGATAGCGGTGGCAGGTATCTGATATTTGACCGCAACCGATACAGCCAAGCAGAAGCGAGCGCTAGATAATGCCACGCGCAGGGATAACGCACGACATAACCATACGTAGCCATGACCGCACGATACACCGCGGATTCATGCTAACGCGCACAAAGAATGGTACGCGCTCATACGCAAGGCGTGACGCGCAGACTATACGCCCTCGCGTACTCAGTATGGGTGAGCTTACCCACGCTGAACTGCCGCCCGAATTAGAACTCACTTGGTTCCAAGAGGACTGGATACTTGGCGTGGGTGGTATCAATGACCGGCTAGATGCCAAGAAGCTGTCATTCACTAACAAGATAGACGCCACCGTTCCAGGCTTGCTGAAATTAGCGCGTGAAGCCACACTCACTGCCGTGCAAAGCGGAGAGACTCCCGATGCTTATCGACCCACCGGGTTCTCTGTCGTGCCTATGACAACGGCGGCGGCCACGATTAACTTCGACCTGTGGATGTTCCTTGGGAGCCACGCCTACAAGTGGGATGTATCCAACAAGAACTGGTCGCGCGAAAGTGAACCACTGAATGCTGACGTGTTCTACAAGAACGCAGTCATCTTCGATACCTACGCTATCGCGCCTGGCTGGTATGCCGGGTCAGATGTTGATGACTCTGCCGCCGCATACATATACAAGAATGCAACCGATACCAACTGGACTAGTAGCACCATCACTGCTGGGCGCTTCAAGTACATGGCAGTAGGGCGCAATAGCTCTGGTAACGAGATACTCTGGGGCGGCAATCATATATTTAAGACAGCCAGAACCGTAAATGAAACATTTGATGATTCAGACACCACGCTCACATTGGATGCCGCTGCCTCTGGACATATCGCTGTTAATGACATCATCCTAGTAGGCGCGCTTGCGGCGCAAGAGACCATGCTAGTCACTGGGGTATCAAGTTCAGATTTAACAGTGGTGCGCGGCTACGGTAGCACGGCAAGGGCGCATAGCTCTGGCGCTATCATCAGCCTGTACCAGCCTCACGTAATAAAGAGTAGCAGTGATGTTAGCAATACTGGCTCGTGGACTAGCGCTGTCACCATCGGAACGGATGACGCGCCCATCACAGGGCTAGTATTCGACAGGGATACAGATACTCTCTTGGTTGCGAAGACTGACGGCATCTACAGCTATGCTTCTGATGGACAGGTGCGTAATTTAACCGTCCTGTTCCGTCAGTTTGGTCACGTACAGAACTTCACCGGCGCATACCCGTGGAACGGGCACGTGCTGCTGCCACTAGGCAGCGGCGGGCTGCTTGACTTCGACTATGCCACTGGTGCGATTAAGAATGTTTCTTTAAGCGTCACCGCGCCAGAGCAAACAGAGCTACATGGTAAAGTAGTAGCCATGCACGGCGACCCGATAAACCTGTTCGCCCTGATAAAGTCAACAACCACTACCCACTACTACGTGATGCAAGCCAATGAAGTGGCGCACGAGAACAACGTTGAATTTCGCTGGCACATACTAGCTAAGCTCGGCGGCGGTGCGGCCACCGATGAGAGCCAGGCCACGCTGATGGTAGACACGTCGCGCTCTGGGCGCAGGCGATTATGGGTAGGGTTTGAAGAAAACTCTGTAAGTGCCATGCCGTACTTTCTTGCATTCGGTACAGTAGACGACGACGATGATGATGGCTACACCAATGACACCGATGCGTACGCTACTACCAACCAATGGGACGCAAACCTCCCGCGTGTAGATAAGCGTTACGAAGAGGTAGAAGTGCAAACGCGTAACCTGGGTGTGGGTGGGCGCACAGTTAAGCTAGAGTACCAACTGAACGGTGACGGTAACTGGGAAACACTAGATACAATCAACGTATCCCCGTTCGCAACGGTCAAGTTTCCAGAGGGCACAACAGGCAAGCTCATAGAAATGCGCTTCACGCCTGCCATGTCAGCAGTAGGCACGACAGGGCCAGAGATACTTAGCTTCAAAGTAAAGGCGCAGTTGAGGCCAGACCCTGCCAAGATATACGAGCTAACGGTGTACATCGCAGACCAGCTACAGTTGCTCAATGGAGCCATTGCGAGCACGGCGCGCAAAGACCTATCGCAGATGCGTGATTGGAATGAAGAGCCAACGGAGTTGATACTGCATGTACCAGCGGCGCTGCAAAAAGATAGAAAAGTAGAACATGAAGTGGTATTCTTGCCAGGTACACTGCAAGAAAGAGAAGTGGCTATGGAGCCTGGAAGGCACCCTGAAATGGCCTTGACATTCCAGTTAGCAGAGGTGTAAATATGCCAGTAGTAGGTGGAAGAAAGTACCCGTACACTAAGCGCGGCATGAAGTCAGCCGCTCGCGCAAAGCAACGTGCCAATCAGAATGCGCGCACCAAGCGCGCAGGCGGGATGTCCGCAGGTGCACGTAAGACACGTCGTACATACTGATAAGCCCCGCTCCTATAAACCCTGTAGTAATTCCCCCTTACTGCAGGGTTTCTCTCTCCCGCACATCAGGCAGTAGGTGCGCTCCCACACTGAATCTACTTCAGTGCGAAGCGCACCACCGCAATGGGAACACGCTATAGATAATATCCTCAGCCCGTGAAGAGTTTCCGCAGACGAGCGAGTATCCCTAGCTTTGCTACGGCTGTTGGAACACCCGTTCTCGGAGTGCAATACTTACAATACTCCACGGTAACGCCAGCGCGTGAGTTATACACATCACGCGGAGTATACAGGTAGGCTCCCTTTTTATCACACTTCTTGCACAGACTGTAGTTATGGCTTGCTTTGACTTTCATTCTTTCTCCTTCTAAGAGCGGCTAACACAGCGCCTCTTCTATTGTGTCCAACGTGCCACGCAGAATGTTTATAGCAGTAGTACACCTCCGCTGGTATTTCCTGCATGGCGTATCGTTGATTTAATTCATCGCACATTACTTGTGCGTCTGTACTGGTCTTGAATCGTTTCTTCTTATTGCAGTTTTTAGTTGGTAGTTTAAACGTGGGTCTGAACGGCAGATGAGGTTTGTTCCGTTTAAGTATCTTGCGTTTGTTGCGGTTCGGTTTTCCCAGGTGTGGTTCTGTCACCACCCAGAGCCTCCCACATATCAGCTATCTCATCTGGCGTGCGCTTAGGCACAGGTGTCCAATCAAATCCCGCCGCCTCCAACAACTCTTTTACATGTTTACACTTGAACCGCACCATGTACCAGTTCCATGTGCCTGCGTCATATCGCGCAGTATCGCCACTGTTCACACTGACAGCCCAATCAATCTCAGCGAGCAGTCCATTCAGTAGCTCTCTGAAATCGTCAGGCTCCATGTCTGCGCACCGGCGTATCGTGTTCTCTACGTACTCAGCCTCTAGAAGTGCCATTCAAATCCTCCCCTGTGAAGATAAATATATGCGCGTAAGGCGCGCTATCTTTGTCACGGATATACTGCTTGGTCATGTACCCTTCAACAACCATGCAGTCATTGTCGATTATCACCCCCTCTAATCCATCTATGGTTGACTTGCGCAGGTTGTCTAGGTCAGGGTTGCCCCTGCCTGCTTCAGCAATGCGCTTGCTCCGCCACTCATCGTACTTCCTCGTCGGCGCACTCTTTGATGGCTCCAAGAAGAAGTGCGTATCTATGCGTACAGACTCACCCTTCAGCACGTCATGTCCATCGTATGCAGTGATTGCAGCCTTAGCCACCTTGCCCTGCCACGCTTCCATGTACTTGTGACGCTCTGACCGCGCCGTGTGACGCACGTAGATGACCCACGGCTTGGGGTTAGCATGCACCTTAAACTCGATTATCATTCTCTCCTGTAATCGCTGCACGTCATGATTACCTGCATCACCTTTCCACTGTTGGTGTCGAACAGGCGCGACGCTATGCGGTCATCCAGATTGTTCGCTAAGCTCTCGTAGCTCTCGTTAGTGGACACGATAAGCAGGCGGTTCACTCCGTACCGCTCGTCTATCAAACGGTATAGCTGCTCGCGCACCCATTCGCTGGGCTTCTCTGTACCCAGGTCGTCTAGCATCAGTAGCTCGGCGGTGTTCCTGTACTGAGAGTTGCGCTCTTCCACCATGCCCATTTCTTCGCTGTTGAATGACGAACGCATGCGCGCTAGCAGTGTTGGTACGCGCTCGTACCGTACACGTTTGTCGCGCGCTAGCATTTCACGGCCCACCGCTTCCATCAGATGCGTCTTACCAGTACCGCGCGGGCCGCGCAATACTAATATCGGTGGCGTGTCTTCATTGATGAAGTCCATGCACGCATTGAACGCATCCTCTGCGCCTGGACGCTCGGTAAAGTTCTCGAATGTGCCAGCTATGAACGAGCGTGGCAGCGTGCCGTGTACTGACAGCGGCAGGTTAGCCATCATTTCGTTATGCTGGTCACGCGCAAGAGCACTGTACTCGCAATCGCACCGTCGCACTGGCTGGTTATATATGTACTTGTCGTTGTCCTCGTCGTAATACATGAAACCGCGTGCTTGCAGCACGCGGTTCACGCCGGGATGGTTGCGCAATAACCTATCACAGTTAGGACATATACCATCCTCGGGAATATACTTAACGTCGTCAGGAATACCATCTAATATATTCTTATACTTCGACAGTATCTCTTTCAGTGATACCACTTACCCCTCCACATGTGCAGTTGCTTATACGTGCTTGTAGCTCTCGTATCTGCATGATTAGTTTCCTGATTAAAGCATGCCCGTGCATCACATCACCTCGCCCTATATTTATTTAGCCACTCAGCGCGGATGGCATCCGCCTGTACCGAAGATGGGCGGATGCCAGTGTCGCGCTGAAACTCTATCTCTTCTTCCAACGTCATAGTGTTGGCGGACATGCGTTCCATACCCTTCCCCTTGGACTGCACCTTGCTCACTTGCACGGTCAGCGTGCGCAGCAGCGCAGGCACTGGTTCCTTCCACCCTCTACTAGCACGGCCAATCGGGTAGTAGTCTAGGAATTCACGCACTACATCCGCTGGCTGCACGCCGTTGTTGCTACAGACTTGCTCTATGGCAACGATGGTCTTCTGATAATTCTTATTCTTATATCCTTCCAGGGTGGAGAGCGGCGCGAACCACTCTGGGGTATTAGATACTTTGTTACTGTTACTCTTTTTACTGTTACTGTTACTGTTACTGTTACTGTTACTGTTACTTGTTTCTGTAACTGTTGCAGGCACGTGAGGGGTAAAATTATTTGACCCCTGGGGTAAAAATTCTTTACCCCTGGGGTAAAGGCCCCCTGTCAGGGTGTAGCGCGTGGTGATTCGCCCATTTCCAAGTTGGTCTATCTGGATGTACCCCTCGGCTACGAGCCAGTCCCTTGCCTTGCGCACCGTTGGCCTTGTAAGGCCCGTAGCACGGCTTAAAGCAGACAGTGAGGGACTTTCACCAGACCCCGCGAAAATCTCCAGCGCTGCGTACGTGGTGATGCCAGACATGTACCCACTTCCAACGAGACTTGTTGGCACCATTGCGAAGTTAGTTGTGAGTGCACGTAGACTCTCTTGCGCATTACTTACCGCTATGCTGTTTGGCATGTGAACTCTTTAGCATCTTGGTTGTTAGTTGCGTGCGGCATTCCACGCTGCACGTGAAGAACTGTTGCGTCCGCCCGTTGGCAGACCAGGGATGTTGCATGCGCCACAGCAATTCTTTGGTGCGCCGCTGGTATTGCTTGCCGCATACATCACACATCAGGTTGATGCGTGTGTACGCTATCTGACATTCACGCGAACAGAACTTGCGCGCACGCTTGTGCAGGGCTATCTCGCATTGGAGACACCACCCGTACTCGCCCCGGTTATCCCCCTGCAGGCCAAGCCGTTTGACGTGTTGCCAAACGGCCTGCCTGCTGATACCGAGCTTGCGCGCAATCTCTGCATTGCTAATCTTAGGATACTGCTCGCGCAGTTGAACTATGGATTGAGAGGTCACTTCTTGATAGTACCCGTCCCGTCGTGGAGTCCCCTCTGTCCTGTTGTAAGCATCACGTCTTCGTATATGCGCTGCGCGTTGCAGAACAATCCGAAGTTATTTGCCAGGTGCTTGCGGCCAAGCCGAACCCAGTCGAACGGTAGTTCGCCTGGTTCTGGCTCGTCACGCGGGAACCGCACTATCCATGCTTCGCTAACTTCTACCCCAGTGCACTCCTGCAGTGCGGCGGCGTACGCCGATACCTGCAGCATGGCCTCTGGATAGATGCCACCGCTGGTCTTCCAGTCGATGACGATTAGCTCAAGCGCGTCTTTTTTAAGGCCAAGTGCGTCGATGGTGCCAGCGAACCCATGTGAGTGCGCGACAGTCACCTCTGCCTGCGGTAGCATGTAAATGCCGTTGTCATTGACCCACTGATTGAACGCGCCAATCACTCGGAACATGGATGCGCTACCAGGCACTTCCCCCTGTGATATGTATTGCTCTAGTGCATAGTGCGCATCGGTGCCGAAGTCGCGCGCAGTACCCAATACATAATCAGGTTCTGCGCGCGCCCCCTCGATAATCTCTTCGATGAAAGCATCGTCGATAGTGACTTGCTTGCCCGCGTTGGCTTGCAGTGAGCGGCGCGCCTTGTCCAACGTGATGTTGGCTTTCCACGGTATCAGCGCAGGCTTGTTGATTGCGCTGAGTACTGAAGTCACGCGCCAGTAGTCCTTGCCATCAAGGACATACTTGTTCTTCTTAGTTTCCTTGCTGTTCCACGTCGGCAGTTTCACCTGTGTCTGCATCGTTCTCCCCCTCTTGCGGATAGCCCATCATGATGCGGTAGTAGTGTTCCAACCACTCCGCGAAATTCTCTGGCATGATAACTGCTTTAGAAATCATGTCCCCCGCTATCTTGCCTGCAACCTGACGCACGATAAGCTCGTCCTTGGTATACGGCGAGCGTCCCTGCGGTTGCGGTGCTGGCTGTGACGTGCCAGTTGCTGGTGACTGTGGTATCTGCGGCGGCGGTGGCGCGCTGTCGTTCATGGTTGTTGCCGTGCTCATCGCGTTATCCATCGTGAGATTCCACCCACCCTCAATGATTCGCCAGTTGTAGTCCCAATCAGCCGTGCCATCTTTGCCTGCGCGCGGCGCGGCGGGACGCCTGAAGACTGCCCAGTATTGCTGATTCAGCGTGGGCTTCTCTTCGGTCTGCGGTATCCAGAACTTAGACACGAAGCCTTGCGGCGACCACGGCTGCGGCGCATCTAACTGCCACTGCATGCTGGCATTGCCGTCTGGCCCAGGTCTACTGGACATAGTTTCGGCTACTGACGTTGGCACTAGAGCCCACGCTTTCACCATAGGAATGGGTGCGTACATACATCCTCCAGAATTAGGGTTGGGTTGCCGTTTATCACCTCCTGTCAGTCTCGTGCGAGCAAGCGAACGCCACACACTGCACACAGCCACACGGTTCGCTTGCTCGCACGAGACTGCACGCAAAAGCGCACAGCCTCGTGAGTGGAGGTGTACCTAGGGGAAGAACCTAGATACATAACTATTATACCATGCTACTAGTGTACTGTCAATAGCATAGTGCGAACGGATTAAATCACGCGCGGGAAATCTTCGTCCCTGCGCCACACTACAGTCTTGCGCTGGCGGTTCATGACGAAGTCGTTGAACGCTTTGATGGTTTTCGCCATCACTTCAAGCACATCGAGCTTCAACTTAGGATTGCTCGTGGAATTGATTAGCTGCTCGCGCAACGCATAGATGGGACTACCTTCCTGCAGCATCTGACCAGAGGACAGCAGAGACCAGAACTGTATCAGCTTGCCGTTGTCACCCCTGGCACGCATAGACTTACTGCGCGACATCAGCACGTACAGTGCGCCCGCTGCCCCCTCTCCCTTCAGCAGACGCGTAGCGGCCTTATACTGACCATGCACTATGCTCACCGCCTCTTCTATCTCAGGGTGCTTCTGTACGAACGGTAAGATAACTCCCTGGACAGTCTGCGGACGATTGCGGAAAGTGCGTACGCCATTGAAGGGTATCGCAAACTCGTCGTGCGCCCACATGATAGTTGCGGCGACTGCCACGTGGCGGTGGTTCTCAATCTTGTTGCCGCGCGAAAGGAAGTTAGCGATATTGCGCTTGCGCCCAATATCCATCGCGGCTTCCTCTTCCTCGGTTACGTTAAGCTCAACTTGATACTCGAATCCTGTATCAGTGTAATGGTGCATCAGCAAGCGGTGCTGACCGTTGCACAAGTCGCCGTTCTCCCTGAAACAGATTGGCGAGCGCGAGTCAACCCAGCGCCCCGCTTCCATTTCCTGGGAGTATGTTTCTATCCGTTCGTAAGACGGCTCCACGTTACTGCCGTTGAACCCCAGCCAGAATCGCGCAATTCCTGGCGTGACATACATGCGTCCTTGACGCGGCATCACTCTATCTTCTGGAGCTATGCCATCCTGCGTGTCAATCAAACGCCTCATGTCACTCTTGAGTCCCTTCGGCATCGGCGTGATGCGGTCAGTGACGGATACGTAACGCAGGTGTCCGCCTTGGCGCTTAACATCTGCACCACCCGTCTTCACGCGCGCCTTAGCTTCTTCCAGCTTGCGCCGATATACTTCCGCGCATGCTGGTGCTAGCTCCAAATGTTTCTCAAGTGCGTTCTGAGAAACCCAGGTTGAATCGCATCCCACGCACTTATAAGGTGTCTTGTCTTTGCGTATGGCTTCGCGCCGCTCAGGTCGTACCATTAGTTGTTTCCCCCGATTGCATTTATTATGGATTGGATATTGCCTAGGTCTTTTTGTCTGTTGACTATCGCAGTCACTGGTTCTGGCATCCCGCGCACTACTCGTGTATCCGTGTGCACTAGCACGCACCCAAACTTCATGCCCGAGTTGTACATGCGGTGGGCAATCTCTGATGTGTGCTCTTGCGGACGCCGCTTAGCGCCACACGCGCTGGGAAACCCGTCTGTAATGAGGATGCACGACGCACCCTCCAATTCACCTCCCATTGCTTTTTCTAGCCACTCTAATGCGGCGCAGGTTGGAGTTGCTCCCCCGGTACTAGAGTACGCCGCATGCGATAACGTATGGCCTGGCTTTAAGCGGTATATCTCATCCATGCCGCAGTAGGCCGCTACGATTGCGTCGCTGTCTAGCTCAGCCAACGTGTTTGCCGCCGCATATGCTAACGTTGCGGGTCTATCGGGCGAGCTTGCGGCACACGCATTGCACCCGCACCCCATGCTCCCCGATATATCTATCAAGATACCGACGCGCCCCCTTGTATTAGCCTTGCGCCTGAATACCTTGGTGTTCCCAAACGTTAACTCCCACGTTTTCTGCGACGGTTCCCCCACATAATTCTGGGTAGTACCGAGTATACCACGCGACTGCTTAATGTCAAGTTTCGCAGTGCTGCTTTGAATCTTTTCCATGTCTGGCGTGGGATATATATTGAGCAAGTGGTCACCAGCGTACGATACTTGCACGTTCCCGATTGCTTCAGTCGCGTCCTTCAGTCGATTCTTAGTACGCGTAACCTGGCTCTTGACCTTGCTCTGCGCAGTGCGCACTTCCTTGGATATCCTGTCTTGTATGTCCGCTAGATTGACAGTTATATCTTGCGGTGGTTGCGTGGATGACGCACTGCCGGATGCAGGCGCGTCGCTATCGTCATCGTCGCTGTCATCACTACCCGCACTACCCGCACTACCCGCACTGTCAGCATCCTCGACATCTACACCGCTACTGCCACCGCTCGCGCTATCTTCATCGTCACCTTGCGTGGGTGGCGTGTCGTCATCGCTATCACTTGACGGGCCAGGGTCAGTGATGGGCGCTTGCGTCATCACCTCGTACTCTGCGGCCAACTGTATCGACAATTCCAACACGCGACTGTCATCAGCGTGACGTACCGCGCGTTCAATATCTATTGCAAACTGCTGCCCAAAGACTGCGGCATCAGAATGCTCAACCGATAACACGTCCCACGGGTTCAGTCCCCATGCTTGCGCGCGCACTGCAGTGAATGGCGCAGTCGCATCATCCTCTTTGAATCCTTGTAACCGCCGCGCTTCGATGCCGAGACGCATCTGTTCGCCCAGCGCGGCGCGCACTTCCTCGCCACGGTGATGCCATTCGCCAGCCGTGATAGCTACGCGCGCAGCTTCCAATGATGCGTAGAATAACGGTATTGAATCGTTATCCAAGTATTTCATCAGATGCGATGCGTCGCTACCGTGCTCCGTGAACATCAGGTAGCCAGATGCGAGCAGCGCCGCTGATACCTCCCCTTGCGGCACTGCTACTTTCCATTTGTCCTGCGCTATGGGTGACGCGCCATCATTGTATCCACGATAGCGATTCAGGTTTTCTAGCTCGCGCTTAGTCAACCTATGCGCCGTATCGTGTTCCGCCATCGGCGTATGATTGGGGTCGCGCGCAATTATTAGTTCAATGTTCGCGTTTCCAACCATCGTGTAGTACCGCGCAAGCGCATCTTTCTCTTGCTCGAATAGCTTGTTAGGTGCAATCATTGCGTCGCGCCATTGCCCATGTTCTTCCGGGCTCAGTTGCCATTGTTCTTTGCCCGGAAACATCTGGCGCAATATCGCCTGCCCTTCAGGGTGCTCTGGAATCTTAGCCATTTGTTTCCTCCTGCGCAGGAGCCTTGCCGTTGAAGTGCAAGTCTGCCGCGCGCATGATAGGTTCCTTGAAGTCATCGTACTTGTGCGCGATGGCTATCTCGATTGCTCGCATTGGGTCAAAGCCCAGCCCTAAGCATCGCGCGGCCATGATGATGTCACGCGTATTGATATAAGACTCAGGGTGACTGCGGCAATCTAATACTACGCGCCAGAACTTCTCGCGGTGCTGATGTTGACCGATTAGGTCATCGAGTATGCGTACCTCATCCGCAACTGGTTCAGTGATTTCGATAATCAAGAACCGCGAGTTGAACGCCTTGTCCATGCGTTGTACCGCATAACCTGCAGTTGCAGGGTTCGCGGTAGCGATAAGCCAGAAATCCTTGTGTATGGCCGCGCCGAGGTCGCCCTTTTCTGGCAGGGTCAAGTAGCGCATAGAGCCCGTATCAGTTGGCCCGAACATCCTGCCCACAGCATCCTGTGGTGCGCGCGTGGCCTCTTCCATAAAGAATACCTCGCCATTCAGCGCGGCTTCAGTTAGCAATCCGTTCTGCCATTCGAGTCCGATAAATCCGTCGCGCTCAACAGGACGGTGCATGCCAAACCATAGCGATATATCCATGTTTGGATACGCGTTGGTTTCTTTGTATGCAAGAGTCAGCATCCCTGCAGCATCGCGTATCATGTGCGACTTGCCACTGCCAGTACCACCGATAAGTAACACGGGCATGCGTTCGCGCGTGTCCCGGCCTATCATCAGTAATTCATTCAGGCGCTCTTGCCCGTACGCACTGTAATAACTGACTTTCCCGCTGTCTATCGTCGGGTTGATAAGCGCGCTCTTACCCACGCTTGTAACCACGTTGTCTGGGCCTGCGTTGTACGCGTACAACTCTTGCGCCGCCGCAGTGGGTTCCGGCTCTTGCGCCAATGGCGCGCTGAGCACGTCGCTAACGAACACGGGTGCAGAACCTGTGCAATCGTGCATGTCCGGGTCTGCAAATACCGCGTTGTCAAAGTGCCTGCCACATTTAGAGCAGTCCATGCGATTCACCTCGCATATATAAGATAGGTCTAGGTATAAAACTAGACCGCTGTACCTAGCGGCGCGTGCCACTAGGTACAACGGTTGAGTTTTACGCGACGAGTTGCTTCTCCAGCCCGCGCAGATAATTCTTGACTTCACCGATGATTTGTTCCGCAACCATCACGCTCTCGGTCAGCATGATGC
>Ga0114901_1001416_pt1 | contig 13993 bp, 10 predicted proteins | sample MalvireepMed_s16_FD_89686 | JGI IMG/M metagenome (GOLD analysis project Ga0114901, IMG submission 89686) | Marine viral communities from the Global Malaspina Expedition - Malaspina viral metaG DeepMed_s16 | ecosystem: Environmental > Aquatic > Marine > Oceanic | place: Mediterranean Sea... | reverse complement strand
ATGCAAAAAAGGTGAGGAAAACACCAAATGCTTGGCGAATATGAAAACGCGCAAATGAATTTTTAGGTTCCATATTCATAAAAATAGCGATGATGGTTCCTAACATAGGTAGATAAGAAACTATGGCTGTGGTTTTACCTTGTTTTACGTCTTCAAGAGTCATTATGATGCTATAAATTGGTTATTGGCAAAAATGCCATAAACTTTTCCTTTTAATTGAGCCCCTAAGAAAGCAGAGTTCTTAGATTTTGATCGTATGTCTTCTTTCCCAAAAACCGAAGTTCCATTTGCTGTAAATAAACTAAGGTTTGCAGGTTGCCCTATTTCTATTTTTGATGTCGTATCTGTAAAACGTTCGCTACCGGCAGTAAGCAATTTGACTGCTCTTTCTTCTGAAACTAAAGTCAATAAAGCGCCTAGTGTTGCTTCTTGGGCGATCGTACCAAATTTTGCGTGATCAAACTCAAGCTTTTTCAATTCAATATCAAGCGGATTGTGATCACTTGTTACCATATCTATCGTGCCCTCTTTTATTCCTTCGATTAAGGCCTGGCGATCGGTTTCGGTGCGTAACGGTGGTAGGACTTTGTAACGGGTGTCAAAATCCTCAAGAACCTCTTCGGTATAAAATAGATTAGCAATAGCCACGCTACAGGTTACATCAAGACCTTTGGCTTTTGCCTCTTTAATAAGAGCGACACTTTGAGTAGTTGAAATGGTTGGAATATGTAATTTTCCGCCGGTATATTCTAAAATATACAGGTCACGCGCTACCTGAATATGTTCAGAAAGTGCCGGAATTCCTTTAAGACCGAGCTTAATCGCTGTTTCTCCTTCGTTTGCAACCCCTTTTATGATCAAATCATTTTCTTGTGGAAAAGAAAGTACGAGACCATCAAATCCTTGAGCATATTGCAAAGCAATTTTAATAAGATTCGGGTTGCTTATCGAATGTTGGTAATCGCCAAAAGCGACAGCGCCTGCTTGTTGCATGTCATACAATTCTGCCAAGTCTATGCCTTCTGCATTGCGGGTGAGCGCACCTATAGGATACAGAGCAACCGCATTGCCTGCGGCTTTGTTTTTTAAAAATGAAACTGCAGCATTCGTATCAGTTACTGGTAACGTATTCGGGTTTACAGCAATTGAAGTAAAACCACTTTTAGCGGCTACTTTGAGTCCGTTAAGTATGGTCTCGCGTTCTTCATAGCCCGGTTCACCAATGCTTACACTGCTATCGAACCAACCGGCAGAAACGATAAGGTTTTCAAACTGAAGTTGTTCTTCTCCGTTTTTGGGATCAAGGCTTGACGCGATTTCGGTTATGATTCCGTTTTCAATCCTGATGTCGACTTGATTTCCGTGGTGTTCGTTACTCTCGTCTAGGAGGGTTGCCTGAGTGATGCGTGCGTTCATTTAAACAGTTTTAGTATGAGCATTTCGGCAAGAAATGCAAGCAGAGCAAAAATAACAAACCATTTGTAAAGTAAATTAAGATTTGTGTCTTGTTCTAGCTTATTAAAAAGATTAGGGATTGTTGTATTTTCTGTAGATACAAGAGCAGCGTTCTCGGTTAATACGCTTTCAGCACGTGCATAATTAAACGCCACAACGGCTAGTGTGTCTTGTTTCGATTTTAAAGCATAAAGCCCATCTTCTACGATGCCGTCTTGCGTAGAAATGCCTATTTTTTGCCCTTGTCTTTGTTGCATAGGGATTAAAGAATTTCCGTTTTTCTCTAGTGTTAAAACGGCATCCTGTGGTAGTGAAGTGCTAACCTCAAACGTATTCTTGCTGTTGATCGTATATTGTGTTTGAGGTAGTTGAAGCGCTTCTAAAGCTATTTTGTCAAACGTAGGCACGATAAGCTGACCATTAATAAAATTGCTATTCTCTAAGGATAAGCTACTTGTAAATACAAAGAGCTTGTTGCTTTCAGCTAAAAACGGACGCTTATTTTCTAAGCTCAAAATCGCATCTGAAGTCTCTAACGGAAAATAGCCTTCTACTTGATGCGTTTGCAAATTGGTAGACCTGCCTGTGAACACGTTTTTATAAAGAGGATGGTCAAAATTTATTGTGGTGATGCGTTGCGGAGTAGTCTCTAAATTTTTAAAGCCACTTAGGCCAAAGGTGTTGAGTAGCTTGTTATAGACGCTAGGATTTATCGAAGTGTCCGGAATTAAAATCAATGTTCCACCGTCCTGTGTGTGTTGCTGTAATAAATTTATTAACGCCTGCGGAATTGTTTTAGGCTCATTTAAAATGATCAAATTCTGATCAGAAAGCAAGCTGTAATCCAATTGGTTTTCTGCTACTCCAGTATACTGAAACTCTTCACTTTGATACAAACGCTGTAAAAATTCATCACTTGCGTTGGAAATAGCTAAAACCTTAAGCGGTTCTGTTTTATTAATACTGAAATAAAAGTTGTTGTCAAATTTTAGATGAGGATCTGTTATACTTAATCTTCCTTCAACAGCTTCATCGGAGTCTATTTGAAAATTGATTACGGCTTGATAACTATCTTCAAACTTAGCAGAACCTTTAGCAATAAGTTCGTTCTTATTAAAGAGAGAAACCGGTAAATCTGTCGTTGTCTTTTGGTTGCTTTTTACAAAAACCTCGAGGTCATAATTATTACCTGAACGCTGTAAACTGATACTATCCAACGCGTAATTTTCTAATGAAGTTGGAACCAATTTTACGCGGTGTTGTGCACTATTGGTACTGTCAGTAACAGCATTCCATTCAGCGTCTTGAAAATCGGAGATCAATAAAAGTTGCTTTGCTGTTTGGGTATTTGCAAAAAGGCTGTTGAGTTTTAAAAGCAAATTTTGTGGTGTACTCGAGGTCGCGGCAAAGTCTAGCTCTAGAAGTTCGTTGCGGTCTGCGACGGGATTAAAATCGCGCAGTACATCATCCCAAGTTGCTATGGTATAATTTTCGTCTTTAGAAAGGCTGGCCAACACATCTTGTTTCGCTTCGGTAAGTAAATCACCTTTCTTACCGGTGGCTTGCATACTAAACGAATTATCTATAAAGATCAAGGTTTCTCGAGACTGTAGCGCAAGATTAGTCGCAGGAATATAAGGGCCCGCAAAGGCAATGACGAGGCACGCGATCGCGAGTAGGCGTGTAGCGAGGATCAACCATTTTTTTAACGAGCTGCTTTTACGTGTATTTTGAATTACAGTTTCAAGAAAAGCTACGTTTGTAAAAGGCGTTTTTTTGAAGCGTCTTAGCTGAAATAAGTGAATTAAAATAGGAATTACCAGAAGGAAAAGGGCGTAAAGAATTTCTGGATTTTTAAACAGCATAAACAACTACGTTTCGGTCTTAACGAAAGTACAAGTTTTCAGAATTATTGAATTGCAATTTTAAGCTTATTTCAATTTATTTTTGCAAATCTGAGGTATCAACTTCCGGACCGCTAATGAGTGTTGGGATGTCACTTTTTCTAGCGGTGAATTTAAAGGTGCTTCCTTTGCCTTCTTCAGAAGTGACGCTTATGCTTCCACCTAGATTAGCAACCAATTTTTTTACAGTAGAAAGACCTATACCATTGCCACGATTTCCGTTTTTGTCTTTGGAAGCTACAATAGAAAAAAGGTCAAAAATTTCATTGATTTTATCTTTTGGAATCCCGATTCCGTTATCGATTATTTCAAAAAGATAAAACTCTTCATTTTCATCAAAAGTGACCGTAATTACAGGTTCTTCTTTGTCATTGTATTTGATGCTGTTGCCTAGTAAATTGATGAAAATTTGATGTAAGGCCAGGCGATTGCACGAGATAACGTGGTTGGCTTCGGGTAGATTGATGACTGTTTTATAATCGTGATTGAGTACATCTTCGATCTCTTCAAGAAGATCGTGTATGTCAAACGATTCTCGCTGATCAATCGTGAGATTGTCACTCTCGTAATGCTGCAAAATGCCGCTGATGTATTCGCTTAAAGAAAAGGAAGAACTTTTTAAGTAATTAAGGTAGTCCAAGCCTTTTTCGTCTAGAAGCTCTTTATATTTTGCCTTTAAGATATCTGTTGTTGTGATGATATTTGCTAGCGGCATTTTCATATCGTGCGAAACGACTCCGGCAAATTCTTTAAGTAAGCTGTTCTTTTTTAAAAGGTTCTCCTGTAAAGCTTTATTTTCAATATTTTGACGACGCAATTCAAACAGATTAACTACTTGATGTGCGAGCGCGATAAGTGTGCTTATTTGATTTTCATCCAATTCACGTGGCTCGTGGTCAAAAACACATAAGGTGCCTAAAGCGTGTCCGCCTTTATCCACCAGAGGAACGCCCGCATAAAAAATCGCTTTAGTGTCACCGGTAACCAGTGGGTTGTTTTTAAAACGCTCATCTTCCCGCGCATCTGGAATGATAAAAATAGGATCGTGTGTTTGAATAGCGTGTGTACAAAACGAAATTTCACGAGGAGATTCATTAAAAGGAACTCCGTAATGCGACTTCAGAAAATTACGGTTGTAGTCAAGCATCGTGATCAATGCAATGGGTGTACCGCAGATAAAAGATGCAATCTGAGTAATGTTATCGTAACTTTTTTCGGGTAGGGTTCCTACTAACTTGTAAGAATCTACAGCCTCTTGCCGTTTTTTTTCGTCTATTTTTATCATCTTTTCCAGAAGGTAAATATAGTAATTTGACCTTATAAGTAGTCTTACTTTTTTTCGGTAAAGATTAAAAATAGAAGCTCAGGAAAAACTTGATTTGACACTTTGCTTTAAAATAGATCCTTCTCAAAAGCACTGAGTCCAAATAGTGCAAAATCATATTTTACAGGATCTTGTGGATCTAATTTTCTTAATTGTTTATCCAGTTCGGCCAAAGCGATAGCATCATTCTGTTTGCGTTTTAACAAGCCTAATTGTCTTGCTACACGACCAGAATGTACATCTAAAGGGCAGGAGAGTAGCGCAGGTTTTAGTGATGGCCATATTCCAAAGTCAACACCTGCTGCATTAGGTCTTACCATCCATCTTAGGTACATATTGATACGCTTGGCAGCTGATTTTTTCAATGGATCGCTCACGTGTTTCTGTGTGCGTTGTAAATGTTCGATTTCAAAAAAGTGCTTTTTAAAATGATGAATTGCGGTTTGCAGTTCATTATTCAAAACATAGCTATTAAAGACCGCTTCAATACCCTCGTAATTTGTGTAGATATGACGTAAGGCTTTAATAAATGTCATCAGATCTGTACCATTAAATGTGCGATGCACGAAAGGCAATAAACGTTCGAGATCACTTTCGGTATGATTCATTACAAAATCAAATGGAGCATTTTCAAGTAATGCTACGAGTTGATTACCATTTTTAATGATGCTCTTACGGTTACCCCATGCGATAGTAGCAACCAAAAAGCCTATGATCTCAATGTCTTCTTTTTTACTGAATTGGTGTGGGATCTGAATAGGGTCTGTGCCTATAAACTTTGGACTTTCATAAAGTGCAGCCTTTTCATCTAAAAATTCTTTGAGTTCGCTTTTTTTTAATCTAAGAGATGATTTTGCCATCTACCATGGTGAGTTTACGATCTGCCATTGTTGCTAGATCTTCATTATGCGTTACGATTACAAAGGTTTGATTATAGGTATCGCGAAGCTTAAAAAATAATTGGTGCAGATTCTCTGCAGACTCGCTATCGAGATTTCCTGATGGCTCATCGGCGAGAATTAATGCGGGTTCATTGATTAGCGAACGCGCGACAGCCACACGTTGTTGTTCACCTCCTGAAAGTGCGCCGGGCTTATGATTTATACGATGACCAAGGCCTAAAAAATCTAGGAGTTCTTTTGCTTTTGCTTCGGCTTCTTCTTTACTTTTTTTAGCAATATACGCCGGGATACATACATTCTCTAATGCTGTAAATTCTGGCAGAAGTTGATGAAACTGAAAAATAAATCCAATATTTAAGTTGCGAAATTTACTCAGCTCTTTTTCATTAAGGTCCGAGATTTGAGTATCGTTGATAAAAAGATTAGTCGCTTTGTTTTTATCGGCGCGATCTAGTGTACCTAAAATTTGAAGGAGTGTGGTTTTTCCTGCGCCACTTGCACCCACGACCGAAACTACTTCGCCATCTTTAATTTCAAGATCAACACCTTTCAAGACCTGAACATCTCCGTAGGATTTATAAATATTTTCAGCTTTAATCATAATATATGCAATGCAATTAAATGTAAGCTAGCCGATGCATTTTCGACTAGTATGCTGCCTTTTACTATTCAATAATCTTAGATAATTCAGCAACACGTCTCAAAGATACTACAGTGTAAAAGATTTGCGTCTTCGTGTATGGTATTTGTTTTTTTGTTTAATGATTTGTTTAAATGTATTAACAAAAGGTTAAACAGTATCTGAGTTAAGATTCAGATTATAAATTTGCTAAGCTATGAATGAAAAATTAGAAAAAGCCACTTTTGCTAACGGATGTTTCTGGTGTACAGAAGCCGTTTTTCAACGATTTAAAGGGGTTTACAATGTGATGAGTGGTTATACCGGTGGTACAATCAAAAATCCGCCATATCGTGAAGTATGTCAAGGAAGAACGGGACACGCAGAAGGAATTCAGTTTGACTTTGACCCTGAAATCATTTCATATGAGGAATTGTTGCAGGTGTTTTTTACTACACACGATCCTACTACCTTAAACCGTCAAGGCAATGATGTAGGAACGCAGTACCGAAGTGCGATTTTTTACCATACCGAAGAACAGCAAAAACTTGCAGAGCAGTATATTGCTTACTTAGAAGAACAACAGGTTTTTGAGTCTAAAATTGTTACCGAAGTGACACCGGCAAAACCATTTTATAACGCTGAAGAAGAGCATCATTCGTTCTATAATAATCATACTGAGCAAGGGTATTGTCAGTTTATTATAAATCCTAAAGTCAACAAAATAAAGAAGCTATACCAAGATAAATTGCAAGAGGTGTATCTTTAATCAAAACATATATTTATGGCTCCATACAGACAATTTGAAGAGTTTAATATCGATGTCAAAGAAGACGTAAAAGATCGCTATAAGGCGATCATAACAGATCTGGGCGAAGATGTAACCCGTGAAGGTATTGTAAAAACACCGGAGCGCGCCGCTAAAGCAATGATGTATTTAACCAGCGGTTATGACATGGATGCAAGTGAGATTCTCAAAGGAGCTATGTTTAAAGAAGATTACAAGGAAATGGTAATCGTTAAAAATATTGAATTGTATTCTCTGTGTGAGCACCATTTACTACCATTTTTTGGAAAAGCACATATCGCTTATATACCAGACGGTCATATTGTAGGTTTAAGTAAACTTCCTCGAGTTGTAGATGTATTTTCTAGAAGATTGCAGGTTCAGGAGCGTTTAACTCACGATATTTTAGAGTGTATCAATAACACACTCAAGCCACAAGGTGTTGCAGTAGTGATTGAAGCTTCTCATATGTGTATGATGATGCGCGGAGTTCAAAAACAAAATTCAACAACCACAACCTCAGGGTTTAGAGGGCAATTTGAACATAATGAAACGCGCAATGAGTTTTTAAAACTCATAGGTTCTGATTTGGCGTAGTTTGGCAGGTTATTTGCTCTAATAAAAGTAAAATTCAAAAAGATGAAAACCTTAAATTATAATTTACTTCTAAAAGGGCTGTTTTTTGATGCAGTAGGGATGCTTACAATGGCGATCCCAGTTATAGGGCCTTTTTTAGATTTAGCTTGGGCTCCTGTGGCGGCTAAGCAGATGACCAAAATGTATCCTGGGAAAAAAGGCAAATTTGCCTCAATTTTAGTTTTTGTTGAAGAGATTTTACCGTTTACAGATATTATCCCTTCATTTACGTTGATGTGGGCTTATACCTTTCTTATTAGTCCGCAGCGTGATTTGAAAATGAAATCAATCCCTATTAAATCAAACAAATAAAAATAGTAGAAGAGGCGCTTAAATTTGAGCGCCTCTTTTATTTAAATGATGCAACTGTAGTGCTAATCCACTCTTGAGCTTCATCTGTTGATTTAAAAATGGCAAATGGTTTTTTGTAGAACCGCTCTTCAATCTCTGCATTTCCGGTGCAAATATTTGTAAAAGAAACAATAGCGAAAGCTTTAAGACTAGGAACAGTATTAAGTTCACTGTATATCAATGGATTTATACTGTATGAATGTTTTCTAACAGAAACATAACCAAAGGGTTTATCGTCAAAATGAACTAAGCACGCTTCGAGAAATAGTTGGCGCTCTTTCTGGTCAAAGTTTACACCTGGGTTTACATAACCCAAGACATGGTTTTCGAAAAATTCGAGTACCCCGATTCCCAAATCTATTTTTCTTAAGACTTTCATTGTATCTAATTTAATAAAAAAACCACCTAAATAGGTGGTTTTTAATATTTTAAATAGAAAATTAATTTAGGATTGAGCTGAATTTTCAGTCTTCTCGATCTTTATAGTCAATTCTTCTTTATCGTCTTCAAGATCCATAAAAATGCGATCACCTTCAGTAATGTTAGATGTGATAATCTCTTCAGCAAGTGCATCTTCAATATATTTCTGAATAGCACGCTTTAATGGTCGAGCACCGTATTCTTTATCAAAACCTTTATCACTGATAAAGTCTTTTGCTTTATCACTTAAGGTCAAGTGATATCCTAACGTTTCTATGCGCTGATACAATTTTTTAAGCTCGATATCGATGATTTGATGTATTTCTTTGCGATCTAGCGCATTAAACACGATTACATCATCAACACGATTTAAAAATTCAGGAGCAAATGCCTTTTTCAATGCTTGTTGAATTACACCTTTTGCATTCTCTTCAGCTTGTTCTTTGCGCGCCGCTGTACCAAAACCTACACCTTGACCAAAGTCTTTAAGTTTACGAGCACCTATGTTTGAGGTCATAATGATTACAGTATTTCTGAAGTCGATTTTACGACCTAGGGAATCTGTGATATAACCGTCATCAAGTACCTGTAACAACATATTGAATACGTCAGGATGTGCTTTCTCAATCTCATCAAGCAGAATTACAGAATATGGCTTTCTACGTACTTTCTCCGTAAGCTGGCCGCCTTCTTCATATCCTACATATCCAGGAGGTGCACCGATTAAGCGAGATACAGCAAATTTTTCCATATACTCGCTCATATCGATTCGTACTAAAGAATCTTCGTTGTCAAACAATTCAGTAGCTAGAATCTTTGCAAGCTGTGTTTTACCTACACCTGTCTGGCCTAAGAAAATAAAAGAACCAATCGGTTTATGAGGGTCTTTCAATCCGGCACGGTTTCGCTGTATAGCTTTTGCTACTTTTGCAACCGCTTCATCTTGACCAATTACTTTTGATTTAATAGACTTAGGCAACTCAGCAAGTTTGTTGCTTTCGGTTTTTGCAATTCGGTTTACCGGAATTCCAGACATCATTGAAACCACATCAGCAACATTATCTTCGGTCACCGTTTCTTTATGTTGTTTAGAATCTTCTTCCCAGTTTTGCTGTGCTACCGCAAGTTCTTTTTCAAGATTCTTCTCATCATCGCGCAGTTTTGCAGCTTCTTCGTATTTCTGTTTTTTAACTACAGAATTTTTACGCTCACGTACTTCTTCTAATTGGCGTTCTAAATCAAGAATTTTTTTTGGGACGTCAATATTCACAATATGCACTCGCGATCCTGCCTCATCCAAAGCATCAATAGCTTTGTCTGGAAGAAAACGATCTGTCATATATCTATTGGTAAGCGTAACACAAGCTTTTATCGCTTCGTCAGTATAGGAAACATTATGATGATCTTCATATTTATCCTTAATGTTATTCAGGATTTCTATAGTCTCCTCAATATTCGTAGGCTCAACAATCACCTTTTGAAAACGACGCTCCAATGCACCATCCTTCTCAATATATTGTCTATACTCGTCAAGTGTAGTCGCTCCAATGCATTGAATTTCGCCACGTGCCAAAGCAGGTTTAAACATATTGCTCGCATCAAGCGATCCTGTGGCACCACCTGCACCAACAATGGTATGAATTTCATCAATGAATAAAATGATGTCTGAATTTTTCTCTAATTCATTCATCACTGCTTTCATACGCTCTTCAAACTGACCGCGATATTTGGTTCCTGCAACTAAGCTTGCAAGATCTAAGGTAACTACGCGCTTGTCAAAAAGAATGCGTGATACTTTTCGCTTAACGATGCGCAAGGCAAGACCTTCTGCGATAGCAGATTTACCAACACCCGGTTCACCTATAAGCAGCGGATTGTTTTTCTTTCGTCTACTCAATATTTGAGAAACACGCTCGATTTCTTTTTCTCGACCCACTACAGGATCTAGTTTATCATCTTCAGCAAGTGCGGTAAGATCGCGCCCGAAGTTATCTAGAACCGGAGTTTTTGATTTTTTATTGGATTTATTTCCCGGAGCATTAAAAGGATTTTCTTTAGACGAATCTGCAGTATTATCATCTTCGCTAAACGATTCACTTTTTATTGGCTCTATATAATCGTCATCACTAGTCATCATAAGTTTGAATTGATCTTTTACATTGTCATAATCTACTTTGAGTTTATTGAGCAATTTGGTCGTAGGATCGTTCTCATTGCGTAAAACACAAAGTAAAAGATGCGCTGTGTTAATAGAAGAACTTTGAAAAAGTTTTGCTTCTAAAAAAGTTGTTTTTAAAGCACGCTCGGCTTGTCTGGTAAGATGTAGGTTTTTCTTCTCATTGCTGGAAATTCCTGATCCCGGATTTGCCGGACTCAAAATTTCTACCTTGCGCCTTAAATGGCTAAGGTCTACATCTAGCGCCTGAAGAATTTCGATCGCTTTACCGCTTCCGTCACGTAGAAGGCCTAACATTAAATGTTCGGTTCCTATAAAATCGTGGCCCAAACGTAAAGCTTCTTCTTTACTATAGGCAATTACATCTTTAACTCGGGGTGAAAAATTATCATCCATAAACGCTCCTCTCTTTATCTTAGGTTTTTGGTATTAGTAGGTCAAAAACCGTTCCGTTGATTACTTTGTAAGTAAATTGACAAAATTACTTTCAAAGACACAATGGAAGTTAAGCATACTTATTAAAAACCAAAATTAATTTTTGTTAATAAAAACCAGCTTAGCTTATTTGCGCAGCCTCCTAAAACAGACAAGAAAACCGTATATTGCCCCTTACTGTTTAAACCACAATTAAAGATTAAAATATATGGCTGAAGGAGAGAAGTTAATTCCTATCAACATTGAAGATGAAATGAAATCAGCCTACATTGATTATTCAATGTCGGTCATCGTGTCACGTGCGTTGCCAGATGTGCGGGACGGTTTGAAGCCTGTACATAGACGTGTTTTGTTTGGAATGCATGAACTAGGTGTTCGGTCAAACTCTGCACATAAAAAGTCTGCGAGAATTGTAGGAGAGGTACTTGGTAAATATCACCCTCACGGGGATACATCAGTTTACGATACTATGGTGCGTATGGCACAGGAGTGGAGTTTGCGCTATATGCTGGTAGATGGTCAAGGTAACTTTGGTTCTGTAGATGGTGATAGCCCGGCGGCGATGCGATATACAGAGGCGCGTATGCGCAAGATTTCAGAAGAAATGCTTGCCGATATAGATAAAGATACGGTAGATCACACCCTAAATTTTGACGATACTTTAAAAGAACCTACCGTACTTCCTACGCGTATTCCGGGACTTTTAGTGAACGGAGCTTCGGGTATTGCTGTGGGTATGGCAACCAATATGCCTCCACACAACCTTACTGAAGTTGTAAACGGGACCATTGCATATATCGAAAACAACGACATCGAAATAGATGAGTTGATGCAGCACATCACAGCTCCAGATTTCCCTACAGGAGGAACGATCTATGGCTATGACGGTGTGCGTGAGGCTTTTAAAACCGGAAGAGGTCGTGTTGTATTACGCGCCAAAGCAATCATTGAAGAAGTAAAGGGAAGAGAATGTATTATCGTTAGCGAGATTCCATATCAGGTGAACAAAGCCGATATGATTAAAAAGACCGCAGATCTTGTTAATGAAAAGAAGATCGACGGTATTGCTTCAATACGCGATGAGTCTGACCGTAAAGGTATGCGTATCGTTTATGTTCTTAAGCGTGACGCCATCCCTAACATTGTTCTTAATACCTTATTTAAATATACTGCGCTGCAGTCTTCTTTCAGTGTGAATAATATTGCATTGGTGAAAGGAAGACCAGAAATGTTGAATCTAAAAGACATGATTCATCATTTCGTAGATCACCGTCACGAGGTGGTTGTGCGCCGTACCGAATATGAGCTTAAAAAAGCTGAAGATCGCGCACATATTTTAGAAGGTCTCATCATCGCATCAGATAATATTGATGAAGTGATTGCTTTGATACGTGCAAGTAGCAACGCTGAAGAAGCCCGTCAAAAATTGATCGATCGTTTTGAACTTACCGAAATTCAGGCACGTGCGATTGTAGAGATGCGTTTAAGACAACTTACGGGTCTGGAGCAGGATAAACTGCGTGAAGAATACGAGGAGCTTTTAAAAACTATTGAAGATCTTAAAGATATTCTAGCGCGCAAAGAGCGTCGTATGGATATCATCAAGGAAGAGCTTGAAGAAATTAGAGCTAAATATGGCGATGAGCGTCGTACAAATATTGATATTGCCGGCGGTGATGTAAGCATTACAGACCTTATACCTGATGAGAAAGTTGTTCTGACTATTTCTCACGCAGGTTACGTGAAGCGAACTTCCCTAATGGAATATAAAACCCAGAATAGAGGTGGGGTAGGACAAAAAGGTTCTACTACGCGTAATGAAGATTTCTTAGAACATCTGTTTGTAGGAACAAACCATCAATATTTGATTTTCTTTACTGAAAAAGGAAAATGTTTCTGGGTACGTGTTTTTGAAATTCCGGAAGGAAGTAAAACTTCAAAAGGACGCGCAATACAAAACTTGATCAATATTGAGCCAGATGATAAAGTAAAAGCCTTTATCTGTACCAATGACCTAAAGGATGAGGAATACATCAACAGTCATTATGTCATTATGGCGACCAAAAAAGGTCAGGTTAAGAAAACTTCTCTTGAGCAATACTCACGACCACGAACTAACGGAATCAACGCGATTACTATTAAGGAAGGTGATGAATTGCTCGCTGCAAAGTTAACCACCGGAGATAGCCAAGTGATGCTTGCAGTCAAATCTGGTAAAGCGATTCGCTTTGAAGAAGAGAAGACTAGACCTATGGGTAGAAACGCTTCTGGTGTGCGTGGCATAACTCTTGCAGATGATAATGACGAAGTGATCGGCATGGTCGCTGTAAACGATCCTGAGTCTAATGTTCTTGTAGTTTCAGAAAACGGCTATGGTAAGCGTTCTTTAGTTGAAGACTATCGAGTGACTAACCGAGGAGGTAAGGGAGTTAAAACAATTTCTGTTACCGAAAAAACCGGAAATCTTGTAGCAATCAACAATGTTACAGATGAAGATGATCTTATGATCATCAATAAGTCTGGAATCGCAATTAGAATGGAAGTTTCAGAATTGCGAGTTATGGGCCGTGCTACACAAGGTGTGCGACTTATTAATCTTAAGAAGGGAGACACAATTGCTGCTGTAACTAAGGTTAAAAAGGATGAGGATGATATTGAAGGGGATGATACTGAAGATATCGTGACTGATGAAAACGCACCAGAAACACCAAATGTTGAAAAACCTTCTTCTGACGAAGAAGAATAAATAAAGTCGAATATTAATAAAAATCAATAATGAAAACTAAATCTTTATTGCTTGCAGCCCTATCATTTACTGCAGTAACCTTTGCGCAGAAAAGGGAAATCAGATCTGCGGAAAAAACTGTAGATGATGAAAATTATGCTGAAGCACAAACTGAAATCGCCGCTGTTGAAAGTATGATGGGCGAGATGGATGAAAAAGAAAAAGAATATTACTACTTCGTAAAAGGACGTGCATTTCT
>Ga0114901_1001413_pt1 | contig 13995 bp, 14 predicted proteins | sample MalvireepMed_s16_FD_89686 | JGI IMG/M metagenome (GOLD analysis project Ga0114901, IMG submission 89686) | Marine viral communities from the Global Malaspina Expedition - Malaspina viral metaG DeepMed_s16 | ecosystem: Environmental > Aquatic > Marine > Oceanic | place: Mediterranean Sea... | reverse complement strand
TGGCCTGCGTGTAGAAGTCTACGGTGTTAGTGCGGTCCTTAAAGAATCCCGTCAATATCAGGGCGTGCTGTGATGAAAGGGCGCGGGCCGTATAGACCGTGGCTGCGTTTACGCTGCCCACCGTGGCTATATGTGGCGGGGAGTCCTGGCCCCCCTCGATAGGGGCGGCCACTTCCGCCGCGCTTTTCGCTATCGCCCACGTTGCTCCGGTGCCCGTCCATTGGAATTGGTTATCTGACCCTAGCCCGCTCCACGATGCGCGGCGCGTGGTAGTCCAGCGCATCTCGTTCAGCGTGTGCGCCACTTCTCCTACGTCGCCCGTCGTGAACCATGAGTTAGTCAGTTCCCACATGAATGCTCGGTTGCCGTCGTTCTGCGCTGCGGTCTTGTACGTATTACTGCTCTGGAATGAATAGTACGCATCCGCGCCAAGGGTTCCCACGCCTATCGATCCTATGCCTAGCCGCGTGAAAAGCCCCGTCTCGTTAAGCATGGGGAACGGGTTGAACGATTCGTTCAGGTTCGCCGTTAGCCCGGTAAACGCGCCGGCCACGGCTAGAGTATCGTCTGCATACTGGATAATCAGCGGCTCCCGGAATCCGTATGTATAGCTATTGCCGCCGTAAATATCCATTCGGGTCTGCCTGTTGATCCAGTCACAGATGATCTGAGCAGGCATTCTAGAATAGCTGAGGGGCACCGGTAGTCCTGCCCCGTGGAAATCGCCGGAAATATCGGGTATCATCATCGGCGGGTATCGCAGCAGCATATTGGTCTTTGTAATCCATCTGCTGTCGGACGCATCGCGCCAAAGGTTAGTAATCAGGCCCGCAGCGATAACGCGACCCGTCGTGCCTCCATCCCAACCGTCTCCTATGTCAGCCCATCCGCCGCCGCCGTGACCGCGTATGGATCGGTAGCTGACGGATATGCAGAGGTCGGCGGTTACGCGGAAGAATACACCGGCCGGTCCTGGTGATATCAGATCATTCGTTGAAGGGATGAAAGCAAAAGCGTGCGGCGCTAATCCCGTGACAAACTTGACCCTATCATCTGCGGCCGTTGTGTTATATGCAAATCTATTATGCGCCCCCCCATACACGGGTCCAAAGTCAACCAGTATCCCGCCGTTCACGGGGTTGGTATATATGTCCGCGTCTGCCTGCCAGTATAGATCGCGATTGCCGCCAACGTATCCGCCTGTAAGTGACGGAATGGACAAGCTACCAACGTCTATAAACTTCCATACGTCCGTTAGTCGCTTCCAATGGGTATACGCCTGGTTGAAGTCTACGGCGTCAGTAGTCAAGCCTAGTGCCGACACGCTCCGCGCCGGACCCCATAGAAAGCGATTCGTCCCCTGCTCCCAGTAGACATTTACGAACTTGGGCGGGTCCGCGCCATAGGTGAATCCGGCCGGGTTCGTCACGGTTGCGATTACATCGGTGCGCCGCCAGAAGTCCAGCACGGCATTCGTAGTGGTATTGGTGGCTGGCCCGGTCATCCAGTTAAAGAACGGTCCGCCGGCGCTGTTCGTTATACCGGCTAGGCTGTTGGTATACTCGTACACGCCGCCCGCGTTTGTGATGACGCGGATAGCGTTCGATCCTTGCGCGGTCTGCGTGGCGTGGCAGCGCTCCGTCAGCACTTGGTACAGATTGATCCAGTCCCGCACGGCCACCTCCTGCGGCAAGTCTCCGATGGATCGGCTATGCCATAGCGTGCCCGTATCCGCGCCCGTCTCGACCAGCAATCCAAACTCAAGCGTCGTGAGATCGACGGCTGTGGTGGCGATGCAGCTAGCCGCGAAGATAGCGACCATGCGCGTTACCATTGCTGCACTCCGCCTAACTCGATGCTTCCACGATGGTAGACAAAGGTATGCCGGAGGGCTGTGCCCGTCTTCGTGAACTCATGGAGGATCTTGCGATAGGTCGTAGAGTCCGGCGCTGTTGCGCTGTTGCTCGCTACTACGCTTAGAGCACCCGTCGCCCATACATACTCCGCTACTAGGTACTTCGTGCCGTCGCCGCCGCTGAATGTCACGGTGCTGCTCGCCACGCTTACGAGCGCGTTGCGGCCGACGCGGATGTTACCCTTCTCGTAGGTGACTACTAACGCTGCTATGCCCGTCACGGCGAATAGATCGGGCGGGCCTTGTAATTCATGCGGGCGTATCGGATCGGCGCGTAGGTCTATTACCTTACGCCGGCCGCGCCCGCTAATTCCGTAGTCATCGCCATAGGTGCGCCGCATTGTGCCCCCTTATGGCGGTGTGAAGTTCCACGTCCCGCCGTATACGATGCTCCACTTCTTAGCGTAGTGCCATTCCTGCGTGACGCGCCAGCGCCCGCCGCCCATATGCTCCGCTTGCGGCGGCTTGTAGAGCCATTCGCCGGCGGGTAGGGATTCGATCAAGTCCCCCATCTGACTAGAGAACGTGGGCACGGGTAGCGCGTCCCCGGCTGCGTCTTTAGCTATTGCGTTAATGCCGTCAAAGCTGGCCTGCACCTGCGAGCGCTGTACGCCGTGCTGACCTCGGCGGAATACAAAACCCGTCTCAAAGTATGTATCCGCCCCGCGGATCAGGTGATAGCGCAGTTCCTTCATGCCGATAGTCCAGTTGGCCCATGCGTAGGTACTGGCGTTCCCTGTATCGGATGAGTGTGCCGTGATCGCATCTTCGCTCATATTGCGGGAACTCACGTCCCGCACGAACGCTACCTGGTTATCGGTTAGCGGCAGACCCTTCGTGCCTGCGTCCTGCGCGGCTACCATGTGCGCCGGGAATCCGTTGGCCGTGGTCAGCGTCTCGCTGAAATAGGGCGCGGTGCTCATGTCCTTCAATACGTCAATCGCGTAAAGCTCCTCCATTACGGTAACGTCATTCGGATAGCCCGCGGTGCCCTGCCCCTCGCTTGTAAAGCGGGCTATGAGCGTGCTGCGGCCCTTAGAGTTTCGCTGCTCAAGGCTTGCTATATGATTCCCGCCCGCGTCCGCTATGGCTTTCAGCGCATCAAATTGCGATGTGATCTTATCCGGCGTGTCTTCCCATTGGCTGAACTTGCTTATGCCTTGATCGTTGGCGTAGTTGCGGCCGCTTACGGGCGGGTCTGTCAGTAGCGGTAAATCTGGATTGGATGTTGGGGTCATATTGGCACCTGTTCTGAGGATGCATCTGCTATGCGTGCTAGCTTCTCGTTGGCGGTTTCCTGTAATTTCTCTATGCGCTTGTTGCTTTCAACTTGTTCCGTTTGCAGTTTTAGCTGTCGGTCTGCCTGGCCTAGCCCGGCGCGGCTGCCGCCCACTAGCCCGCCGACTGCGGCTAGGGAATCGGTGCGCGTGCCCCTTCCGAATATCGCGGAGTCCCGCTCCTGCTCTCGCTCAAGCGCCACGCGCAGTCCGTTCCGTATCGCTTCCGCCTTCTCTGATTCTGAAGCCCGTAGCGATTCCACGTCCTCTCGGTAAAATTGCCGCCGCTTTTCCAGTTGATCCTGTAGCGCCTTTACTGCGTCGTCGTTCCGCTTATCCTGCTCTATCTTGATCGCGTTCGTTAGTCGCTTTTCCTCCGACTCAAAAGCGGCGCGTAGTTTCTGCTGACCCGTGAGCCGTCCCCGCGTTAGACGCTCCGTTTCCGCTAGTATCGCCTGTGTCCTGGCGGAGCGTTGCGCCGCATCGTTAGCCCGCGGGCCGGCCGGGGTTGGTCCGATGGGATCGGTGATTGCTCCCGCTCCCGCCTCTATCGCGGCCTTTATGAGAGTGCCGGAGAATATGCGCCCATATGCGTCCGATATGCTCTCCGCTTCCATTACCTGCTTCCGCCCTTCTCTCGCCATAGCCTTATGCACGTCCCATGCCTTAACCGCAAAATCGAGTCCCTTTGCGCCGGATACCCGCAGACGGTTCATGGTCTGCTCTGTGCGCGTCCCTAGCAATTCTATATCGCGGATGGTATTAGGGTTTATCACATCGCCCGCCAGCTCGGCTTCCTCTCTCACTCGCTTTAGACCCTTCTCGGCTAGCTCATTAAGAAATCCGCCCGCCCGCTGTCCCTGCCGCCCCATCAATAGTACGGCCGCATTGAATGCGGTCGCGCTGCCATCGGCTTGGTCATATCCGCGGGCTACGGCTTCTAGCGCTTCCGCCGTGTCCATCTGCATAAAGTCTTGCTGTGCTATGCCTAGCGCTTTTACAGCGTCAGTATAGGTAGTCGTGCCCCTGCTAATCTCGCCCTGCGATTGCCGTAGCTTGGATAGCAGCTTGGATAGATTCTCGACGGATAGGCCGGACTTTAGCGCAGTAGCGTTTAGCGCCTGTAGATCCGTTGTCGTTACGTTAAGGTTGTCGGACGTGTGCTGTATCTCGCTCGCGAAGGCGACGATATTTTTCGTGGCCGCTACTATTCCAAGAATCGAAAAGCTAGCGCCCAGCGCCGCTCCCGCTCCCGCTAGCCCACGCTTGAGGCTATCTGCGGATTTGCGGGCATCTTTCATGCTCGCTTTATATGCCTTCGTATCAAGGCCGAGCATCGCTTTGAGTGTGGCAACGGCTGCCATTAGCTAGCTTCCTCCTGCGCCTCTGCGGGCCAGGTGTCGGTCATATGCTGAACGTCCTCGCTCATTAGCTTCTTATCGCCCGCCGCTTCCGCGCTGGCATCGTAATAGTGGCGGGCCAGGCTGTACGGTACATCCCACGCCGCCGGCATCGTGTAGCCCCACTCGGCGCATATCACGCGCAAGATATGGAACTGATACGGAACGGCCGCGGGGCTACCGTCACCCGCAAATCGGTCAAGCGTTCGCAGGCACGCGCCGGTATAGTCGTAGCACGCGGATAACAGCGGCATCCATTCTATGCCCTTGATCCGATTGTGCATCCGGCTCTGCGCCTTGCCTCGGTATCGGTCATCCAGCATTAAGCGCCGGCCGTCTGCGTGATTGCGCTCCGCTACTATCAGCAGGCTAGCCGCGTCATCCCGGTCAGGAGGATCGCCACCGACGATGAACCGATTGCCGCAGCGCTCCAGGGCGAACGTATGCCATATCGTGAGCGCGTTTACCTCGATGCCGGCAACGTCCCACCTATCCGGCAAACAAGCCGCCTCAAACCAGGGACTAACCCAATCGCCCGTATTCATGGCGGCGGCCTCCCCTTTGTTACGCGGTCGGCAGGCGTGTGCAGGTGATCGTAGTCCGCACCGGACCCTTGCTATTCTCTTCGCTCACGCTCTCGATGTAGTAGTTTGAGCCTGAGCCGTCCACGGCCCCTGCTGCGCTGGCGTATGCCTTGCCCACGATCACGACGGTCGCCGTATGCATCGTTTTCTCATACGTTATCCGCGTATGGAATGCGCCGGCATTGTCCATAATGTCCTCGAAATCAGGACTCCCGCCTTGATTCTCCGTAACGCTCTCCACTATCGCTCCAGAGGGTATCGTGATGTATACCGCTGCTGGTGTAGCTTGCCCGCCTACGGTTAGTGATCCTGTGCCATTCTGTGTAGCTGCCATTGGTTCTCCTTTTGCCTACACGGTAGGCAGTAGCGTTGCGGTTATGGTTGTGCGTACCGGGCCTTTGCTGTTCTCCTCGGCTACGCTCTCGATGTAATAGTTCTCCGTGGACGGGCCGTCCATGTTGCCCGCTGTGGTAGGATACGCCACGCCCACGATCACGACGGTTGCCGTCTTCATTGACTTCTCGTAGGTGATCCGGGTATGGAACGCGCCGGCGTTGTCCATCACATCCTCGAAATCGGGCGAGCCGCCAGGGTTCTCCGTAACGCTCTCGACTATCGCCCCAGCGGGAATATCGATCACAAGGGCGGCCGGCGTTGCTTGCCCGCCTACCGTGAGCGATCCGGTTCCGTTCTGTGTAGCTGCCATAGTTCGCCGCCTTCCGTTATCGGTCCATTATCACGTAGTCGAGCCGTGCGTCCGTATTGGTATACGCGATGGCTCTGAGATTGGTAGTCGCCAGGAATGTGGCCGTGCGCTCCGTGGGCAGGAGCCGCAGGAACGTGACCAGGTTAGTCCCCGTCAAGTCATAGGTGCCTATGTCGATGATCGTGTTAGTGGCGAGATTGTGAAACCACGCAAAGCCCGCCGCGGTAACGTCGCCCAGTAGTAATGCTTCCCCGCCGGCATTCGTCGTAATCGTCTGGACGTTGCCGAGGACCGCATTACCCGCAACGTCTACTTTATCGCCCACGGGCGCGAGTACCCGCGTGCGCCCGTCCTTCTTGTATTGATAGCCGGCCGTTACTAGCAACTCATCGGCGGCCGTAACGGATAGAGCAAAGAGCGCCGCCAGCGCTATTACCGCGATGCAAATTAGATCCGCCATTGCCCGCTCGTTATCTCTCGCCCTTTGCATGGTCCTAGCTCCCGGTTACAGGTTCGACAATTCCTAGCACGGAGAAGATAGTCACAATCGTTCTATCGTTTACGCCTTCGTCTGTATCGCTTTCCAAAAGCATCATGGAACATGCCAGCCCGTCTACGCCCTGCGCGTTGATCTTCGTTACCAGGTCATCCGCGGCCAGCGCCTCCCGCACGTCTGACAATGCGCTGGCGCGGCGCTCGTATGCCGTCTTGACTACCGTGCCGACGCCGTTCACTTCGTCCGCGTCCTCTACCTGGACCGCTATCGCCACGTCTATGTAGCGCGGATCATGCCATTCGGCCTCCTCGCTTACGGGTCGCAACCCTTCCGCGTGAGTGATAACCGCGGGGCGCTGCGCTTCGTCAAAGTTCCACGCGCTGTATGCCCTGATAGAGCCGGGCAGCGTGGCTTGGAAATACGCCGTGAATGCGTCCTGCGTCATCGTGTCTAGGTTCCACTTCATTACTTGAGTCCAAAAAAGCTCGACGTTGCCCGCTGTACTGTGCGGGTATTCCGGTTTACCTTGCGTTTCCATTGGCCTTCAATTCGCTTCTGAGCCTGTTTCATAATCCTATCGCCAGCCCGCTGCGCTACTGTTCTCTGCCAGCCCGACGGCATTATCTTAGATATATAGCTTAGTCTGTTATCCATCACATATCCATTAACGGTACTGCGCGTGATGGTATAAACTTTATTGACGCCAGTCATGCCGCGGCTGCCCGATGCTGCGCCTAGCCGCTTCAATCCCCACATCCAAGAGCGTTTAGCTAGTCCCCGGTTGCCTATCCCGCGGGCGTCTATGAAAGATCCAGGGCGCTTGTCGGAACGCTCCGGTGAATACTCCCATTCCCGCGTAATGCTTTTCCTGGTGCCTCCCGTGCCTGTCGGCCAATAGAACTCTAGATAGCGGCCTTTCTCGTCCTTCTGAATAGTGCGATTCTTGCGTGATTGCGGCGTCAACTTGCGGGCGCTGCCGGCCATTAGGATTAGCGCATGTTTGCACGCCTGCTCGCCGGATCGCCCCATAACATTCATGGAGACGGCGAGCGCATCCTTTAGCCCACTCTCTACTTCCTTGCCCCAATCGTTAGTCGGGGTCAAGGTCATGCCAAGCTCCGCTGATCTCTTGGCAATGCTCATATGCCGCTGACCTCCCGCACGTCCTGGTAGTCAATAGTCAAGTTTGCACCTAGCGAGTCTATGCGGGTATCCGTTACTACCTTATCCTCGCCGGCTACTTTGATCGTGGCCCCGCGGGGCGGCGTGCTCAGGTCATCGGCTTCTAGCCGCACGGTCCCTGTGTCCACGCCCTCCTCACCGAATAGATCGGGAGAAGCGGCGGCGGTCGTTGTGTCCAGTAGCCCCTGCGCCGTAGCGCCGTTATAGGCCACCGTCACAACTGCATCCGCCGCCGCGCTTCGTACCGCGGCTAGCGCCTTACGCGCTTCCGCTTGCAGACTCATGCCTACGCGATGCCGTCCCAGAGATACAGGGCCGCGGCGTTAAGCTCGACGACGTTGTACCAGGCCGTCGCGTCGTAGTGATTGTTCTTCGCAACGCGATCCGGCACGCTCTCGATCTGCCAGGTATTCTCGCCGTCCGGCAGGAAAAGGAACGTCTTGCCGAGAACCGGGTTGTACTTGTGGCTGATCGGATCGGGGTCCGTATCCACTTTGCAAACGGCCATGCGCTCGGCATTGGTTCCGTCGTTCCATACGGCATCGTCGCCGGCGAGAACTTCGTCCACGCCAAAGAATGCCGCCAGACCTTTCAACCACGCATCGAAGCTCATACCCTGCACGGCCACGTCGGGGCTGGTGCCCGTAACGAGTCGCGAGAAGATAGAGAAGTACGTCTCATCCGCGAGCAGCCCTTGCACGAGCGCCTTGAGAGTAGCCGTAGACGATACCGCGCATGTCTTGCCGGGATACTGACGGATAGCCTGTAAGCCGGTCTGCATCTGCGTCATGGCGTTAGTCACGTCGAACGTGTCATTGATCGCGCCACCGAGGATAACGGTAGCCTGTGCGCTCTCGATAGCCTTCTGCACCTGGCGCTTCGCGTATTTCGATCCGACCATATCGGCCTTCTCGATACCGCCCATCTGCTTGGCTTCGTCGGGCGTGATGCTGCCACGCTTCACGGCTTCCGCAGTCGTGAATGTAGTCGAGCTGTCGCTGATCTGCGTCGATGTCGGCGCGGTTCCGGCGGCACGTCCCGTCTGCGCGGCGGCGTCTGCCGTCAGCGTAGCGTAGTAGATGGTGCCGCTCTTGTCCGCGGTAGGTACGACGGGCAGCAAGCGGTTGCCGATGTAGCCTTCCGGCGCGTTCACTTCGATCTCGGCCAATGAGGGCCGGTCGCCTAATTCTGTATAGTATGCGTCCATTTTTCTTTTTCCTGTTCGATTGTTGGAGCGTTAGTCGCTCGTGATAAGGCGTATCCTGTACGTGTTGGTCTGGAAGCTCGCGCCGATGACGCGCCCGGTAACGATGCCGCTAACCGGAAAGCGGGTAACATTAGTCGTCGCACCCGCAAAGAGCGCCGCGCCTAATGGCCCATCGATAGGCGTGCGGGGATAGTACACCGCATCCGCCGTAGCTGCCGCCACGGAGAGCAAGGTCTGCCCGTCCGCTGTGATTACCAGGACTGCGCCCGTGGCGCTGGTCGGTACGTCTACATGGATGGCTTCAACCATACCATGCACGGCGTAGCGCTTCGCGTTGGTGGACGATGTGCCGCTTCCCGTGGTCTCCAGAGAGTATACCCTGTCATCCACGCCGGCCGTAGCGGGCTGTGCCAGAGCGATAGCGACAAGCGCCACGCAAAGCATACCCGTAAGATAGCTCGATAACTTCATTGCGTTATTTCCTTCCGTTGATTTTGTCGTATTCGCGGGCTAGCTCAGGATACGCCTTCGATGCCTTCGCATAATCGCCGCCATGCTCCGCTAACGCTTCCGGCCAGGTCTCTACGCCGGGCGAAAAGGTAAGCGAACCAATCGTCAGTTTCGCGAGGTTCTCGTTCACATGTCCTAGCTTTTCGGTTAGGTCCGAAATCGTCGCGGCGTTGGATGCCACTATTGCGTCTGTATCGCTCTGCAACTTGTCGCGCTCGCTCTGCATCTTCCGGGCGTTGGCTTGAGTCGTCTCAAGCTCCGCCATCAGGCTTTCGAGCTGTGCTTGCGTTTCGCCAAGTCCCGCGGCGCGGCCGGCTTCGCATCCCGCGAGGTAAAGCGGGCTTGCAACATCCACGGCGTTATCATCTTCGTCCGGCGTCTCTGGATCTTCAGCCGGGGTATCGTCGGGAGCATCGCATTCATCGGGTTCCTCCTCCAGTATGTCCACATCCGGCTCATCTGCGTCGGGCGTCGTATCTTCGTCGGCTTCCTGGTCCGCGGCCGGATCATCGTCTGCTGCGGATTCGTCGCTGCCGATAGACGCGAACGCCGCAATATCAAGCCCGTGCTCCTCGATCCGGCTTACGGCAGCCGTGTCAAAGTCGATGATAGCAGCCGGCTCTCCGATTATCTCGTGAGCGATGCCGGCGGTAGCCATCTCATCAGAGCCTAGCCAACCCTCGCGGCCCTCGCTAAACCATTCGTTGACGGTATCCGCGTCAATCTCGTAGCGGCTTACGAGCGTGGTCTTGATGTCGGCGTTGATTTTGTTGAGCAATTCGGCCCCGTCCGCGTGCGCTTCCGACCCGCCTATGGTCCCGGTATACGCGCCGTGGAACATCATCTTGCTATTGCTGTGCGCTTCGATTCGATCCGCTACGCCTATCGCCAGGGCGCTGGCGGCGCTCGCGGCTAGTGCGCCTACGGTCACGGTAACGGGCTGCCCGGTGCTGGCCTTCCATTCGCGGACGGCGTTCTGCATCTCGTTGCCGGCAAAGACTGATCCGCCCGGCGAATTGACGTAGATATTGAGCGGCTCGCCCGTATCGGCTGCGGCCAGGGCTGCGCGGAATCTGCTCTCCGGCGTGATAATGCCGCGCTCGATGTAGTCGGCATACCACTCATCGTCATAGTCACTCGGTACAATTACGCCGCGTATGTCGATACGGTTCATATAGATTTAATCCTCATCGCTCGTAGTGGTTACTGGATTTGCGATAGGTGCTATAGCACCAAAGGCCGACAATGGCAAGCCTTTACTCATCGCATACTCGTACTGCTCTGCGAGTGCGTCAAAGTGATCGCGCCAATCGGGGCCGATAAGCTCGCCGTAATCCGTGGTCCCGTTCTGGAGCGCCAATAAGCTAGCCTGCTGCGCCTTTAGCCCGTCAACTTCGGGCATCCGCGGCCATTGCCAGGATAGGCTAGACTCCCAGCCGGCCGGGAGCGCGGGAATATGATTGTGCCGCATCGCCCACGATAGCGCCTTACGCGCTACCCAATCGCACGCTTTACGCTCTAGCCACTTCTGATACCAGCGGAATGTGACCCACGTCATAACCATATCGCCGCGGAATGCTGTGTAGCTTTTCTCGGCTTTCTGCTTGGTATACGCGCTGGCAAGCCCTAGCCCGCCGCCCGCTGCCCCGTGGATATTATCGAGAAAGGCGGCCACGTCTGGATTCGGCCGGCCCATATCAGGGAACTCCACGCTATCGCCGTCATCCATGTAATCGATATGGCCCCCGGTCATATTCTCTAGCCGCTCGTATCCCTGCTGCCCTGGTGCGGTTGCGACGTTTGGCCCTTCCGCGTCTACCGTGGCGGCCGTCTTGCCGGCGTTCTCCGGCAGCCATTCGGGGTCATCGCCTGGATTGTCCCAGTCCGTTACTGCGTCGGTCCGCTTGACGAATGCGTATTGCATGGCCGCCCGCTTCGCGCTCTGCACTTCGCTAGTGATAAGCTCGTACATATCTTGGAAATGGGCGGCGCTCGTTACCAGGCCCGGCACGCCGCGCCCCTGATTCTGTCGCCACGGGTTGCATATGAGCCGGGCAACGCCGCGGGGATATATGCTCATGTCCTCCGCCTTTGTAATCTTCGCCAGACCGCGCTTGCCGCTAGCGATGTAGGCTACTTCGCGGCCGAGCTTGTCGCGGATAATGCCGTTATCCTGCACCATATCGCGATAGTCGGCGGGCAGAATCTTCTTATCTGCGCTAGCTATCTGGTCCGTTTCCCACGAAATAAGCTGCCCGGTATCGTCTGGCGTCACCTGGTCATCAAATACCGTTAGCTGATCGCCTTCGCGTATGACGCCGGCGAGCGTATTAGCTAGCCATTCGGACCAATGCAGCACGCTCCGATAGTCGCAATCTTGGCTCCATACTTGGTTAAACCATGCTGCGGCCGTGTCCCCGCCGGGCGTATTTACGCGGATCTTGCCTAGCGATCCTACGACGTTGACGCGGAATTGATGCAGCAGGCCGGCGGCCGGCGGGTAGTTCCGCTCCAGGTCGCGGCCTAGATTCGCCCCTTTTCCGCGCTTGCGGGCTGTATAAATCCCGCCCTCGTCCCGCGTCTCTACGGTGGATCTGCGGCGCAGGTGCCGCGTATCGACGGCATCGTATGCGTTCTGCGGATCGGTGCGGAGGGGTCCAGCGTCTACGCCGGGCGGGATAACTACGCCGCCAATGGCCCGCTCGGACGCGATATCAAACTGGGAGCGTAGATGTCTGGTCATTGCCGAAGCTGCTTATTGTGCGTTTACGGACGTTGCGGATTGATAGGCGTTTGGCTAGCTCCCGCTCGCGCTTCTGTAGCCAATCGATTTGATTAGCGGCATATGTAAAGCTCAGGTCGCCCACGGATATAGACGTAAAGTCCCGGCGTGCGCCGCTGCTGTCCAGGGTCGTAAGCTGCTGGATTGCTTCGCGTACTGCTGCATATTCTGCTGCGTGGCTAATTGCGGCCATGCTATGCGCCCTGCCGCTTGCGGCGCGTGGCCCGCTCTAGCGCGAGCTGTGCGGATACGTGCTTGCGGGCGGCGGTTGTTCGCGCCTCTACTGCGGCCGTCTCGGCGGCTTGCGTCTTGCGATACGCGGCTTGTGCCTTCTCTGCGCTGGCCGTTAGCTCGTCAATGCTCGGCTCTGATTGCTTCGCCATGCCTAAACCTTTCCGCGTGTAAACATTAGCAGCCCGTATAGCATAGCGGGCTGCCGTCGTCAAGATAAAGGCGCGGGCGCTAGACGGCTATCGGAACCTTTGCCACGCGCCGCGGCCGCTTGACGCGCTTCGCCCGCATCCCCTGCGTGCCCACGCCTAGCCATACGCCGGCAACGTAGCACATATACAGCGCGTCTCCGTAATCGTGCCAGCCCGGCTGCACGGCCCATCGCCAGACCGGACCCGTCTGCCCTTCCAGCTTCTCGACCAATTTCTCGCGGCATATGTGCTCCCCGAACTCCGCGTGCTGCCCCTCGTAAAGACTCACGCCGCCCGGCGCTCCCGGTGTAGCAAGCCAGGCCCGCTGCGCTATCTCCCGCCAGTAGTCCGCATTGAACGCTACGAACTTGCCCGCAATTGTGCTCTCCGCTCTGTGCGTGCCCTCCCGTGGCTCGCCTATCGTGCTCCGCCCCTGCGGCCGGTATCTGTCCGCGGCATACCCGCGCCCCATCGCTACAGGCATCCCCACCGTGCGCCCTGGTCCCTCCACGTACCGGCGCACAACGTCCGGCATATACCCGCCATCGATAATCCATAAGCCCGGCTGCGCCACGGCGTCCGCGCACTTTAGCGGCATAGCTGCCAGCGCTTCGCCATGCTTTACGAGCGCCGCAAACATGCGCTTCTTCGCTTCCGGCTCCGGGCAATTCTTCGGCACTATCCCCTTGCCCCTATGATCGTCCCGCCCGTACCAGACTACCGCGCCGGTCTGGTCGTTATCGAAAGCCACGGCCACGCTATGCAGCCCGTAGTGGTTCAGATCCGTAGCCGCCGCTATGAGTCTCGCGCTGGTCGGCACCTGGTATAGCTTGCGCCCCTCGTAGACTGCGCCGGCCACGATTGCGGGCGTTAGGTCATATACGTCCAGGTCCGGCTTTATCGGCTGATTCTGGCGCTCGCTCATAAATGCCGCCTCCCCTAATCTGTAGAAGTCCCACATGGCCGCGTACATCGCGTCAGGATCTCCGCGCTTAATGTCGTACCGCTCGGCCCACGATACCGTCATGCCGTCCGTCAGCGTCTCGTAATTCTTCTCGTAGAACGCGATAGCCCGCGCCCCGGCGTCATGCTCGGCCATGCCCTCGACGCGCTCCATATTCCAATCATCCCAAGTGCGCCGCGTCACGCTCGCGTCATCCCAATAGTCGGCCGGCCATTCTGTTATCTGGCCTACGCGGATAGCTTCCATATCATCGCTCGCTAGCAGGTGCTCCGCCACGTCATGCTCTGCTATCACCGTCACCGCGGCCATGATCGCCAGACGCCTATCGGGTCCGCCTAGATTGTATAGATCGCTGGTTATGCGCTCGCACGTCTGCCGTACTAGCGTGTCTCTGCCGGCTATCTTCTTGTCCTGCGGGTCATCCAGTAGCAGCACGTCCGGCGGCAATGTCTCCCCGTACGGAATCGATGCGAATAGCCCGCGAGCGTTCACGCCGAGACTGATAGTGCCAATCGCGCCGGCCGCATCGGGCAGAACCAGCTCGTCGTCC
>Ga0114901_1001400_pt1 | contig 14080 bp, 12 predicted proteins | sample MalvireepMed_s16_FD_89686 | JGI IMG/M metagenome (GOLD analysis project Ga0114901, IMG submission 89686) | Marine viral communities from the Global Malaspina Expedition - Malaspina viral metaG DeepMed_s16 | ecosystem: Environmental > Aquatic > Marine > Oceanic | place: Mediterranean Sea... | reverse complement strand
TTTTGATTATATCAACAGTGCCGAAATCGTGGCAGATTACTCAGGCTTTACCATTGGAAAAGCAGGTGACCTGACCATAAAGGCAGATTACACCAATGCCGTAATCGAGGAGATGGGTAATCTAAACTACTCCAATGACTACGGCTCCCTAGAGGCCAAAGAGGTGAAAAATGTAGATGGCAATGGCGACTATATCGGCATTAAATTAGGTAAAGTGCATGGTAACGTTTCATTGATCAGCGATTACGGTTCCATTAAGATAGACCAATTGGCGCCTGATGCAGGAAACGTTGAGATACGGACCGATTACACGGGCATCAAAATTGGCTATCACCCCGATTACCATTTTGATTTTGAAATTTCCACCGAATACGCAGGTGTGAGCGGTAAGGACGATTTTGAGATCAACATCAGCAAGGAAAAATCAACCGAAAAATATTACAAAGGCTTCTACGGCAGTGAAAACTCAGGAAAAAGGGTAAGTATTACCAGCGACTACGGAGGCATCACATTTTATCAAAATTAATATCAAATCAAAAAACAGTTAAAAACACAAAATCATGAAAAAAATCATCACACTGGCACTTGCATTGAGCGCAGTTACCGTTTCACAGGCACAATGGTGGAAAAGGGTAAAGGGGGACGGTAACTATGTTACCATTGAACGTTCGGTCGGGGAATATGACGGGGTTGCCCTTGCAGGGTGGTTCGATGTGGACCTAGTGGCCGGCAAGGAAGGTGAAATTATCTTGGACGGCGAGGCCAACCTTTTGGAATACATTCAAACCGAAGTAAAAAACGGAAAATTGGTAATCAAGACCGAGAACAACATCAACCTAAGGCCTTCTTCCTGGAACAGGGGCATCAAGATCACCGTTCCTGTGGAATCCATCAGTTCCGTAAGCCTTTCTGGATCGGGTGACATTGTGGGCAAGACTACCATTAAATCCAACGATTTCAGCACCAGTATTGCTGGCTCTGGGGACATCAGCTTAACGGTTGAGGCAGAGAATGTAGAAGCTTCCCTAGCAGGATCCGGCGACATTAATTTAGCTGGAAGAACCAATGATCTGGACGTTTCCGTATCTGGTTCTGGAGATATTAAGGCATACGAATTGGAGGCCGAAAATGTGAAGGCAAACGTTTCGGGTTCCGCGGATATCAAGGTTACGGCCAACCAATCCATCGACGCCAGGGTATCCGGTTCTGGTGACATTCATTATCGTGGCAACCCTAAAAAAATTAATACCAAATCATCAGGTTCAGGAGATATCTCCAAAGGCTGATCTGGAGTTTAGCACCAATCAAAAAACGTAAAAATGCCCCGAGATTCGGGGCATTTTTTTTGTGGATAACATGCACTTTTGAATGTAATAACCCGCAATTAATTATCGTCATTGTTAGGGATAGTGTTTTTTTCAATAGCATTGATTTTCTTCTTTATTTCAAAAAAAGTAGAATCAATGTCTTGAACTTTTTTGAAATTTATCAAGGCATTTACTGTATCTCCCATTGACAGTAATGCATCTGCGTAACTATCATAAACATTAGCAGATTTTGGATATTCCTCCATATTCAATTTAAATATACCGATGGCCTCATCTACCTTTTTATCTTCAAGCAATTCATATCCTAGAAAATTAAGTTCATATTCATTAAAAACATAGTTATCCGGTTGCTCTGATTTTAGTTTTTTATAGTATAGTATGGAGGCTTTAATTCCTTCGTTCTGAACTTTTTTCCCTATTACGTCAGCAATAAATATTCTCGGGAATTTAGGTGGTTTGTTGTGTAGAATATCGATTAGACCATCATCCATATTGAAATACCTCGTATTGTTATTGGTTAATGTTATTATACAGTTATTTTCTTCTATTTCACGATAAATATTGGTTAAGAAACCTGCCCAACCACCCATGTGTTTGACTACTTTCTTATTGTTTGGTGATTTATCAATGAACCAACCAAAGCCATAATCCGTTAAATTTCCATTATTCAGTTTCCCTGGTGAAAATGCCTCCTCCAAAGTTTGTTTTGAAACAAGAACATCTTTATATAATATTCTGTCCCATTTCATAAGGTCTTCCAAAGTAGAATATATTCCACCTTCTCCATAGGCACCATTTAGGTAATGGGAATCCGTAGTAAACCTGTTGATACCGTTAAATTTGGTCCCAAATCCAAAAACCCGATTTGGCATTTTATCATCAAAACCTGGGATATACTTATAAGCCAAAGTGCTAGTCATCTCAGCAGGTATAAAAATATGTTCTTGCAGATATTCATTAAATGACATACCAGAAATTCTTGAAATAATAGTAGCAAGTAAATTGTAACCAGTATTACTATACTCCCATCTTTCTCCAGGTGTAAAATGGACAGTGGGTTTGTATTCACACAACATCATTATAACATCTTCATTGCCAGATATAAATTTTTCCGGGTCATCATATGCCAACTCTACTTTCCAATGTTCGTTCATGATCCTTGAGTAATCCGGCAAGCCAGAGGTATGATTCAGCAGATGTCTTACTGTTATTCCATTGTAGGGAAGCTCTGGTATAAAATCCCTTATGTCCTGTTCATACGTTAACTTACCTTCCTCTTTCAACATCATAATCCCCATGGCCGTAAATTGCTTGCTGACGGAGCCTAACCTAAAAACAGAATTCAGTTTCAATGAATCAATAGGTTCAAAATTTCCTATTCCGAATGTTCCCCGATATGCGATTTCGCCATTTTCTATGATTAGCGCATTTCCATTAAATTGTCCCCTATTATGTAATTCAGATAAATATGAATTGAATATTTCAGCTTTAGTTTGCGTGCTTGTTTCTGATTTGTTTTGAATTTGACCGCAGGTTATAAAAAAGGAAATTATTGGAATTATTGTAGCCGTAAATCTTAGGACATTGACTTTGCATATTTTCATAAGTAATTCTTTTGTTGGTAGGATTCCTCTTTATTTTGCCTAACTGTCTCGTGTATGGGAAGTAGTGGATTTTAACCCACTGAACTATCAGATAGCACACTTACCTTTGATTATCCTATACTTTTCAAATAGCACTATACCGCCATTGCTTGTACACTATGTTGGCTGTTCGTTGTATTCTATATGGTCGGTACAATTTCTACTAAGATTTCATTTCCTGCTTTATCATAGTAAGTGCAAGTCATTTTCTCAAGATTCACATTCCATTTTTCGATTCCTGTTTCTGTACAATGATTGCAGAATGTAAAATAATCGGTATTTCCCTTCTGGTGGATTTTTAAATATTCTCCAAATTTGTCTTTATCAGAAATGTCTGCAATTATTAAATTCCCGTATTTTGGTTTAGAGCTGGTTTGAAATCCATTTTCTCCAAAATATTCAGTGTGACTGTCAACAACCCAAGTTTCAAAAGATAAGACTCCTATACTCTTAATTTCTTGAATATAATTTGGGAAATCAGCTCCTGATTTAACTTTCCCGTGAGCAGATTCGATTTGTTCTACTGTAAACATTATGTCAAACTTTATTTTGTCTATTTATCGGATAATTACGGTCAACGGTTCTCAACTATACGCAATAGGGATTTTTACTTCTGAACTTCCTGCGAAGGACTGAATTAAATTTAACACTTTTTGTCAATCAAAACCCTAAAAACCTCCATGTGTATGGGTGATTTTAGCGGGTCGTTTTTGACACTTGGTCAGTTTTGTTTTGATGAAAATCTTCAGCCTTCGTAAAATATTCGATAGTCAAAACCAACAGCATAAAACATAGAAAAGTGACTTTCTGCATTACAGCCAACAATCCCCAGTTCCCAGCACCATACAAATACAAAGTGGAATAAAAAATGAGTAGACCCACTATGCAAAACAACTTCAACCAGTGAATCTTTGTCCTTAAGACAAATATGGTAATGTAAAACAAACCTATCATGGTCAGTGTACTTGAAACCGTTACCATAATGTCATGCAGGGGGGTGGCAATAAGAAAGGTGAAAAGCATATTAACAACACCAATGGATATTAAAACCAACTTTGTATGCTTATGGGGTATTTTACGAGAAGTATGAATAAAGAAAAGTCCGTATCCAATTGAATTGAAAACCATACCAATAAGTGCCCAAATCCTTGAAGGGTTCTCAGAACCATTGAGTGCATTCGGTAAGAATAAGTTGCTGAAAAAATTCTTTGACCAGTCAAAGCCGACAGCATTTTTATCAAGGATTGAACCACCCGGATAATGCAAGGTGGCAATAACAAGAAAAAGCCCGGAGATGATCACACATATTAAAACGGAGTACTTTTGCATTTGCTATCAGAACTTGATAATTACATGTATTAATTGTTTTTGAAACCATCATTGGCAAGCCCTCTAACGGTCTCGTATAACCGTCAGTTACGGGTTAATATACCTTAATTTTCGGTTTAGCACAGGCGTTAGCAATTCCGAGTGGATTCGGACGTAGTCGAATCCGCCGTAATTGCGGTTATACATTGTTAGCAAACGTATTTTATTTTGCGACTCCAACATACTTCATTACAAATGGTTCAACCTTTCCTTTTGGCACTTCTAATATTGTCATTGTCCCGTCTTCTTTAAGTCGATGATGATTAATTTTTTCAGTTAGATTATTTTCTTTGAGATGATAAACAATGATATATCCATTGATTATAATTGAATATGATGTCGAGTTTCCAATCTTATGTTTTCTAGGTTGTCCAATAAAAGTCGAAAAATTTGCATTAGGGTCTAACTTCGTAATGGAAATTATAATGTCAGTATCTTTACCAGGGTCTTCGTTTAATAGACAATTTGCAATTTTATCAGCATACGGTCCAAGGTCAACTTCCGCATATTCGTCTCTACTAGAAATATGTGCTCTCCAAAGAAGTGATAACAGAAATAATTTGAAAGAACTATAATTTATTTCCGAAAGTTCAAGGGTCTTTATTCCGTCAACAGATAAAGAGTAATGGCACTTTATTTTTTCGTTTTTGTTTAACTTTCCATTATAAAGTTTTGAAGCATAAGTTTCATATTTTCCAATTGTTTCATTATCACACTTTTTACATAAGAGTCCACCTTCATAAGTGCCTGATGATGGTTTTGAAATTCTTGGATTTTTCTTTAAAAATTCTTTAGGGTCAAAAGCTCTTAATTTATGATGTTCGTCGAACATATCTTTGTGAAGAAACTCCGACATAATATGGGACTTTTTTATTAAGTCCTTTTCTTTTTTACAAAGTCGGCAGATTGGTTTCGTCATATGTTTGCTAACTTGTTTATATAAGCATAAAATACATCCATATACCCCCAAAACGGAGTATTATCGATGCTTTTTATCATCCTTTATTTCTTCAGTAGGGAACCCAATTCTTTCCAAGTCACGACATGAATGTTTTCTTCCTTCAAGATGTTCGCACAAGCGTCACTGGTGAAGAAATCAAAGTCCTGCTGGCGCCATTGTGCCCCCCAATACGGGTGTGCATAAGACATCCCTTGGCTTTCCATATTATCGTACCCACAATGGATGATCATCACATGTACACCTGGTTTTAGGTTGCGAAGGGCATTGGCGTAGTAATCGGACATACTGCTTTCATAATCGGGAATGTTGGCTCCCAAAATGTCATTGATCACCACAGGTATCTTGGTGCCATCTACTCCACCCAACTGTTCTATTTGGTGGTTCACCATGGCCGGAATGCCAAATTCCTTGGCCAATTTTACATAGAGTTCATAATATCTGGGGTCGCTGGAAAACAAACATCCCATATGGCTGTCCAAATGGGTGGGTTGTATGCCCATGGCAATCGCCTTCTTGATCTGGGCCCTCAGTTCCATTTCCACTTCCTCTATTTTGGCATGTTCCCAAAGCTGGGCACAATCGGGGTAGAAATATCCATTTTCATCCAACAAACTGGAAACTTGCCCAGCAGGGGCCACCGGACCCCAACGAAGGTATTCCCACTCACTGGTCAAGGTCAAGTGGATGCCCATATCGTGATCGGGATGTTCTTTTGCATAGGCCGCCACTTCGGGCAACCATGGCGTAGGCACCATAATACTGGCACTCTTGACCGATCCATCGGCAAAGGCTCTAAACGTGGCTTGGTTCACGGTATGGATCACGCCCAAATCATCGGCATGAATGATAAGTAGTTTGGCATCGGCAGGATAGCCCAATTGTTCGGCAATTGTTTTTTGGGCAAAGAGGTTGCATCCTATCCATAAAAATGAAAGGGCGATGGTAAGTAATTGTTTCATTGGTTCAATCTTTATTTTTGACCCTAGTCAGTAAAAAGATACCGATAATAAAGAACAAGCCCAAAAAGATGGTGCTGTTTCGCATGCTGCCTGTAAGCTGTGCAACCACGCCATACAAAAAGGTACCGATGATGATTCCTATTTTTTCTGCCACATCATAAAAACTAAAGAACGAGGTGGTATCTGTGGTTTCGGGCAAAAACTTGGAATAGGTAGATCGGGAAAGGGCCTGGATACCGCCCATCACAATTCCCACAAAGCCTGCTGCGGTGTAAAAATCCATAGGGGTCTGAAGAAAATAAGCATAAACACAGAGCATGGCCCAAATGATGTTGATCACGATCAACGTGCGGATATTACCAAAGACCTTGGAACACCAAGCCGTTACCGTAGCCCCGATGATGGCCACCAGCTGAATGACCAAAATACTGATGATCAATCCTGTGGTGCGCTCACTGTCCGAACCCCATGCAATTTCTTCTTCCCCAAAATAGGTGGCGATGAGCATAATGGTCTGCACTGCCATACTGTAGACGAAGAAGGCGCCCAAGTAGCGTTTCAGTCGGACATTCTCGCCCAACTGATGCCACACAGTTCTCAGTTCCTTGAACCCGTTCAAAATGATATGTTGTCTTGCCCCTTCCCTTTTGTAGCCTTTGGGAAGATTGGCAAAAGTGTACTGGCTAAAAAGTATCCACCAGATGCCAACGGAAATAAAGGAGTATTTCATGGCCTTGATCTCGGCGACCTCACCGTCATTGGTAATACCGAACACATCGGGTCTCATGACCATCGCCAGATTGAAGACCAACAAAATGACACTGCCAATATATCCGAGGGAAAAACCCTTGGCACTGATCCGATCTTGTTGTTCAGGATAGGCAATATCCGGCAAATAGGAATTGTTGATGGCAAAACTTACCCAAAACCCGACCAATCCGAAGAAATAACAAATAAGTCCGAAGTAGATGTTCTCCAAGGAAAACCAATACAGCCCAATGCAGGAAACCGCTCCCAGATAACAGAAGAATTTCAAAAACATTCTCTTGTTGCCCAAATAATCAGCAATACCGGAAACCAATGGGGTTACGATGGCAATAAAGACGAATGCCAAGGAAGTAACGTAACTGATCAAGGGGGCGCGGGCAATCTCACCGCCAAAAATGGTCACCTTCTCAATTCCGGACACCCGAAAAAGAGCACCATAAAAAATGGGGAATATGGCCGATGAAATCACGAGGCTATAAACAGAATTGGCCCAATCGTAAAACGCCCAAGCGTTCAATAATTTTTTGGTACCCTTTAATGCCAAAGCCTGTTCCATATGTAGTGGTTTAAAAGAAAAATGTCATTTCGAACCATCATTCGAAAAATCTAATTTCAGGGCATCAGATTTCTCGTTTTCTCGAAATGACATTCTCTGTTTTTTGCTTGTTTCCAACTTATTTGAACGAGGTTACCCCAAATTTTCTTGCTTCCTGTTTTGCGGCTGGGGCCCAAGCGGTCAAATTACTGATCCTGGTATCGTTGGAGGGGTGCGTGCTCAAAAATTCCGGTGGTGCCTGCCCACCGGATTGGGCCTTCATACGCTCCCACAATCTGGCCGCCTCATCCGGATTATAACCTGCGATGGCCATGATCTGCAACCCAATTCGGTCTGCTTCTGTTTCATGGCTTCTACTAAAGGGCAACATAACCCCAACGGTTGAACCTAGACCATAAGCGGTGTTGAACATGTTTCTTTTCTCAGGATCCTGAATGGCAACATTCCCTGCAACCGCCCCAATTTGTTGAATCATTCCAGCACTCATCCGTTGCGCCCCATGGTCAGCCAAAGCGTGCGCCACCTCATGGCCCATCACCACGGCTACACCTGTTTCATTCTGGGTGATGGGCAAAATGCCCGTGTAGACCACAATCTTGCCCCCTGGCATACACCAAGCGTTGACCGTCTCGTCCTGTACCAAATTGTATTCCCATTGGTAGTCTTTCAGATATCCGGGATACCCATTGGCATCCAACCAGCGTTCTGCTGCGGATGCGATCCGTTGTCCAACTCTCGTGATCATTTGGGCATCCGTAGTGCCTTTTACCACTTTGTTTTCGTTCAAAAACTGGTCATACTGGGCAAATGCCATGGGAAACATTTGACTGTTCGAATAAAAATTCAACGTGCTCTTTCCCGTAAACGGATTGGTTTTACAGGAAGCAACGGCCAAAAATATTGCGATAGAAAGAACTAACCTTTTCATATTATTAACAGTGTTTAGTACAAGTAAAGTACAAAAAATTTATTTTCCGATAATGTGGAGTTCGGTGAAATCCTTACTGACCTCAATGGAATTGTTTCCGTTCAATTTGATATCCTTTAAGTCCACTTCCTCGTTGTCCAACTCCACAGTACCAATGATAAAAGGCAATCCGTGAAGGGTCAATTTGAATTTATCGTATGGGGTGATGTAGTTACCGTCCTTGAACTGTTGTATGATCAATTCATTGCCCTTACCGGTCAATCGGAACCTACGAAGACTGTATCTTCCCTTTTTGTAATCGTACCCGTCTTGTTGGTCTTCGTACACAATGGAATTTTCATTGCCTTCCTTGTAGTACACATCAAGACCCAACTCGGTAATGGTCTTTTCCCCCACATATTGTTGTACCGGGTATTTAGGGATCATCGCACCGGCCTTTACATACAACGGCACCCTGTGGATCTCGGCGGGAACCCAACGTTCCATTCCCCCGGAAACCAATTCATCGGTCCAATAATTGTACCAATCGCCTTTAGGGAAGTACATTCTTCTTCCTTGGGCATTGGGTTCCTGTACCGGACATACCAACATTTGCTCCCCGAAAAGGAACTCGTCCGTACGGAAATGGGTCTGTTGATCTTCCTGGTCATAGAACACCAAAGATTGTAGCATGGGCATTCCATCTTTGATGTATTTGTAAAACATGGTGTATAGGTAAGGTAACAATTGGTACCTCAACTCAATAAACTCCTTTACGATGCCCGTAATCTCTTCTCCAAAAGACCAAGGCTCTTGATCGCCATGATCCCCACTGGAATGCACCCGACAAAACGGATGAAAAATGGCCAACTGGATCCAACGCGCAAACAATTCGCCGTTCGGTTGTTCGGCAAAACCACCAATATCGGACCCTACAAAGGAATAGCCACTCATACACATGCGCTGCATCTGCACGTTGGCGATCCAAAGGTGCTCCCAAGTGGCCACGTTATCCCCCGTCCAGGTAGCACAATAGCGCTGTGTTCCTGCATAAGCGGCACGTGTAAGCACGAAGGGCCTACGGGGAAAGGTAAATTTTTTAACCCCTTCGTAAGTGGCCCTGACCATTTGCATTCCATAAACGTTATGTGCTTTTCTATGACTACATGGGTGACCGTCATAATCGTGACGAACGTCCAAATTGGCCGTCTTGGAGGGTACTTCCATCACGGCGGGCTCATTCATATCGTTCCAAACACCACGAACGCCCATACCGGCAATCATTTCTTTGTAGAGTCCGGCCCACCATTCGCGTACATCGGGATCGGTAAAGTCCGGAAATTTGCATTCCCCCGGCCAAACTTTCCCTTTAAAATGGGGACCATCGGCCCTTCGGCAGAAAAATTCATTATCCATGGCCTGCTGGTATACCCAATAATCGCGGTCTATCTTGATCCCAGGATCGATCATGGTAATGACCTTAAAACCATCTTCCTCCATTTCCTGGATCATTTTCTTGGGATTTGGGAAGTAGCGGTTGTTCCAAGTGAAGCACCTAAAACCTTCCATGTAATCGATGTCCAGATAAATGGCGTCACAAGGTATTTGATGCTCCCTGAAAGAAGAGGCAATTTCCTTGACCTTGCTCTCTGGATAATAACTCCATTTGGATTGATGGAACCCAAGGGCCCACAATGGCGGAAGTTCCGGAACCCCGGTCAAATCGGTATAGGATTCTACCACATGGCTCATTTTGGGACCGTAGAAAAAATAGTAGTTCATTTCCCCTCCATCGGCCCAAAAGCTGGTCACTGTTCTTTTCTCATTGGCAAAATCAAAATAGGTACTGAAAGAATTATCGAAGAAAATACCGTAGGCTATGCCCTCCTTTAACCCAATGTAAAAAGGAATGGCCTTGTACAAAGGTTCCTGATCTTTACCATAGGCATAGGAATCCGTTACCCAGTTATTCACCCTTTTTCCTTTCAGGTTGGTATGGGAAGCCTTGTCCCCCATTCCGTAATAGCTTTCGCCGGAATGACAGACTTTGCTCATCTTCACCACGTTTCCTCCGTAGTCAAAGTTCTCTTCCCAATGGAAGCCTAGTTCCTCGTCATTCAACACCACATCCTTCAAATCGGTAATCTGGACCTTTAGGTCCGTTTTGTTCACATAAATCTTGATCTTGGAAGTGGTAATCACATACTCGGGAATTTCTTCCTTTACTGTAAGTTCATTGTAACCCAAGTTCACATCCTCGCTGATCGCATAGGAAAAATCAGGCTCAAAAACGTATTCGGTTGCGTACCTAAATCGGACCACACTGTCTCGAAGAATGGTTATCTGCAGGATAACCCCATTTTGGGTGGTGAAATATATCTTGTCGTTTTCTTGTTTAAAATCGACTATATGGTTGGGAAACTGGTTTCCTCTTCTCTCTATTTCCGTGTTGGTTATCATCTCTAGTCAGTTGAGGCTAACAAAAGAAACACATTAGCGTGAATAATGAAAAAGATGTTGTGAACTTCAATGAACTATAACGTTATAGTATGTTGGTTACTTGTACACTACCACAGATAAAGGCGGTAATGTCATCACAACGGATTGATCATGGCCGTTCCAAGGTGTCTTTGCTGGTTTCATGGTTTTCTTGCCCATTCCACTGCCGGCATACCTTACATCATCACTGTTAAAGATCAATTTAAGGGCCGATGTCTTGGGTACCCCTACCCTATAGCTCTCACGGGGAACAGGAGTAAAGTTACAGGCCACGATCAGGTCATCCTTGGGGTCGTTACCTTTTCTGATGAATGAGATGACCGCATTTTCATGGTCGTTGTATTCGATCCACTGAAACCCATCAGGATTGAACTGTTTTTCATACAGGGCGGGATTGCTTTTGTACATTTTGTTCAGATCTTTTAAGGTTTCTTGTATCCCAGAATGGAATGCGTATTGAGTCAAGTGCCAATCCAAACTTTGCAAAAAGTTCCACTCGGAAGATTGACCAAATTCACCTCCCATGAACAGCAGATTGGCCCCGGGGTGGGTAAACATGTATCCGAACATCAACCTAAGGTTGGCAAAACGCTGCCATTCGTCACCCGGCATACGGTACAACAGGGAATTCTTGCCATAGACCACCTCATCATGTGAGAGCGGCAACATAAAATTCTCAGTGAAGGCATAGGTTAAACTGAAGGTGATGTTGTTCAAATCGTAAGACCGATAAATAGGTTCTTTTTTGAAGAACTCCAAGGTATCGTGCATCCAACCCATCATCCATTTCATACCGAAGCCCAAACCACCATAATGTACAGGTTTGGTTACACCGCTAAATGCAGTGGACTCCTCCGCAATGGTCTGTATTCCTTTAAAGCTGGCATACACTTCTTGGTTCATTTCCCTGAGGAAAGACATGGCTTCCAAGTTCTCGTTGTTGCCATACATGTTGGGTTCCCATTCACCATCTTCCCTGGAATAATCCAAGTATAGCATGGAGGCAACGGCATCTACCCGTAATCCATCCACATGGTATTGATCCAACCAAAAAACGGCATTACTGATCAAGAAGGCCCGAACTTCGTTCCTTCCATAATTGAAGATGAGGCTTTTCCAATCGGGATGGTACCCCCTTCGTCTATCGGGATGTTCATACAGATGGGAACCATCAAAATAGCCCAAACCGTGTGCATCCTCAGGAAAATGGGACGGAACCCAATCCAAGATCACACCAATGCCCTTTTGATGGAATTTATCCACCAGAACTTTAAAATCCTCCGGTTTCCCAAATCGGGAGGTAGGCGCAAAGTAGCCCGTGAGCTGATACCCCCAAGAAGGATCGTACGGATATTCCATAACGGGCATGAACTCCACATGGGTAAAGCCCATTTCATCCACATAGTTGACCAGCTCGTCCGCCATTTCCAAATAGGTGAGCGACTCCCAGCCATGCTTTTTCTTCCAAGAACCCAAATGCACTTCGTAAACGGAATAAGGCTTGTCCAAGCCATTTTTATCCTCACGGGTGTCCATCCAGTCTTGGTCCTTCCATTTATAGGGAGCATCCCAAACCAATGAAGCGGTGTTGGGTGGTAACTCGCAAAACCGAGCAAAAGGATCGGCCTTTTCTGTCCAAATATCATTGTTGTTTGAATGAATCTTGTATTTGTATTTGGTACCTTTATCGACGTCAGGAATAAAACCTTCCCAAATGCCACTGCTATCCCAACGCACATAGAGCTCGTGTTCTCCTGCATTCCAATAATTAAAGTCCCCAATGACACTAACCGACTTGGCGGACGGTGCCCAAACTGCAAAATAGGTGCCTTTTACCCCATTGACCTCGGTAAGGTGTGATCCCAACTTGTTGTACAATCTAAAATGCTTACCAGCCTTAAAAAGGTTGATATCAAAATCAGTAAAAAAACTATGTGGAACTACCGTGGACATAAATGAGGGTTTAATTTTTACAATAATACACATCTTTGGCCAAGAATTTGATATTGACAACTTCTTTGCCCATTAAAACAACATTTTTTAAAAATTGGAACGCTTTTTGATTTTCTTGCAGAGACAAACAAAAAATGAAGACAAATCAAAAATCCAAAATCATGAATAAATTTAGTACAATTTTCGGGGCGATTCTAGTATTGTTAACTGTAGCCTGTGAAGGTCCGCAAGGCCCTCCCGGATATGACGGACTTGATGGCTTGGACGGACTTGACGGTCAAGACGGTATTCAAGGTCAAGTGGTAGAAGTTGAAGGGGTAACCTTTAACTATGATGCCGGTTCCAACCTTTTCAGCACCTTGATCAATTTTTCCGACGTCACTGATTTTGAAGTGTTCGAATCCGATGCCGTTTTGGTCTACCGTCATGATGGTTTGATCGACCTTTCCGATGGTTCCACTGCTGATGCCTGGAGCCAATTGCCACAGAATTTCTTCTTGCCAGAAGGCACCATGCAATATGTGTTTGCCCACAGTTTTGTGGATTTGGAACTGTTCATAGACGGTAATTTTGACCTCTCCACGCTGGACACAGGGTTTACCGATGACCAGATTTTTAGGATCGTGTTCATTCCCAGCGAATATGCCACATCATCCAAATTGGATACCTCCAAAATTGAAAACGTAATGTCTGCCTTGGGAATCAAGGAAGATAAAGTATTAAAATTGGACCTTAATTGATTTCTTCAAAAATAGTACCTTAAAGTCTCATTGTTTTTCAGTGGGACTTTTTTGTTAAATCGAATTAAATTATGAAAGGATTGGCGGTTTAGACCGTCTACTTATAAAAACGAAACATGGGAAAAAGATTGCTATTGTTGGCACTGGTGGTTTTTATTGGCTGCAAGGGAACATCACAGGAAGAGAAAAAGGAAAATAAAAAAGAAACCGCTTTCAAGATAAACAAAACGGATGCAGAGTGGCGGGCAGAATTAACGGACATGCAGTATTATGTCCTTCGCAAAGAAGCTACGGAGAACGCCTTTTCAAGTAATTTGCTCACAATCAAAACAAAAGGCACCTATGTTTGTGCCGGTTGTGGTACCCCGGTTTTCCGAAGTGAATATAAATTCGATTCG
>Ga0114901_1001397_pt1 | contig 14091 bp, 15 predicted proteins | sample MalvireepMed_s16_FD_89686 | JGI IMG/M metagenome (GOLD analysis project Ga0114901, IMG submission 89686) | Marine viral communities from the Global Malaspina Expedition - Malaspina viral metaG DeepMed_s16 | ecosystem: Environmental > Aquatic > Marine > Oceanic | place: Mediterranean Sea... | reverse complement strand
GCTGGAAATAGGCAATCTTCCCGGAGGAGGCGGGGGACAGTTCAACACGGGATCAAATGTTGGCACTGCGGGCGTAGGCCCATTTGATGCCAAGGTTGGTGTGGACCTTCAATTCAAGAACATCAATGCCGGGTCATCAAAGATCTCAGTGACAGATGATGTAGCTGACAAGGAAATCGACATTGATGTTGTCGAAGGCAACGTAATTCATCAAAACCTGAGCGGAGCGGGCACCAACACCCATGCTCAAATCGACAGCCATATCTCAGATACCGCCAACCCACACGCCACAGATGTAGGAAATATCGGTAGCGGTACGTTGGCCGAATTGAATACAGCTATTACAGATGCCACTCTGGATGACGCTGGGGACAGTCGAACCCCAAGCGGAAGTGCAGGAGGCGATCTAGGCGGAACGTATCCAAGTCCCACAGTCAACGACGGAGCAGATGGCACGGCCATTCATGACGATACTTCGGGTGAGATCTCGGCTGTCGCCCTGAAGGGAACCCCGGTTAGTGCAGATATGCTTCTGATCGAGGATAGTGCGGACTCGAACTCCAAGAAGCGGATTACGGTAGGCTCCCTCCCGACTGGCGGAGGAGGGGAGTCGAATACAGCGTCCAACGTAGGGACCGCTGGAGTTGGGGTCTTCAAGCAAAAGACAGGCGTTGACCTGGAGTTCAAGAAAGTCAATGCTGGATCGACAAAGGTGTCCGTCACCGATGATACCGGCAACGATGAGATTGACATTGATGTTGTCGAGAGCAACGTCGTCCACCAGAACTTGAGCGGGTCGGGGACCAATACCCACGCTCAGATTGATACTCATATCGCGGACACGGCTAACCCACACGCGACTGACGTGGGTAACTTGGGTAGTGGAACCCTGGCCGAGCTGAACATAGCCATCACAGACGCAACCCTGGATGATTCCGGGGATAGCCGTCCACCTAGTGGGAGTGCGGGCGGAGATCTAGGCGGAACGTATCCAAGTCCCACAGTCAATGATGGGGCTGATGGGACAGCTATCCATGACGATACTTCGGGTGAGATCTCGGTTGTTGCGGAGAAAACGACCCCTGTGAATGCCGACCTCTTGCTGATCGAGGACAGCGCAGCGGGCAACGCCAAGAAGCGTGTGCAGATCGGAAACCTCCCAGGAGGCGGCGGGGCTGTCTTTGGGCAAGACTACTCGCGAGTAGAAGACACCGCACAGGACACCACTACGAGCAATTCCTTTCGCGACAAGTTGACAATGACCACGGGGGTATTGACCGGCACATATCGAGTGTCCTGGTCGGCGGTCATTGGTCAGAGCAATACACAAGACAAATGCGAGGCCCGCCTCCGCAATACGACCGACTCGGTTACCGTAGGCAACCAGAATGCGAGTGGTATTCGCATCGAACCAAAAGATTCGGCGAATCGTTATCCCGTGGGCGGGTGGGATTTAGTCGTGTTCTCTGGCGCAGCTAAGACCTTTGTAATCCAATGGCGGGAACAGGATGGGAACACTGCTAGGATCGAAGATGCCCGCATCGAAATTTGGAGGATCTCGTAATGCCGGCAACGAAATATCTGCTTAGTATTTCCGCAGATTTCGGGGGATCGTTTTCTTCCGAAGGATGGGTCAGCGAGATCGAGGGCTCATCAATCTCGGTAGCTATAGATCATTCCGTTGGCGGTATTACTACGCACGGCGATTCGGTGGAGACTTGGTTTGCCGATGTTCTCAGCTCCGCTGACGAGCAGACCCTCAATGGGTTGCCGGCCAGTCATTATTCTTTCTGGCGCGAGCCGATTATGCAGCAGGTCGTGAGCAAGCGAGAACAGAGGTTGTCCTCTGTGATTTTTACTGAGTATCCGGCAGGCTCAGGGAAGATGTTTGGGTGCTCTGTAGCGGACCAAGATAACTGGAACAAGCTAGCCACACTGGATTCCAGGGGGTTGGTGATATACCCGTTCCGGGCCTACACCTACGACCACATGGACTTCCACGACATCGTAGACAGCGCGGACCTGACAGCAGCAATTGCGGCTGTGTCACTTGCAGTAATGACCGAGCGTGCTTCTGCTGATGCGGTACTCAACGAAGTGGCCTCTGCTGCGGATGAAGCATCAGCGCAAGCAGCGGCTGAACCATATCTAAGTTCATAAAATGGGTAAAACTATAAGAGAGGTATAAAATGGCATTAACACCAGATAAAGTTTTTGGAAGTGACTTCTATAGTGGAACAGGAGAGAATATAGAACGTATTCTTAATATGATTGAAATCGGTGGAGGAAGGTTAGCTTCATTAACTGATGAAGACTTAGCTATCTATCAAGAAGAAGTAGACAGGTTGATAAATAGTAGATTGTCACCATATTATGCTGTTCCACTAGCAAAGGATATTGGAGGATTTTTCCCCTTCCCAATTCCTTTTATTGCTGCTAGAATAGTAGCTGCAGACATCATTCACAACGAGTTCACAGAGATCGAGGCTAATAAATCAGAAGCTGCCTTGACCATGAAGCGTAACGCATTAGACGAATTAGATAGGTTGACTATGGGCGCTCGTGCGGGAACCCAGAGATTAGAAGGGCAGAGAGTCAAGTCGAGAGATCGCTTTCCTCGTCCAACTATCATACCACTGACACAACCCCCTGAAACTGGAGGAGGAAGGCCCTTAGCTTAAACGTTTTAAGACCCTTCCCCCCTGAAGTTTAACAGGTCAGACTCCGTAAGGTCTGGCCTGTGTTTATTTTAGGGCGACCTAAAAATTTCTTGAAAACTGGTTGCATTCGATAGAACCCATCGGTATACTGGGTGTAGTTGATAACAACAAAGGCAAACGCAGCAGCAACAGTCGAAGTAGAAAGGAAATTTATTATGGCTAAGGTAGCAACAGAAGTAAAGGTTCCTCAAGGAACACAGAAGCAGGTCGATTTTGATAAGATTCAAACCGATCCTGAACAGTTTGAGAACGTTCGCCACGAGATGGGCGATTTGAAGGAGTTGGCGAAGTCGATCAAGAAGGACGGCTTGCTCGTTCCAATGATTGTTCGCAAACGAGGTCGAGGTAAGACTCTTGCTTACGATCTGGTAGATGGCTGGCGTCGTCATGGCGCAATCAGTCGTCTCCGCAAGAAGGACAAGACGGTTCTCTCGCAGGTTCCCGTAATCATTACGACCGCAGAAGATCAGCAGGGTCTGCTGTTGGTAAATCTGGTTTCGAATTTCCAGCGCAAGGAGTACACACAGGCTGAAATGTCTGCTGGTCTTCATCGTCTGGAACAGATGGGTATGAAGCGCAGTCAAATCGCTAAGGCGTTCAGTAAGACCGCTGGCTGGGTTACTCAGATAATGCGCTTTGAAACGGGTGCTTCTCCTGAACTGAAGAAGCTTTCGCAGGAAGGAAAGATCACCAATACAGCCGCACAACGTGGTGCCGATCTGAAGAAGAAAAATCAGAAGGAACTGGTTAAAACCATTAAGAAGCTCGACAAGGAAGTAGAGAAAAACTCTAAGACAGGAACTAGAGCTACCTCTGATCGCAAGAAGTCAGCAGCTTCAAAGAAGAAGGAAACGACTAAGGCAAAGGAAAAGATCAACAAGACTTTGACTGAGTTGGAGGCAAACGAAGGTCGCGCATTCTTCAAGCTCGCACTCAAGAAGAAGCAAGTTATCACTCTGGTCGATGAATTGACTGATCGTCTCTTCAACGGTGAACTTGAGGACGACGAGGCTTATGCTCTTGGCGCACTCGCAGCAATCGCACGTCTCCTTGGAATGCCTGAAATGGGCGAGGATATCAACGATATCAGAGACTTCCTCAGAACTTTGAGCATCGAGGTTAAGATTCCCGCCGATCTGGATGTGGAAGAGGAAGAGGTTTCTGTGGATTTCGAAGAAGACGAATTCGATGGGGACGAGTACGAATTTGAGGACGAGGACGAGTAAGATTTAACAACAATTAGGGGTGACACGGCTCTATGAAAGCAACGTGTCACCCCGCTTTTTTATTGTAACAGTACTATTTTTGGAGGAATTTATGGATAATTGGGGTGGAGTATTTGATTGTGGAGTATTGATTTCATTACATGTTTCTCGCTGGGGAGCGAGAAAGATGATTAAGTTAGAAGATCTAGGTCTGGCTGAGAGAGATGACCAGGATCGATTAGTAAAGTTATTCAAGTTAGGATCTAAAAGGTTAATTGATCCAGCACACTTAGAAATCTTTATTAAGATTGAAGGTAAGGCCCGAAGACTTATCGCAAACCACGGTGTAACATTTCCAGTGGTTCCTACCGCATATTTCGTTTCAGACGAAAGCTTTATTAATCTAAAACAAAAATTAGACATTCTTCAAGAAGCGTACAACGACGCTCTAGATTTATTTATTGATTCATACGAATACTATAGAGAAGAATGGTTAGACCAATTCTATGAGTATGCTAAAGATGAATTGGCACAAGGTCAAGACCCAGAGACAGTCGCCCACAAGTTTGTTTCAAAGCTATATGGTTTCTACCCAAAAGCAGAAGAACTAAGAGAGCGCTTTGGTTTCGTCTATACTACATTTACTATCACTTCTCCTGCCAATAAGATTGATCCCAATGAATACATTGAAACTGTTAAAAGCAGAAGAGAGATTCAGAGGCACTATCAAGCTCAAGTTAAATCACAAATTGATGGGTTCTTGGAACAAACGGTTAGCGGCTTAAGAAAAGAATTAATAGAGACATGTGAACACGTTAGTGGGCTATTGATGGATGAGGGTAAACAGTTTAATAACAGATCTCTAACGGCTATGTGGAATAAGATAGAGAAATTCAGAAGACTTAACTTTGCTGGCGATAAGAGAGTGACTGAGTCAATAAATGAATTAGAAAACTACATCACCGTTGACGCTAAGAAGTATAGAGACTCAAGAAAGTTTAGTAAAGAGTTCAACGATGTATTGAGTACTGTTGGCAAAGATTTGAGATCTACTCTGCAGACAGAATTAAGAGAAATCGTTACTAGTTTTGGTAACACATCTAAGAGGAAGTTGAAGTTGAAAAAGAAGAAAAAGGAGAGAGTTGAGGTATGAATTTTACTGAGAAACTAAATGGATATATCAGATCTACATATCCCAGCTTATATATAGTTACACCAGAGGAACAAAGGTGTGAAAGCGATATAAAAAATTTAATCGAGAGAGAGTTTGCAGGAGATGAAGATCAGCCTGTAATATATAGTTGGACTTTAACTAAGGGATTGTTCAGAGAGTATCCTGGTCAAGAGTGGATTAAGACTCATGAGGAAGATGAAGAGAATGGATCTCATGATCCAGCAGCAGTATTAGATTATTTTCACTCTAAGAAGGAAGAAGGAGATTATATTTTAATACTGAACGACTATCACCACTATATTAAAGACCCTTATATATTGAGAAGACTGAAAGACCTCTTTAGGGAATTTAAAGAGAAGGGTGCGATGATAATTTTCTTATCGCCAGTGGTAGAGGTTCCGGCTGACATAGAAAGAGAAGTAGTCATTGAAGAGTTTGATCTACCAGACAAAACGGTGCTAGGTGAAAGATTAGATGTTATAATAGATGCTGTTGATGGTCTAACAATAGAGATGAGTGCGGAGAAGAGAAGTAGTATTCTTGACGCGGCTCTAGGTATGACTACAGGAGAAGCTGAAAATGTATTTGCTAGATCAATCATAGAATGTGAAGATTTAGACATAAAGACTATTTTAGAACATAAGGCTCAAGTTATTAAGAAAACAGGATCACTGGAGTGGATTGATATAGAAGTAAATATGGACACGGGGGTAGGTGGATTAGATGTTCTAAAGAATTGGATTAGAAAGAGAAGCAAGGCTTTCACTAAGCAGGCTAAGGAGTTTGGACTACCAATGCCTAGAGGAGCTATGTTAGCCGGTATACCGGGCTGTGGTAAAAGTTTAGCGGCAAAGGCAACAGCAGACCTCTGGTCTATTCCACTATTAAGGTGCGACATAGGATCAATCTTTGGGTCGTTAGTCGGAGAGTCAGAAGCAAATCTAAGAAAAGTATTGGCCATTGTGGACAGAGTAGCACCGTGTGTGTTATGGTTAGATGAAATTGAAAAAGGATTTGCTGGTGTTGGTGGATCAGGGAGTTTAGATGGTGGAACAAGTAAGAGAGTATTTGGATCATTCTTAACTTGGATGCAAGAGCGTACTACTCCCGTCTTCGTATTTGCTACAGCTAACGACATTAAAAGCTTACCTCCTGAGTTCCTTAGAAAAGGTGGAAGATTTGATGAGATATTCTTTATTAGTTTACCAAACAAAGCAGAACGCGAAGCGATTTGGAAGATTCATTTAAGCAAGACTAAAGGCTACGCGGAAAAGGATTTTGATTTTTCAGGTCTGTCTACATTAACTAAGGATTTCTCAGGCGCTGAAATAGCCTCAATTATTGATAGTGCCTTGTTTGATGCATTCGACAAAGAAGAGAGTCTGTCGATGAAGCATTTAATTAACACTGCAAAGAACACTGTTCCATTAAGCAAGACAATGGGAGAAGAATTAGGAAGATTAAGGGAGTGGGGAAAGTCTCACGCCAAATTAGCATCAACACCTGACAAACCTAAAAATGTAAAGATAACTAAGAATCGTAAAATAAGGCATAAAAAGAAAAATGTAGAGAAAAACTAAGGAGGGGATTATGAATATACACAGCATATTTAGAGGACAGAGAGTGGCAATTCTAGCAGACGTTCAAAACTTGTATTACGCTACAGTAAGAAATGGAAAGAGACTTAACTATCAGAAGTTGATGGATGTGTTGACTGGAGATAGAACGTTAGCTAAAGCAGTAGCATTTGTAGTACATAAGGAGAACGCGCAAAGTCAAGAAAAGTTCTTTGATGCATTAAGATATATGGGCTGGGATTTAAACATTAAAACCTTACAAGAAGATGGGAAAAAGTCAGACCAAGACATGGAGTTGGCAATGGAAGCCTTGACAATATCTGACAATGTTGATACAATAGTATTAGTCAGTGGAGATTCAGACTTCATTAACCTAGTTAGTAGATTAAGATATAAGGGAAAGAGAGTGGAGGTAGCATCTTTTAACGCTTACACTAGCAACAAGCTAATGAAAGCGGCTGATCGATTTTACTCGTTGGATGATATTGATGAATTGGTCACTGTGGCAGAAGACGAAATCGTTTCTTCGATGGTCGGGGGAACAAAATAATTATTGGAGATTACAATGTTGATTAATGTGTTGGCTGATGGAAATATGGAATGTTTGTACACAGATGAAATTGACTTGTCATCGGTTGGCACTTTGAAGATTAGTCGTGCATCTAAAGTTGAATTTGATAATGTTAGACAAGGTTGGATGGTTACGATGCTGAAAACAGGTGTAACGATAGGGCCATATAAGTCTAGAAAAGTAGCTATTGCAGAAGAAGTGAAGTTTTTAGAAGATAGAATGAGTGAAGGAGTTTAAATGTCTCATACAACAGAAGTGAAAACAGAGTTTAAAGATGTAGATTGTTTGGTAAAATCTCTGACAGATAAGGGATGGAACAAAGATCAAATCCAGGTAGGAACCAAACTAGCATTTAAAGCATATTATGCTAGGCAGAATACTGAGGTAGATGTTCTCATTAAAAAGAAACACCTTAAAAAGGGAAGTTACGGTGACTTGGGGTTCAAGAAAGAGGATGGAAAGTATACTGTAATTATTGATGGAGACAATATGAGAAGAGGACATTATACTGAAAAATGGTTTAATGATCTTAAGCAAAGATATACCTACCATAAAATAAAGAAAGAGGCTAAGAGGAAGGGCTACAAGGTTCATGAGAAGTATATAGATACTGACAATGGAAAAGTTCTCCAGCTTAAATTAAAGAAGGTAAGTTATGGCGGTTAAAAAACAACACGAAAGAGTTAGAGCAGTTTGTAATACCTGTAAGCATCCAATTAATACTAAAGGCCATGAAGATATGACACTAGCGGTGAAACATTATGGCCTTAAGGATGATAAGAGTAAGTTAAAGGGTAGAGGCAAAATGATTAGAATACCATGCGCTGCATGTATAAAAGAAGGAAGAAGGAAACCATGAGTGAAGAAATTATAGTTAATATAGACCCTGAAGGTGGATTTAGTATAGATGCTAAAGGCTTTAAAGGGAAGACGTGTACAGAAGTTACAAAGTTTCTATCAGACCTAGGAAGCGTTAAGAATACTAATTTAAAGCCAGAATATAGACAGGCTGATAAGTCAGTACAACAGAAAAATTATCTGAGAGGTGGATAAAAAGTCCTTGCAAACCATGAGGAAGCTGATATAGTATTAGTATTCTAGAAAGCTCTAGAGTGTTCATTGACAAATCAGCTTAATCAAATCAACTTATCAGCGCTGTGTTCTGGGGGTTGTGGTAAGATCTAGCAAATGGTAGATCGTCTTTTGGGGCGCGTCGTGAGGGGCCACCAAAAGTTGCGGACTTAAACAAATTAAGAGCAGGGTGGAGGAGTCTGGAATCACTTGCAGGCCTCATAAGCCTGAGACGCGGGTTCAAATCCCGCCCCTGTTATTACTTAAGGAGGACAAAATGACTAAGAAAGCGTCATCTGAAGAGGAAGTAAGTCATAATCAAAAACTACAAACTGTAATTAGACATATAAAGATAGTACAAGAGGCATGTCAAAAATTAGGGATGGCTTTAATAGATAAAGGTGAAGAAGAATTCGGTAGGAACTTAATAGCAAATAGTATGGTTCATGATAACTCCAAATTTTCTGGCATTGAATGGGATTGTTTACACCCAGGAAAAGATAAGAAAGAATTAGAGATGGCCTTGCGCCAGCACGTAACCACAAACATGCATCATCCTGAATATTGGGGAGGTGTTGCAAAAATGCCAGAGATTTACCTTGCAGAAATGGTATGTGACTGGTATGCTAGAAGTGTTGAGTTTGGAACAGATCTAAGAGATTGGATCAAGAATTCAGCGTATGAAAGATTTGAAATCCCTCCAAAGGGAAAGTTGAGTAAAAAGATAAAAGAATTCTTAGATTTACTGCTTGAAAAACCTTTTTGAAAAAAGTAGTTGCATTTCAAGAAAGAAGTTGGTAGACTGAGTAGAAGTAAATGGGAGTAGTAAGGAGGGTGAGATGGCCACCCTGATTGTTTCACTTACTACATCAGTATTGGAGACGATAAAGGTGGGGCCAATATTGAAATTATAGTATGCGCGGTTGGCTGAGAGGCAAGGCGGCAGGTTGCAAACCTGTCTTACCCCAGTTCGAATCTGGGACCGTGCTTTATAAAAGCTAGATGACAGTGGAGTTACAATAATCCTAAAAAAAGAACTTCACGACCTATATGCTAGCATTGAATCAAAATCCCGAATGTGGATAGGAGTTACAATTCTCTATGAAAGAAAAGGTGTCTGTTCGAATCAGGCTCTCTCCGTTGGAGAGATGGTGTAATGGTAGCATAAAAAATACACTTCTTCCGTTTATGTTGGGTAATATGTAGGGATAGTTTAATTAAAACACCGGGCATTAACCCGGAAGTTGTAGGTGAAAATCCTGCTCCCCACACCATTAGGGTAGTTTAATAGAAAACGGGGATCCTTTAGTGGGTCCAAGATGAGTGGGTGAAACGCCTGCTCCCCAGAAATAAAGTAGAAACTTGGGTAAATGCTAGGCCCAATGGAGAAACGCCTGGCATTAGATGCAAGAGATACTTTGGTAAGGTTTCTCCAGAATGCAGGACTCTGGTAGCGGAGACGTTTCATATGCGGCACTCCGAGAGGTTCGAATCCTCTGACTGCAACCAGGGACTGAAATAGGATCGACAGGATTCTAAAGAATATTAGTGGCACGTAGTAGTTAGTGGAAAGGCTACTTAAAAAATCTACTAAAAAACTTTTTAATTGACAAAGATAATGTCATTTCTCTGAGTGATCGTCGTAAGGGTCGTAAGGCTCGTGCGTTCGCTCGCCTAGCTGCTTAATTAACAGCCAGAGCCTGAAGCACGGACTCCGATACGTGTGGACGGTCGTATCGGATTGTTTGAATTTCTTATTTTATAAAACTTAAAACTTAAAAATAAGTGGTGGAGGCAAATGGTTGCTTGTTACCTAATTTAACAAGACAAACGTGTAGATACTGTATTTGGAGAATTGCTGGACGCGGGATGCGATGCCCGCCAGTTCCACCAATCAAACGGTGTTCGGGTGATATGCGGCAGAGATTACTTCAAGCGGCTGACGCTGGTTCAACACCAGCAACACCGATTAGATCCGATGGAGTGGCTATTGCAATGTCCAAAGTGGAGAACCCGCCATAACCCATCGGTGTGAAAAAAAGGTAGTTGCATTTGAGGTATCACCTTGGTATACTGGGTGAAGAGTAAAAGTGAAAGCGAGGGTGTCGGAAGACACAAGTAGATTTAACATAAAAGTGTTCTTTTTACAATCTGCTCATTAATTTGAGTTGCATTTTAAAAAGACTTTAAAATATTTGCTAGGTTCGAAAGAGGACTACTATTTGGCAGGTGCAAGCCCTGTCCCTCGTAACACATTAAAAAGGAAATAAAATATCTTCGAGTTAATATCGCCTTCTAGCCTTATGGCACATCACGGGTAAGACCGATGCACGATTTAGTTGGTCGGGCGAGCCAACAGATAGTTTTTTCCTGAGAAAGAGGAGAATCTATGGCATACGCAGTAACGGACAGTAAGTTGGAGATGCTTGACAATAAGGTTTTAGTTAAGCCGTTTAAACCATTAGAAAAAACAGAAGGCGGAATACTTCTGCCAGACGTTGCACAAGAAAAAACAAGAGAAGGAACAGTGATATCTGCTGGTCCCGGTAAGGTGCTAGAGGACGGTAGTAGAGGTAAAATGCAAGTGAAAGAGGGAGATCATGTGTTGTTCGAACATTATAACACTAATGACATCTTAATTGATGGAGAAGAACATAGGATCATGTTTGAGCCAAGTATTTTGGCTAAACTTATAACATAAACAAGTCGGTAATAGGGCCGAATGAAAGAAAGGGAGAAATATCATGAATACAATCACAAAGAACGCGGCAGGTGGCAAGGCAATTCGTAAGAGTAAGGAAAACGCTCTGGCGACTATGGTATGTACTGGAACTCAGAACGGTGTATTCTATGCCGACGCTGACAAGATTACCACAGTAATGAAGGCGCTAGCTCATCAAGTAAGCCCTGAAGATCTAGGCAAGATCTTGGTCTACGGACGCAAGAAGGGACACATGAAGGGACACATGAAGGGACACATGAAGGATCTCCCTGCCCTTGGTCTAGCTATCCTTGCAACTAAGGACAGTAAGCTATTCCGCAAGGTCGCACCACACATTCTCGACAACAGCAAGATGCTGCGTAACTTCGTTAAGTATATGCGAGATGGATCAGTAGGACGTAAGTCTCTTGGTCACGCTGCAAAGAAGGCTGTACAGAGATGGTTTGACGAGAAAGACGCTAAGGGATTGTTCTACAATTCGATTGGTAATGATCCGTCATTGGCAGACGTAATTCGTTTGGCCCATCCGAAACCAAAAACTAAGGAAGCTGAAAATATGTTCGCTTACATTCTTGGAAGAGAATATAAGAATGACTTGCTTCCTGACAACGTGCAGGAATATGAAAGTTACAAGCAGGCTGATCGTCCAGGCGGCAGAGAAGTTCCGAATGTTCCGTTTCAGATGTTGGATAGTCTTGGGCTAGACAAGGCAGGATGGATTCAGATTGCAGAAAGAGCAAGCTGGCAACAGACTAGAATGCTTTTGAACACTTTCGTTAGACATGGAGTATTTGAGAGTCATGCAGGTATGGAAAAGATTATCAGTGATAGGTTGCGTAATCGTGATCTGATCGCTAAGTCTAGAGTATTCCCATATCAGTTGCTGGTAGCGTTCAAGAATGCCGAAGGTGTTCCGCAGTCAGTATTGCTAGCATTGCAGGACGCTTTGGATATTGCATGCGAGAACGTTCCAAAGATCGATGGCAAGGTGTTCATCTTTCCTGACGTTTCAGGCTCAATGAGAAGTCCAGTGACTGGGTATCGTTACGGCGGACAGAGAAGTTCGACTGTACGCTGTGTTGACGTGGCAGCATTGTTTGCAGCAGCGCTCTTGAAGAAGAACCCTGAAGCAATCGTTAGGCCATTCGATACTAAGGTGCATCGTCCTAAGTTGAATCCAAGGGACAGTGTAATGACTCTTGCAGATAAGTTGGCAAGGTATGGTGGCGGTGGAACTAATTGTTCTCTTGCTATGCAGGAACTAAATAGGGAAGTTGCAAAGGATACTTCAGCGGTGGTCTATATCTCAGACTCAGAGTCTTGGGCTGATGTTCAAGGCAGATCTAGAAATAGATATTGGGGCGAACCAGCAGGTACTAACTTGATGGAAGAGTGGAATAAGTTCAAGGGACGCAACCAAGAAGCTAAGTTGGTATGTATGGATATGCAGCCGTACACTACATCGCAGGCTGACGAGAATCGTAGAGATATCTTGCTAGTCGGTGGGTTCAGCGATAGAGTGTTCGATGTTGTTGCTGACTATGTGAAGTATGGTGAACGTAACTGGATCGATATCATTAGACAAGAAATTGATCTTTAAAAATCAAGGATCGTGATTGGTCCTCCTTTCGGGAGACAGGGGATAGATTCCCTTGTCTCCTTTTACTAAAGGAAAAGAAATGAAAGTTTACGAGTGGTATAATAGCGATTCCTACGCTTCTTGGGAAAGAATAATTGTAGTAGCTAAGGATGAAAAGACAGCAAGACAGATGGCAAAAGACGATAGGTCTTTTATGGCAAAAAAGATTTTAGATGCAAGGCCTACTAAAATCAGCGAATTGCCATACGTTTTTTACGACTGTTATTAGGAAAAGTAACTATAGTGTATGTATAAGATGGGCTGATGGTGACAACGGGAGCATGCTGCACTTGCAATGCAGAGGTTCGGGTTCGATTCCCGGTCGGTCCACCATAAAAAAACGCTAGATGAAAGTGGAGCTACAATTCCAAAATATTGAGCCGCTTCACAACTTATATGCTAGCACTAAAGCCGGATGGTGTAATGGTAGCGCACGGGTCTTTGAAGCCTAGAGCGGAAGTTCGATTCTTCCTCCGGTTGTTATTGCGTACAGTACGCAGCAGAATGTCGTATAGAGTTACAATCAGACTATTCATTTGACGTGGCGCGAATGCGCTTTACTTTATACACTATATGTCTGTATTTATTTGCAGAGTAGTCTAACGGCAGGACACAACTCTCTGAAAGTTGAAGGTCTAGGTTCGAATCCTAGCTCTGCAGTTATAGGTTTCTAGATGCCTAACCAAAACATGTTACAAAGGATCGTTGAACGCGGTCCTTTTTTTATTGAAAAGGGGTATAAAATGAAAAAGCTGGTAATGTTGGCACTAGTGCTGATGTTGGTCGGGTGCGGAGTTTCTCCAGAGTATAAGTCAAGTGATGGTATTTATATGCCAATGGCTAGATATAATGAAACTGTCATTATAGATACAGACGTGAAGACGAATACAGCGCTCAAGACAGCAATCGTTAACTGTCTTAGGAATTCTCCCAAGGCAGCTAAATACATTAAAGAAATCCATATAATGGGAGAAGATTGGAACGCAGAAGGAAAATTGAGACTTGGTGCCTATTATCGACATAGTAGAAAGATCACTTTAAGTATAATTTCTAGATATATTGATGAAATTGAGCCAGTTGTTTATCATGAGTTGGCACATGCGATTTGGTATCACAGATTGACAGATAGTCAGCGTGCCAGTTGGGTGACTCTTTATAATAATAAGAAGATGGGTCGTGAGCTTACAGAGTGGGGAGTTCCATATGGAAAACGAGGACTTCCGTCTGTGTATGCGGCTAAGGACGTTAGAGAGTTCTTCGCAGAACATTATAAGGTATACAAAACTGACCAGAATCTGCATGAAATAAGGTTTTGGCAGGCCAACGATTTAATGTTTAAACAAGGAGTAATAGCTAGGAAATAGAGCTATAGTATTAATAGTACAATTGCAGGGAGGTTGTTGGTTTACCCG
>Ga0114901_1001396_pt1 | contig 14093 bp, 9 predicted proteins | sample MalvireepMed_s16_FD_89686 | JGI IMG/M metagenome (GOLD analysis project Ga0114901, IMG submission 89686) | Marine viral communities from the Global Malaspina Expedition - Malaspina viral metaG DeepMed_s16 | ecosystem: Environmental > Aquatic > Marine > Oceanic | place: Mediterranean Sea... | reverse complement strand
TGTGATGGGTTTATCTCTATTATATTTATTTGAACTAGAATAAATATAATCCTTTCAAATCAAGTAATTTTTCTAGGAAAGAAAGCATTTTATAGATATAAGTATCTTTAATACTAAGCTAAATAAACCCCTAATGCATAAAAATTACTTAACAAAGGAAACTAAAGATTAAATATTATCATTACGGAATTCCTCTTTTTCGATATTTTTATTAAAAATTATAGTATAAAAGAATAAATTAGCATTATACTATAAAATACTAATTTATTTAAATCAAATTTCACTACCATCTATCTGATATTTACTCAAATCGAACTCGAAATCAAAAAAATCTCTAGGATGTACATCTAACGCATTAGAAAACTTCAATAAAGTAGTCATAGTTAAATTAATTTTGCCTTGTTCATATCTACTTATTTCTGACTTTTCAATTCCTGTCAAGAAACTTAAATCACTTTGCTTTTGTTTTTTACTTTCTCTAAATTCAGATATTTTTATTCCAATTTCCTTTAAAAAGTCATCTTTTATTTTCATGCCAAATTGTTTAAAAGCAATTTGTCCTTATTTTGTGAAATTATTGTTGGGATATAACCCAACTAATTAAAATTATTATTATATTTGTTTTAATAACATATATTTGCAATTCTTCAAATAGGAAAATATTAGAAGCAATTGCTTTGAATCTCGTTATCGAAAACTGGCGTTTTATATTACCACGAGATAATAAGCAGATTTGCTCACGACCCGGGCGTGGGCTCTCTTATTAGTGGTAAAGGTACCGCCAGTGCCTCGATAACAATAAGTTGAGATCCACGCTCATTTATTTCAGAAAAGAGTTTTCTCATAGATTTCAAGCATTTCTTTTGTTGTTTACATTGATGAAGTATTGTTCTTACAATGTTTTATATAATGAACCAACTAACTACCTCATTATGGTTTTGTTTATTGCCTTTAAACCTTTCATATGGTTTGAGGGTATCGGTCATGGACAGACTTTTTGTAAAGAAACCAAAAGGTCCTATTTAGACCATTTTTGTTACGGGATTGATGATATAAATTATTGATTTTGGCATACGATACACAGTTATCCCGTAATAATACTCTTCACGAATCACGGAAACCACCGTGTAAACTATTAGCAAGCTTAGAACGAATTTTTAAGGTTTCGCTGGCAACCTGAACTATCATAGCTTTGGTATGAAATTCAAACAGTGAAACTAAAATGTTTAACTAATTTAAATTAAAGTATATAAGAAGAAACAGTCAAAAAATAGCATCAACAATAAATTAGTTTCAAACTAAAAAAAAAGGCTCTCCGCCATTGTGGAAAGTGATCGGAAAGCCTTTGTATCAATTAAACGAAGTCTAACTAATAACATTTCAAAATTATGCAAAAAAAGTGTGTAATAAGAGATAAGTGTATACTATTATTTACCCTGCTTATCTTTTCAATTGGAACGTATTCCCTATTTGGGAATACCAGGGGTATTAATTTATTTGATTTAGCTGCATACCAACATCGGATCAAAGGAGTGGTCACTGATACCAATGGCATTCCTATTCAAGGCGTTAATGTAGAAGTAAGAGACGCCGTTCAGGGAACATTCACTAATGAAGATGGTATCTTTTATTTAGAGGCCAGTCCTTCCGATGTTTTGGTTGTCAGTTACATTGGTTTTAAAACCCTTGTAGTAAAAGTGGGAGATACCGAAGAACTTTCCTTGGTATTGGAAGAAGATATTACCGATTTAGGTGCTGTTACGGTTAATGCTGGATATTACACGGTATCTGAAAAAGAACGTACGGGAAGTATTTCTAAAATCACCGCTGCTGCTATTGAGGAACAACCCGTCACTAATGTTTTAGCAACTATGCAGGGACAGATGCCAGGTGTAAATATTTCCCAAACCACTGGAATGCCAGGGGGTGGATTTTCCATCCAGATACGAGGACAAAATAGTTTGCGATTGGATGCCAATGCCCCACTCTATGTTATTGATGGCGTTCCCTATGCCTCCGAAGGAATTGGATCTAACAGTACATCAGGTGTACTTGCTGGAAGCACGAGTCCACTAAACAGTATTAATCCTGATAACATTGCGAGTATCGAGGTATTAAAGGATGCTGATGCCACTGCTATTTATGGTTCTCGTGGAGCTAATGGTGTGGTGCTTATTACCACTAAAAAAGGAAAAGCTGGTAAAACCCAAATAGTAGCAAATTATTCCTATGGCTTAGGACAAGTAACCCGCTTCATTGATTTAATGGATACCACTGCGTACTTACAAATGCGAAGGGAAGCTTTTGCCAATGATGGAATTACCAATTATCCCTCCAATGCTTATGATGTAAATGGAACTTGGGATCAACATCGATATACGGATTGGCAAGAGGTTCTTACAGGCGGTTCAGCAGCATATACCAATGCTGGAATCAGTATTTCAGGTGGAGGCTCACAAACCAATTTCTTCCTGAGCGGTAATTTTTTAAATCAAACTACAGTATTTCCTGGGGATTTTCGTTATCAAAAAGGAAATGTTCACTTGGGAATAAACCATACCTCTACTGATCAAAAGTTTTCAGTTTCTTTTTCAGGAACGTATACTACTCAGGATAACAACCTGCCTTATACCGACCTTACATACATCTCTAGAACGCTCCCACCAAATGCCCCTGCGCTCTATAACTCCGATGAAAGCCTTAATTGGGAAAACGGAACCTTCAACAATCCTTTGAGCGCTTTTGAAGGGGAATTCAATGCAATCACCTATGATCTAGTTGCCAATAGTCTTATTTCCTACAAACCTTTTAGAGGATTGGAACTTAGCTCCTCTTTTGGTTATACTAATTTACAACATAGGGAAAACAACTCTAATCCCTCTACGCTATACAACCCTGCCTTCGGAATAGGTCCTGACAATTCTGCAATTTTCCTAACTCAAACTAATAGAGATTCATGGATTATTGAGCCTCGGCTACGTTATCAAACCAAACTAGGGACTCTGTCCATGGATTTTCTAACTGGCGCCACCTTTCAAAATCGAACAAATTACAATCTGGGACAACTTGCTATTGGGTTTCCCTCTAATAGTCTAATCCATAATTTAGAAGCGGCATCCTCCATACAAGTGAACGGTTATGATAATGCTATGTATAGATACCAAGCTTTGTTTGGAAGAGTAAATCTAAATTTTAAAGGACGCTATATTTTAAACCTAACAGGAAGACGTGATGGTTCCTCTCGTTTTGGACCCGGGAATCAATTTGCTAATTTCGGAGCTATTGGAGCTGCTTGGTTATTCGCTGAAGAAACTTGGGTTAAGAAAGGACTACCCTTCATCAGTTTCGGAAAACTTAGAGGAAGCTATGGAACTACTGGAAGTGACCAGATTGGTGATTATCAATATTTAGATACCTACGCTACGTCGGGAGGACTCTATGGTGGAAATGTAGGACTTACCCCTACTCGTTTATTTAATTCCAACTTTGGATGGGAAACTAATAAAAAACTGGAACTGGCACTAGAAACAGGGTTTCTAAAAGATAGGTTATTTTTTACCACTGCTTGGTATAAAAATCGATCTTCCAATCAATTGGTGGGCATTCCGCTACCCGCTACTACTGGCTTTACTTCTATTCAAGCGAATTTAAATGCCACTGTAGAAAATCAGGGGTGGGAATTTACACTTCGAAGCGTCAACCTCAACCATAAGGATTGGAACTGGACGACCAATATGAACCTGACCATCCCAGAAAACAAACTATTATCCTTCCCCGATTTAGAAGGCTCTACTTATCGAAATCGCCTCGTTATTGGCAAGGCTTTAAATATCGACAAAGTATATCACTACACAGGTCTTAATAGTGATACTGGAGTTTACAAATTCGAGGATTACAATAACGATGGTGCCATTGCATCTCCAGATGACAGGCAATTCATTCAGGACTTAAATCCCAAATTCTTTGGAGGGATTCAAAATCAAATCTCCTATAAACAGTTCAAGTTTGACTTTTTATTTCAATTTGTTAAAAAAGAGGCACCAAATGCATTTGCTTCTTTTGGTATGCCCGGACTAATGAGCAATCAACCATTAGAAGTATCTGATAGGTGGCAAAATCCAAATACATTAGGCACCTATCAGCGTTACTCCACTGGTGTTGATACAGAAATACGTAATGGTTACCTAAACTATCAACAGAGTAATGCAGCTATTTCTGATGCCTCTTTCATCAGGCTTAAAAACTTATCCATCTCTTATACGATTCCGAAGAAATGGTTCTATGATATAGAGTGCCGCATTTTTATGCAAGGGCAAAACTTACTCACCTTTACGCCCTATAAAGGAGGGGATCCAGAGTTTGAGTTTTCAGGACGTTTACCACCCTTAAAACTTTTCACCACTGGCATTGAACTACGCTTTTAATCTTCAAAATATAAAACAATGAAAATACATAAGAATATCATCTATAACATTATCACACCGATCAGTTTGTTGATTTTCTGTGCTGGTTGCGAATCTTTTGTAGAAATTCCACTACCTGATACGGAACTCAATACCTCCTTTGTTTTTGAGGATGTTGCAACAGCTGAGGCTGCCATAACCGCAATCTATGCATCACTAAGAGATGAAGGACTTTTGACTGGAAAAGTTTCTGGAATATCACATCAATTAGGAGTCTACAGTGATGAACTTACTTATTATGGTCCTTCAGAAAATCTGAGCTATCAATTTTATTTAAACAATCTTTCCGCTTCAGATACTCGAATGGAATCCCTGTGGAATTATAGCTACGAGCAGTTATATGCAGCCAACTCTGCGTTGGAGGGCATTAGACAGAGTAGCGCATTAAGCGAAGAACAAAGAACTTTCCTCACGGGAGAAGCGCTATTTCTAAGAGGACTTATTCATTTTTATTTGGTGAACCTCTATGGTGACATTCCCTATGCAGACAGTACCGATTATAACCAAAATAGCACATCAGCTAGAATGGAAAGCACTACCGTTTATCAATATATCATAGAGGATTTACAAACTGCGGTGAAACAATTACCCACAGCCTACCACTCTCCTGATCGGGTACGTCCAAACCGAGCTGCAGCACAGTCACTTCTTGCAAGAGTGTACTTATTCCAAGGCGACTGGCAGAACGCTTCTAATATGGCATCAGCAGTTTTAAATCAAACAGACCGCTACCTTTTAGAAAGTCCAGCACTCACCTTCTTAAAAGGAAGTACATCCACCATTTGGCAATTGAGTCCTTCCCAGGTGGGATACAACACCCATGAAGCCAGCACCTTTATCTTTACAGCTGGTCCTCCCCCACAATCTGCATTGAGTGAGGACTTAGTAGCTGCCTTTTCCAATGAAGACTTAAGAAAGGATGCATGGATTCGTTCTATTCATGACGCATCAGAAACGTGGTACATGCCTTATAAATACACCCTCAATCTTTATGAAGGCAGTGGGATGGAATACTCCAAAGTAATTCGGTTGGCCGAAGTGTACTTAATTCGTGCAGAGGCACGTGTCCAATTTGGAGATTTAATTGGCGCTGTGGAAGACCTCAACGTTATTTTAAATCGAGCTGGGCTTGAAAAATCTTTGGCAACAACTAAAGAAGCTATCCTAGAGCAAATATACCTGCAATCCCGTCTAGAATTTTTCACCGAACATGGACACCGATACTTTCAACTTAAACGAAGGGGAGCATTAGATGCAGAATTAAGCAATATTAAACCTGGTTGGAACAGCACGGATATTTTATGGCCAATCCCAGACTCAGAAATTAGCCTAAACCCAAATCTTAATCCACAAAATCCAGGTTATTAAACTTTTAACCCTAGTATTTATGAAACAAACAATAAAATTTCAAAATAGTCCTTACTCTATTTGGAAGCCCCTATTCATCTTTTTATTAGTTTTTATTATTGATTCCTGCCCTCTTTTTGGGCAGGAATCTCCCAAAAATGTAGTCTCCCCAGCGGATTATAACCTTTGGTCAACCATGGATTTTAAAGATGTATCAAACAATGGCAACTGGGTTACCTATAACATGCGGCATACCAATGGAAACGATACCTTATGGGTTCGTCATACCACCTCTGATAAAACCTATAATATTCCTGGTGGTTACAAAGCGTGTTTCGTGGAAGAAAGCTATTGGATGGGACTAAATTCATCTGGGCAATTGATCGTACAAAATTTTAAAAATGAAAATAGGCAGATTTTTGACAAGGTTTCCTTTTACCAGGTGGCTAAAAAAGAACAAGTACTCATTTTAGCAAGCCGTATAGATGCAACAAACTTTTCACTAAGGCTAATCAATTTAAAAAGTTATCAAACGATTAAAACCTTTCTAGCGACTGCCTATAGTTTAAGCCCCTCGGGCGAAAAACTAGCGTATGCCACTTATAAAAATGGTGAGACCCAGCTTAGATCCATTTCCATAGGTGGCTTGCTTTCAAGAACGCTGACTAAACTTCATAAAGAAAGAATATCGAAAATTATATGGGAACCACATGGAAAAGCCATCGCATTTACTGCTGAGTCCATGGAAAAAAAACATAAAACAGCCTTGTACCATTATGGGCTTTCCAATCAAAGACTTACCTTCATGCAACCAGAAAAGACGAAAGGTTTTCCAATAGACAGGCAACTACGCACACAAATTGAAAAGGATTTTTATTTTTCTGAAGATGGAAAATCCATTTTTGTTACCTTGGAAAAAGATAAGGATACCACTACCATAAACCCATTAGATCCCGAGGTTTGGAATACGCTCGATAAAAGGGAATACCCAAGAAGAGTCTTGACTGGTTCGGTTAAAGATTGGCAGGGAACCGCTGTTTGGTATCCTAAAGAAGGCTCCTTTTTTTGGTTTACCGAAGGTTTTACTGATTACAACTTAATCCCCCATAAGGACATGGCGATTGTTTCCAGTGTTGAAGGTGACACACCTAAGCTCACCTATTTTTATGATCCGGAATATTACCTGGTCGACCTTAAAAAAAGAACTAAAAAGATACTTGCCGCTCCCGATCTGGAAAAGCCGGACTATTTAAAAGTCGCCCCATCGGGTAATTACATCCTCTATTTTACCAAAAAAAGCGGTTGGTTTGTGTATGATCTAAAAAGCAAACAGCATCGGAACATAAGCAAATTACTCCCGACCTCGACCATAGGACAGGAATTTGCTTTTAGAAACTCCATCGCTCCCTATGGTTTTGGAGGGTTTACCAAAGAAGAGGATGCCATCCTCCTTTATGACCGTTATGATATCTGGAAGGTACATCTTTATGATGACCATCACAAGCGCCTGACACGCGGTAGGGAAAAACAGCTTCGCTTTCGGGTCGTTCCCAAAAAAAAGGTTGAAAATGCGACCATGGACAGTCCCCTTATCGATCTTGATAAAAAACAGCTTTTAAAGGCCACCAACCTCGATAAGAGTATACAGGGATATTATTATTGGAACGTTAAAGAAAAACCTTGGATCATGGGGAACAATCGCAGCAATGCCATCAAAAGAGCGCAGGAAAAAGATGTTTTTGTTTATGTGCGACAGGATTTCAGTACCCCGCCCGCCCTAATGGTAGCCCGGGGATGGGGTGGTAAACCGCAACAGGTATTCCAAAGCAACCCGCACTATAAAAACTACCTATGGGGGAAGGCCGAGCATATCCAATACCGCAATAAAAAAGGAAAATCCTTAAAAGCCTGTCTTTTTTATCCGGCAGGCTACGATCCCCAAAAAAAATATCCCATGGTCGTGGAAGTTTACGAAAAAAAGGCTTCCCTGTTACATTTGTACCATAACCCCTCTTGGTATAATTCCGATGGGTTTAATGTATCCAACCTTACCCAAAAGGGATATTTTGTACTGCTTCCCGATATTTACATTGATATAGGGACTGCTGGGGACAATGCCGTGGATTGCGTGACTGCCGCTATTTCGGTTGCGCTGGATACGCCCTCCATAGATCCGAAAAGTATAGGGCTTATGGGGCATTCCTTTGGTGGCTTTGAGACCAATTACATCCTTACAAAATCCAAGCTGTTTGCAGCGGGTGTATCCGGGGGATCCATTACCGATCTTATAAGTTCCTCTTTTAGTATAACCCCGGCACATGGTTATGCCGAGTATGCATATCATGAGGGATACCAGACATCCATGATGGTTTCATTCTTCGAGGACAAAGACCGTTATATGAAGAACTCGCCCGTTTTCCATGCCGATGGTATACAGGTTCCCTTGCTCCTATGGTCAGGAAAAAAAGAAACACGGGTACCATACCAGCAATCCATAGAACTTTTCCTGGCGCTAAGAAGGCTCGGGAAACCGGCCGTGATGCTGTTATATCCCGAAGGGGGGCATTCCTTGTTTAACCGCCACTCACAAAAAAACCTGACCCAAAAAACAGAAAAGTGGTTTGACTATTACTTAAAAGACAGCTCCAAACCCGATTGGGCACTGCCTCAATAATTTTTTAAGAGAAAATATAAATAACAATGCAGCTCCTTTTCGAGCTGCATTGCCTTTGTTAACCCCTATTTCAGCCTATTGCTGAATCTTATTCAAGGGATTTGGACAACTAACTGACGTAAGTTGATCATACAGAACTGCTCCGTTAAACGTACAAGGATCTCCTGGATCTGTTGTACACGCTATTCTAGCTACACAGGGCTCCTGTTGGCTCAAATGCTCATATCCAGTTCGTTCTACCATACGATCCGATGCCTTGTCCATCGCATGGGTGGAAAAGGCGCCGGCTATCGCAAGTGTCACTACTGATATAGGTAAAACTGATTTTAAAAATTTTGTTTTCATCATCATTATTATTTAATGGTTTATAAATAGGATCTACTTTTTTCTACAGGTGTTCGATCTTTATTCCTGCTACTTGCGCATGTAGTTCTTTTTATTGTTTAGTTTTATAAGCTTCGGTTACAGGGCTTTCCAATCGGTAACTGACTATCCAATGATCGATAAGGACATACATTCGATTTTTAAATACCCTAAAACTCCTTATTTTATGATGCCCTATATCGTATCCATAAAAGCTTAGCAGGTAATCCCCTGTTATCAAATCATATACATCTATCACACTTGCCTTTTGAAGCATTGCTAGCGGCTCATATTTACCTGCCAGTGTAGAATTCACAAAAAGTAAGTTGCCATAAGTAGCACTTGTTTTATTAACTACCAGTGGAGGGGATCCCAACTTATAAGACTTTTTATTTTTTAGATAGACGATATCCAATTGCGGTTGGCTGATGGTATCAATGGTATTTCCGAAAACATCGGCATATAACGCTCTATCTGCGGTAAAAAAAGTATTATGATATCGATATACATAAACCAGTCTCTCTAAATCCTTGTTATAATGCAAGTCTCCTTCGGTATCAAATACGCCATCAAGCTGTTTTTGAATTAAGTTTTCTGTATAATAAATAGGCTTTTTACTTTCCAAATACATCAGTCCCAAGGTATTGGTTTTGGTCTTTTGTAAAATCATTCGAAACGCTATCGTTATTGAGTCTATGGGGGCGATACGGGAAAAATAAATCGGTACCTTTTTTACAAAAGAGGCTTCCCATCCAGCTATTTCTCCTCTAAATACAGAGGAGGTATTCCCATCTGCTAAATAAAAATAGGGGGGGTGTACGCGAACCTGAATAGCAGAAAACTCAAAATCAGTACTATCCAATTTTATTTGTACTTCCTTTTGATGGGTAAGTGAACTATCCAAAATTGTCATATGGAAAGGTGCTGTGGAATTACCCAGGTATATATTTTCATCATCCACACCAGCAAAATAGTAGGAGTTATATTCTAAATCCAGCTGTTTAACTTTGACCGCTGGAAAATGAGGATATCGGCGTACAAAAGGATTGTGTTTATGAATGGTCTTTTCTGAGGTTATATAAAGTACAATCACCGTTCCTACTGCAAAGGTAGTTAGTAAAAGTAAAATCAAACATACCTTTCGGAAGCTAGTTTTTTGGTATTCGATTAACATAATTCCAATAACCGCCAAAAGAATAAAGACACCATTGAAGATCATATGCGTTGTCCACCCCATATCCTCCAGAACGCCACCACATGAACAGGGCACAAAAGCGCTATAATTCAACGTAATATAAATGTAGGTGGTAAACATGACCATGAGTGTCATGGCGGCATACAATCCAATTGCTCTTGTTTTTTTAAAGAATAATGGTATTGCAATTAAAACTTCCAATAACGGGACCATCCAAGCAATTATAGCCGCATATATAGATATCATAGGGGACTGTCCTAACTGCATTCTGAAATTCTGAAAATTCAAAAACTTGCTTACCGAAGCGTATACGAATAACAGTACATACAGCAGACAGATTCCCCATAATATAATTCTCCTTACCTTCATTTTTCATGTACTTAAATGAATTGGTTTGAGGGGAAATAATTTATTTTGAATAAAATTAATACAGGGTTTTGGATTAGCTTTTATCAAAAACTGGACAATTGTTATTGAAAACAGGCTTTTTTAAATATTTTGAGGATGCTATCTCAGGAAGCTTGAAATATCCCCTTCACCTCCTTATATATCCTTTTATAATTTTCTTTTAGTTCTTTAGCTGTATAGACTTTTTCTGGTAAAGGTTTGACCTTATCAAATTCAGGCACTGGAAAGCGAATCTTTCGATCTTTTCCATCTGCAAAGCTGATAAATTCCCCTTGCCGTAAACTAAAAAACGTACTTGCTCTATTTTTAGCAATTTCTCGTTCTCCTGTGGTAATCCTAGCTTCAAAGCTGAGTGAACTACTTTTAGTAACACTCCTGGTTTTTGTTTTTATCATCTCAAAAAACTGTTCATAATACTTTGCGGTCAACGGATCATTCGCCTTGCCAAAGAATTGATAGGATAGGTTACTAAGAATCGCTCTACTTCCCTTGTCCCCGTACATCATGTCATTCTGGACTTTATCTTGCAACACATACACCGTGGCGATATCAAAACTTCGAAGGGTCGCTGGTATTCGATGCATGTTCAACAGTCGCAAGGTCGGTGCTTCTTCCATTAACAAAAAAGAGGGGGCTGCATTTCTAACTGACATCTGTTTTACAGCCGTATGCATAATGGTTGCAATCACGGGCGCATAGGCTGCCTCATAAAGTGGATTGTTTACCACTGATAAAACAGTAGGTTTTGGAAGTCGATTTAAATGAAGTGGTGTTTCATCAGCTGATAAAGCCATAAAGAGTCGCTGACTGCTAATTTTCTTAAGCGCATTGGAAAGCGTGCTCTTGACCCCTGCCGTTTGTTTTTCCGATTCTACCCCTTGTATAAAGGCAGCAGCCATTCCTGTAGCAATGCGATTGGTTTGTAAGAAAGCCACTAGACTTTCTGTGTCTAATAACTGATATAATATGATCAAATGGGGTAAAGTGCAATAGGCAGGATAGGTACTTTTTAGCTTCCAAATAAGCCCGCTTATCAGGCCTTCCGCTGCATCTTTAAAAAAGTGATTCGCTCCTTTATACGTATCAGAGGTCTGTTCCAATAGATTTTCAACTAAAACCCGCGATACTTCATACACACTTTCTTCATTGGGTAAATATCGGGGCGCTATAGGATTCACTTTGGAATATATGGTGTCTAAACAAATCACTTTAAAATCAATCCCTGAATCCTTTAATAAAGGATAAGCTAATTCCGTAATTTCAAAATGTTTGTAATCATGGATGATTCCACTAAACTGATGCTTTTTAAAATGCTGTAATAACCCATAGGTAACACTTGCTGTCTTGCCACTCCCAGCAGCGCCGATCACGGATATGCCTCTGCGAATGTTTTCCAATATTAGTTTTCCAGATTGAAGTTTTAAAATCGCTTTAAATCGTCTATCAGTACCACTACTCCCCTCTTTTGTCAAAATTCCAAACAAGATTACATTTATAAGCAACATTGGGCAATAGAGATGTATCACACTTTTAGAAATCATCTGTATATCATGCCCATAACTTCCTTCTATCCATAGAAGGTTCATCAATATAAGTGATAGAAACAAGCCATATTTACTATACCGAATCAATACAAATGCGATGCATCCCATCCCAATGAAAACCCACAAATATGTCCAAACATTTATCATCCTTCTCCACTTTAATATCCAATGGATGATGAGCGAATCCCAACATCAATTCCTTTTTTAACCTGTTTAAGTGCTTTAATTGCCAGTTGCACTTTATTGGTAGGAATGGTAGTCACGGGGACCTGTTGCTCTTTTAGTAATTTCAATGCAAGGGCTTTCTCATTTGATGGGAGTTGCAACACTTTCAAAAAGAATTTCGTAGGCTTATGCTTTAATAGCTTTCGTGCTTTATAGGATTCCACATAATTCCGATTGTATACAAACATTCTATCAAATACCTTTTCAGCATCTTTATAAAATTGATTCCTATCAAATCCCCTTTTCACTTCTTTCCCATTGATGGTTACTTTGGAAGCTTTATAGGTACTCCCAGGAGAAAGACTTACGCTATTGGAAGCATCCTTTCTACTAACAATAATATGGATATGGGATTGATTCCCGGGTTTCTCCATCCCTTGAACAATGCGCTTGCCATGCAGCTGATGGGGCGCTTCCCTTTCCAACTGTTCTATGCGCTTATGCAGTTCTCTTTGTTTGACCAATTTCGCTTTTTTAGCAGTTGGTTGCGTTCCCTTCTGAGCGCTCTGAATTTCCATAGGAAACTTGCGAAGTTCTTGCTTGAGCTTAAGGATCTCACTAGCATACTTTTGATTTTCTATAATTTCCGTATCGCTTCCTTTGAAATAACGCTTATGCTCTAGTTTTGCATAATATTTTATATCAGCAATGGTCACTTTTCTTCCATTGATTTCACGATTAAAAGACGTTACATAGGCTTCCATTACGGCTTTGGTGTATCGTTTTAAATCAGTAACAGAATTGTTTATAGCCCTTAGTTCACGTTGACTTGGATTGATGGTAATGGAATAAAACTTAGGCTCTGTTTTCTTTAGCTTTGCGGTATTGCTATCAATTTCTTTAATAACCTCCTCCCTATTTATTGCTTCCCCATATTGATTAAAAAAATGTTCCATTTCCTCTTTGGAGACCCCTTCATTTTCTTTTTCTAGATACGCTACATAACCGCTTACACTTTGCGGATAACTGCCTTCTAATTTTTGTGCTGATATTGTTACATACATAAGCATTTCCTTTATAATTCATCTACATCTCTTTTCTTCTCTACAAACTTGGGAGGCTTTTTCTTGGGCTTCTTTTCCACAAACTTGGGTGTATCCTTGAGGGCTGCGCCTTCAAAAAGGGCTTGTAACATTGACAAAGTAGGTTTTGTCTGCGTCTTTTCTTGTTCTTTAATCACCGCAATCACATGATTGATTCTTTTTTTCACTAAGCTTTCTAAGGTCTGTATTTTAGAATCCATGCGTTCTTTTGGAGAGATCCCACTCGTTTCAAAAAATTCCAGCATCACTAATAAAGTCATGGATTGAGAATACCCCAATTGTTTGCAATAGCTCCTAAACTTCTTCATCACGGATTCCTTTATTTTAACCGTCACAAAGGGTTCTTTTTCGTATCCTTTATCCATTTTTTAGTAAAATTTGTATAGGTTTTACTGGGCTAAGCGGTTTTTTTAGTAAAAAACGAACTTTAGTCTCCCCCTATTGACATGTATTTTGATATGAATTCTAGGCAATCCCTATCAAATACTAACAATTCAAATCAGTAACCACGCGTCAGCGGGTTACCCTCTTGCTACTCCATTTTGTCCCGCAGGGACAAAATTCATACATCCCACCAAAGTGGGTGCCTTATTTCAATGGTGCTAAAATGGTCATATAAGGAAAGTCAAATCGTCCGTTTGGAAAGCTGTCAAAACGAACCTATTTTTATGACCAAAAAGGCTGTTACCTTATATTTTAAAGATACTAATTTCAAGGGATTACCCATAAAAAAAGCCCATCATAATGGATGGGCGTGATTGGTGTTATTTGCTATTTAGATATTGAAAACATACTTATAATTGTATAGATTTCGTATCGCTTCTTCTTCCA
>Ga0114901_1001394_pt1 | contig 14096 bp, 9 predicted proteins | sample MalvireepMed_s16_FD_89686 | JGI IMG/M metagenome (GOLD analysis project Ga0114901, IMG submission 89686) | Marine viral communities from the Global Malaspina Expedition - Malaspina viral metaG DeepMed_s16 | ecosystem: Environmental > Aquatic > Marine > Oceanic | place: Mediterranean Sea... | reverse complement strand
TTGTTGATCAACTCCTGGATCAATACGGTCTTACCTACACCGGCACCTCCGAACAATCCAATTTTACCACCTTTTGCATATGGTTCAATAAGGTCGATTACCTTGATACCGGTAAAAAGTACTTCGGTAGAAGTGGAAAGGTCTTCAAATTTTGGGGCTTCCCTGTGGATAGGAAGTCCATTGCTTCCAGTTTTGGGTAGGTTTTCCATACCATCGATGGCATCACCGATCACGTTGAAAAGTCTTCCGTATACATCCTCTCCGATTGGCATTTGAATCGGATTTCCGGTAGCAACCACTTCAACGCCTCTGCTCAAACCATCGGTAGAATCCATAGAAATGGTCCTAACAGTATTTTCACCAATATGCGATTGTACTTCCAATACCAATTTGGAGCCATCAGCTTTTGCAATTTCAAGGGAATCGTAAATCCTTGGAATCTGCACCCCTGATTCAAACTCAACATCAATGACCGGGCCTATAATTTGGGCAACCTTACCTGTAACTTTAGACATTAGTGTGTTTATTTTTAATTGAATACGAGGAAAAAAACCGTTTTTTTTCCGGCTGCAAAGATATGCTTTTACATTTTTATTCAGAAACTGATTTTAGCTTTTTTTAAAAGAAAAAAGACACTGAGAATATCAGTGCCTTTTATTATCCTTTTTTACTGCCAATTAAGGGTTTATGGTCCAGGATACATAATAAATGGAACCTACGAATCCGGTACCAATGGCAGTGTAGTATTCATCCCCCAATATATTGGAGCCCCCTACCTTGAAAACTGATTTTAAAGAAGGTACTCCGTAGTTGATCTGCGCATCCAAAACCGTAAAGGCAGGGATGTCACCATCAGCAAAAGAAGCTTCCCAATAATAGCTGTCGCTCCATCTATAGTTTACATTGAAACCGAAATTCTTGAACAGTTCGGTATGGCCAAAGTGAGCTTTTACCTTATGTTTTGGTGTGTTAAAGTTGGTCCTTAAATCAGGATACAATCCCCTGTCAATGTCCAATTCAGCATAGGTATAGTTTACACCAAGATCAAATCCACCCAACTTGGTATCCACACCAATGGTTCCACCAAATGAGTTGATGTCTACATCGGAATTGGTGTATGTTTGGTAAACCTTGTAATCTCCATTTTGAAGGGCCAACAAGGAAAGTCCTCCATCGCCTGCTTGGCCATAAAGCGGAACTGCTACGGCAGTATTGGCCAAAAAGCTGGAATAGCTGTTATAATATCCACTCAAATCAATGGTGAACTTGCCCAATTGGGAACGGTAACCTACTTCGTAAGCAGTGATTTCTTCTGGTTTTACCAAAGGAGTTTCCACTGCGGTTGGCGCACCGGCCAAAACAGAACCAATGGAATAGGCATTTTCATATGCGGCACGACCTACTACCTGCACTGAGGATTGGCCTGTCAAGGTCTGACCACTTTGGCTCAAATTATACGTCCTTACATCCCTATCCAAGTTGGAAGGGGCAGAACCTACCAAAACGGCAGAACCGGCATCCAAGCCAATGAACAAGTCTTGGGTAGTAGGGTTCCTGAAACCTTGTTGAACGGAAACCCTTAAGTTGTGGTTTCTTTGTTCGCCAGCAGTATAGGCCAAAGAGACCCTAGGGGAAACAAAGCCGTCAAAGAACTCATTTTTATCATAACGGGCAGAACCGGTAAACTTCAATCGGTCATCCAAAAACTTCTTTTGAAGTTGGATGTAGGCACCATATTCATTGTAGGAAATAGGTCCATCGATATCGGTAAAGATGGTTCCGTTGGAATTCAATACATACTCACGGAATGATCCTCCAACCTGAAGATCGGCCCAATTATCTATCAAATGGGCAAAGTTGTAATTACCGTTAATGTGTCTGAATTTGGTCTTATCAATAAACTTGGCTCCCGTTGTCAGGTTTCCATCATTGGTTACCCTGTTGAAGGCGCTTTCAAATGCTGGGGTGCCGGGTATCAATCGCCCAGTGTCCGCAGCTTGCCTTGCTGCAATGTGTGCTTGGGTAGAAGATTGTTCCGGGGTAAGGCCCGCTTGTTGTATCCCTCCCAAATAAGCAGGAATATAAGTGGAGGCATAATCCGTGAACCACTGTGCATCAGATTTCCATGAACGGTTCACATTGATGGCCGCGAAACGGGTATCGTAAGCATCCCCAGAATTTTCAGAAACAATGTATCCCCTTAAAAAGAAGTTCTTGTTCTTAATCTCCAGTTTGTGCTGTTGCATGGTAAATCCGCTTACCGCATATCGGTTGGCCCCTTGATAGATTGTGGTACCGCGACCGATCCTACTGTTGAAAATGATTTCAAAATCGTCTGCGAATGGACGTAAGTGCAAGGCAAAGTCTGCTTTTACGCTTTCCGCACCATAATCAGCCAAATCTGCTTCATCATATCCTGTTCTTGAAATACGTGCTGAACCTACAGTTCCTGAAGGCAATCCGGCCGCTGCATCAAAGTTCAAAGTGGTAGCTACCTCATCCCCATACACGTTCAATCCATTGTATGCCGGATTGGATCGATCAGCACCGGGATTGTTTAGGTCTACCCTACTGTTGGCATGCCAATCCTCACCTGTTAACACCGATAGGTTGGCCTTAACGGCTACCCTATCACTAAAGGCATGGGCAGCACGTACACCAAAGTCTTTATAAAAATTACTTCCGGCAGCATCCTGAACGGTTACCCCTCCTTTGAAATAGGCACTGATCCCTTGAAAATCAAAAGGGTTCTTACTGTTCATGAACAAAATACCGTTAAAGGCACCTGCACCGTACAATGCCGAGGAAGCACCTGGTAAGATCTCAACACTTTGCACATCCAACTCGGACATCCCCACAAGGTTACCCAAAACGAAGTTCAGACCTGGGGCGGTATTGTCCATACCATCTACCAACTGCAAGAACCTGTTATTGGCAAAGGTGGCAAAACCTCTAGTGTTGATGGACTGGAACGTTAAACTGTTCGTATTGATATCCACTCCTTTCAAATTTTGGAGTCCCCCATAAAAGGATTCAGAAGTGGTATTCTTGATTTCCTTAAGTCCGAACCGTTCCACGGAAACCGGCGATTCGAAGATACGTTCCGGGGTTCTGGAGGCGGAGATCACTATTTCATCCAGCAACGTGGATGCCTCTTTTAAGGTAATGGACAAGGTTTGGTTATTGGCAGTGACACTGGCCAAAAAATCAGAAAAGCCAATACTGGTAAACCTAAGTTGGAATGGTGGTCTTTCCGAAGTATTGAACGTAAAGTTACCATCGAAGTCGGTCGTGGTCCCCTCCGCTTTGCCCACCAACACTACGTTGGCCCCAGGAACCGGTTGATTATTTTCATCAACTACTTTCCCCTGTACGGTAGTCTGAGCATAGGAGACGATACCCAACAGCATCAGGGAAATTGCCATAAGTCTTTTCATCGGTTATGAATTAGAGTTAATTTAGTTTTTATGTACATGTTCAGTTATGAAATGGAAGATACATTATTTTCCATTTCCATAATACAAATATGAAAAAAATTATGCGTGCATAATACTTTTTCAGTAAAAATCCATGGGATAATATACATAATCAATAAAAAAGCGTCCAATTGGACGCTTATAAATTCAAAATCTCGATATTTTTTGGTTACTCCACGGTAACCGATTTAGCCAAGTTTCTAGGCTGGTCCACATTGCAACCCCTCATCACTGCAATATGGTAAGACAGTAATTGCAATGGTATGGTAGTCAACAAAGGTGAAAGACTTTCAGAAGTTTCCGGCACCTCTATCACGTGGTCTGCCAATTCTTTCACGGATTGGTCCCCTTCGGTAACAATGGCTATGATCTTTCCTTTTCTGGATTTGATTTCCTGGATATTGCTCACTACTTTTTCATAGTGTCCCTTTTTGGTGGCAATTACGATAACCGGCATTTGCTCATCGATCAGGGCGATAGGACCGTGTTTCATCTCAGCAGCGGGATACCCTTCTGCGTGGATATAACTGATTTCTTTCAATTTCAAGGCACCTTCAAGAGCAACCGGGAAATTGTAACCCCTTCCCAAATACAAACAGTTAGTGGAATCTTTATAGATATGGGAAATCTCTTCCACAACGGGATTGGACAACAAGGTCTTTTCAACCTTCGCAGGAATCCCTTCCAACTCTGCCAAAAACTCGTGGTATTTAGACTGTGACAAGGTTCCTTTTTCATGTGCCAGTTTAAGGGCAATCAGCGTTAGTACCGTAATCTGCGTAGTAAATGCTTTGGTAGACGCCACCCCAATTTCGGGACCAGCATGGGTATAGGCACCGGCATGGGTTTCCCTTGCAATGGAAGAACCCACCACGTTGCACACCCCAAATACGAAAGCCCCTTTTTCCTTGGCCAATTTTATGGCCGCCAAGGTATCCGCTGTTTCTCCCGATTGGGAAATGGCAATAAGCACATCTTTGTCGGTAATGACAGGGTTTCTGTAACGGAATTCAGATGCGTATTCAACCTCTACAGGAATACGGGCCAAATCCTCAAAAATGTATTCTGCTACCAATCCGGCGTGCCATGAGGTACCACAAGCCACAATAATGATGCGATTGGCATTCAGGAATTTCTCCAAATTCTGGTCAATCCCTGCCATTTTGATGATTCCCTTATTGGCCAAAAGTCGACCGCGGTAAGTATCTAGAATGGCCCTTGGCTGTTCATAGATTTCTTTGAGCATAAAATGGTCGTAACCCCCTTTTTCAATTTCTTCAAGGTTTAATTGCAGTTCCAAAATGTTGGGATAGGCAATTGCATCATCCTTGATCTTGCGTAATTTGATCTCTTTCCCCATACGCACAATGGCCATTTCCTCATCTTCAAGATACACGGCATTGTTGGTGTATTCAATAAATGGCGAAGCATCTGAAGCAATAAAATATTCATTCTCCCCAATACCTATAGCCAAAGGACTTCCCAATTTGGCCACTACGATTTCATCCGGCTTGGTTCGGTCAAAAACTGCAATAGCGTAGGCCCCCACCACTTGGTTAAGGGCAATTTGAACGGCCTTGCCCAATTTGACCCCTTCTTTGTTCTTTACTTCCTCAATAAGGTTGACCAACACTTCGGTATCGGTATCGGATTCAAAAGTGTATCCGCGTTTGATGAGGGCTTGTTTAATGGCATCGTAGTTTTCGATGATACCGTTGTGGATGATCATCAAATCCCCTGAGTTGGAATAATGTGGGTGGGAGTTTACATCATTTGGGACCCCGTGGGTGGCCCATCTTGTATGGCCTAACCCTAATTTACCAGAGGTACGTATTGAATTTTCTGCTTTATTCCTTAAGTCTTCAACCTTTCCCTTCGTTTTGGAAAGGTGCGTTTTTTCACCATCAAACAATACGATACCAGCACTGTCATAACCACGGTACTCCAGTCTTTGGAGACCTTTAATTATAATTGGGTACGCTTCTCGATAACCAATATATCCTACTATTCCACACATAAGTATATTTTTTTGACAAGTACCGCTTTTGGGGGAAAGCGGCATACAAATTTATAAGGTATATGTGAAAAAATATAAATACGGCCGTTTAAAACGATGAAAGTTCAGAAATGATCTGTAATGGGCACCTTAGTTGGCCTCTGTATAAAATATTTCCAATTTCAACTTTTTGGCTTCTTCCCCAGCCCCAACATTACTTCCATAGAGAACGGTTCCCAATGGGCTAACTGTTGACATTACAGGATAAAACACTCCTTGCATGCCACTATCCACAGCTTCTTGAACATTTGGAAAAGCAATATTGGAGGTCATCGTCAACGCCAGTTTGGCATTTGTAGAATCCCTTACAATAATATTGTTGATGTGCTCCGTAATCCTGATGGTATATTGGACTCCCAAGCCATTTTCTTTTTCAATAATTCCATCATGACTGGTATACAACCTTAATGGATTGTTTGTGGTAGCGGTTGTACCTATTTCGTTTGTTACATCATACAAAGGCATACTTGTTTCACCATTGTACAGATATAACCTCGGAGGCTCTACGGTTCCACCTGCCAAATCCAAGGTTTCCCTATCTACATAAAACACCAGCTTGGCTTCGTTGATCACCCAATTTTTGGATCTGATCTGGTTGATAATCTCTGAACCTCCATTTTCAGATTCGTCGAACAATCGGATTTCTGTCAGGGTAGCACCGCCCTTTACATAAATTCTGGAACTGTTGGAATCATTATCCAATGCATCGGCTATGTTGGTCGGGAACATCTCGTTCTCAAAAACATTCACAGCATTGCCGGTAATCCCAGTTGTTCTATTGGCCGCCAACAGACTCAACACAAAATCCTTTTCCCTTGTCACCACCGTCTCCTCTGAGGTATCGTAATCTTGGTACTCGTAAGTTACCGTAATGTTGGCCTCGGTAAGGTCCAATAGGAACATCAACTCGTCCATATCGGCTCCTGAAAGGTAAATACCTCGGAAAAAGTTTCTAAAATTGGATTGGCTCAACAGTTCTGACTGGCCTTCTTTATCCAAAAGGTTCTGCTGAAAAAAATCCGGGTTCAAAGGCACTCTAATGCCAGGATTCAATTTGGCATCCACTTGGGTAGATTCATCAACATCCTCGGTTTCCGGGTCATCTTCCTTATAAAAAAGGTATTCTTCATTGTTGATGGTCACTTCCCCATCGAAAAGGGTCTCACCAATAAATGCCGAAAAATCTTGGTTGGAATAGTATTCCTGGGCTTCTTCAAAACTTGAATTTGGATCAAGGTCCCTCAATAAATAATTAGATCTGGCCACAATTAAATTGAAGGACTGGTTTCTGTCCCCGTAGATACTGTCCAGATCAAAACGCTTTGCAAAGTTATTTGCCACAAAACCATCCTGGGTACCATCATCATCCGGATCGAAAGGATTGGAACCGATCACTCTTTCCTGGTTGTCAGTAACCCCGTCACCATCCCAGTCTGAATTGGGATCGTCAATATCGTCACCACTTTCAAACTCGTCATCAACACCATCCCCATCACTATCCGATGAAGGCGGCAATTGAAAAGGAATGTAAAGGTAAACCTCCTTTACGGTTTCGTTTTCCACTACGGTAGATGCACTATCATCAGAATCTGCTTTATCTTCAGAAGCTTGTGAAATATCTCCGAAGGTTGGTGAGGCATTGGGCAGGTTTACTTGTGATATAATGCTGGCCTTACGCTTTCCATACACAGGATCGTTGAATGTTCCCAATTGGTATAAAGGCAATCTATTGGTCTGTACTGCCGTGATACCCTTGTTAAAGGCAAAAACGTCATATTCCATTTTGCCAGTGGTAAAGGGTTCCCCGGAAACCACACCCTCACCAATGGTATCCAACTCATCATCACAAGAAGCAATCAGCAGAAACAAAGTTCCGACCATTGCCGAAACTTTAAAGATTTTGGAAAATCCCATGCAATTTATTTTAAAACCTCTGTTTTATAGAAATTAGTATATGCCTCTTCCGCTTCTTGGAGCGAAACGTAAGGCAGAACAGGTTTGGAAAGTTTTTCTATGTATTCCTTTAAATCCCTCTCCAACTCATCCGAGGCTAAAATAACCGCATCGGAATGATCTACGGCAACCTTTAACAAATTATTATAGTCGGGCTGTACCAGCACAGAGATTTCTTCTTTATCAATACCATCAAAGGCAATTTTGTTGATCATTTCCATGTCAAGGTTACCTTCAAAACCTTTGCCATAAACTGAGGTCACAATCCTGCTATCAGCAAACAAGGGTTCATCCGCATAATACTTTCTTAGGTAAAGGGGCAACAAAGAGGCCATCCAACCGTGTACGTGGATAATGTCTGGCGACCAGTTCAATTTCTTCACGGTCTCCACCACTCCTTTGGCAAAGAAAATGGCGCGTTCGTCATTATCAGGGAAAAGATTTCCTTCGGAATCCCTAAAAGTGGATTTGCGCTTAAAATATTCATCGTTGTCGATAAAGTAGACCTGGATCCTTTCCCTAGGAATGGAAGCCACTTTAATGATCAACGGCATATCCATGTCATTGATCACCAAGTTCATCCCCGATAAACGTATTACCTCATGTAATTGATGCCTTCTTTCATTGATATTACCGTACCTTGGCATGAAAATCCGTATTTGCCCCCCACTACTGTTCACCATTCGAGGTGCCTCGTACGACATTAAGGAAACTGGATTCTCTGGGAGGTATGGGACTAATTCAGAAGATACAAACAATACCTTTTTACCATTCATAAACACTTTCTTTTGTTTATCTGAAAAACGTAGCCGCAAAAGTACAAAAATTATGCTGATTACCAGTATTTATAGTATTTTTGCCCGCCTTTAAAGCTTGAAATGCATTTATTTGACCGTAAAATGGAGCTAGTTTCCTATCTGGAAGGGGAACGAAAAAAAAACCGGACCTTAGGCCTTGTACCCACTATGGGGGCCTTGCACACGGGGCATCTCTCCTTGGTCAAAAAAGCGCTTTCGGAAAATGATCTGGTGGTGGTGAGCATTTTTGTGAACCCCACCCAATTTGATAAAAAAGATGATCTGGATAAATATCCCAGAAGTTTGGAAAGGGATATTGATCTGTTGAAAACCGTCTCCAAAAAAATCGTTGTCTTTGCCCCCACCGTGGATGAAATCTATGGCGATCAGGTGAAATCGGAATCCTATGAGTTTGATGGATTGGACAAGGTCATGGAGGGGGAATTCAGGGCCGGGCATTTTGATGGGGTCGGTACCATTGTAGAACTTTTGCTCCGTACCGTGGCCCCAAACAAGGCTTATTTTGGCGAAAAGGATTTTCAGCAACTGCAGATCATCAGGAAAATGGCCGAAATCAAAAAACTACCCTATACCATAATTGGTTGCCCCATAGAGCGGGAACCACACGGATTGGCCATGAGTTCCCGTAATGAAAGGCTGTCCAAAACGACTAGGGAACAGGCCGGGTTTATCCATGATACCTTGCAAACTGCCAAATCAAAGTTTGGCACGGAAAGTGCAACAACCATTGCGGATTGGGTAAAATCCGAGTTTAAAAAGAATCCTGTGTTCAACCTGGAGTATTTCGAGATAACCGATGAGGCCACCTTGACCCCCATGTTAAAAAAACAGGACAACCAAAAATACCGGGCGTTCATTGCCGTTTATGCAGATGGAGTTCGCTTAATTGATAATCTAAGATTGAATTGATAATTTTGCACCATGCAAGTAGAAGTTGTAAAATCTAAAATTCACAGGGTAAAGGTAACCGGCGCGGACCTTAATTATATTGGAAGCATTACCATTGACGAAGACCTGATGGATGCGGCCAACATTATTAGGGGCGAGAAGGTGCAGATCGTGAACAACAATAACGGTGAACGATTGGAAACCTATGCCATTCCCGGGCCAAGGGGCTCAGGGGAACTTACCCTGAACGGGGCCGCCGCCAGAAAAGTGGCCGTCGGCGACGTGTTGATCCTGATCACATATGCTTGGATGGACATTGAGGAGGCGAAAGTCTTTAATCCAGCATTGGTCTTCCCGAACGAAGCCACCAATTTATTGAACTAGTCTTGGGCCAATCCCTGAAAAAATTCCTGAAGATTTTTATCCCAATCGCTTTTGGGCTTTTTTTGGTATGGTATTCCTATAATTCAACCACTCCTGAAGAACGCAAGGAAATTTTACATTATATCTCCAATGCGAGTCCTTTTTGGGTAAGCATTTCTGTAATTATTGGGATTTTGAGCCATGTGTCCAGGGCCATCCGCTGGAACTATCTTCTGGAACCCATGGGTTATAAACCCAAGATCATCAATAACATATTCATTGTATTGATTTCATACTTTGCCAATTTGGGTATTCCCAGATCAGGTGAATTTTTAAGGGCCACAGCTTTGACCACCTATGAGGGTGTTCCTTTCGAAAAGGGTTTTGGCACCATCGTTACGGAACGGGTCATTGACCTGTTGATGTTATTGATGGTCATTCTGGTTACCTTAATATTACAAACGGATATCATCCTTTCCTTTTTGGAAGAAAAAGGGGTAAACTTGATAGGTGCCGCGGGCATTTTGATTGTTGGCATTGTTGGATTATTTATGGGAACATACATTATCCGAAGATCTAAATCACCTTTTGCCAACAAGTTAAAATCTTTCTTGAACGGCTTGCTGGACGGTGTACTCAGCGTTTTCAAAATGAAGAAAAAATGGCCCTTCATTTTTCATACCCTCTTCATTTGGGCCGCCTATTTTGGTATGTTTTGGGTCATCAAATATACCGTAACCGAAACCATCCCACTTTCCTTAAGCGAACTCTTGGTCGGGTTCGTTTTTGGAGCCTTCGCCATGTCTACCACCAATGGGGGTATCGGCCTGTATCCCATTGCGGTAAGTGCGGCATTGGGTATTTATGGAATCTCTTCCGTTTCGGGCGATGCATTCGGTTGGATCATGTGGATCGCACAGACCTTGATGGTGGTCATCTTTGGCACAATATCCTTCATAGTATTGCCGTTATTGAATAGAAATCGGTAGACCCCGACCACCTAAATCTTAACCAATGAAAAAACGGCTGTTAGTTGTTTTAATGGGCTTGTTGGGCCTGAACCTTGGTGCCCAAGTCAAAAAGGAGATTTTCGAATCCTTCAAACTACAGGAAAGAAGGAATGTTTCCTATTATTTTCCCGAAGATTATTCCGAAGACAAAATATACCCCCTTTTGGTGGTCTTGGATGCCGAATACCTGTTCGACCTCGTAGTTGCCAACGCCAAATTCCAAAGTAAATTGGACCGCATGCCGGAGGCCATCATTGTGGGCGTGGGGCAAGCAGAAAATGACATTCGACTAGAGGACTGTGCTTTTGACGAACAAACGGGACTCCCTTCCGACAAAGGAAAAATGTTCTATGAATTTTTGGGAACGGAACTTGTTCCCTACCTGGCAACAACCTACAAAGTAGCTCCCTTTAAAATGTTGTTCGGATATGATATCACGGCCAATTTTGGGAATTATTTTTTGTTTAAGGACAAGTCCTTCTTCAATTCCTACGTAAGCATTTCCCCCGTTTTGGCACCAGAAATGGAAAATAGTGTTCCGGAGCGATTATCCGCTTTGGATCAGGTTATTTTTTATAATGTGATTGTGGAAAAAGAACCTTCTGACGATAGACAACGAATCCTGCAAATGAACCATAGCATCAATTCTATCACCAAAGAATCGTTGCATTATTTCTTTGATGAATATGATCATACAGACCACGAGTCTATTGCAGCATATGGGATTAGCAAAGCTTTTGATAATGTTTTCAAAATCTTCAGACCTATCAGCCCCAAAGAATACAAGACAGATATCCTAACGTCCAGTGAACCTGCTTTTAAATATTTGGAGGACCGATATACCATGATCGAAAATCTCTTCGGTTTTGCAAAACCTGTGGAATTGAATGACATTATGGCCATCTATGCCGCTTGCAGAAAAAAAGAGGATTACGAATCCTTAAAACCGTTGGCGGAACTTTGCAAGAAACAATATCCGGATACCATGATGGGTTTTTATTTTGAAGCCGAATATTACGAATTTATCGGAGAGCCCAAGAAAGCTTTCAAGACCTTTGAAAAAGCCTTCCAAATGCAAGAAATCGATTTCTTGACCAAGGATATGGCCCTTGAAAAAATTGATGCCCTTAAAGCAGATTTTGGGTATTGATCATTAGAATCTTGGATAATTAGATAGTTAGAAAAATTAATCCAAAAAGCCAGTTGTCCAAAATTCCTATAGTCAAATCATCCATCTAAATCCATATCTTTAGGCCTTCACCAAATTTGAGGAATGGCCAAGACCAAAACAGCTTTTTTTTGCCAAAACTGTGGCACCCAATATGCCAAATGGGTGGGCCAGTGTTCTTCGTGCAGGGAATGGAACACCATTGTGGAAGAAGTGGTCCAAAAAGAAGAAAAAAGGAGTTGGAAGACCGATACTTCCTCTGTAAAACAGGCCAGTAAACCCCTTCGTGTTTCCGAGATCACCCAAGAAAAAGAACTTCGCTTGGATACGTTGGACCAAGAGTTCAATAGGGTTTTGGGCGGTGGATTGGTCCCTGGTTCCTTGACATTGTTAGGAGGAGAGCCAGGAATCGGAAAAAGCACCTTGTTGCTTCAGATTGTCTTAAAACTCCCATATAAAACCCTTTATGTTTCGGGTGAGGAAAGCCAACGGCAGATCAAGATGCGTGCCGACCGCATTCAACCTAACAGTGAAAATTGCTACATCCTTACCGAAACCAAGACCCAGAACATCTTTCAACAGATTGCGGCCTTGGAGCCCGATCTCGTGGTCATCGACTCCATACAAACCTTGCATACCGATTATATTGAATCCGCTGCAGGCAGCATTTCGCAAATCCGTGAATGTGCCGCCGAACTCATCAAATTCGCCAAGGAAAGTCACACCCCGGTGATTCTGGTGGGACACATCACCAAAGACGGCACCATTGCCGGACCAAAGATTTTGGAACATATGGTGGATACGGTGCTGCAATTTGAAGGTGACCGTAACTACGTCTACAGAATTCTTCGTTCGCTTAAAAACCGTTTCGGTTCCACCGCAGAGCTGGGCATTTATGAAATGCAAGGAAGTGGACTACGGGAAGTGAACAACCCCTCCGAAGTATTGATTTCCAAAAATGAGGAAGATTTAAGTGGAACCGCCATTGCGGCAACTGTGGAAGGCATGCGTCCCTTATTGATAGAAATCCAGGCGTTGGTAAGTACTGCGGTGTATGGAACTCCGCAACGTTCCGCTACGGGGTTCAACGCCAAACGCTTGAACATGCTTTTGGCCGTTCTGGAAAAGCGGGCAGGATTTAAATTGGCAGCAAAGGATGTCTTTTTGAACATCACCGGGGGCATATCGGTGGACGATCCCGCCATTGACCTTGCCGTTATGGCCGCTATATTGTCCAGCAATGCCGACATCCCCATCGAAAAGGGCATCTGCTTTGCCGCGGAAGTGGGCCTTGCTGGGGAAATCCGTCCGGTACAGCGCGTGGACCAACGCATTCTGGAGGCAGAAAAACTAGGCTTCTCCACCATTTTTGTTTCCAAAAACAATAAAATCGGCTTAAAGAACATGGGGATACAAGTCCGAAAAGTTTCCAAAATTGAGGATGTGGTTAGCCATCTGTTCGGTTGATCCTTCATTTTAAAAGGTTTATTTCTATATTTAAGAAACCTTCCAATGCACATGAAACGAATTCCGCTTTTCCTGTTGGTTGCCTTATTGGCATCCTGTTCAGATGAAAAAACCGCATCCTCCAACAAAGACTATTTTACCACCTGGGAGCATTATTTGGGCGATCCGGAGCGTACCCATTACTCCAATCTCGATCAAATCAATACGGCCAATGTTACCAACCTAAAATTGGCCTGGAGCTATAAAAGTGGGGGGCTTCAAGAAGGAAGGACTACCCAGATACAGACCAGCCCATTGGTTGTCGACGGGGTTCTTTATGGCGTAAATGCCGCTATTGAACTCTTCGCTATTGATGCCACTAATGGTACGGAAATCTGGAAATTCAAACCTGTTTCCAAAGATGAATCAGGATTGGGTGTGAACCGAGGTCTAAATTATTGGAAATCCAATGGGGAAGAACCCAGCCGTATCTTTTTTACTTCGGGACCACAGCTTTTTGCCATTGACATTGCAACAGGCCAACCCATTACTTCCTTTGGAAATAATGGAAGTATCGATCTAAGAGAGGGGCTAGGTCGAGATCCTAAAAAGCAGTCCGTGGTGTCCAATACCCCTGGGGCCATTTTTGAAAACATATTGATCCAGGGCACCCGTGTTGGGGAAGGACCTGGTGCCTCCCCAGGTCATATTCGCGCTTATGATGTACTGACCGGGAAAATTGTCTGGACCTTCCATACCATTCCACAACCTGGCGAGTTTGGTTACGACACCTGGCCTACCGATGCTTACAAAACTGTCGGTGGTGCCAACAGTTGGCCCGGTATGGCCATGGACCTTGAGCGTGGAATCGTTTACATCCCTACGGGATCGGCCGCTTTTGATTGGTATGGAGGAGAT
>Ga0114901_1001381_pt1 | contig 14195 bp, 4 predicted proteins | sample MalvireepMed_s16_FD_89686 | JGI IMG/M metagenome (GOLD analysis project Ga0114901, IMG submission 89686) | Marine viral communities from the Global Malaspina Expedition - Malaspina viral metaG DeepMed_s16 | ecosystem: Environmental > Aquatic > Marine > Oceanic | place: Mediterranean Sea... | reverse complement strand
TGATTCACCTCCCAGTAGTGGTATTCTTTATATCAAGGGGCCTGATGCTACCGGAAGCATGACTCTATACACACAACCGCCCGTTCCAATTGCTACTGATATAGATTTATATATACAACCTCCCATATCGACTAGCGGATGGGACTTAAGGCCCACTCTTTTTGTAGACGCTCATCGTGCTTTTAATACTGCTCCAGCTGTTTATCCTAATCTATATTTACAGGGCGCTATTGCCGCCAGTGGATGGGATAATCCAGACACGGGCTTACGGCCCACATTATTTATTAAACAGAATGTGGTTACAGCCAGCGGAGTCCTTCATATTGCGGGACCAACACAGAAGACTAATACCGCAAGTCTCACATTAAATAGCGAGCCCTTGAATTCTGGTATTACGTTATTTATGGAGCCTACTTCAATTGATTCTAGCGCTTCTACTACTTTATGGATTGGCAAAAAAGACTCTGCTAAATCTTTAGATTTAGTGTTTCATGCTAACACTCTTAACAGCTCAACTACTTTATTCACGAAGAGTCAATCTACAAAGTCTAATAGTCTTGATAATAGTCCCACTGCTCGTTGTGGAATTGAAGACCGACAAAAGCTATTTGATATGTCTCCTCATGCTGAACCAGAAATTATTGCTACCAAAACAAACTCTATAACTAGAGAAAGATATTATGGGGCTGATTATCAGTACGGATTTAATTACATTAATAATTTAGGGTCTAAGTTAGATGTTTTAAATACTAATAAAGCGCAAATATTTTTCTCAGAATATCTTAAAAAGGAATCGTTTGATACGAATGGTGAATATTTGGTTATAGCTGTTAATACTAGTGACACATATGCTGGTACGATTGAAGACGTAGAAATATTTCAAATATTAAGCGATGACTCTGTTGATCTACATACTACATATAGTACAGCTATTGCTGATTTACAAACAAAATCCGTTATTCCTTCGTCTTCCCTTTCGGAAACTATTGTTTATAAAGACGCTAAGATTTCGGCAGCTAATAGAATAGCCTTGGCCGCTAGAGTTTCTTATGCAGAACTGATTGATGAAGCCTTAATCACCACCTATAAAAATGTTATCTTAATATTGAATAGTAGTTTTACTATGGAAGCTGCTATTGGTGAAGTATATGATACTACTGCATTAGCTGATAGTGTCATGGGAAGCTCTTTATTTTGGCGAGAAGAAGATTTGTATTATGATAAACAGACTCCATCATTTGGCGATATATATTCTTTAAAATACAGTGATTTATATTTGGTAGAAACTCGTATTGCTAAATTTGAAGACACGTCATTTATGGCAAAATATATTGAAGGAGCTGAGTTCTTAAATCCCAATATTAAGACAGCCTTTGGGGCAAGAATACAAGTATATGATGACATTATGTTTATAGGGGCGCCTTTATTTGATGGGTATGTTACTCAAAATACATTAACTTCTTTCCATTATTATTCCCCTCGCGGCGCTGTATTAATCTATACGAAGAGTGGTGGAACATGGAGTCATCATGATACCGTATATTGTGGGGGATTTACCTCGGCTAATATCTCGTCTTCTAGTTATTCTATTGATTATGATATGGGATTGTTCGGATATGATTTTGATTATAATCCTGTAAGTAGCAAATTGGTAGTTAGTGAGCCCGGTAATAAAAGGGCTTATAGATTCCAAGTTAATTCGAATGTATCAGCGAGTCTCGAAGAGACATATACTGGTACCTCTGATGATCAAGACTTTGGTTTTGCTATTAGTTCTTGCGGATATAACGATGCAATTACATTCTCTAAGACGGGTTCAGGCAAGATATACAACTTGACCACGGGTACCTCTTATACGTTTAATCTAGATAATACTGATGATGAAATTCTTCCATATGTTCCGGTTGGATCAGCATTACAATCCTCTTCAGAGGAAATATATATAGTCAAAGTTTTGACGTTTGCTACTAATCCGCAACTTTTAGTTGCTAGAAAATTTAACTATAAATATGGCAATCAAACTTCTGATTCTACTCTTCAGAAATTTACTTTATTGAAAATATCTAAGTTACTTGATAAAACATTATTTATCAGTGGCCCCAAGCAATCTACAGGTTCTTTAGGATTATATTTGAAGCCGTATGAAGTATCTACAGCCTCTACAAGTTTGATGATTTCTAAAAATGAAGTGACTAGTGGTATTCCCTTGTATATGAGAGTACCATCTGGAGTAGAAGGTGGTATGACTCTATTGATGAAGCAAAAGGAAGTTCTAGAAGTTCCATTGTTTATTGAGGGCTTATTTGAATCAGGGGTTAAAACGGCACCGCTAGTTATGCATGGGCCTAGTGGCGACAGTAAGAGTATGGATCTATTTATGCCCATTATTGCCAATTCATCTAGTCCATTCAATCTTAGTTTGTGGTCTACGCATCCTGCTAGTGGTGTCTCTACTTCCAGAACATTATTTATAGACGAGGGAACTAAGGCCACGCCCAGCGGAACTGTTAGTACGAGCCTTTTCCTCGATGCTCCAAGAGCTGTGGGCGTTTCTAGCGTGGCGTCTGGTACTCATATCTGGATTTCGGGGGGTAATGCGGGCAATACAGCGTCCAATTTCGGCATAACCATACGCGCACCCCAAAGTTCAGGTGTAAGTAGCACAATGTCTATGGCGATAGCGATAGAAGACAGTATTTTGCCAACTGGAGTCATGACTAGTGATGTTTCTTTGGTGATGGGAAGTGGATATGGAACAACTTCGTATGGTATAGCTAACGTTGCTCCATTGCTTATTAAGTCTTCTTATCCAGCCAGTAGTGACATGTCATTATATCTAAATCGTCCTGCTGGAAATGTAATGAATCTTTTCCTTGAAAATACGATGGCTACTGGAGTGATGAGTATAGTTACTAGTGGAACATTTGGTTCTACAAATTCTATGGGATTATTTGCTAGTGGAGTGGGCGCTCCTAACGCTACGGGTATATTATACATTAGAGGTTATCGAGATTAGGAGACAAATATGGCTGTTACATATGGTAATTTTATAATAGGTGGATCTACTACATTAGAAGATCCGCTGGCCCTTGATGGTCCTTTTCCAAAATATAATATTAGTTCAGAATCTAATTTGACTGAATCTGGTGATTTCTTATCTACCAAACATTCTATTACTGTAACAGGCACTTTAACGATTGGAACTTGGGCAACAGCTAATATTACTACTATTGGTCAGCGGCAATCGGTTATACAAAAAGAAATAAACAAGGCTTTAAATGCTAGAACACATTCTGGTAATGATGATAATGCAACCTTGACCATCGCTCCCTACGGTGGGTTAGGGAATAGTATAGTATTTGCTAATACTCGACTGCTCAGTGTTGAGATACCAGAACAGACCGATGAAAGTGCAGGAGTACAAAATCAAGAATATAGTTTTTCTTTTGAGGCCTATGACGCCAGTGGAGCTGGCATAGTTTCTGGGTCGGAAACATGGGATGCCGCTCGAAATGAAGGGGTTGTAGTTGATTCTAGTTCGGGACAAGCATATACTTATACTATTACTCATACCGTAGAGGCGACTGGAATTGGAACGGGTGGGAGCACCGCAGTTAATAATGCGCAAAGTTGGGTTGAAGATAGGGCTGGTACTGGAGCGGGCGCACCAGATATTGGACAGCCGGGTGGCACCTATAATCATGTCAAATCTGCAAATAGTATTACTCAATCAGGTTCGTATTCACAAACTGATACGTGGGTAGAAGCCGGGGGAACGTATTCTTCGGAAATTGATATTAATACAGACGCAAGCGGAGATGGCATTACAACTATTACTGTGAATGGGAATATTCAAGGATTAGATAGTTCAGGGGCTGATAGTAGATTAAGCAACGCAAAAACTGGAAGAACATATTGGGAAGGACAGGCTTTTACATTAGCTCAAGCTGTTTATAATGTAGATGGAGGTGTTCTTCAGTCTACCGTAATATCTAGTAGTCAGGGAGAAAACAGAGGAGCAGGATCGGCTAGTTTTAGTAGGGCCTTTAATGACGTTGTTATTACTATTCCCGGAGCCATATCTGAAAGTATTAATGTAACATATGACAACCCAGACGGTGGTAACAAGCTAATGGCTCTTATTCAGGTTATGAATAGGGCGGCTGGTCCTATTTTTCAAGATATGCAAACTACACCAGAAAAGAAACAAGGATTATCGGTAGAGGCGACCATGGGTAAAGCATACAGAACAACCAAGCCTACTTTTGGTTGGGCTGCATATGCCCCTACCGCCGATACAGCTTCCAGACAATCCTTTAATGAAGAATGGTCAGCTACGACAGGAAAGTATTCTTTAAGTGTAGAATGGGTTTATTAGGAGATTATTATGGTACCAGTAACTTTTAGCACACCACTCCTTTTTGGGGCACGAGTAGTAAATGCAAGTACCAATTTAGGTTGGGGTGGAGATTCTAGTACGTGCCAATTAACTCTGGTAGATGATCCGGCTGAGGGATATACATTAAGTCTTCCCAGTATAGGGACTGCCGTAGCTTTTCAGTGGGGTGATTTCTATTTTGGTGGTGTATTCCAAAGATATACACGTAAAAGAAGCACAAGTGGCTTTACATATGATGTTGTTTTAGAATCTCCTGCTAAGTTGTTAGATGGTATTCAGATTATTTTGGAAGGTTTTCAGGGTACACAATGGGATTTAAGTGGAACTGGAGACACATTTGATACACAAATTAGTCAGGTTTGGAATCCATATGCAGAAAGAGAAAACTATAGCTTTGGAGGAATATGGGGGGGTGCTGATGTAAATAGTGTGGGCTTCCCGGCAAAAGACGCCCTAACTTTGATTGAAGAAATATCGCGAGGAGAACGTAAATTTGGAGGTCCAGCATTTTTTGGAAGCAGCTATTATGAGGTCGATTTGACAGAAATTAAAGATCAACTTCCAGACAATTATAGAATTAAGGGGCCAGTACAAAGTGTAAATGCTATTCTGCAAGAATGTGCGGAAATTAATGTGCAGGATTATTTTATTACAGTAACAGGAAATGTTCCTAACCCTAGTGTTGTTGATAGTGGTAGCACTCCTACTACACGTCCTGTATTGAGGGGAGATTCGGGTTCCAGCTCCGGTAGTTTCGATGTTATTGGCGAAGCAGATAATCCTCAGAAGCGAGCAACAATACTTGTCAAGACTATATCAAGAAAAGCACAGCCTGAGTCTGGTGTTATTGAGAGAATAGTACAAGAAAAGTTTGATAATGGAGAACTGATTGCTGCTGATAACGGAAAGGAACTATCTAATACCCCTACTCAGAAACTGGTAATAGGTGGTCCTGCAAGTAGGTATATAGAAAAAGAAACAACCGATTTAATTCCTATATGGTCTAAATCTGCCAATAATAAGTACCTATTAGGTGACCCGTTACCTTTTGGCTACGATAATGATGCTAATGCTCCTGTTCTTTTAGATGATGGTTCTTTGTATATAGCTTCTCCGTTGGAGATTAGATGTGCCATGTCAGGAAGACCCACATGGGATACATATCATACGATCAAGGCACGAGGAGATTTGGCCAATCTCGCACAAAGTTCGGTAACACAATTAACAAATAATGTTATCCAGAAGATGTCAATTAATCAAGCTTCTCCTTATTTTATACAAGATACTAGCGGGCGTACTGGTCTCCTTTTAGCTAAATTTTTTAATAATCAAGCTGTGTCTCAGAGTGCGGATAAGATTTTTAGTGCTGTACAGCGAGCAGGATCAGAATTTTATGGTAAGCAATTCTTAGTAGCATTGCCCTATGAAGAAGGTGGTTTCGCTAATAACTTACGATGGATTGATGAAGACAAAAAATATGAATCGTCTTGGGATATAGCTGATAGCGCTTGGAGGGAAGACACCCCTATTAAAGATGTATCGTTTTATGACGGAGAAGGAAAATTACTTTCTGTGGCTACGTGGCCTATTACTAATGATTATGATTATAGTTCTTTTGGTTCAAATTATGCCCGAACAGTAGGGGGAAATATAGCGTCAAAAGCTACGGTTAATAAAGATATCCTCTGGTTAGATTTTGGATACGGAACAAAACCATATGCTACCATTACGTGTGACCAAGTTATGGCTTATGATTCCATGGTTACAGCTAGAAATGCTATTACATGGTTGGCTTTATTAGTAGCCAATGAGTATGTAAATCCTAAAAATTATGGTATGTATGGATTTGGTGATGCACAAATACCTTTGGGTCCAGTTCCAACCGCTCCAAATATTGTAGGAATACCACAACAAAGTAATCGTTATTCTTGGGGTCCTTGGTATAAATATGCTGCCCTTAACGGAAAAGCCGAAGTGCAAGTAGAAGAAAGTTTACGCCCAGAAACTTTTGGCAATGCTGCTAAAATGGATGAGTCAGGTTTTACTTATGCTAATGTTGGTCTGGCTGAAATGACAGCTGATGAAAGTGGCTATGTGGAATTGGCGGAAGTCCCTCAGTATAATATAGCTGATAGAATGGAGGGGACAGGCCCATATGTTACCAATATAGATATTAATATAGGTGTAGATGGGGTAAAAACGACTTATAAGTTTAATACATGGACACCAAATTTTGGAAAAATAGCAAAATATAACATAGATAGAATATCTAGAATTAATAAATCTAGTATTGCTTTCCTTCAAGACCAAAGAAATAGAATTACAAAAAGGCCGATGCCTGAAAAACAACGCCCAATGGGTCAGGGAACGTGGGCAGCCCCTAGAGTACATGATGCCTTTTCTAAACAGGGTGGTGTTGCTGCTCTAGCTGCATTTTTTATGAAAGTGGAAAACAGTGATGCGGTTAACAAGTGTATTACAGCGGGAGTTAAACTTGGTGAAGCTATTAAATGTGCGGCCCATAATTTTGCCGGTTCTGCTTTGTGTACACAGGAACAACTATTTTCCCCAATGGTTATTGATCAAAGTCCCAACACGAATTCTTCAACGCCGGGATTTCGTCCTCCGGGCCAAGGCCACAATGACGATGACGATATTGGTATTTTTGGCGGTACAAGTACACAGGTTGGCCCGTCTAATCTTGATTTGAGTCCATACTTTGGCTTTTCTATTGGCGCAACAGATTTTGAGGTAGTCGCAAACTCCAATGTAAATAGCTCATCAGGAGGAGGGGCAACACCAGATTTACATATTGACAAGGTAAGAAAGGAGGAGGGTCCTGATTATATTAAAAGCGTAAGAACGATAGGATTACGTGGTCCCTTATTGGTATCTGGATGGGGATACGATATTGCAAGTATGCCTGCTCCATCTGATGATAGTGGTCAGTTATTTTATTCGGGAACTCCCGGTAATAGATCTTTCTGGAAAACTGGCCCAGTTGATTTAATGTGGGATGATGAGCGTCAAGTATGGTGCGGAGGCCTAATGATGGTTGAAGGCGTTTTAATGGAAAACTTAACCAAACCATCAAGTATGACATCCCCTACTCATGCAAAAGTTAGATTGTATAGAAGTGTTAAGGGCGAATGGACTGAAATGGATTCTAGAAAAAAATTAGACGACAGTGGAACCATGGAAGAAAGCATAGTTCTTACCAATAGAGACACATCTTTGGAAGCTAAAGCGGGAGCAAATACATTTGTGTTGGCTGTAAGAATAAATTATGAGTGGCGTCCTTTGGTAGTTACATGCGCAGATACCTTAGGATCATCTGGTTCAGGTTCATCGGGTTAAGGATTTTTAATATGAGACCTTGTTGTTGTAATAAACTACCCACTTCTACATGTGTATTACCATACACGACTACTATATATATTACATATGTGGATGGTAGCACTATTAGTCTTGAAGACCTGTTGAACAAAATAAATCCGGGTACAAGTGGATTACCGGCAGCATGGAATAGCGGGGGTGGGCAAATATTTTGGGAAAGAGACAAGGGCGTTCCTCGTGAGATTGAATTAGTTTTCACAAAAGACGATTCCTATGCATATTCGTCATCATTACTTTGGGAACAAGGACAAATTCCTGAAGATCTTGAGTTTGATATATTAGACGCTAGTAACACGCAGCCCATTGCTATTATTACTTCAGAAAAGCATGGGTTAGCACCAACTGATAAAGTAATAATTTCTGCGGTACAAGGTAATACGGCAGCAAATAATAATGAGGACCGTCCCGATTGGCGTATTGAAATTGTCGACGATGAGACATTTAATCTAATAGGATCGGATGGTCGTATTACTGATACTAATGGAGAATATGTGGGGCTCACAGGTACAGTAACTGTTGAAAAGCCACCACCACCTACACAGAAAGATGTGTTGTTTGAATTTAACCTTGGTAATAAAGTTGAATACTTCACAACAGAGCTAGATTGGAACGATGAAACACAAACACTAGAATCAACAAATTTAGAAGTATTTGACTTAAATCATACTGTATATAATCCAATATGTCCAGCTGATCGCGATGAAAAAGAGGTGTTTATTCCTGATATAGGTTTTGAATTGGCTCAAGATATATTAAATATTGAAACGGGAGGTGGTTATGGTTGGGATGTAAGAAATTTTTCTTTTAAAACAAAACCAGATTTTAATGGATTTTTTTCTACTAGTGATATGCAAAGTTACTCAATGAAGATACGGTTTGGTGAAGATATAACAAGGGCTCGTTTTTATGAGGTTAAAGTTGCTTTTAAAGAAGACGAAGAAGATGACCCAAAGCATAGTATATCTATATATAGTAACACATGGCAAATAGGCCCCACGTCTACAAGAGACCATAGAATACAAGGGGGCACCCTATATGCTTGGGATATCCCTAATGATAAAGGAGAACAGCTACTTGAATTAGTAGAAAATATTGATACACCTTCCGGCATTCCAGAAGTTGGAGAAGACAGTAAATCAGAATGGTTAACGTGTCTTACTTTACAGCCAACCACAGACTCAACGGCTTTGGTCTTTGATAATGATGACCCCTTTAAAATGCCTGATGATCCTACTGAAATTGGTGGTTCTCTTGCTTTGATGGACTCCAAATCTGCACCTATTGGTGTTAAACTGTATGATTTTCCAGAAGAAGGCTTTATAACAACTTCGGTAACGGGCGAACCAGCCGAGATAGACAAAAAATATTTCTATAAACGGACAGAGCCCGATTTAAATCAGAAAGTATTCATGGGCGCTTTCGCTGAGGCGACACGTTCATTTGTAGAAAATCCGATTTTTGTTATTGGGGGCTCCGAAGGGGCGTCTGATGCCCCTACAAATGTTGTAACGGTACCATATACCAATCCCGTTGGAAACTGGATTAACGGCCATGATATCAAGTTGGACTTTACAAAAAGATATATATATCTTGATCCACGCTATAAGAGAAATATCGACAATATTAATCAGCCTACTATCCAGTTGAGAGTGGGTTCTGTAATAGTAACCTCTTCTAGCGCTCATGAATTAGTGACGGGAGACAGGGTAAGAATTACTGAAGTTGATGAACCAATGGATATTCTTAATCAAGAGTTTACAATTACAGTTCTTTCATTCAACACATTTTCTTTAGATGGGGCTCCCCAAGTATCCCATCTTGATTATAGTGGTGGCGGAAAAATACAAGTATATAGACAAAAGACAATTGACTATACAATGGAAATAGGTAAACAGGCTTTTGTTTCTGCGGAATGTGAATCTATAGTAGCGAAATGTCCCAATATGGCTTTGTTAGGTTTAGAAGTAAATGACCCCAAAGAAACCATGATGTGTGATCCAGTTGGTGACCCAGTTAATATATCTAAAGTACCCCTTATTAATTCTGAGGGGTCAACTGACCCATTTTCAACTGGTTGCTATGATCCCGAACCCGCTATAGAGCCTTCCAAGTATGATTGTGTAGGTGAAAATGATTCATTTTTCGTAGAACATAACCAAGGGTCTTTTAGTAAATTTGACTTGGTGGCTGATACGTCTGGTTCTACTCCAGCAGCTGATGTGTTAGCTGAAGAATGCTGGGATTCTTATGATGAATATAAAAATGATTATTTGGCTAAGGTAAATTCTGTAGTAGAAAATGGATATAGAGCATATGGCAATAAAACTACTCCATCAGGAATTACGAGAAGATGTCTTCCTAAGCAAGCCAGAGAATATGAGCTACATGCGATGCAAGCCACACTAGATTATGATTTGAACACATGGCCGCATTATACAAAGCCTGACGAACCAGACGCATCTATGCAGGTAAACTGTTTACATCCTCCCGGAGGCTGTATAGAGGACGGCGAGTGGAAACCAGAACATAAAATAAATTTTAAGTGTGTCGGTGATGTAACGCTCAAGTCAGAAATCCGTCCAGATTGTTTTTGGGATTTTCCTCAACTCGCTAATTCAGAAGATAAGGAGGGCTCAACTCCAAAAAGATATAAAAACTTGGAAATATTAACAGGACAAATTTTCTATTTATACCCTAGAAAACGATACTATGCCTTTGAGATACAGGAATACATCAGCCAATTTCCTGCTACTTATTATAAAGGATATTCTTATGAAGCGGCAAAGACAGGAGACTGTGATGAATTATTTGGCGCTCCTAGTGATTATAAGTGGGAAGAATGTAAAAAGGTAGAATTGATTGAAAAAAAGATAGTAGACGTTAGCGTTTCGCCGCCTGATACTCCTATTGCGGTTACTACCGAAGAGGCGCATGGATTTGAAACGGGGGATGAAATAACAATTTCTGGTGTTGAAGGAATCTCGGGGGCCAATGGCACTTTTACTATTACAGTTCTAACTGATATTGATTTTGAATTAGGAGACTCTTCAGGGAATGGATTCTACGATATTGAGAATCCAACGGGTACCGCTACGAAAAGCACATCAAATGTAGAACCTAGAATAAGAGATATTCAATGGAAAGAAACAAAACCTTATACGACAAAAATTGAACCAGATACAAGCGGTTTTGATTTTACTACCACGGTAAACACGAGATGGAGCGCATGGGATTATAAAGATAAACTTGTAACTGGGGAACATGATTGTCAGATTACAGCAGAAAGCGTAAACGAGGGAGAAATTCAAGATAATATTTGTCGGCAAATGGAAGAAGTGGAACACGTAATTGTTGATGCTACCAATGCTTCTCCTATTGGGATTACTACTGAAGAAGCACATGGGCTCAAGACGGGAGACAAGGTAAAAATTTACGGTGTTCTTGGGAATACAGCAGCTAATAATACCGAAAGTAATACTCACTGGACTATAACACTAGTTACTTCTACTGAATTTGATTTAGACGATTCTACTGGTAATGCAGATTATGAAGGGCTAGGCACAGCGGTTTCTGAAGTAGATAAAACAACCATATACACTCAGAACATTTGGTATAAAAGTATGTTAGCTGGAGATGACGCTAAGTATTTACCTTTTTATGACGCCCGCACGATCCCAAGTGATTCATCTGTTATATATTATTTTAAAACAAAGTTCATTGAGCAAAAAGACCTATTGCAAACCGCCCGCGAGAATGAAGAGGAAGGTATAATATATGAAACTTTACAATGGGAACAGGATTTGAAATTAATTAATGTATCTAAAACAATTGCGACTGCCATTAATTCTGGTTATAGCGAGGGAGAATTAGACGTTCAAAGCGATACTTTTGATTACTATAAAAACAGTATGCTTCAAACAACTAAAAGTGCCAATATAGCTGGCCAAAAATTGTTATTAATGACACCAGAAGAGGTTATTCCCGAAGATGGTGATATCCCAATAGAAGATAAAAAATATAAAGAAAAGTGGAGTATACATAAAGGTATTATGTCAGAGTATAAATTTGAAGTGGATACTATTTTTGATATTAAGACGCGACCCCCAATAAAATGCCCAAGCGATCTTGACGATATGGACTGTTTAGTTTATGAGGACATAATCGTTCAGGGAAAAAGGTGTTTGCGTAATTATTCACCGTGTTCGTTTTTTGGTCCTAAACAAATAGGGGATATTACAGTCATACCGAAAATATCTTTTTCTCCTTATTTATCGGAAAGTGAATGTCCTCCCAGTATCGCAGCCAGCGATCCACCAAATTGCTGTAAAACATTACGTGAGGATAAAACAGAACCATGTTGTACTGCCGAGCGAAAAGCCGCGAATCAGCCTATTTGGTCTTTGCAGAATCCAAATTCAGCTATAGCCACAATTAATGCTACCCATATAGACCCCTATTTTTCAAAGTCAACACTAGATACATTTATGGCTACAGTAGATGAAAAAAACATCGAAGTGACTACTAATTGTGGGTGTGATACTTATATTGAGTGGGGTTCTCGTATAGATGTTGTTGGTACTGCGGATGGGGGCTGTTATAGGGGGAAATGTCGTCCTAAAGGAAGTTTTGTTACTGCTGATACAAACTCTTTCTTTTTTACAACCAACATTGCTACGGCTACCTGTGAGTGGAAAATACCAAAAAATGGCACCAAAGGAGAAGAAGATATTGATGTATTCCCTGCAAATCCAGCTGTGTCAGGAGGGTGTGATGCGATTACTGTAGGTTTTCGTGGCGATGTTACCATTTGTACTGATTTAGTTCCTTGCACCAATATGCCAGATAGAGAAAACATAGGGAATGGACCTATCCAACCGGGACAAATTGGAGGGGGATTAGGGGATACTGATCCAATTATTTCAGGGGAATGTATAGCATCAGGAGGAACTTGTAAACAATGTGGAACTAGTAAGGGTCATGTGATCACACCGCTAGAGGAGTTACTTTTAAAAGGTAGGCTATCACAAGAGGTATTTCAATGTTTTGGGAAATGCCATGACAGCGGGTTAGCTTTGTGTGCAACAACTGATTTATTAAAAGAAGAATGCCTTACGAGCTGTAGAAACAATCTTTGGCGTTATCTCAACGTAAGAATAAAAGAAACATGTAAATATATAGTAAGTCCTTTCGCTTGCTTGGACAATCCGATTGAGGGTAAATTCACTATTTTGGATTTAATAGATAAAACTACAGATCGGTTTGAAGACACGGTGTCCCATGAAGATAAATCATTAAACACATCAACACACACAGCAACTACACTTAAAGATATTCTCCCAGAATTTATTATTGCACAGGAAGAATGCGAATGAAATTTAAATGTAAATGTGGAGCTGTACATACTGTTTCTAAGGGGGTTTTTGTTTGCGAATGTGGATATAGTACCAAATTTGATAATGTAACAAAAACACGAACACAACAGAAAACCAAAAACAATGTTAATATACCACCTAACCCTACCATACCTACCACACCACAACCAACTATACTTCCCATTGGGGGAGAATGTTGCGGAGGGTCTCCAAGTCTACTACAAAAAGCAAGGAATTTAGCCCACACAATGGGGGATTTTGCTGGTTCAGGCTTCAAACTAGCAGATAAGGAAGTATATGATCAAAGGATGGAGATATGTAGGGGATGTGATAGATTCGAGAATAATAGATTTTGTAAGGAATGTGGATGTTTTATGGATTTAAAGGCCAAAATTGAGGTGGCAGAATGTCCCCTAGATAAATGGCCAAAATAACGTTTATGAACTAATTTTTGTGTATAATACAATGTTACCTTAATAGGAGGAATTTAACATGGCAGAAATTACATTTGGCATAGATGGCCAATCCAATATAGTTGGATCAGGTCTGGGATTTTTTGGGGCTACGTTCGGTTCCTCGGTCCAGATCGGCTCCTATCAAGATTCTACATATGTCACCAATTCTGATGGTACCACTCAGGGACCAGTAGATCTGAATACCAAATTTACCAATTCGGGCTCTGGTACCGCTAATGGCATTACCACGGAAGATGGTATTAGATACTTCAATTCCAGCCGCCGAAGTCTGGAAATCAACTTCGATCATACATCAGAAGTTAATGTGCAGAATGTACAACTGAGAGTATATGATAGGGATAATATCAACTATCCCGCCTCAGGTGTCAATACCAAAGTGTGCGAGTTGCTAAACTTTGACAGCAAAGATTACTCCGCATGGGACTCAAGCAATGGAGATGACAGTACTAATGGTAAAGCTGGCGCCGCTATTGGCTCTGGTGACCTTTTCTGGTGGGGTGCGGGCTGGAAAAATACCGAAGTTTCACAGGATTATTACGATAATTCTTCTGG
>Ga0114901_1001373_pt1 | contig 14230 bp, 15 predicted proteins | sample MalvireepMed_s16_FD_89686 | JGI IMG/M metagenome (GOLD analysis project Ga0114901, IMG submission 89686) | Marine viral communities from the Global Malaspina Expedition - Malaspina viral metaG DeepMed_s16 | ecosystem: Environmental > Aquatic > Marine > Oceanic | place: Mediterranean Sea... | reverse complement strand
GCGGTGTTTACATCCATATCCCCTTTTGTAAGCAAGCGTGCCATTATTGCGATTTTCATTTTTCCACCCAAATGAAGAAGAAGGACGCGATGGTGGACGCCTTGGTCAAGGAAATGGAACTGCGCAAAAACGAGTTGGGTGATGAGGTTGTCGAGACCATTTATTTTGGTGGAGGAACCCCTTCGGTTTTGAAACTGCAGGAATTGGAACGCTTGATCCAAGCGGTGTATGACCATTACAAAGTAATCGAAAACCCAGAAATCACTTTGGAGGCCAACCCTGATGACTTATCCAACAATCGAATCACCCAACTATCCAAAAGTCCAGTGAACCGTCTCAGCATCGGCATCCAATCTTTTTTTGAGGAAGATCTGAAGCTGATGAACCGTGCCCACAATGCCCAAGAGGCCTCAAATTGTATTGAGGAAGCCGTAAAGCATTTTGATAACATCACCATCGACCTGATCTATGGCATTCCGGGGATGGGTCATGACCGTTGGAAGGCCAACATCCAAAAAGCCCTGGATTTTGGATTGCCCCATATCTCCAGCTACGCCTTAACGGTGGAACCCAAAACCGCCCTGGAAAAACTGATTCAAAAAGGAACCGTGCCCCAAGTAGATGACAGTCAGGCGCAGGAGCAGTTTCATATTTTGGTGGATGTATTGGAAGAACATGGTTTTGTGAACTATGAAATCTCCAACTTTGGGAAATCGGGCTATTTTTCTAAGAACAATACCGCTTATTGGCAGGGCAAGAAATATTTGGGCATAGGTCCGTCTGCCCATTCCTACGATGGACATTCCCGTACTTGGAACGTCCGAAACAATTCCATCTACATCAAACAAATCCAGCAGGGTCTCTTGCCAAGTGAAAAGGAAACCCTGACCGTGACCGACCGGTACAACGAATATGTGATGACAGGCTTGAGGACCATTTGGGGCGTATCCAAGGAGAAGATTGCCAAGGAATTTGGACCCAGCTATGCGAACTATTTGGAGCAACAATCGGATAAATTCATTGAACGGCAATTGCTGATTTGGGAAGATGGCCTTTTACGCACCACCAAGCAGGGTAAGTTTTTAGCGGATGGGATTGCGGCAGATTTGTTTTTATTGGAATAACATTACCTTATTTAATCACTTAACTTGACGAGTTGCACTTCTAGTAATTTTTGTCAACCTATTTTTTAAAAGTCTAAAATGCCAAAAGTTTCAGTAAACGGAATATCAATTGAAATAATCTCAAATTTTGGCGTAGCGCCTTTTTTTAAGAGTGCAAGTGTAGTTTTTGAACGAACATCAGATGTTGCAAAATGTGTGATCGAGTTATCCAAATCAGCTTGAGCAAAAAGTTTGGAATCATTCGGTATTATTGCTCTCGGCGATAATTTTTCCGAACTAACTTTATTTTCGGTGAAAATTATTTTCGCAAATTGTCCTGTTTTCTCTGCTTCTTTTAAATTGAAAGGAACAATTTGAATATTTTTTAAAGGTAAGTCTTATAAATTTCCAAGGACACAATACTCAGCAATTGAAATTGTAGAAACTTTTAAAACGATGTCGTTCTCCAAAAAATATTTAAAATATCCAACGGCATTTTTATGTAGTGGGTCTTCATCATTGAGAAGCCTAATAAAAAAACTTGTATCTAATAAGACACTATGCTTCATAACCCCCCCCTCAAGTTTAATAACCATTCGTCTGGTTTTACATTTTTCCAGCTGTCTTTGGCTTTTTTAATAAGAGAATCTAAGTAGTCATTATCAAACTTCGGTTGATAATCAACTAACTCAATTAATTGAAGTGATTTGGTGTCAATTTCCCCTGTCTCAATATTTTGTTTGCCTTTGGCTCGAACACCATATTTTTTGTAGAGTAAGTTTTCTTCTAGTTCCTTTAAAAACTTTTCTCCAGTCTCGATTGATAAGTATCCAAAATCATCAGTATCCAAATGTATATTGGCTTTGCTTTTCCCTCCAGCATCTTTTAAAATTCCATAAAAATAAAATTCAGCATCTACCCAAAAGTTTTCTGTTCTAATGAATTTAGTATCAGGGTTAATAGTTAATTCGTAACTATCATTTAATGATGTTTTTATTTGAAATTCATAATTTTTTTGAAGGGATAAATTTTGAATGTTTTCAATAGCTCTGGCAGTTTTTAATTCTAAAAAATCTATTGATTGATTTGCTTGAACTTGAGATAAAACTGCGCTAAATCCAATTACTGTTTGAATTGTAGTTTTAAATAGATGTCGAACAGAACCCTCTTGAATATCATAGGTGATAATTGGTCTATCCTTTTTGTTTGTAGGAAATAGCAAATCCTCAACATTCTGCAAAATTGATGCAATATGTTTAATGTCGTAATTGTCTGGACTTAAGTCTTGGTTTCCGGATTTGCCGACAACTCGAATTTCTATTTCTCCTATTTTTTCCACATTTCAAAGATATAATTTATTCAAAATTATTCTTGGTCAATATAATAAGTGATGATTCAAGATATTAAAATTTAGTTTAAAGGAATTAATTAAACTTATTTCGTTAGGTATGAAGTTACTGGATTTAAATCAAAAGTTCTGGTTGCATAGTATTGCATTTCTCAAGGGAATTGAGTTAATTACTGCAACAAGTCCAATTACATGATTGCAACCCTAAAACACCTTTCCAAAAATTACAAGATAGACCTTTCCAAACCGTTGGACATCTCCATTGCCCTTTCGGGAGGGGACGCCAACATCAACGCATGGTATTTGGGCCCGCCCAAAATTGAGCCCCATGCCGAGGATGGATTTGTGGGCAAGGTCACCGAAGGGGCATCCACCAATTTCAACGATGTGTGGTTCAATCCGCATTCGCACGTAACCCATACGGAATGCTTGGGCCACATCACCGAAGCATTCCATTCCATCAACCAAAAACTGAAAAAGTTCTTCTTCTTGGCCGAAGTGATCACCGTGGCCCCCGAACAACTGGGGGACGATTTTGTCATTTCCGAAAAGCAATTGCAATACGCTTTGGGCAACAAAAAAAGGGAGGCCGTGGTCATCCGCACCATGCCCAACACCAAAGAGAAACGTTCCCGAAACTATTCCGATACCAACCCGCCTTACTTATTGGAAGAAGCGGCCTGTTATTTGGTAAAAAAAGGAGTGGAGCTTTTGTTGATCGACCTGCCTTCGGTGGACAAGGAACGGGACGGTGGGGCACTTTTGTGCCATAATGCCTTTTGGAACATGAAAGGAAAACCTCGGGAAAAGGCCACCATCACGGAACTGATCTATGTTCCGAACAAGGTTAAGGACGGTACCTATTTTTTAAACCTTCAAGTGGCACCATTTGAAAACGATGCCAGTCCCAGTCGCCCCGTACTCTATAAAATCGAAGAAAAATGAAGACCGTTCTAAAATTGGAGGAAATCCTCATGTTCGTATTGGGTGTTTATCTGTTCAATCAATTGGACTACGCCTGGTGGTGGTTTCTGGTCCTAATCTTGGCCCCGGATATTGGCATGGTTGGCTATCTTTTCAACAACAAGATAGGTGCTCTCACCTACAATCTGTTTCATCATAAGGGATTGGCCATTTTGGTCTACTTGGCGGGTGTCTACTTTTCAATACCTTTATGCCAGCTCGTTGGAATCATCCTGTTTTCGCATTCCGCATTGGACAGGGCCATGGGCTACGGACTGAAATATGACAAAGGATTCAAGTTTACCCATTTGGGTGAAATAGGCAATTGACATGGGCGAAGTGATCGACAGCATTTTGGGATTGGTTTTAGGTGCAATATTGATGTATTGGGTCTACTCCTTTTTTGGAAAGAAGAAGAGCAAGGAAATCACCGAGCAGCAGTCCACCGTAATTTTGAACAAGATTCGCAGTGTGTGCAAGTTGGTTTCCGTGGAAGGGGATTTTGCCGAAATCTATCACTACGAGAACACCAAGGACAGTTTTATGAGCCTGTTCAAAAGCAAAAAGAAAGCATTGATCGTGATCAAAGCAAAGGCGCATATCGGTTACGACCTGAATAAATTGGAACTCAAGGCGGACAACGACAAGCGTAAGATTATTTTAAGCCATTTTCCGCAACCGGAAGTCCTGTCCATTGAGCCGGACCTTCAATTTTACGACATCAAAAACGGTATTTTCAACAGTTTTTCGCCCACGGACCTGACCAAATTGAATCAAGAGGCCAAGGAGCACATCAAACAAAAAATACCCGAAAGTGGATTGATGGAAACAGCGCGGAAGGAAGCCTTACAAGCCGTTTTTGTGGTGGAGAAGATCGTGGAGACCATAGGTTGGAAACTGGACTACTCCGCCTTGGAAATATCGAACAGGGAAAAACAATTTATAGAAGAATAAACAACCATGAAAATCAAAATGATAACCTTGCTTCTGGTGGGTATATTTGCCTCCAGTTGTGTACAAGTCAAAAACGAAATGAAAAGTAATTTTGATCCCACGTTTACCCATGTCGTCTATTTTTGGTTCAAAGAACCGAACAACCATGCCGATAGGGTTAAGTTCGAGGCCTCGTTGAAGAAATTCTTGGAGAACTCCCAATATGCCAAAACCAAGTTCATTGGAACACCACCGAAGGCAACCAGAGACGTGGTGGACGATTCCTTTACCTACTCGTTGATCCTGTCATTTGAGTCTGCGGAAGACCAAGCGGCCTATCAAACGGAGCCTCCCCATTTGGTCTTTATCGAGGAGTGTCAGGATTTGTGGGAGAAGGTGATCGTGTACGATTCTGAAGGCATCTGATCATGAACGTGGAGGAACTGAGGGAATATTGTATCGTTAAAAAAGGGGTAACGGAGGAGTTTCCTTTTGATGCCGAGACTTTGGTCTTCAAGGTCATGGGGAAAATGTTCGCCTTGGTGCCCTTGGAGCGAGTACCCTCCCAATGCAACCTCAAGTGTGATCCCGAACGGTCAGAAGAATTGCGCGACACTTATGATGGGATCATTACCCCGGGCTACCATATGAGCAAAGTACATTGGAACACGTTGTTTGTGGAACAATTGCCTCCCCAACTGATCAGGGAATTGGTGGATCATTCCTATGAACTAGTGGTTGCCAGTCTCACCAAAAAACTACAACAAGAATTGAAAGATCTAGGCTAAATCTGAATGGACGGGATTACGACTTTTTATACCCAGCAACGGGACAAGCATAACGAAGAACTCCAACGGTTAAAAAAGCAATTGGCCCTATTGGCTTCGTTGCGGTTGCTCGTTTTTGTGGCGACGGGTTTGGCAATGTATTTTCTGTGGACGACCAGCTTGGTTTACTGGATTTTTCCTTTGGGATTGGCGGGTTTTTTATATCTCGTTTCACGATATACTGATCTAAAATGGCAAAAGGGATATGTAGAGCGATTGATTGCCATCAACAACACAGAGTTGGAAGTGGCGGCTAGGCGTTTTCATCATTTACCGGATGGAAAGGAATTTTTGGTACCCGAACATCCGTATGCCCAAGATTTGGATCTGTTTGGTCGCGGTTCTTTTTATCAATATGCCAACAGAACGGCATTGAAACAGGGGAGCCAAGTTTTTGCAGGTCTTTTATTGGATGGATATCCAAAGGACATCGTTAAAAAACAGGAAGCCGTTCAAGAATTGGCCCAGATGTCCGAATGGCGCCAACGGTTTTCGGCACTGGCAGGGGGCACCCATCCCGAAGTACCCCACCATGTGGTTTCCAAGTGGTTGAAGGAACATGTGGTCTTCGTACCCAAATGGATCAAATACGTGGCCCCGGCATTTGCCCTGGGCTCTATCGGCCTCATCATTGCTGCTGTTTCCGGGTGGATTCCCGAGGCATTGGTGTTGTATTGGTATTTAGTAGGGATTGGAATTGTGGGACGGTACGGCAAGAACATTTTGCGGTTCTCCTTAGATGTGTCCAAAGCCCAGGATACCATAGAACAATATCAAAAACTGATTTCGGAATTGGAGCAAAAGGAATTTACTTCGGAATTGCTTCAAGATCTACAACAAAAATTGATTTTGGACGGTGAAAAGACCTCTAAGATATTGAAGAAGTTCAGCAGACATATGGCCATGTGGGACCAGCAGAACAACTTGTTGATTATGATGTTCGGTCAAGGGCTCGCCTTGTGGAGCCTATATTTTGCTTACCAAGTGGAAGATTGGGTCGGTAAATATGGCAAACAAGTGGAAGGTTGGTTTGAGGCCATTGCCTATTTTGATGCCTACAACTCCTTGGGCAATTATGCATTCAATCATCCCGATCACACGTATCCACAAATCACCGATGGACCGATGACCTTGCAGTCCAAAGCGGTGGGTCATCCCTTGGTGGATCCAAAAAAGAATGTACTGAACGACTTTTCTTTGGATGAGGGCCGATTCAGTATTGTGACCGGGGCCAATATGGCCGGGAAAAGTACTTTTTTACGCGCCGTGGCGCTACAGATTGTGATGGCCAACATGGGGTTGCCCGTTAAAGGAAAAGAAGTGAAATACAGACCTGTACGGCTGTTGACCAGTATGCGTTCCTCGGATTCGCTCGCGGATGAAACCTCGTATTTCTATGCGGAGTTGAAACGATTGAAATACATTGTGGACGAGCTGGAAAAAGGCAATTGTTTTGTGGTCCTCGATGAGATTTTGAAAGGGACCAATAGTGTGGACAAGGCCGAAGGCTCCAAAAAATTCGTGGAAAAATTGGTGCGCTCCGGAGCCACGGGATTGGTCGCCACCCACGATTTGAGCCTATGCACCTTGGCCGATAAACTCCCACAAGTGGAAAACCATTATTTTGATGCTCAGATCGTAAACGGGGAACTCTATTTTGACTACCGTTTTAAGGAAGGCATTTGCCAGAACATGAATGCCTCCTTCCTCCTGAAAAAAATGGGGATTGTGGGTTAGTGCCCGCAAATGATCCTTTTTGAATTTCTGCCACAGGGGATGTACTGATGATTTACATGAAGCCAAAAAAAAGAATTATACTTATCGATTGATGTGTGAGACGTAATGCCCCAACGTGGCATTACGTCTCATTAATTGTTTTAGGAATTAGTTTATTCGATTTTTCTATAAATAAATATATAGGTTGGAAATCCTCCAATAACCGCAGTTCCTTCTAACTCGCTTCGAATTCTTAAGACTAAATTTATCTCACTATCCGGTAAGTCATCGTAAATATTCCCTGAAAAGACATATTCAAAGGGTTCTGTATTTAAAACTGTAGATTCAAGCTGAGTATTCGGAATAGGAGCACTTTCTGTTATGTTAAATAATTCACTAAAGCATTTGACGCTAGAATTAGTTGTAGCTAGACGCGTAGCAACTACAATTGAATCCACATTGGTATAATTTAATTTATTAAACTTAAGTAAATGTTCAGTTTCATTGTTGCTAAATATCCAGTCAGAAGAAGAGCTGACAAGAAAACTATTACCAAAGGATAATCTTATTTGTTCATCTATTCCGCCATCTATTCCATTACATATAAATCTTGTTGATTGTATTTCAGAATCATCCAGAATCCCATTGTTATTATTATCAATACCTGAATCAATTTTAATACCTCCATTTGTACAATTATTTCCAGATGATTCAATGGATGTATTAATTAAACTATTATCACCTTTTATGCTACATATGAAGTTAGTGGTCAAAACTTCATCAGTTTCAAGATTGCCATTACGGTTACTATCAAAACCTGTCTCAACTTTAATACCTCCATTTTCACAATTTGTACTTATTGGTTCAGGAGTGGTTTTGATTAAACTATTTAATCCATCTTCTCCATCTTCTCCATTAACACCATCTTCTCCATTACTACAACTGATTAAAAACATTAACATTAAACTTGTTAAAGCAACTTTTTTTGGTTTTAAAATTCTCATATTTTTTTAATATTATTCCTAACATTAATGATATAATAAGTTTCAATGAATGATATCGACCGATACCTGCCTGTCGGCAGACAGGAATGAAGTTAGGGTTTTTCCGGTTAAAATTCCATCGCCAATGGATGAACATACTTTTTAAATTGATAACGTAGTAAGATCATTGGGCTTTGGGCTCAAATTTGGCTATAAGCCCTTTACCTGCACATTGTGGAAGGAGTCGGCCTGTAAGCGCAACAATTCCTCGGCTTTCTTCTTCTTGTATTGGTACAGTTCCTCCTCGTTCTTGATGTCGGTGTAGATTTTCTCGTTGATTTCCCCATCGGTGGACAACAACAGTTTACGCTGTTCCACTTTTTGGGTCACCCAAGTGGCCACCACACTTTCCTGCTCTTCAAATTTGAAGTCGTATTCCCCTTTGGGAGCCAACAGTTTAGCAATGATCGGGGCCGTTTCGATGGCCAAGAACAATAAAAAGATAAAAAACGAAGGGAACCAGGGCAATTTACCCAATGCATTGATGCGCGCCATGAGTCCGTCAAAACCGTCGATGATGGGTTGGGAGTTGGTCACCGCGGTGTTGTAATCCGTTTCCAAGGCCGCAATTTGGGCCTCTATGCCCGCTATTTTGACGGCATTGGTTTCTTTCAAGGTGTTGAGTTCCGCCAAGGCAGCATCGTGTTTATCACGCTTTTCCTTGTAAACGGGTCCCTTGCCCAGAAGACCTGTTCCGGCAGTGCCTTCGGCCTCCGAAATATAGGTGTCGTACAAGGCATTGGTTTCGGCTTCTTTAGTGGCGATTTCTCCCTTCAGGTTGGCAATGTCCTGATTAAGACTTTGAATTTTTGGGGTGTATTGAAGGGCCAGTTGCTCCTTGTTGTTCAACGTCATGGAGTTCTTTTCTTCCAAGAGCACTTGGTTGATTTCCTTTTCAAATATTTTCATTTCCAATGGTTTGGAGATGACTACGGCAATGATGATTGCCAAAATGATCCTTGGAGCGGCTTGGAGCAGTTCACTTTTAAAATTGTCCCTTTTTTTGATGGTGGAAACGATATATCGGTCCAGATTAAAGATCAAAAGTCCCCAGATCAATCCAAAAAAGATGGAAGTGTAGATATTGTCAAAAACGGTGTAAAGGGCATAACCACTGGCAATGAATGCCATAACAGCTGTGAAGAATACCGTAGCACCAATCCCGGCATATTTGTTCTGTTCCCCGTTGGAGCAGGTTTTTAGGATTTCAGTATCGGCTCCGGAGCAAAAAATAAAAAAACGTTGTAGCATGATCGTGTTCTCTTTGATTGATAGGGTATTAGAACGTGATTTCGAAAGTTTTGTTACATCAAAAGCCCCAATTAAGGGGCTTTTAACATTATAAGGGTTTTTTGAAGGTCTAGTTTTCTATCACGATGGGCTCCGTGGAAAGTTTCACGATTGGTTTGCCACTATCCGATCCCCTGGAATCGATGTTGATCCTTTTATTGTTTTCCAAAACCTTGATGGCTTCCTTGGCGGATATTTCTTTTCCATCATGCATGAACGTGGCTCCCTTGGCTGCCATTTCCTTGATGTGCTCCAGAGGAGATTTAGGCTCTGGTGGGGCAGGAGGAGCAGGTAATGCGGAAGTTGGTTCCTCAACTGGCGCAACACCGGAAGGAGAAGGGATGGTTATTTCTGTTACAGCTTTAGGAGGCTCAGGCGCATCTGGTGCCGGAGGTGGTGGTGGAAAATTAGGGAAGGGTTCCGCATCTTCCCGTTGTTTTTTAGACATTTTGCCATAGATTTCCTTTAACCGTATCACCTCTTGCTTTTGAATGTACATATGGTTACGGTCCATGTCGTTGTACTTTTTGGCCAAGGCATTGTATTCCTTCATCTCCTCGCGGGAAGCACTGGATTGTAAGGAAGTTTCTGGACCTACAATGTTGATGGTAGCAGAACCATATTCCGCAAGGATTTTATCCACCTGTTGGATCACATCTTTGGGTGTTTGGGCTTCTACGTGTATAACCGAACGAACCATTTTTTTGCGTTGATCATAGGAAAAATGTTCGTTGACTTTGGAAAGCGTTTGCTTTAAATCCTCCAAGGGAACCATCTTACCTTGAAATAACAATTTGCCGTTGTTATTGATGTGGATTTCAATGAAATCTACCGTTTTTTGGCTATCCTCTTTAGGTGAACATTCTGGAAAAGGTAGGGCGTTCTCCTTTTGGGTTTCGTCCATTTTTCGATAGATGCGCTCCAATTCCTTCAAATCTTCCAAAGGAATGATCCTTTTTTCAATGGGTATGGCGTTGTATTTTTTCGCCAATTCATTGTAGGTCTTAAAATCGGATGGGGAGGTGTTTTCTTCCAAAATCAGGATTTCCTCCGTGGGATCTAATTTTTCAATTTGACGTTTTTCACTAAACCCAAATAACAACAGGGCCGTAAGCGGAAGCACAAGTAGGCTCCTCAATACAAATGATTTTCTTGATGTGTTTGTTTTCATGACTGTAAACCGTTTTTTGATTGATGAATAATTAATGGCATTGGCAATGCCGGTCGACTGATGTTGTTCAAAACTACCGTGTGATAAGTACGATAGGATGGTATTTTGATATTGGGAATGGTCATTGTTCCCATTGATTACGGCCCTGTCCGCCAAAAATTCGTGGTTCAGTTTAATGGAATATTTAAACAGGTAAATGATAGGGTTGAACCACAAGATGACTTGGGCCAGTTCAATGAGCAGGATATCCAGGCTATGCCGCTGCTTCGCATGGGTTTCCTCATGTAAGAGCACCTCTTGGGGAATATGTTTTTCCTCAAATTGCCTTTGGTTCAAAAAGATATAATTAAAGAAGGTATGCGGTGGAAGGGATTGCCTCAAAAGTACCCTCGTGATAAAATTTTCCTTGAACTTGGGATTTTTTCGGATGCGTAACGCAATTTGCGCCAGGTTCCTTAAAAATCGAAATCCAAATCCGATAACACCAATAAGATAAACCATCCACAATCCGATTTCCAAGTCAAAATAGGGCTCTTCTGTAACTACTTGACCAGTTACTGTGTCCGAAATTTGCCCAGTGATGGGAGAGGTGGTTTGGGTAGTTAGTTGTACCACTTCAACATATTCGGTAAAGACTATGGCGGGAATCAAGAATGAGGCGATCAAAGCACCTAAAAGAAAGAATCGCTTGAATTGGTGGATGCTTTCCTTTTCCAGTACCAATTTGTAAAATGCTAGGAAAATGACTAGGCATGCGGTAGATTTTAATAGGAAGACCAACATAGTTACTTCTTTTTGATTTCGTTGTCTATCAATTTTCTCAATTCCTCCAACTCGGCTTTGCTCAAGTTTGTTTCTTTGGCAAAGAAGGAGGCAAATTGGCTGGCGCTGTCGTTAAAGAAGTTTTTGATGAGTCCGTTCACGTGTTTGGAAAAGTAATCCTGCTTTTTTACCAGCGGATAGTATTCCCTACTTCTCCCAATAGTGTTGTAAGCCACAAAGCCTTTGTCGGCCATCCGTTTTAAAAGGGTCGCCACGGTGGTGGTGGCCGGTTTGGGTTCCGGATAAGCGTCCAAAAGGTCTTTCATGTAGGCCTTCTTCAACATCCAAACAATGTTCATCAATTCTTCCTCTGCTTTTGACAACTGCATCTGTGGTGTTTTTAATTTTGCTCTACAAACATAGAATAAAAATTTTAATTCTACAAATGTAGAGTTTGTTAAAATTGATAAGAGGATGTTTTACTTTCCAAAAATGTTAAGTTTGCGGTCAAATACAACAACATGGGATTATTGGAAGATTTACAGAACAGGAGTGGTAACCAATGTGAACTTTGTGGCGCTACGGAAGATTTGAAAGTGTATGAAGTGCCTCCAACGTCTACTGGAGGGTTGGATGGTAGTGTTTTGGCCTGCGCCACCTGTTTAAGTCAGATTGAAAATCCCGATACTGTGGATTCCAACCATTGGCGTTGTTTGAACGATAGCATGTGGAGCGAGCACGATGCCGTAAAGGTAGTGGCTTGGCGTATGTTGAACCGATTAAAATCCGAGGGATGGCCCCAAGATCTGTTGGACATGATGTACTTGGAAGATGAGGTCTTGGCCTGGGCCAAGGCAACTGGCGAAGGTCAGGATGTTGCGGACATGGTGGTGCATCGAGACTCCAATGGTGTCATTTTGGAAAACGGCGACAATGTGGTGCTCATCAAGGATTTGAAGGTGAAGGGTTCCAGCATGGTCGCAAAACAGGGAACCGCCGTGCGACGGATTTCCCTGGATCGCGAAAATGCTGAATATATTGAAGGCAAGGTAGATGGTCAACAGATTGTCATCCTAACCAAATACGTGAAGAAGCTCTAGGCTTTCATCTCCGCATAATATTGGTAGAAATAGGGGATGGTCTCGATCCCTTTCAAGAAATTCCATACCCCAAAATGCTCGTTGGGCGAATGGATCGCGTCACTGTCCAACCCAAACCCCAATAGAATGGTCTTGCTTTCCAATACCTTTTCAAATAGGGCCACAATCGGAATACTGCCTCCGGTCCGTTGGGGAACAGGACTTTTTCCAAATGTTTTTTCAATGGCTTTGGCCGCCGCTTGGTAACCATCACTATCAATGGGTGTCACATAAGCCTGACCACCGTGATGAGGGGTTACTTTTACCTTTACACTTTTGGGCGCAAGTGAAGTGAAGTATTTGGTGAACAGATCGGTGATTTCATGCCAATCCTGGTTGGGCACCAATCGCATGGAAATTTTGGCATAGGCTTTACTGGCAATGACTGTTTTGGCACCTTCTCCGGTATAGCCGCCCCAAATACCGTTTACATCCAAGGTAGGCCGTATACCGAAACGTTCCGTGGTGGTATATCCTTTTTCGCCATGTACATCGCCAATATCCAAAGCCTTTTTGTACTCTTCTAGGTCGAAGGGAGCCTTGGCCATTTCAGCGCGTTCCTCATCGGAAATGATCTGCACCTTATCATAAAATCCAGGAATGGTGATATGGTTGTTTTCATCATGCAGGGCAGCGATCATTTTGGCCAATACGTTGATAGGGTTAGGTGCCGCCCCGCCATAAATTCCGGAATGCAGGTCACGGTTGGCCCCTGTCACTTCCACTTCCACATAACTTAGGCCACGCAATCCGGTGGTGATGGAGGGATTTTGGTTGGAGATCATCCCAGTGTCCGAGATCAAAATGATGTCGTTTTTGAGTTTTTCCTTGTTTTCTTCCAAAAAACCGGCCAAACTATCACTGCCGACCTCTTCCTCGCCCTCGATCATAAACTTGACATTGCAGGGCAATTGGTTGTTCTTGATCATGAATTCCACCGCCTTTACGTGCATAAAGAACTGACCTTTATCGTCACAGGCCCCACGGGCAAAAATGGCACCATCAGGGTGCTTTTCGGTTTTTTTGATGACAGGTTCAAAAGGAGGGGAGTCCCAAAGGTTCATGGGGTCCGGTGGTTGCACATCATAGTGGCCATAGACCAAAACGGTAGGTAAATTGGGGTCGATGATCTTATCGGCATAAACCACAGGATATCCTTTGGTCTCACAAATCTCGGCATTGTCGCAACCCGCGTCGATCAAGGATTTTTCAACGGCCTTGGCAGTTTCCAGAACATCGTGGGAATAAGCGGTATCCGCACTGATGGAGGGAAGTTTTAACAATTCAATAAGTTCGTTGATGAATCTGTCCTTGTTGGAGTTGATGTAGTTGTTGATGTCTTCCATAAATGTGTTAAAAACGACCCTAAAAGTACAAAAAACAAGTTTTTAAAGGTATCAGATTTGCAAATCGGAAAATTGATTTATATTTGCACTCCTTTCCGCGGATGTGGTGGAACTGGTAGACACGCTAGACTTAGGATTTATCCAAATAAAAAGTGTTAATTTGCACTTTATGCGGGTGTGGTGGAATTGGTAGACACGTCAGACTTAGGATCTGATGCCGCAAGGTGTGGGGGTTCGAGTCCCTTCACCCGCACTAAAAGCCGAAGAGAAATCTTCGGCTTTTTTATTTCAAAAACACACTGAAAAAAGACACGGGTACAACATAGGTACAACATTTGACCTATTTTCAAGATAAACTTTGATTTAGTGTCATATACTTCCATTTGATATTAACCACTATGTCAATCAATATAAATTCATAGAATTTAGGTTTTCTCGACTCTTGTTCTTCGATTGGGGGTTTATTATCATACAATATTCCCGAAAGTTAAACTCGTAAAATCCTTCCATCAAAAGACTACGGCATAAAGCCAACGCTTCTACCCCTACCTATTTATTCCGTTTCCTTTTGAGCCAAGATTTTATCTTC
>Ga0114901_1001370_pt1 | contig 14236 bp, 33 predicted proteins | sample MalvireepMed_s16_FD_89686 | JGI IMG/M metagenome (GOLD analysis project Ga0114901, IMG submission 89686) | Marine viral communities from the Global Malaspina Expedition - Malaspina viral metaG DeepMed_s16 | ecosystem: Environmental > Aquatic > Marine > Oceanic | place: Mediterranean Sea... | reverse complement strand
TTGGCCCCCTTCTCTTCTACAAGAAGCAAAGCCTGAGACCAGCCCCGAAAGTTCTCTACGTGTGCTGTCAGAATTCGCATCGTTCTCTCCTTGCGCAAGCTGGGCGGTCTCTCGTGCCGCCGCTGCTTTTCTGTGGCAAGAAAGAGGGGGGCGTGAATTCCCGCCCCCCTCGGAGAGAACGTCACTCGTAGTGGCGGCAACCCTGCGACTCGCAGGAGCCAGCCCGCTCTTCGATGGTGACCCAATAGTCAGCGTGTCCGTCCACCTCGGGCAGGAAGTCTGCGTCCAGCCCACGTGCGTCCAGCCACTCACACTCAGCGAGGCACTGTTCGCCGTAGGAACGCTTGGCGTCGTCGGTGGACTGCTCCGCAAGCTTCTCGACGTGCAGCTTGGCGAGGTTGGCGTTCGCCTCGGTGCTGTACTCCTGCGTGGCGACAAGGTTCGTGTCGTGTCCCCACCAACCGCCCTCTTCCGGACCGCCGTAGTAGGGGTTGTTCACGTAGAGGCTGACGAACCAGCTGGCGGCGGGAGTGGCGTCTTTGCAAGCGGTGAAGAAAGCGTCTCGAAGGCTCATGTGTTCTCTCCAAAAAAGGTGACCGTTCTCTCTACCCAACTGTGGCAGGAAGAGAGGGGGTGTTAATTGGCGTGCAGCTTGTCGTACACCCACCCGCTGATGATCAGCCCGATGAACGCAGAAACGACCAAATCAACCAACCACATTTCATGCATCGTGCAACTCCTTTAGTTATTGTCTCTCCGCTATCCTGTGGCGAGAGGGGAGGAGCTGTTAACCCCTCCCCCCTAGCTCAGGAGAGAGTCACACTACGTTTCGCACTAGAAAACGGATCTGGCTTGGCTGGCTTGGCGATTGGCTTGCACAGTCGTGCAAAACTGATGAAATCGAGAACCTGCTGCACATCCATGTAACCACAAACGTCATCGTAGAAAGTGTCATCGTTCTCGTCGTGAGGGCCAGTGAATCCCGGCACGGCAACCCAAGTCAGGTTGGAACCGGTAACGTAAGCGGCACACTCTGCGAGGTCAGAACCCCAGTGTTCGAAGAGTGCCGCCACCTTTTGGGGAGCGTTGTACGGTTGAGATCGTGCATCGCTGTCGGCGTAGTTGCCCGGACCAAACTGGACGGAAACCGTCACGCCGTTGGGCAGATCCAGTTGGAATCCTTTGCCCTCAGTAATACGCATTTTCTTGTCAGCCATGTTTTGTCCTCTCTGCTTCTGCCTTGTCCGCCATCCTGTGGCGAGAGGGGAGGAGCTGTTAACCCCTCCCCCCTAGCTCAGGAGAGAGAGTCACACGTTTTGCAGAAGTACGATCGCTCCAACTGTGGCAGTTGTCCAGATCACGACGATCCCACCAAGAATGATCGTCCATTCCATGATTGCTTTTTTCATTTCGTTTTACCTGTCTACGAGTCGTGGAAGATATCCTTGCTTGGTCGCCCAAGTGAGCATAGCAGCCCATCGGATAGGATTGATGTCAGTCGGGCAAACCGTGCTGTAAGCGATGTAGTTGAGAAATCGGTCGATGTTCATGATTCGTCCCTCCTACCCAACTGTGGCAGAGGAGGGGAGGGGGTTAATTCTGTGGTCAGATAAGCCGCCCATCCGCGTCCACTATCCAGAGATCCCACTCTTCCAATCCTTGCTGGGTTTCAACCACAACCGCGTCGTCCGTCGTGGACACAGGTACTACCGTCCAGAATGTACCGCCATCCCTCTTCTGGCGAGCGATCATAGCAGATCTTGGGCCATGAAAAACACAAACGGGATGATTAGCTTCGATAAAATAAATATCGTCGCCCTTCAGTTCGTCTGGAGGATTATGTATAAGGCTCTTGTCCATCATCATGCTCGCTCCCGCTCCCGCGTGCCCGATTTCCTCCTTGGAAACCCCCTAGACGTGAAAATGGTCTCCACGTACCAGTGGTGATTCAACCTTCTCCGCTTCGGAGAGGAATAACTTCACCTGCTGGAGGTCTTTTGGGTGTTCGTCACCTTGGTCGATGTAGCGAACCATCTTGCCGACAGCCATACGGAGCTTGCGGAGTGCTTCCAACTCCTGCAGGATTCCCCGATTACCGTGCAGATGCTCAACTCTCAAATGTGAATTGTCCATTGTCTTTTCCTTAACCCACGATTGAAGTCCAGATGGTCCAAGCCAAACAGCTTGCAAGCAACGCTATAATCACAATAACGTTTGCAACTAACATTTCATACCAGAATCTTTTCATGTTCCTCCCGAAGGTGAAAAAAATCGCCGATTTATCGCTCGACGGGGCGGGGATCTCTCGTCTACCTATCTGTGGCAAGGGGGAGCGGGGTGTTAATTCCCGCCCTCTATTAGTCTATTGCCGTCCAGAAGTTTTCACCGGGGTGGAAGTACGCACCAATCGGAACGGTCGAGAACGGCCCTCGACCCGCTACGTAAACGAAAGGCACGTAACCTGCGCAGTCGGCACCTGCTGGATGAGCATCGATGAAACCAGTGAAGTGGTTGTCAAAGTTGTCCCGTTCTTCCGGAGCAGTGCGTACTTCCACCTGCCCCATATTCACCTCTGGCGTAACCTTGGCTTCGTTCAGTTTGTCGGCCAGTAGTTCACTGTTCATGTCGTCTCTCCTGTGTGAAATTTCCGTCCTACCCAACTGTGGCAGGCGGGGAGGGGGTGTTAACTCCCTCCCCCGTCGCCGTGTGTTACTCTTTCCAACAGTCGTCCCAACAGGGGAGGGGGTGTTAACCCCTCGCCGCACAGACCGGACCAATCCCGCTCTCGACGCTCTCGGGTGTGGTGAGTTTGCGGTTGCAGACCCTGCAGCGTCCTTCGTGCAGGTATTCGATGCTGTGGTTCTCTTCCCAGTGGTTGGGGTCGCGGAGCATGTGGGCGTACGTCTGGAAGGTCTTGCTTTCCCTGTGCTTTCGCCAGAGGTTGACCCAACCGCTCTCGCTGACGAATCCGAATGGGCGGTAACTGTTCACATTGTCCGGGCCGTCCAGCAGTGCCACAATCCGCTGTCCGGGAGCGAACTTCGAATCATCGGGCTGTGTCCGGATTTGGAATGTCCGGTGGTTGCCAGTGGCGGGATTCTTGAGCGTGACCGTTCCGTTGTGTGTTCTGATGTCCATTGTTCTCTCCTGCGAAGTGTTTCGTTCTCTCTACTACACTGTGGCAGGAGGGGGAGGGGTGTTAACTCTCCTCAGTAAAATTCTTGACGGTCCTGCGATCAACTTGCTCCAAAGCTAAATCGGTGCGTTGTCGGACCATTCTCTCGAATTCTTTCTCGGTCAACTCGATGGCATCTGTCTTTTCATCCTCAAAATTTATCTTGCCAACGTTCTTACGGAAAGAAATAATTCTGCCAGACAGAGTCCACCGGAGTCGTAATCCGGTCATCAGACACATATAAATGAAAGGTCGCCGCTTGTATCCTGGAACGGGGAATAAATCGCCCTCGCACCAAGTGACAAGATGGTCAAGTTCCATACGAACCAACCACTTTAGAATCGGAAATGGCACATGCCTAAGCTGCCCAGCATTATTGTGTGCCGTACTCCACGTGAGTTTATTGACAAGAAATTTCAAAGCATATCCTCTCCTGTTGATTGAACTTTGTCTACTATCCTGTGGCAGAAGGGGAGAGGGAGTTAATTTATAAAGATGCTGGCTCAGGCGTTGAGCTAAGGTCCGAGGTAGTCCGGAGGATGCATGCCTTCATATGCATCGACCGCATCTAATATCATTTGTGCGTCTAGGTTATTCACCAACATCGTTCGTAAAAGAGAACGTGAAGGCGTAGGCACTTGTTTTATCGTTGCCAATTCTTCAATAACGTAGTTTGCTATGTACTGTGCTAGTTCTCGGTCCATATGCTCTCTCCTGTTCGCGCGCGCCCACGCATACCGATTTCCCTCTTGGAAACCCCAGTAGCCGAGGCGGGACTCGAACCCGCACACCCGTTATGGATACCGGATTTTAAGTCCGATGCGTCTGCCAATTCCGCCACTCGGCCTCGGTTTATCTACTGTCCCACCAATCCAAAACCTTCATTGTGATCCAGCCAGCCGGTAAAGCCAAAACCCCCGCCAGCATGTACATCAACGTGTCGTTTTCCCAAAATGGAGTATATTCCATCATTTCTCCTTCGGCGTCGTGCCTACGATTGATTAAAGAGAGAATTCCCCAGATTGGACGGTTCTATCGTTATTCCAGCTTCACAGCTGGCGACTGCCAGATTGGTTAATCTTGTTCTAGAATTGACTAACGTGAGTGTCACCGCCTTGAGGGTTTTCTCTCTACCCTACTGTGGCACAGGCGGGGGAGTGTTAGTACCCTAACCACCGGTCTTCACAACGACACCAGTACGCAGTTCCGCCAGTGGTGTCCACGTGGGGGCGGGCTTCGTAGTCGGGGTCGTCGCAGCAGTTCTCCAACACCCAGTCGCTGATTTCGCCGTGTGAGTCGGTCCAGGTCAGGACGAAGCCTCCTCTGTCGGCACCCTCTGGGTGTTCAAGGGGTTCAACGTCCCAGTTCCCATATTGGTAAGACCCTTCCGGCCAGTACGGCTCTGCTCCGCAAGCGTTCAGTTCGTCAGCCAGTAGTTCACCTTTGCTCTTCACGTTCGTCTCTCCCGTTCGAGTTCGTTCCTGTCTGCCCTCCTGTGGCAAGAGGGGAGGGGGTGTTAACCCCTCCCCCGTGGTGTCACTCACGAGGTCTTTTCTTGCAGCCAGTCAGACAGACCGCTGCCGTAGTCGTCGTTGTAGACGCCGCTCGCCTCGTACTGGTCAAGCAGGGACGCCGGGACGCCGTGGCCCTCAGCGGTTTCTCGGTCGTGCGTCTCGTACGCAAGCGTGTAGCAGTCCGTGCTGCAGCCGCTTTCCGCGAAGACCCAACCAAACTCTTCTGGGTCTCGTCCGTTCGCGTAGCCGGTTACGCCTTCTAGTGGTGTGTTGCTCATGTGTTCTCTCCCCAGGCGTTATTGCCTACTTCGTTGTGGCAAGAGGGGGAGGGGCGTTAGCCCCTCAGCAAACTGCGACCGTTGCCATCACGGTCTGCAGCAAATGGTTATAATCGCCGCTCATCGCTTCGGCCATCATCTTATCGATGTCTGCCTTGTCGATATCAGCCTGACGCATGGCTCTCTGGACGTTGCCCAGAATAGCAAACGCGTTGCCATCTTGACCAACCAACTCAACTTCGACGTGTGGGAATTTCGGTTCCATTTCGATCTCCTGTAAAAGAATTGTCCTGTCTCTACCATCCTGTGGCAAGAGGGGAGAGAGTGTTAACCCCCTCTCCCCCCTAGCTCAGGAGAGAATCAAAGCCACTGGCCAGCAAGTTTCATCTTCGTGCAGCCAGCGTAGGGGGTTCCGAAGTCATCCAATGGCTCAAAGCCAGTGAAGTCGCCGTAGATGACCCCCTCGTAATATAGGATACCATCGTCGTCGTAAAGGCTGAAGCGAACACCTTTGCCCTTCAGTTTCGAATCAAGATTTCTCGGACCTTGAACGCCTTTCTGACCGCCGGTAAGGTGATCCTTGGTGATAATCCATCGGTAGTAGGCTTTCGCGTCCGGACAGGTGTTAACTGGCCTCGGCCTTGCCTTGATGCTGTCAGTGAAATGTTCCATGTTTCTCTCCTTGCGAATGATTTCCGTCCTATCCAACTGTGGCAGGAGGGGAAGAGGAGGTTAACTCCCTGCCCTGATTCCCCGCAAGTTTTCCCTGCGATTAGCCCTCTCTCTTGCCACAAAACCAGCCAGCTTGTCGATCAGCCGATCAGCCTGTTCCAAAGTGAGCGCTACAGATTCCACGTATTCCTCACCATTTCGGTCACTGAGACCAACAGAGGTGATGACAAGATCCGCGTCTGGATGGTCCATACCCCAGCCATCGTCTACTTTTTCAACATCAATCATTTCAAGATCCTCTCCATACTTTTCATAACAGTTAGTGTGCATCCCGCCAGCGAAATCTGTGGTGATGGGAGCCAAGTGCAGCGGCTCGTCGCAGTAAGGGCAATCCGCCAGCGGCTGTCCGTCTTTGATCAAGTGCATCATGTCTCTCTCCTATGGTGGGTTTTCTCTCTACCATATTGTGGCAGAGAGGGAGGAGGCGTTAACCCCCCTCATAGGTCACCAAGGCATGTTCTGGGTAATCTCGCCGAAGTGAACACCTTGAGTATAAAGGACAAAGCCCTCGCGTCGGGGCACTTCGTCTTCCATGTTGGCGATCGCCTCCGCTGCATCGAGATCCGCCCGAATCATGTAGTCTCCCTGATCGGCAATCACGAGCTTCATCTTGTCCGTGAACTGGGTGTTCCACACATCAACGGTAGCCTTAAGAGCCTCAGCGTGATCATTGGTGTCGACAAGAATGCAGATTCCGTCATTCTTTTGACTGTGGCCTGTTACTAGCATGTCTCTCTCCTATAGTGGGTTTTCTCTCTATCCAACTGTGGCAGAGAGGGAGGGGGTGTTAACCCCCTCCCCACCTGCTAGGAGAGAAAAGACGTAATAAAATATGAAAAACCTGCCCATATCCAGCCAACGAACTCGAATATACTGCCGTTGACGGTAAGTGTGCCCAGTATTAGCGCTACTGAACACAACGTGATTGCTTTCGTTCCTTCGCTGTCCATATGGTCTCCTTTTAGCACCTGCTCCAGTCGCACCCGTCACCTTCTGGCTCTTCGTATTCGTCCGCTATGTTGTCCAGCGGGTTGTCCTTCGGTTTAGAAAGAATCTCAAAGTTGTGTGTAAGATCACCGATCAATTCGGGAATAATAAAAACCCAAAAAGCAACGCCGAGGTCTATGTGCTCAAGGAACGGGTCGGCAATTGCCTGTCGTTCGCTATACTCGCAAGGCTCAACTTGCGTACACTCATCGTTAGTAAAGCGGACGTTGGTTCCCGGTCGGACACCATCTTCTCGATCTATTGTCCTAGCATCTGTGACAAGAACACTCGGAACGTGGAAGGCATCGCGACAGCCTAACACATTCGACATCGGTCCGAGTCCGGATTCCCATGTGTTTAAACTCGTGAGCGGAAAGGTCTGTCCGGGAACTGGTTTAGTCATGTCTCTCTCCTATAGTGGGTTTTCTCTCTATCCAACTGTGGCAGAGGGGGAGGGGGTGTTAACCCTAATACTCTCCGATTGCCACACGCTTTTGCGCACCTCGGGTTCGCTGTCGCTTGGTACGTCGATCGCCCATGGCTCCAGCACCGCCGCGATAGGATTGGTGCCCACGGGCTGCCTTCCAAGGCGGCTTCCCATCGACCACAATCGTGATCTTCTTGCTCTTCTTGTTCTTGGGGGGTGTGGTATTGTGCATCGTTCTCTCCCGTTTGATTTCCGTCCTACCCCTCTGTGGCAAGAGGGGAGGGGGAGTTAATCCCTAGTCAATCCAACGAGGGCCATTCCAATAGGCTTCCTTGTCTGCCACCAATTGAAGCGTGCCCAAGTCAGGCGTCAAACTACCACTTGGGAATTGACGCTCAATCTCACGGACAGCTTCTTCTTTGCTATTCGCAAAGACTTGATTCCATCCGCCGCTTGTCCAGTTGAATGTGTAAAGGTCTTCCATGTCGTCTCTCCTATCAGGCATCATCGCCTGTCCAACTGTGGCAGAAGGGGGGAGGGGGTTAATCTACCTGCACAGTGGATGGGAAAAGAATCACACCATGAACATCGTACCAAACTTCGCCATTCTCATGGATTTCACAATCTGCTGGTTTCGCATCGATTCCAAGTGTCTCTAAATTCTCCTTGACCTTTTCTTCACAATCTGCGCAAGCTGTACCGAATGGAGGAATTGCCGGAGTGAAGATGCAAAATTGAACACCTTCTGAACGTCCACAGATTTTGCACGTTGGGCTGCTCATCATTATTCTCCTATATTGAATTGTCTGCCATATTGTGGCAGGAGAGGGGGAGGGGTTAATATACGAAAAAACCGCATTATCATTAGGCTCTTGCTAACAATAATGCGGTTATAAACCGGTCAAAGGACAAACCGGTTGTTTATACCCAGTAACTCTTAGTATCACGATTATATTGAACGTCATCGTTGCCTTCTCGACGATGATTATAGATAGCAGTCGCGATGCTGCCGCTGAGGTTTTTAGCACGTGATTTATAACCAGCGTCAACAACATCTTCTGCCAAACTATCAAGGGTTGCCGGAGAATTCTCCAAACTGTCCACAATGTAATCGATAAGGCGCTTGCCCTCGCGATGGCGCACGCGCGTGCTACCGATTTCCCCCTTGGAAACCCCCGCAGTGCGTCGCTTACGTCGCTTCTTCCGACCAGTGAGGTTGTTAATCTCTAAATCGACTTCACTGATTTGCTCTACAAGGGATTTACGTTTGGCATTGAGATCCCGCACCCTGCTCTTTTGATCCTCAAGCAACTTTTCAAGTTGTGAAATAGAAAGATCCATCATTTTTTACACTCCACGCTATGTTAAACCGAAAACTCATGTTTTCAAATACATTAGTGTGGCAAAGGAGAATTATATGTTAGTATTTCTTCTCAATGGGCGGATCAGAAGAGACGATACCCTCTGGAGACACTTTCACGTAGAAACTATCGCAGATGTGGTAACTCGGGCACAAATAATTCTCGTCATCAACGTATTTATAAACACCAGTTGGTTTGGGCTTCGGTTTGGTCGCCCACACGTTAACACGATGGGCATTCTTGGCCACTTTACCAGCAGTAATTTGGAAGAATTTAGGGGGCTTCCCCAATAATTCGAGGACTTCCTTGCAAATGTAGTCTTCATCAATTACCGGCAAACTTACTACTTTTTCGGTTTCGGGCGGATTAAGTGTCGTTGTCATTCTAGTCCCCTTTTAAAAAAGGATTATTCCTACTCTTATTTTATTTGGAATAATTCCTATGCTTAATAAATAATGGTTCAAATGTGTGAACGCTATGCGTTCTGCATTTCTTGTTCGACATCCGAAGTTTCACCGTTCTCATCAACTACAAGTGGAACTGCCGGATACACGCTGACATCTTCGCCTCTACGCCTCGCTTGCCTTTGATCTTGTTCGACCACATAGAACCTGCTGTAGTTCTGCAAACGACGCCCACTATTTACGAATGTTTCGTATGAAGCATAGGGGCTTTCAGAGTTGTAGTGCATTAGCAATGATTGGAGTAATTGCACAACGTTTGACAGCTTGCCGTCAACCAAGTTTTCATTTACTGTGGAACTTGCGTTACCCCAGCAAACTTGCCCACCGGTAGAGACATGGGGATGATAATACTCAAAGTTGTAATGCAAGTTATTGGAGAATGGTAGGACGGTAATGCAAGGATCACCTAAAGAGATTTTGGCTCGGAACTTGCCGAAATTCAAGGAATCTTCGCGATGCCGAACCACACACTCGGTGGTAGTTTGCAAATACAAAACAGGACTGTCGCCACGCGACACGAGTTTTTCAAATTGCCAAAATTGATTTTCGGAAATTTTCTCAATTTCATCTGTCAAATTCGATTGTCCACTAAAACACTCGATTTTTTGTTTAGTTTCGTAAGCCGCTGCAATAGCATTATTCAAACGCTCTTGTCGACGTTGGACCGACTCTCTTTGCTCTTCTAATTCTCGACGGAGCCGTTCCTTTCTGCGCTCAAGTTGAACTTCTCCCAATTCCGCGCAGGATTCAAGAATTTCCTGTTTCAATGTGGCTTGGTCCACGCTTGGACGAGCAGCGGCCCTGATTTCATTGATTGTCGACAAGAACAACTCGTTGATTTTATTGCGATCTGTTTCGATCTCGTATTCATCGGTGCTGAAAATTGCCAAGATGTCCCATCCGGAAATATCAGCAGATGTACTCGCGGCAAGATGCTCAATGTAATTGAGCGCCGCCGACATCTCTTCGATTTTGGCCCATCTGTTGGTTTCTGGCAGTTTGGCTCTCCAAAATCTGAAATCTTGTCGTTTCAACTGGGCAACATTTCTAAGAACGGCCATGTCGTTTCTCCTATCCGTTATATGAGTGTTCGCTGTGTGGGTCATCGCCTTCGGGCAAGAAGGGTCCGTTCAAATCCTCGAAATCCTCGATATCATATTCTTCGAACAACACCCTGTCTCTACTATATTGTGGCAGGGAGAAGGGGGAGGTTAATGGTTTGGCTGACCAAGTTTTTTCACTCACCTTTTCATCGAATTCGTCGTCCCACTCTTTGTGAACCGGACTCGCTGTGTAAGCAATCTCAAAATCAAGTTCATTTGAGAACATCCGGAACGGCACATTCTGGTATACACAGCTAAGTGATTCTCGTCGTTTATTAAAAACTGTTGCTGTGAAGAAGCCGTGTTCTCCTAATTCTTCGATAGCTGCAAGATCCGTGCTAGACCAGAACACATCCATATTGTGATGGCTATGCCACCACCAGTTAAGCTGGCCGGGATCATCTTTAGTCTCGAACATCAATCGTCCGATGGCCTCGGCATTTAGCTCAGTATCAGCAGCGCTGTTCACTTGATCTACAAGATAAGCACTCACCACCCGCCAAACATGACGTTCAGCATCGTAAACAATTCGCCCTAGGCCAGACACTTCGACATCCGTCTTGTCAATCCAGTATTGGACTTTATTGTAAACATCTTCCTCGATTTCAAGTGAAGGAAAAAGATCATCCTCACTCACAACCGAAACAGGAGCGACTGAAAATCCAATATTTCGCGGCATCGACGTCAGTCCAGTGGTCTTTCCTCGTTTGGCGGCATCAATCGCAAGCTGTCTAGCTTTGGCATTGATTTTAGCCTTTGATTTGCCTTTAATTTTTCTTTTATTTGCCATGAATTCCTCGTTTGCTAAAGTCTCCCAATACCCACAGCGTGTGGGGAAAAGCCGTCCTTCCCCACACGCTGTGACTCTGCCACGTTTAGCCACCTTTGACGGCTGGCGTGAACGTGACGAACGCGCCATTGACGAGCACGGTGTCGTCATCAGCTGGTTCAGCGTTGACCAGCACGGCGTAGGCCCCGTCCAATTCCATTTTGGACCGGAGGTCAGCTACGGTCGCTGCTTCAACGGTTTGAAGCTGCGGGTCGCCCAGCACACATGCGTTTACTGTTGCCATGATGTTATTCCTTTCTGCGTTAGAGTAACTTGCCTTCTACTATACTGTGGCAAGGGGAAGGGGGGTGTTAATATGTGATTCCAGTGCATTGTGTAAGATCGACCAATTAACGATTCGGGGGTAAGGTGAATCAGTGACGATGTCTTTCACCGCCTTGGCCACAAGCCCGGACAGAAGCAATGCTGTATAGGTCGTACTCTTTGCCGTACATCGATCCTGAACAGCTTCATCGTCCGAATAGAGCGTCTTTTCGTATGAAAACCGATCATTGACATCGTGCGGATTCATGCAGTACAGCATGGCGGTCTCAGCGCCCATTCGAGGGTCAATCAGCATGTCCACACCAGCACTCATTTTCTGGCCGTCCCAAATCATTTGTCGTGCGCTCATTGAGTCTACGGCGCTGATCACAATGCCGTTAAGTGGAGCGCCCTCAAAAAGTTGGTTGACAGCGTTGATCCTTATATCGGTGAAGGATTCCACCAAATCAGCCAAAGCTTCGACTTTGAGTTTGCCAACGTCAGATCGCCTGTAAAACTGGCAATTCATGTTTTCAATCTCGATCTTGTCGAAATCATAAACGGTGATGTCTTCGAATCCCATTTTCGCAAGGCTCAAAGCTGTAAAGCTACCAATAGCCCCTGCCCCGATAATCGTAATCCTCTTATCAAGGCATTTAATTGGGAGAATGTCAAGTTGACGAGTCAGATGTTCGTTTGTGAGTTCCATATTATATCTCCGGTATTAGGTGCCGTCCTACCATATTGTGGCAGGGAGGGAGGGGGTGTTAATTATATGCCAGCCCGTATATCCTCGGGTTTTACTCCCGGCTTCCATTTGGGATGATCACCATAGGCTCCGCCAATTCTTGCCCATGTCGGGCATTCCCCGATACCATCAACTTCATCGACAGCATTCATGATTTTGCATATTTCTGCTTCATTTCGCCATCTAAAGCTGAAATAAAATAGCTTCTCTTCATTGTATATCCAATACCCTAGATGGTCTTTTTCATATTGTCGTTCGTGATTGCTGAATGTATCTCTTATGTCGTCTAGTGGATTTTCCAGCTTACATAACTCTGGTTTGGGCTTATGGTTTATTGTGAACGTTGGTGAAAGCCACTCCAAACGCCAACCTTTGCCTCGCTTAAAATTCCAGAGCGACATGTCTTCTTCGAACCGATTAGCATCGCCACTTGTGGCCATTATTAGCCACGTCAAATTACCAACGCCGCAACTGTTATTTGGTTTTTTGGTAATTCGCATCATTTCCTCTGTATGAAAAGTGCCTCGTGTGGTGTCAACCGTCAGGTGCCCTGACTAGTGGCTGCCCAATCGACATGACCTGCAGATCCCACTTTTACATGCGAGGCTCACATGGGACTGTTCCGTACCTTGAGGACTGTTCCGTACCTTGAGGGCGTTATAGCGGCTCCACACTGGGCGTTATAGCGGCTCCACGCTGGGGTTGGGTTCCTCCTACCGATTGCTATAGTGCAATTTCTAAACTGCGTTGCCTTTGTCCGACCTTAACTAGTATGGGTCTGGGAGTAGGTAACAGCCGGAAAACTCCCAACAGAGCGGAAATCCCGCCTTGTATTATTCTGTGGCAAGAGGAAAAGGGGTGTTAACCCCCATAATATTCTTGATGAGCGTTTCAACTCGATCAACAAGAAGCAACCCACCACCATGGCCACCAATATGCCAACTCTCGACGTATTCGGCCTGCCCACCGTAATTCTTCCAGTCATAAATGGTGAACACCACGCCATCTTTAAATTCGAAGCACCATTCAGCCAAGGTCTTGTCGCCGTGCGTATAATGCGGCTCCCCAAAAACCTCAACCAAATCGTGGTATCCAGCGTTCATACGGCCCTGAAGACTCGTACGATTAGCTCTGTCAGATGGTTCAAAATGTTCAGCTTGCATCATGATCTCCTATCAGGCATCATCGCCTACCATACTGTGGCAAGGGAGGGGAGGGGGTTAATACGACAAGTGGGTAATAGGAATTATACCTACTACCCTCCGACCGTACGTCTACTAAGCGCTAACTTCAGGAGAGAGTGTACTTTCTTCATGAACTGGAAGACTTAATGCAGTTCGCATCACGTTTTCAAGTTCTGATGCTCTAATAAAAGAAGCACGATAGTTATGTTCAGTTCCATTACCATATTCGGCAATCACATCGCCATTTTCTGATCTCGCGTCATCTTTAACTGCGTTGCCAAACTTCCAAAGTCCAGCATGGCCATTAATGGTCCACAAACTTGAAAGAGCTTCCTTCATACTCTTATTTAAATCGACCTCAACATGGTCAGTAATCCTCGTTGCTTTAGGCATTTTTATCCTCATAATATTGTGGGTCGCCCGGCTGGACCGCATCACCGAACTTCCCGTCTTTTATTTTAAATTCTACAGACGGTCGAATATCGTTAATCTCCTGAACTGTGAATGATGCCACCCAATTCTTGTAGCTCTCATTACCAGCAAGAGGGCCAAAATGAACGTGATACCCTCTCTCATCTTCTGTGACATCGTAATCGTCTAGGTTAATAGGGAACTTGGGATATCCATGCTCATCTTCTCCACCCGTTCCACCCCCGTTATGAACAGTTATAAATTCTGACATTCGACACAGCGCCACAGCCCGTGCCTCTGTTTTATCTAAGCACAATGTTTCACAATGATCCGTGCCGTCATCACCTGCCACATCAGCATAACACGTAAGTACAACATATACGCTATTCACGTTCGCCCCCCCGCGCGCGTCCGATTTCCTTGTTGGAAACCTTACATTCTGTGAAAACTTCCTGATTCTGGCCGTACCACTCTGCCATACGCAAAGCTTCCATGAAACGAGTGGGGCTTGGCGCATTTTCCAAAGTATCCACCGTTTCAAGTGTAATAGCATCGCGGCATGCAACAGGCATAACTTGTTCGCCAACTATAGCAATGGCAAATTCAAAAATTCTGTCGCTCTCTTCTACAAATAACGACCGGATTTCTCGCGGTTCTTTGTTTGGAGTATTGTCTGCCCAGTTATCTTCGAAATCTAACATCACACTTCCTCTTGTACAAGCTCTACAATATCCAGTAAACGCGAAACAGCTTCCCGAC
>Ga0114901_1001357_pt1 | contig 14306 bp, 13 predicted proteins | sample MalvireepMed_s16_FD_89686 | JGI IMG/M metagenome (GOLD analysis project Ga0114901, IMG submission 89686) | Marine viral communities from the Global Malaspina Expedition - Malaspina viral metaG DeepMed_s16 | ecosystem: Environmental > Aquatic > Marine > Oceanic | place: Mediterranean Sea... | reverse complement strand
TCCTTGGCCACGATCTGCGCCAGCGTCGTCTTGCCCAGGCCCGGCGGGCCGAAGAAGAGCACATGGTCGAGCGCATCGCCGCGCGCCTTTGCCGCCTGGATGAAGATCCGCAGATTTTCACGCGCCGCCTGCTGGCCGACAAATTCGTCGAGCGATTTGGGGCGCAAGGCCGCATCGACGTCCTCGGGACGCCGCGCGGGAGTGAGAAGGCGGTCGTCGGTCATGGGTGGCGCCTCATCGCGGCGGCGGCGTCCATAGCTGCATGAAGGACCCGCACGATCAATATGTCCTTGCCGCTTACGTGATAGATGATCCGATGCGGACGATGCGAGAACACCCGAATATTCTCCCCGTAATCAGCGCGCGCTTCTCCTGCGCCAAGGTGCGTGCGCAAGAGCGAGAAAATGCGCTCAAAGCCCTGCATGTGCATGCGTGTCGCCTGTACGCCGAACCTGTCCAGTCCTTGATCCTGAATAGTCTCAAGATCCTGTCGTGCAGCGACCGTCAGCCTCAGGTCAGCCATCGGGCAGGCGCGCCATAATCTCTCTCAGGACGTCTTCGGGCTCTGCATCGATGACGCCAGATGCGAAGCCTTCCTCGATCTTGTCGCGGACCCACTGCCGGCCGTCTTCGGCTGCTTCCTGGTCACGACGGATGAGATCACGCACATAATCGGCCGCGTCCGCATAGCGACCTTGCGCCAGGCGAGTATCGACCCATTGTTCGAGCGCGGGCGGCATGGAGATATTCAGGCTTGCCATCGACGAGTCTGTAGACCTTTCGTCATCGCGTTCCAATGACCTGCTCACTTTGCCGCCTTTCGCAGCGCTAGGCGGACCAGCGCGTCGAGGCTAGCGGCTTTGCCCAGCTCCTCCTCGGCGGCGGCGACGGCGCTGCTGGCTTCGGTGGGCTTGAAGCCCAGATTCTGCAGGGCGGACAGAGCGTCGGCGCTCATGCTGCCGGCGGGCAGGGCAACCGCGCCCGCCAAGCCGATCGGGCCCCCCGATGGCGCCGCGCCGATCTTGTCCTTGAGTTCATTGACGATGCGCTGGGCGAGTTTCGGGCCGACGCCATTGGCGCGCGCCACCATCGCCTTGTCGCCGGTGGCGACGGCGCGGTGCAGCTCGGCGGGCTCCAGCGCGGAAAGGATGGCCAGGGCGACCCGCGACCCGACGCCCTGGACATGGGTGAGCAGCCGATACCAGTCCCGCTCCTCCGCGCGGGCGAAGCCGACAAGGCGGATCGAATCCTCCGCCACCAGCATTTCGGTGTGGATCGTCACCGCTTCGCCCACCGGACCCAGCGCGGCGAGCGTGCGCGAGGACGCCCCGACCAGATAGCCCACGCCGCCGACATCGATCACGGCATGGTCGATGCCCGTGCTGTCGAGACGGCCCTTGAGTTTCGCAATCATGCCCGCTGCCCCATGGTCATGATCTGTTCTTTACAGCCTGTGACGCCGCGCGCCAGTGAGAAAGCGCGGCACCTTTTGCGGGCCCACGCGTATTGCAGCGCGACCCTGACCTGAGGAAGGCCGTCCATGACCGCACCGCTGCTTTCGCCCAAGGATTTCGAATTCCCCGCCATCGCCCTGTCGGGCATCGTCGATCATGGCATGTATCTGCATTTCAAGAACTGCCTGGGCAGCGCGCCGCAGCAGGGGCTGGTGGTCGTCGAAATATCGACGCTGGGCGGCGATCCGGAAATCGCGCGCCTGATGGGCGAGGATATTCGCTTCCACTCCGATCTGTATCCGCAGCGGCGGCTGGTGTTCCTGGGCAAGACCGCGGTCTATTCGGCCGGCGCGACCTTCATGAGCTTCTTTGCAACGGAAAATCGCTATCTGACGCGCGGCACGCGGCTGATGATCCATGAGCGCCTCATCACCAAGACGGTGCAGCTGGCCGGACCGCTTTCCACCTGCATCGCAACGCTGAAGGCAAATCTCAACGAGATCGAGACGTCGATCGCCATTCAGAATGAAGGTTTCCAGAATCTGATCCTGGGATCGCAGGTGACGATGGACGAGCTGCTGCAGAAGGCGCCGGAAAACTGGTATCTGGAAGCCAATGAAGCGCAGGCGCTGGGGCTGGTGGCGGCGGTCCTCTAACCCCGGCTGAACCGTCTGGCGACCCGTGCGTTCTCCCGGGCGGGAGAGAGATGTGGACGCACATTATGAGATCGACGCCGATCCACCGCGCGGAATGATCCGCGTTCGCCTTGCCGGCTTCTTCGAGGCCGAGGATGTGCGATCCTTTGCGCTGCGCTATCGCGAGGAACTGGCGCGCGTGCCGGGTACGGGTCATCTGACATTGGCGGACATCCGCGCCATGAAGATCCAGGCGCAGGATATCGTCGCCGCCTTCAGCCAGTTCATGGCATCACCGGATATCCGGTCGCGCAAGCTCGCTTTCGTCTGCGCCTCCAACCTCGCGCGGTTGCAGGCGCAGCGGCTGACCGACCGGGAAGAAGTGCGCTTCTTCGACGATGCCGGTGCGGCCGAGGCGTGGCTGATGCAGTAGGCGCGACTCCCTTCATCGCTTGCTTACGCTTTTCTGCTAAGGATCGCGGCCATGTCCAAGGCCGATCCCTGTCCCAAATCCGCCGTCAGCCATGGGGTGGGCGTTGCCGGCCTCGTGGGGCTGGCCGTCTGGACGCTGGTGGCGCGCCATTATGGGATGAACGGCCCCAATGCGGGGCTGACGGCGGTGGTGGCCTGCGGCGTGCCGATGGTGTTGTGGTCGTTGATCGTCGACAAGGTGCATCGCCACGCATCGACCGGCATCGACTGGGCGGCCCCGCCCCGCCCGCTGCGCGCGGTGCTGGACACCAGCATCGTCAAGATTGCCGGCCTGTGGTCGACCTGGCTCGCCATCGCCATCTTCTATAGCATCGCGCGCTGGTACTGGAGCGGCAATTATCGCTTCTCGATGGACCTGTTTCTGAACGCTGCGCCCTGGCTGCTGGCGGCGTCCGTCCCCTATATCCTCTGGATCGACCGGAGACTGATCGAGCCGCGCGATGCGACCTACAGCTTTGGCCAATGGGTGATCGGCGGCGCGGCCGGCGCGCCGGACATGAGCGAGGTTGCCAATCATGCGCGGGCCTGGGCGGTGAAGGGCTTCTTCCTCGCCTTCATGATCTCGATCGTGCCGGGCAATTTCGCGAGCGTCGTCGAATGGCGGATCAGCGATGCGGTCGCGCATCCGGTGGCGCTTGCCGGCTTCCTGATCGCCGTCATGTTCATGGTCGACGTCTGCATGGCGACGGTCGGCTATATCCTGACCTTCAAGCCGCTCGATTCGCATATCCGCACGGCCAATCCCTATCTGAGCGGCTGGCTCGCGGCGCTGATCTGCTATCCCCCCTTCGTCCTGATGGGCAATGGCGGACCGCTCGACTATCATGCGGGGGGCGCGGAGTGGGACGTGTGGACGCAGGGATCGACCGTCCTGCAATGGCTGCTGGGCGGCTGGCTGGTGCTGCTGACCGCCATCTATGCCTGGGCGACGGTGGCGTTCGGCATCCGCTTTTCCAACCTGACACATCGCGGCATTTTGACGCATGGGCCCTATCGCTGGACGCGCCATCCCGCCTATCTGTCGAAGAATCTCTTCTGGTGGTTCGCGTCCTTGCCTTTCCTGACGGTGAGCGGCTCCATCACCGACATGGTCCGCAATTGCGCGATGCTGGGGCTGACCAACGCCGTCTATTATTGGCGGGCGAAAACCGAGGAGAAGCATTTGTCGGCCGATCCCGCCTATCGGGGCTATAGCGCGTGGATGGAGCGGCACGCGCCGGTGCCGCGCTTTTTCGCCTGGGCGACGGGGCGCAATCAGGACGCGCACTTGCGTGAGCAGCCTGCCGAATAGGTAAGCGCACGGCAAGCTAGGTCAGAAGCTTTCTTCGGCGTAGATCCGGCCAAGGTCGCCCTGCCAGTCGCCATGATAGCGGTCGAGCAGCCGCTCAGCATGCGTCTTGCCGGACGCGACGACATCGTCGAGCGTGGAAAGATAGCCGGTTTCATTGTCGCCCGACGCGTTGAGCCGCCCGCGCGCGGCAAGCCCCAGACGGGCGATGTCGAGCACCGGGCGCGCAATGTCGCGCAAGGTCCGGCCACCGCCGATCGGCGCATCCAGGCCCAGGCGCGGCACGGAGTCGCGCAGCAACTGCCGCTCCTCCATGCTCCAGTCCTTGACCAGATCCCAGGCGGCATCGAGCGCGCCCTGATCGTAGAGCAGGCCGACCCACAGGGCGGGCAATGCGCAGATGCGGTTCCATGGGCCGCCGTCCGCGCCGCGCATTTCGAGGAAGCTCTTCATCCGCACTTCCGGGAAGGCGGTGGACAGATGATCCTCCCAATCCTTCTCGGTCGGCTTTTCGCCGGGCAGGACGGACAGATTGCCGTCGAGAAAGTCGCGGAAGCTGTGGCCGGCCGCATCGATATATCTGCCGTCGCGATAGACGAAATACATCGGCACATCGAGCGCATAGTCGGCATAGCGTTCATAGCCGAAGCCGTCCTCGAATACGAAGGGCAGCATGCCCGTGCGCGCGGGGTCGGTATCCGACCAGATATGGCTGCGATAGGACAGGAAGCCATTGGGCTTGCCATCGGTGAAGGGCGAATTGGCGAAGAGCGCAGTGGCGAGCGGCTGAAGCGCCAGCGAGACTCGGAATTTCTGCGCCATGTCGGCTTCGCTGCCATAATCGAGATTGGTCTGGATCGTGCAGGTGCGTAGCATCATGTCGAGACCCAGCGAGCCCACGCGCGGCATGTGGCGCAGCATGATCTCATAGCGCCCCTTGGGCATGATGGGCAGGTCGGCGCGGCTCTTGTCGGGCCACATGCCAAGGCCAAGGAAGCCGAGGCCGAGCTGGTCGCCGACATGCTTGACCTGTTCCAGATGCCGGCCGGTTTCCGCGCAGGTCTGATGCAGATTTTCGAGCGGCGCGCCCGACAATTCCAGCTGGCCCGCCGGCTCCAGGCTGATGGTCCCATCGCTGCCCGACAGGGCGATGATGTTGTCGCCTTCATAGACCGGGGTCCAGCCATAGCGGGTCAGGCCGATCAGCAGCGCGTGGATGCCGCCCTTTTCCTCATAGGAGGGAGCGTGATGATCGCCGCGATCATAGACGAACTTTTCATGCTCGGTGCCGATGCGCCAGCGGTCCTTGGGCTTTTCGCCCTTGGCAAAGGCCGCGATCAGCTGCTCGCGGCTTTCGATGACGGGATCATGACCCGCTGAGTCGGTTCTGGTGCTCATGCCCCGCCCTTAGTGCTTCCCCTTTGCGCGTCAAATCAGACGCGTCGCGCACAGATAAGTTGCACCTATGACCGGTGCAAGAAGATAGCGAATCGAAACTATTTCCAGTCCCCGTTGATCGTCATCCATGCCGATGTGGCGGCGAGGGCGGCGGTTTCCGCGCGCAGGATGCGGGGACCGAGCGAGACCGGCACGGCGCCCGGCGTCGCGCGGATCGCATCGCGTTCCTGCGGGTCGAAGCCGCCTTCGGGCCCGACGAGAAAGGCGGCTGGGCCGGGATGGGCGCGCAGCGTTGAGTCCAGCGCCGCGCCGCCGCTTTCGTCGGCGAAGAAGAGATGGCGGCCGGCAGGCCAATCCTTGAGCAGGGCGTCCAGCTTCATCATGCCGCCCAGGTCGGGCAGGGCGGTGCGGCCGCATTGTTCGGCCGCCTCCACCAGATGGGCGTGCAGCCGGTCGAGATTGAGCTTGTCCACCACGGCGCGGCGAGTGAGCACGGGCTGCAGCTTCGCGACGCCCAGTTCGCACGCCTTTTCGGCGATCAGGTCGATGCGCCCCTTGCGGATGGGCGCGCAGCAGAGCCAGAAATCGGGCACCTGTTCGGGCGGCTTGGTCTGCGCCACGCATTCCAGCACCAGATCACGCTTGCGGATGTCGCGGGCCCGCGCCGCCCATTCGCCGGATCGGCCGTCGAACAGCAGGACGATGTCGTCGGGCTTCACCCGCATGACGCTGATCAGATAATGGGCGGGGTTGCCGTCCACCGGCACGGCGATCCCTTCGCCCAGCTGGGTTTCGACATGAAGGCGCGGCGCGCTCTGCGGAGGCCAGGCAGGAGTAGCGGTCATCGCCGCCCCTCATGCCCTGCGCCGCCCATCCTGTCGAGCGCGTCAGGCCAGCCGCGCTTTGAGGCGCGGCTGCGCGGGATACAGGTGCGCCATCAGTTGGGCTGGATCAATGTCGAAATGCGCCGCAAGCGCGCCGCCGATCACCGCTTCGCTGGCTATGGTAGGCCTGAGGTCGCGGCCATCGAGCAGCGCGGCGGGCGTGAGCCCCGGCCATTCGGCATCGACCTGGCCGCCGCCCGGCAGTGCGCCGCCCATCAGCATCATGAGGCCACCCGTCCCATGATCGGTGCCACCCGTGCCGTTGATCGCGACGGTGCGGCCAAATTCGGTGGCGACGATCAGCAGCGTCTCCTGCCATGCCAGACCCAGTCCGTCGGCAAGAGCGGCGACGAACGCATCCACGCCTTTGAGCTGTCCCGCCATGCGCGGGGCCTGCCCGCTGTGCGTGTCCCAGCCATTGCTTTCGATCATCATGACGCGGGCCCCCTCGCGAGGCCCGAGCAGCCGCGCGGCGAGCGCGCCGATGGCGGCGGCGTTGCGGCCATTGTCGCCCGCGATGTCGCCGGCGAGCTTCTGTGTCGCAAGCGCGCTTTGCCACAGAGGCGCCAGTTGCGGATCATCGGCGTAGAGCGCGGACACGCGCGTCATCAGATCGTCCGAGGCGTCCTGCAGCGCGGATGGCGCATAGGTCGCGACCTGCGCCGGGCCGCGCAGCGCCATCGGTATGGCGGGAGCGATCGCCAGCCCTCTGCCCCGTGCGCCGGGCAGCTGGGTCAGCAAGCGGTTCATCCACCCGGTCTTTTCGGCATAGGGTCGAAGCCCGCCGCTTTCCAACACATTCTGCCCGTCGAAATGCGAGCGATCGCGATAGGCGGAGGCGGTCGCATGTACGAACCGCGCCTGTTTCTGCTCAGCCATCTGGCCGATGCGCGCCAGCGCGGGATGCAGGGTGAAGAAGGACGAGCCGAGCGCACGTCCGCCCTCCAGCTTGTCGGCAAAAGCGCTTCGCTGAGCCGCGAAGGCGGGATCGCCGGTCGGGGCGAGAATGTGCAGCCCGTCCGCCGCGCCGCGCTGGATCAGGAAGACGAAACGCCGGTCGGTGGGCGCGCGCGCCGCATAGGCGATGCGAGGCAAGGACAGCGTCGCGGCCATGCCGCTCGCCGCGCCGATGAAGCCGCGTCGATCAAGCATGGCTATCTCCTCATCATTTCCGGCGCGACCATCAGCAGCGCCATACCCTGTTGCGGGCTTTCCGCGCGGGCGATGACCTGCGCCGTCGCGGGGCGGAGCGTGTCGCCAAATATATGCTCCGCGATGGCGCGGGGATCGATGGCGGGGGATGTGCGCCGGGCGAGCCGCTGCGCCACCTCGACGCGACGGACCAGCGCGTCCGGGCCTGCCCAGCTGGCGGCGACATCGTCGAAACCGGCGGGCGATCCCGGTCGCCAGACTGGCTGACCGAGCTGGGCGAAAAGGGCGGTCAGCTGGCGGTCGGCGCGCTTCGGATCGGCGGGCAGCATCGGCATGGCGCCCTGAAGCCGCAACAGGGCGATGGCCCAGTCCCAAGGGGTGCGGAACTTGGCGCTGCTATCCGTCCAGGCTTCGGGCGAATCGATCAGGACGGTGTACAGAGCGGGCAGATCGCCATTGCTGCTGCGATACGCCTGTTCCAGTCGGGCGATCAGGGCAGCGGGCGGATCGTCCGCGATGAAGTGGCGCGCGAGTTTGGTAGCGATATGGCGCGCCGTGGCGGGATGCCGGGCAAGGTCGGTCAGGATGGCGCGCGCCTGGGCTTCGCCGACCTGGTCATAGCGCTGACCCATGATCGTGCGCGCGCCCGGTTCGTGCAGCGGCGGCGCGAACAGGAAATCGCCGGGCGCGCCGCCAAGATGTTGCATCATCCGCTGCGCCCGACGCCGGCCCAAGCCAGCGACGCTCCAGCCCGTGAGCGCGCGCGCCAGTTCTGTGACATCGGCTTGGCTGTAGCCTGCGCGCGCGCCCAGCGTGTGAAGCTCCAATATTTCGCGGCCCAGATTCTCATTAAGTCCGCGCTCGCGTCCGCGCGCCGCGGCGCGTTGGCCAACGACGGAATTGGGGCCGATCGATTGCGCCTGATCGAGATAGAGGAGCATGGCGGGATGCTGCGCCACGGCCATCAGCATGTCTTCGAACCGGCCCAGGACATGCGGGCGAATTGCTTCGAATTCCATGAGGCCTGCAAGGCCCAGCACCGGCAGCTTTTCGACCGAGACGGCGAAGTGATTGGCCCAGAAATGCACCAGCCGCTCCACAAAGGGCGTGTCGCTGGCGACAGCGAGTCGGGTTCGGGTCGCAACCTGGGCGTCATAATGGCGGCGGATGTCCTGGCGCAGCGGTTTGGCTGGGCTTTGCGCATCGCCTTTCGCTGGCGGATCGCCCGATTGCCGCCGCGCCTGACGCGTCTGCCTTTGCGCCGTGCGATATTCGGCGAGGTCAGCCAGTATGTCTTTCCGGGTTGCGAGGCTTTCACCGGGCGGCACAGACGGGCGGTAGGCCTGCATCTGCGCCTTCAGCCAGCCGCGCGGATCGGCAGGCGGCGTCATGTCGAGCCGGGGCCCGAGGCCGAAGCGATTCCAGGCAATGACGGTATTGCGCATGCTGATTTTCCTCGTTGCCCGCCAGTCTGGACTGCAAATGTCGCAGAAATGTCCCAGGCCGGTGAGGCGAGACCGGCATGCGGCGGGACGAAGTGGCTTTCCTGATCGGGGCGCAGGCGATAATCGGGGCGCATGACCGACACCATCGTTCCCGACAGCGAGGCGCGGGGCCTCCTTGCCCGCCTGCCGGAGACGCCGCGCGTGCTGGCGCAACTGGCGCGACTTGACCGGCCGATCGGCTGGTGGCTGCTCTTCTGGCCCGGCGCCTGGGCAGTGGCTTTGGCCGGCGGCGGCTTTGCCCGCTGGCCGCTGATCGCCTGGCTGCTGCTGGGCAGCATCGCGATGCGCGGCGCGGGATGCGTGTTCAACGATATTGTAGATCGCGACCTCGACCGGAAGGTGGCGCGGACCGCTGCGCGACCGCTGGCGAGCGGGACGATGGCGCTGAAGACCGCCTGGGTCTGGCTGCTGGCGCTATGTCTGGTGGGATTGATCGTGCTGTTGCAGCTGCGTCCCATGGCGCAGATCGTCGCATTGGGCAGTCTGGCGCTGGTCGCCGCCTATCCTTTCATGAAGCGGATCACCGGTTGGCCGCAAATTTGGCTGGGGCTGGTCTTTGCCTGGGCCGCCCTGGTGGGATGGAGCGACGTGGCGGGCGCGCTGACGCTGCCGGGATTGCTGCTCTATGCGGGAACCATCCCGTGGATCGTTGGCTATGACACCATCTACGCGCTGCAGGACCGGGAGGATGACGCGCTGATCGGAATAGGATCGAGCGCCTTGTCGATGGGGCGGCATGTCCGGTTGGGCGTCACGCTTTGCTACGCGCTGGCGCTGACGCTGTGGGCGGCGGCCATCTGGCAGGTGCGCGGGCAGGGGCTTGCGCTGGCGGCGTTGCTGCCGATGGCGGCGCATCTGCTGTGGCAGGTTGCAACGCTCAAGGAGGATGGCGTCGACCCGCTGCGCAAGTTTCGATCGAACCGCTTTGCCGGGCTGCTGATGTTTCTGGGATGCCTCACCGTGGGGAGCGCTGCATGACGCCGCAACCGGGCGCCGACTGCTGGCGCATCGAGCGGGCGGACAAGGCGAGCGTGGTGGTCGACGCCGACGCCTATTTCCGCCACGCCCGCGCAGCGATGATGAAGGCCAAGCGCCGCATCATGCTGATCGGATGGGATTTCGACGCGGCGATCAGTCTGGTGCGCGAGGAGGAGGCGCATGACGGCGCGCCGACCACCATCGGCGAGTTCATCAGCTGGCTGGTGGAACAGACGCCGGAGCTGGACATCTATCTGCTGCGCTGGGATGTCGGCGCGATGAAGGCGATGGCGCGGCCCACGAACTTCTTCACCACGCTCAAATGGATGGCGCATCCGCGCGTCACCGTGAAGCTGGACAGCCACCATCCGCCCGCGGCGTCGCATCATCAGAAGATCGTCGTGATCGACGATTGCTTCGCCTTTTGCGGCGGCATCGACATGACCGGCGACCGGTGGGACACCCGCCATCATCGCGATGAGGAGCTGGGCCGGCATCATCCCGACGGATCGCCCTATGGCCCCTGGCATGACGCGACCACTGCGCTCAAGGGGCCCGTGGCGGCGGCTCTGGGTGATCATGCCCGCGCGCGCTGGAAGGGCGCGGGCGGGGAACAATTGGAGCCGGTGCTGGGCGAATATGAATGCTGGCCCGATGCTTTGCCGGTGCAGTTCGAGAATGTCGAGATCGCCATCGCCCGCACGGCGCCCGAGATGGACGACCAGGATGGGCTGACCGAGATCGAGCAACTCTACCTCAACCAGATCGCGGCGGCGAAGCGGCATATCTATGCCGAGAGCCAATATTTCGCCTCGCGCCGGATCGCCGAGGCGATCGCCAGGCGCTTGGCCGAGCCCGATGGCCCCGAAATCATCGTCATCAATCCGCAGCAGGCCGATGGCTGGCTGGAAAGCCAGGCGATGGATTCGGCGCGCGCCCGGTTGTTCGAGGCGCTGAAGGCAAGGGATCCGCATGGCCGATTCCGCCTCTATCACCCGTTCACCCAGCGCGGTGCGCCTATTTATGTCCATGCCAAGATATTGATCGTCGACGACCGGCTGATCCGGGTCGGGTCGTCCAACATGAACAACCGGTCGATGCGACTGGACACCGAATGCGACATATGCATCGACACGGCGCTGCCGGCCAATGCGGGGCGGCAGGCGACGATCCTGCGCATCCGCGACGACCTGATCGCCGAGCATCTCGACCTGCCGCTCGAACGGGTATCCGCGGTGATCGCGCAGCGCGGGCTGATTGCGGGGATCGAGGAACTGCGGCAGAAGCCGGGGCGCACCCTGCGCCCCTATCGCACGCCCGACCTCAACGCCGTGCAGGAATGGCTGGCCGACAATGAAGTGCTGGACCCCGAGGGGCCGGAGGAGATGTTCGAGCCGATCAGCGAGCGCGGCCTCTTCCGCCGCATGAAGGGCTGGTTCGGGCGACCCGAGCGCGGCTAGAGCCGGTCGAGCGCCGCCGCGATGCGGGCGAGGGCGATGTCGAAGCCATCTGCCTGCTGGGCGAAGCCGATCCGCATATGGCCGGGATGACCGAAACAGTCGCCCGGCGCGAGCAGCACGCCTTGCGCCGCCAGCGCTTCGCACAGGGGGCGGCTGTCGCGATCATCCGCCAGCCATGGGAAAGCAGTGGTGCCGCCGCTCGGCCGGACCCAGGCGAGCGCCCCGCCCGAGTCTTTCACCAGCGCATCCAATCGCGCGATATTGGCGTTGGCGACACTTGTCAGCCGATCGAGGATCGCGTCGCTGTGGCCCAGCGCATGGGTGGCGAGCCGTTCGAGCAGAGGCGACGCGCTGATCGTGAAATAGCTGCGCGCATCGATGATGCGCGCGCGTCGCTGCGCGTCGGCGTCGATCAGCCAGCCGGTGCGCAGGCCCGGAAGCGACAGCGCCTTGGACAGGTCGCTGGTGACGATGACATTGGCGAGGCCCGCGGCCGACCGCTGCGGCGGACCGAAATAAAGAGGGTGGTAGACCTCGTCCACCAGCAGCGGCACGCCCCTTTCCGCCAGCGCGGTCGCCAGGCGGGCGATGGTGTCGCGCGGCATGACGCTGCCGCTGGGATTGTGCGGCGTGTTGACGATCACCATCGCGGTGTTCGCATCGACATGCGCGAGGATGGCGTCGGGATCCTGGGCGAAGCCCCGGTCGCGCTCCAGCCGATAGGAGCGCGCTGCAAGGCCCCATGCCCCCGCGACGGCTTCGTAGGCGGGATAGCCGGGATCGGGCAGCAGAATATGCGCGTCCGGCCGGGCGGCAAGGCAGAAGAGGATGGAGAGCGCTTCCGACGCGCCAGTGGTGGCGACCACCATGTCGGGATCGATGTCGTGGAAGGCGGCGATGGCGCTGCGCAGCGCGGGAGCGCCCGCTGGCGGCGCATAGCTGAGCACCACATCGTCGAGCGTCAACGAAGGATCGCTGAGCGCGCAGAGATCCGCCACGCTCCAGCGCGGCCCAGTGCTGGACCCGAGATTATAGGCGATCGGCGGGGACGCGAAATCATGAGCGGAAAGCCAGTGATCGAGCGCGAAGGGGGGCAACTGCACCATGAAAGCTCCTGTCCGACAGGCGACCAGGGTGGCGCAGCCGCATTGCGGCGGCAAGGTCCGAAGCGGGCGGGCTGGCCCTATTCCGCCGCCAGCAGCGCTTCGGCGCCGTGCAGATTGACCGACACGAGGCGGCTGACGCCGCGTTCGACCATGGTGACGCCGAACAGCCGGTGCATCCGCGCCATGCTGACGGCGTTATGAGTGACGATGAGGTAGCGGGTGTTGGTCTGCGCCACCATGGCGTCGAGCAGGTCGCAGAAACGCTCGACATTGGCGTCGTCAAGCGGCGCATCGACTTCGTCCAGAACGCAGATCGGTGCGGGATTGGTGAGGAACAGGCCGAAGATGAGCGCGACGGCCGTGAGTGCCTGCTCACCGCCCGACAGCAAGGTAAGCGCGGCCAGCTTCTTGCCGGGCGGTTGGGCCATGATCTCCAGACCCGCTTCGAGCGGATCGTCGCTGTCGATCAGCTCCAGATGCGCCTGGCCGCCGTTGAAGAGGGTGGTGAAGAGCCGACGGAAATGACCGTCCACCGCCTCGAACGCGGCGAGCAGGCGCTGCCGGCCTTCGCGGTTGAGGCTGCCGATCGATCCGCGCAGCTGGTTAATGGCCGTGGTGAGTTCGGCGCTCTCGGCCCGGCTGGTCGCCTGGCTGGCTTCCAGTTCCTCCAGTTCCTGCGCGGCGACGAGATTGACGGGACCGATCCGTTCGCGTTCGGCGACGAAACGGTCATGGTCGGCTTGTTCTGTCTGGGCGATGCGGATGTCGGCGCTCGTGAAGCCGAGCTTTTCCGGCAGCACCGGCGGCGGGCATTCGAAGCGTTCGCCCGACAGGCGGTTAGTCTCGATCCGCCGTTCGTCGGCCGCTTCGGCGCGGGCCGCAGCGGTCGCGCGAGCTTCGCGCGCGGCGGCCAGCGTTTCGCCCGCCTGCGCAGCCTGCGCTTCGGCGCTGCGCAGCGTGGTTTCGGCCGCATGTTCGGCGCTGCGCGCGCTTTCGGCCGTCGCGCTGAGGGTCGATCCCTGAGCTTCAAGATCGGCGATGGCGCGGGACAGTCGATCGGGCTCGGCCGCGATCGCGGCGCGCTCCTTGCCGATCTCCTCGCCGCGGGCAACCATGGCGGCGATGCGCTTGGCGGCTTCGCCGGCGCGGGCGCGCCAGCCCTTCACCTCGGCTTCGGCGGCGGCCTGGCGCTCGCGATCGCTGCCAAGTGCGCGATCGGCTAGCGCCTGGTCGGCCTGCAACTGGCTGACGGCGGCGCGCGCCTTCTCGCTGGCCTGGCCGAGCGTCGCGACCAGATGACCGGTTTCGGCGCCATCGGGCATGGCGGCGCGGGCCGCCTGTGCCTTCTCATGCTCGCCCTCCGCCCGAGCGAGATCGCTGCGCGCGGCGGTCAGCCGTTCCTCGACGGCTTCGCGGCGGCCGGCGAGCCGTTCGAGCGCAGTGGTCGCTTCGTCAGCGGCGCGCAGCGCGGCGCGCAGCCGTTGGTCGGCCTGCGACAAGGCGTTGCGGCCGGCGCCAAGGGCGGTGACTGCGTCCTGCTCCCGCCCCTTGGCCTCATCCTGCGCGCTGGCGGCGGCGTCCACATCCGCCTGGGCGGCAGGGCGAGCGGCGGCGATCGCTTCCAGCCGGTTGAGCCGGATCAGTCGCTCGGCCGCGGCCGCTCCGCCCTCCAGCGCGACATAACCGTCCCAGCGGCGCAGCTGGCCATCGCGGGTGACGAGCCGCTGGCCCACGGCGAGCGGCTGGTTCTCGTCTCGTTCCGCCACCGCGATCTGCGCCAGGCGGCGGGCGAGAGCGGCAGGCGCGGTGACATGGTCGGCGAGCGGGGTCGTGCCGGCGGGCAGCGTCGGGTCCTGCGCCAGTGGATCGGCGCCCGACCAGCGGCGCTTGCCCTCGACCCCGACAGGCGCTTCGAGATCGTCGCCCAGCGCGGCCGCGAGCGCGCGTTCGTAAC
>Ga0114901_1001350_pt1 | contig 14349 bp, 10 predicted proteins | sample MalvireepMed_s16_FD_89686 | JGI IMG/M metagenome (GOLD analysis project Ga0114901, IMG submission 89686) | Marine viral communities from the Global Malaspina Expedition - Malaspina viral metaG DeepMed_s16 | ecosystem: Environmental > Aquatic > Marine > Oceanic | place: Mediterranean Sea... | reverse complement strand
GAAGGTGCGCGGATTGATGACGGCGCGCTTATAATAGCGCAGCAGGACGCCGTCATTGAGGCCGACGCGCGAGCGGTCATTGGCGACCGACACCACCGCATATTTGTCGAAGATATTGTTCGCGAACAGCCCGATGCTGTAGGCGTCGGCTTCATAGGTCAGCGATGCGCGATGCAGCACATAGCTGGGCAGCTTGTCGCCATAGGCGCGATCCCAGCCTAGCCGCGTGACGACGCTGCCACGATAGGTCGCGGTCCAGTCGGCGACGATCGCGCCTTCCTGCACCGGATAGCTGTAGGTCGCGCCCAAGCTGCCACTGTTCTTAGCAGAACCCGGCAGCCGATCGCCCGCCAGCGCGTCCAGCTTGATCGGCACGCTGGGATAGCTTCCCGCCGGATCGTTGACCGCGATCACGCCCGGCACGTCCTGCGTCAGCTTGGCATCGACATAGGAATAGGTGCCGTGGATGGACAGCCCGTCGATCGGCGACGCCTGGAACGATGTCTCGAAGCCTTCCGACTTGGCCTTGCCGCCGTTGACGGTGATGCCGACGATGCCGTTCAGCGTTGCCGAATCCGTCTGGATGCCGTCCCATTTGATCTGGAACACGTTGAAGTTGAACGTCAGCCTGCGATCGAAAAACTGAGTGCGGATGCCGATTTCGGCATTCTTGGTCGTATCGGGACCATATTGGACTTCGTTCGGCAGGCCGCAGGGCAGCTGCGTGTTGTTGATATTGTCGCCGTCCGGATCGTTTGGCAGCGGGTTCGGACAAGGCGCCACGCTGTTGGGACCGCCGATGCGATAGCCCTTGCTGTAGGTAGCGTAGAGCATCAGGTCTGGCGTGAAATTATAGGAGCTGTTGAACTTCCACACCCAGCCGCTCTTCTTCGCGGTGCCGCCGGCCGCCGGCAGATCATAGGGGCTCACCGGATCGCCGATCAGCGGGACGACCAGCGCACCCGCGATCCGGGACTTGTAGCCGAAATAGCGGGCGCCCGCCGTGACCTGCCATTCCGGCGTTACCCGGAACGTGCCTTCGCCAAAGATCGCCCGCTCGGTGACTTTGGACCGGGTGTAGGACGCATATTCGACTTCGTCGGGATTGGGCTGGGTGCCGAATTCGACCCACGGATGGTTGGGCACATGTTCGATATAGTCGCGATGGCGCTTCAGCTGATTGTAGAAGCCGCCGATCACCCAGCTGAACGGCCCGCCATGGGTCGAGACGAAACGCACTTCCTGATTGAACTGCTTGCGGCGGTCGTTGGACTCGTTCCAGCTGGAAAAGGCCGGAAACTCTTCATAGCCATAATCGAGATCGAGCAGCAGGTCAGTGTTGTCGGACTGGCTGACGCTCTTGACATCGGTATAGGCTGTGGTGGCGACCAGCTCGGCGAAATCGGCGAGGTTGGCATTGATTTCCATGCTGCCCAGATGCGCGCGACGGTTCACCGGTTCGATGTAGCGCGCCGCACTTTCATAACGGCCCGTGCCCAGCACGCCATTGCTGTTATACTGGCCGCCCTCGGTCTTCGTCCGCTGGAAGGCATAGGTGAAATTGACCTTCAGATCCTCGCTGAACTGGACCAGCAACTGGTTGCGGGTCGTGATCGTCTTCTCGAAGTTCAGGTCCTTGCTCTCTTTGAGGTTGGCGGCATAGTCCGACGGCGTCACCCCATCGGGGCCGCTCGGCTGCGGCAGCGAGACACCCGGCGTCTGGAGCAGCAGCGTGTAATCGATGAAGCCGGGATCATAATAATAGCCCGTCGCCGACCGGAAGGCGACATGGTCCTGCAAAATCGGGATGTTGATGACACCGTCAATCTGGTATCCCGCCTTTTCGCTGTGCGTCTTGGCATAGAGGCGGCTGTGCACTTCGCCGCCGAAATTGTTGGTGTCGGGACGATTGGGAATGTTGCGAATGGCGCCGGCCAAAGTGCCCAGGCCATACAGCGTTCCCTGCGGCCCCAGCAGCGTTTCCACCCGCGCGATGTCGAGCAGCTTGAAATCATAGTATAGCGGCACTTCGCCCAGATACATGCCGAGCGCATCGTCATAGGAAGCACCCGACGTGCTGGAGTCCGAGGCGTTGAGGCCGCGCAGCACGATCGTGCCGGTGGAACCCGGCCCGGTATCCGAAATGGTCATGCCCGGCGTGAAATCGGCCAGATCGCGCACATCGTCGATCCGCTGGCGATCAATCTGTTCCTGCCCCAAGGCGGTGATGTTGATCGGCACATCCTGAAGGGATGTCGCGCGGCGAGTCGCCGTGACCACGATTTCGGTACCGCCGCCCGCAGCGCCGTCGGCCGCAGCCTGCGCCCAGGCCGAGTTGGTTCCCGCGCCCATAAGCATGGTCGCGCCAAGCAAGGTATTGCGAAACAATTTCATAGCCACTTTGACCCTTTTTGCTGAGCCTTTAAGTGACATCCTTCCCCTTGGCGCTCTGGCGGAGCCGGCGCCTTGTCGGCCATGTCAGGCCGTTGCGATCATGTCCCTGACCCTGACGAATGCCCGGATAGTCACTGCTGCGGCTGAAATCCCTGCTTTGCGGGATGCCTGTTCCGCCGATCGCGCGATCGTCCCAGGCTACTGCGTCGTCGGTCGCGCAGGCCGGCATCGGCCAGCCTTCAAGACCCACACTGCAGACCTGCTGTCGATCCACGATCCCTCACATATTGGCCTGTGCTGTCGGCCGTTGCCTGTCCCTGTCTGTCGCCGCTTCGAAAGGCGGCAAGCGATACGGTATGGATATTACGGAATGCGTCAAGCGTAATAATTTTGCAGTTGCTCAGTATTAAGGCGGATCGTGACGCACCGCACAAGTCGCGCCTTTTCGTGGACCAGGACGCGCGCCTGATTTCAATCTAATCCCACGGCGCGCTTACATATCTTCTTCGGCAGATCGCGCAAACTGGCTCGCCCCGAATCGTGCCGTCATCTTCAAAGACGGGCTAAAATGAGGCGGATTAGCGTGCGCTCTCCCACGCAGATACTGACGTGGAGAAGGTATAACGAACAAGCGCGCCATATCCGCCACGGGAAACGGTTATTATCTTTTTCCGAATACGTAATATTTTGCGGTAGACATGGACAGCATGTGCGGCGATGCTGCGATGCGAAGGGGAATCGAATCATGATCGGGTTGATGGGCAGGTCCAGCAAGGTCGCACTGATCGCCGGCGCACTATTTCTGACATCATGCGCGCCATCGTCGCAGGCGCCTTCGACACCCCGCACGGAATTCAACATCGGCTGGTCGATCTATGCCGGCTGGATGCCCTGGCCCTATGCGCAGCAAGCCGGCATCGTGAAAAAATGGGCCGACAAATACGGGATCAAGATCAATATCGTGCAGGTCAACGACTATGTGGAGTCGGTGAACCAGTACACGGCCGGCAAGTTCGACGGCGTCACCGTGACCAATATGGATGCGCTCACCATCCCCGCGGCCGGCGGCAAGGACAGCAGCGCGATCATCGTTGGCGACTACTCCAACGGCAATGACGGCATCCTGTTGAAGGGAGCGGACAAATTCCCCGCCATCAAGGGTCGGCAAGTCTATCTGGTGGAATTGTCGGTGTCGCATTATCTGCTGGCGCGCGCCCTGGAAAAGGCCGGCATGAAGCCGACCGACATCCGGACGGTGAATACGTCCGACGCCGATATCGTCGGCGCCTTCAGCAGTCCGGACGCGACCGCCGCCGTCGCCTGGAACCCGCAGCTTGCCGTGATGAAGAAGGAAGCGGGCGCCAAGGAGGTTTTCAGCTCGGCGCAGATCCCCGGCGAAATCCTGGACCTGATGGTCGTCGATACCGCAACGCTCAAGGCCAACCCCAATTTGGGCAAGGCGCTGGCCGGCATCTGGTACGAGACGATGGCTCTGCTCCAGCGACAGGACGCCCAGGGCAAGGAAGCGCGCGCCGCCATGGCGAAGCTGGCCGGCGCCACTCCGGAACTGTTCGACAGCCAGCTGGCGACCACGCACCTCTATGCTGATCCCAAGGCGGCGGTTACCGCCACGTCGGCACCGGCCCTGATCCAGACGATGACCCATGTGCGCGATTTCAGCTTTTCCCATGGGCTGTTCAAGGGCGCCGCGTCTGCCGACGCGGTCGGCATGAGCTTCCCGGGCGGCAAGACGCTGGGCGACCCGCAGCATGTGACGCTGCGGTTCGACGAAAGCTTCATGAAGATGGCGGCGTCCGGCCAGCTGTGATCGGCTCTAGCAAAGGGGTCTGACGAGATGCGGTGGGTGAACCGACATGTCCGCCGGGGGGACGCCGTCATGCTGGGATCGGTGCCGATCCTGCTGCTGGTGCTGCTATATCTCTTCGTCGCGGCCGGCCGCCACGCCGCCAATCCCATGGACAAGGTCCTGCCGCTGCCCGGCGGCATGGCGCAGGCGATGTCGGACCTGCTGTTCCAGCCCGACCAGCTGACCGGGCAGCTGCTGTTCTGGGCGGATACGTTCGCCAGCCTGCAGCGGCTCGGCATGGGCCTGGGCATCGCGACGGCCGCCGCTCTGGTCATCGGCCTGGTGCTGGGCGTGTTGCCGCCGGTGCGCGCCACCTTGGGCCCGCTGGTGACCGGCATCGCCGTAATCCCGCCGATCGCCCTGCTGCCCATCCTGTTCATCACGCTGGGCTTGGGAGAGACCGCCAAGATCGCCCTGATCGTCATCGGCATCGCGCCGGTCACGGTCCGCGACATCACCGCTCATGTCGCCGCGATCCCGCGCGAGCAGATCATCAAGGCGCAGACGCTGGGCGCCAGTTCCTGGCAGATCATGATCCGCGTCGCGCTGCCGCAGGCGATGCCGCGCCTGTTCCATGCGGTGCGCCTGGCGCTCGGCCCGGCCTGGGTGTTCCTGATCTCGGCCGAAGCGATCGCTTCGGACGTGGGCCTTGGCTACCGCATCTTCCTGGTCCGCCGCTATCTCTCGATGGACATCATCATCCCCTATGTCATCTGGATCGCGCTGCTCGCGATCCTGATGGACGGGGCGCTCACCCTGCTGGGCCGTCGCATCTTTCCCTGGGCGCAGGGAGCAAGCCATTGAGTCCGCTCCTCAGCCTCCGCAACGTCTGGGTCGAATATGGCGACAAGATCGTGCTGGAGAAGGTCAGCATCGATATCGAAGCCGGCTCCTTCGTGTCGATCGTGGGGCCATCGGGCGCGGGCAAGAGCAGCCTGCTGCGCCTGATCCTGGGGCAGGAGGCGCCGACGCAGGGCGTCATCCTGCTCGACGGGACGCCCCTGACGCCCGAATGCGGGCCGGACCGCGGGGTGGTGTTCCAGCGCTATTCGGTCTTTCCGCACCTGTCGGTCCTGCGCAACACGATGTTCGGCATCGAATGCGAAAAGGCCCCCTTGTCCGCACGCCTGTTCGGCAAGGCGCGCCGCGCCGCGGAGGCGGAGGCCGCCGAGATGCTGGACGCGGTCGGCCTTGGCGACGCGCTGCATATCCATCCCGCGCAGATGTCGGGCGGCATGCAGCAGCGGCTGGCGATCGCCCAGGCGCTGGTCAAGCGTCCGCGCATCCTGCTGCTGGACGAACCGTTCGGCGCGCTCGATCCCGGCATTCGCGCGGACATGCATGCGCTGATCACCCGGCTGTGGCGCGACTATGCGCTGACCATCATCATGGTGACTCACGACATAAGGGAAGCCTTCACGCTCGGGACGCGCGTGCTGTCGATCGACAAGCGCCGACAGGACCCGCATGCGCCGCATCGCTTCGGCGCGACGGCGGTCTACGACCTCGCCCTGCGCAAGAAAGCGCCCGATCCACCGACGGAGCAACCCGACGCCGCCCCGTTACAGACAGTCTCCAGCGACTGAAGAGAGATCCAGATGAGCAACGAAACCCCAGGCCTGGCGCGGCTCAGCATGAGCCTTCCGGCGGATCTGTTCCGGCAGCTGGACATGATGGTGGAGGAACGCGGCCTGCCGTCACGATCGCAGCTGATCGCCGAGCTGATCCGCCACTCCCTGGCCGAACATGAGGCCTATACCCGCCCCGACGAGATGCTCGCGGGCACGATCACGCTTGTCTATCGCGGCGACAGGGGCCGGGTTCGGCATCAGCTCGCCCAGACCCAGGCCGAATATCTGAAGGAGGTGATCTCCTCCCAGCATGTCTTCCTGGAGGATGATCAATCGCTGGAGGTGCTGCTGGTGCAGGGCCCGGCCGTGCTGCTCAAGGAATTGTGCGACGCCCTGCGCCGGGTGCGCGGGGTCCACCAGCTGCAGTTGGTGACGACGACATCCCTGCTGCCGCCGCTTTACGAACAGGACGCAGGAGACGTCGCATGACCGCATCCCGGACCAACCCCGCCGCCAACCCGCTCGCCAACCCGCTGGCCGCGCGCGATCATGCGCGCGCCATGGCGGGCACTCGGGTCGAAGCCATGCCGATGCTGCCGCCCGCGGCGGACGACCTGCCCGCCGACGTGGCGGCCGATGACCTGCTGTGGGAGGAAACGATCGCGCCGGGCGGTTATGCCACTCGACGAATCGCCCGCGGCGCGCGGCTGCGGCTGATCGACCTTCAGGGCGATGCCTGCGCCTCGATGCTGCTGTTCAACGCCGAAATGCCGAGCGAGCGGCTCAATGTCGCCGACACCGTCAAGGTGCAGTGGAACGCCTATCTGGGCGCCGGCAAGCTGCTCTTGTCGGACATGGGCCGCGTGCTCGCCAGCATCGTCGAGGATGAAGCGGGCACGCATGACGCATTTTGCGGGACATCGAACGCCGCGACCAACGCGGCCAAATATGGCGATGGCGGCAATAGCGGCCCCCATCCCAACGGGCGCGACCGCTTCCTGCTGGGCGCCGCCAAGCATGGCCTTGGCCGGCGCGACGTCCATCCCTGCGTCAACCTGTTCAAGGGCGCGACCATCGCCGCCGACGGCGCCATCATCCCGCAGGTCGGCCCCTTCGCAGCCGGACGGCGCGTGATGCTGCGCATGGAGATGGACGTCATCGTCATCCTCGCGAACTGCCCGCATGTGCTGGACCCGCGGACGGACTGGACCATCACTCCGCTGCGCGCGACCGCCTGGCGCGGCGCCGTCACGCCCGAGGGCGACCCCATTCGCAACGCGACGCCGGAGGGCCAGCGCGCCTTCCAGAATGTCGAAGATTATTTCCGCCGCTGAGAAGGAAACAACGCAGCATGAGCGACGACCCTCATTTGACCGGCCTGCCCGGCATGATCGTGCACGACGTCATCGTCCCCGCCCGCGCGCCATGGCTGCACCATGTCGCGGCCAGCCAGACGCTGCGCATCGTCGACCTGGAAGGCAATCAGGCGGTCGACTTCCTGCTCTACGCGACGCAGGACGATGCCGAACGCTACAGCGCGCAGGACACGGTCGCAGCGCTGGGCAATCTGTTCCTGCGCGAAGGGACGGTGCTGCGATCAAACGAGGGTCGGCCGATGATGACCATCACCGCAACGTCGGTCGACTATCATGACACGATCGGCGGCGCCTGCTCGTGCGAATCCAATACGCTGCGCTACGGCCATCACACCAAGGCGGAGCATGCCTGCGTCGAGAATTTCCTGGAGGCCAATCTGCGGGAAGGCCGCGGCAAGCGGGACATCGTGTCCAACATCAACTTCTTCATGAACGTGCCGGTGGAGCAAGATGGCGCGCTGGGCATCGTCGACGGCATTTCCGCGCCCGGCCTGACCGTCGATCTGCGGGCCGAAATGGACGTGACGGTCGTCGTGTCCAACTGCCCGCAGATCAACAATCCCTGCAACGGCTTCAACCCCACGCCTGTCCGGATGATCGTTTCCGCATGAGCTTCGACACCGTCCTCATCGCCAACCGCGGCGCCATCGCCACGCGCATCATCCGCACGCTGCGTCGGATGGGCCTGCGCTCCGTCGCCGTCTATTCGGAAGCGGACGAAGGGTCGCGCCATGTCTCGGAAGCGGACGAGGCCGTCTGCATCGGCCCGGCGCGCGCGTCGGACAGCTATCTGAACATCCCCGCCATTATCGAGGCGGCGCGCGCCACCGGCGCGGGCGCCATCCATCCGGGCTATGGGTTCCTCGCCGAAAATGTCGACTTCGCCGACGCGTGCGCACAAGCCGGAATCCTGTTCATCGGCCCGACGGCCGACAATATCCGCACCTTCGGGCTCAAGCACAGTGCCCGGGCGCTGGCCGCTGCGTATGATGTGCCGCTCGCGCCCGGCACCGACCTCCTGACCGACGAGGAGGAAGCCGCCACGGCCGCGAACGCGATCGGTTTCCCCGTGATCCTCAAGGCCACGGCCGGGGGCGGCGGCATCGGCATGCGCGTGTGCGAAGATGAGGCGGCGGTGCGCGAAGGCTTCGCCGCCGTTGCGCGCCAGGGGCAGAGCAATTTCGGCGACGCGGGCATCTTCCTCGAACGCTATATTCGCCGCGCCCGCCATATCGAGGTGCAGATTTTCGGCGACGGGCGGGGCCGGATCGTGGCGCTGGGCGAGCGCGACTGTTCGCTCCAGCGCCGCAACCAGAAGGTGGTCGAAGAAGCGCCCGCCCCCCTATTGCCACAGGCCGTGCGCGAAGAACTGGTCGCCGCCGCCATCCGGTTGGGTCAGGCGGCGCGATACCGCTCTGCCGGCACGGTCGAATTTCTCTACGATGCCGAGCGCGAGGAATTCTTCTTCCTTGAAATGAACACTCGCCTTCAGGTCGAACATGGCGTGACCGAAGAAGTGATGGGCATCGACCTTGTCGAATGGATGATCCGGGGCGCCGCGGGCGACTTCGGCTTCCTCGATGCCGAACCGCCGCGGCCCAGCGGCCATTCCGTGCAGGTGCGCCTCTATGCCGAGGACCCGGCGCTCGACTATCGCCCTACGTCCGGCACATTGACCGCCGTCGAATTTCCCGACGACATCCGGGCCGAATCTTGGGTCATGGCGGGGTCCACCATCTCCACTTGGTATGATCCCATGCTGGCGAAGCTGATCGTGCATGCCCCGACCCGCGCCAAGGCGGTCGCGGCGATGCAGGCGGCGCTCGACAACAGCCGGGTGGACGGGGTCGAAACCAATTTGCGCTGGCTGCGCGACGTGGTCCGTTCTGACGCCTTCGTCAGCGGCGAAGTCTCCACCAGCGCGCTGAACGACATCGCCTTTCAGCCCCACGCCGTGCGAGTGATCAGCGGCGGGACCGCCACGACCGTGCAGGATTGGCCCGGTCGGCAGAAATATTGGGCGGTGGGCGTGCCACCGTCGGGACCGATGGACGACCAGTCGTTTCGTCTGGGCAACCGGCTGCTCGGCAATCCGGAAGGAACGGCGGGTCTGGAAATGACCATGACCGGCCCGACGCTCATCTTCACCGCGGCGGCGCGCATCTGCCTGACGGGTGCCGATTTCGGCGCGACGCTGGATGGACGCCCGGTACCGCGCGGGCATGCGATCGACGTCGCGCCCGGGCAGACCCTGACCCTGGGCCGCGCGTCAGGGGGTGGCATGCGCGGCTATATCCTCTTCGCCGGCGGTCTCGACATCGCGCCCTATCTCGATAGTCGCAGCACGTTCGAACTGGGGCAGTTCGGCGGCCATGCGGCGCGCCGCCTGCTGGCGGGCGACACGCTGCATCTGGCGCGCGACGCGACAGTCCCGCCGCTGGCCTCGGTCGCGCTGCCGCAGCTTTCGACCCATTGGACGCTGCGGGTGCTCTACGGCCCACACGGTGCGCCCGACTTCTTCACCGACGCGGACATAGACACGATCGTCGCGGCCGAATGGCAGGTCCATTATAACAGCAACCGCACCGGCGTCCGACTGGTCGGGCCCAAGCCGCAATGGGCGCGCGCGGACGGCGGGGAAGCGGGGCTGCACCCGTCCAACATCCACGACAATCCCTATGCGATCGGCGCCGTCGATTTCACCGGTGACATGCCCATCATCCTGGGCCCCGACGGACCGTCGCTCGGCGGCTTTGTCTGCCCCTTCGTGGTGATCGCCGCAGACCGGTGGAAGATCGGCCAACTGTCGCCCGGCGATACGCTGCGCTTTGCACCGGTCGATATCGCCGACGCCGCGACCGCCGATTCGCTCCAGCATCGATTCATCGCCACCGGGGCCACACTTGATCCCGGTCCCGCCCGGCCCGTGGCGTCGCTGTCGCCCATCCTTGCCGTGATCGATGCGGACGCCGGCCGGCCGCGCACCGTCTATCGGCAACAGGGCGACCGCAACATCCTGGTCGAATATGGTCCGATCGTCCTCGACATCGAACTGCGCATCCGCGTGCATGCGCTGATGTGCGAGTTGGAGCGGCTGGTGATGCCGGGCGTCATCGACATCGTGCCGGGCATCCGCTCGCTCCAGCTTCATTTCGACGGCATGCTGCTCGATCAGCGCACGGCGCTGGCGGCGCTGATGTCGGCCGAAGAGCGGCTGGGGGACTTGCAGGATTTCACCATCCCCTCGCGCATCGTCCACTTGCCGCTGAGCTGGCGCGATCCGGCGACGATCGAGACGATCGAGAAATATATGGGCGCCGTCCGCGACGATGCGCCCTGGTGCCCCGACAACATCGAATTCATTCGCCGCGTCAACGGATTGCCGGACGCTGCGGCGGTGGAAAATCTGATCTTCGAGGCGAACTATCTCGTCATGGGATTGGGCGACGTCTATCTGGGCGCGCCGGTGGCAACGCCCGTCGATCCCCGGCATCGGCTCGTGACCACCAAATATAACCCCGCGCGCACCTGGACGCCGCCCAATGTTGTCGGCATCGGCGGCGCTTACATGTGCATCTACGGCATGGAGGGACCCGGCGGCTACCAGCTGTTCGGCCGGACCATCCAGGTGTGGAACACCCACCGCCAGACCGATGCCTTCATCGACGGCAAGCCCTGGCTGCTCCGCTTCTTCGACCAGATCCGCTTCTATCCGGTGAGCGCCGACGAACTGGTCGAATGGCGGCGGGATTTCCCCAGCGGACGGCGATCAATCCGGATCGAGGAAACGGAATTCCGCCTTGCCGACTATCGCGCCTTCCTGGCCGACAATGAAGAGGGCATCAGGGCGTTCGAGGCCCGCCGCCAGGCCGCCTTTGATGCCGAACGCGCCGAATGGCGGCGCAATGGGGAGTTCGACCGCGTCACCGACCCGGCCGAAACCGATGTGCCGGCGGCAGCCGCGATCGATGTACCCGCAGGCGCCAAGCTCGTCGAGGTCCCCTTTGGCGGCAGCGTCTGGAAGCTGCTGGTCGCCGCGGGCGACGCGGTCAAGGCGGGTGACACCATCGCCATCATCGAAGCTATGAAAATGGAGTCGGCAGTGCAAAGTCCGGACACAGGCACGATTGCGGCAGTCTATGTGCAGGAACGCCAGTCCTTGCAGGCCGGCGCGCCGCTGCTGGCGCTGAGGGCCGACGCATGAGCGGGACCGAGCGTCGCCAGGCATCGGCCATCGCGCAGGCCGTCAATCAAAAGCGAATGACGGCCCTCGCGGTCATGGAGGATACGCTGGAGCGCATCGCCGCCTATGACGCGATCCAACCGCAAATCTGGATCAGCCGTTTCGCGCCCGACGATCTGCTGGCCGCTGCCCGATCGATCGACGCGCGCGTGGCGGCGGGGGAATCGCTGCCGCTCGCCGGCGTGCCCTTCGCGGCCAAGGATAATATCGATGTCGCGGGGCTGAACACCACGGCGGCCTGTCCCGCCTTCGCCTACCGCCCTGCTCGATCGGCGACGGTGATCGAACGCCTTACCGCCGCCGGGGCGATCTGTATCGGCAAGACCAATCTCGACCAGTTCGCCACCGGCCTCAACGGCACGCGCAGTCCCTACGGCGCGCCGCGCAACGCCTTCAACCGCGCCTATGTCAGCGGCGGCTCCAGTTCCGGCTCTTCGGTGGCGGTGGCGGCCGGACTGGTGCCCTTTGCGCTGGGCACCGACACGGCGGGGTCGGGCCGTGTTCCTGCGGCTTTCCAGCACCTCATCGGCTTCAAGCCGAGCAAGGGACGCTGGAGCAACCGCGGTCTGGTGCCGGCCTGCCGGACGCTCGACTGCATCACAGCCTTTACGGAGACCACCGACGACGCGCGGCTGGTCGACAGCGTCATCGCCGGCTTCGACGCCGCCGATCCCTATTCCCGGCCCCTGGTCGACCAGCCGTTGGCGCGGCGGACGATCGGCGTGCCCCGACGCGACCAGCGAGTCTGGTTCGGCGATGGCGAGTCGGAATATCTGTATGACCGGGCGCTGCAGGCGCTCGCCGGGCTGGCCGACATTGTCGAGATCGACCTCGCGCCGTTTCAAGAGGCGGCGCAACTCCTCTATGGCGGCCCTTGGGTGGCCGAACGCACCGCCGCCATGGCCGCGATCCTGGCCGACGATCCTGAAGCCATCGACCCGACCGTCCGCGAAGTGGTGGAGCCGGGCAAGGCCATGAGCGCCGTCGAACTGTTCAACGGCATATATCGCATGGCCGAACTCAAGCGCCAGACTGACCTGCTGTGGGACAGCATCGACATGCTCGCCTTTCCCACGACGGGCACAACCTACCGCGTCGCGGAGGTTCTGGCGGCGCCGGTCGCGCTCAACAGCGCGCTGGGCTTCTACACCAATTTCGTCAATCTGCTCGACATGGCCGCGCTCGCGGTGCCGGCGGGCATCCGCCACAACGCCACCGGCTTTGGCGTAACCCTGATCGGCCCGGCGGGCACGGACCTCGCCTTGCTCGATGCAGCCGACGCCTATCTGGCCGTCGCCGATCTCCCATCTACTCCATCGCTCGATCTGGAGGGCAAAATGCAGACTGTGAAACTCGCCGTTGTCGGCGCTCATCTCAAGGACATGCCGCTGCACTGGCAGCTCACATCGCGCGACGCGACCTTCGTCGGCGCTTTCGAAACCGCGCCCACCTACCGGCTCTACGCAATGGCGGACAGCGTTCCGCCCAAGCCCGCGCTGGTCCACAATACCGATGGCGCAGCCATCGCGGTCGAAGTCTATGAGCTTGGCGTAGCCGAATTCGGCAGCTTCGTCGTCGAAGTGCCCGCCCCACTGGCGATCGGCACCGTCACGCTCTCCGACGGCAGCAGCGTCAAGGGCTTCGTCGCCGAACCGCGTGCGCTGACGGGCGCGGAGGACATCACCGCGCTGGGCGGCTGGCGCGCGTTCATCGCGCGCAAGGGCTGACCGTGCGCATCCGGGCCCTGACCGGCGCACTGGCCATGGCGATGGCCGCCCTCTCCATTCCCGCACTGGCCGCGCCGCCACGCGAGCGGGTCATCGACGTTCCGGGCTTCGCCGACTTTCTGGCGGTCGATGGCGACAGCGTATGGGTCACCAATGCCGGGCGCGTGGAACGCTGGTCCCGCAAGGGCAGGCTGGCGCAGGTCGTCATGTCCAAGCCGTGCGGCGCGATGGCGATCCTGGACGGCTCGCTATGGGTGGCCGACTGCAAGGAAAATGCGCTCGTCCGCATCGATACGGACAAGGCGGTGAAGACCGCGACGATCGCCACCGGCCTCGCCAGCACCGGCGAACTCAATGTCGTCGCCGGCGCCGGTTCGGTCTGGGTGGCCAGCGACAATGTGGCCGGCGCGATCGCGCGCGTCGATCCCGCCACCAATGCCGTGATCGCGACCATCACGGTCGATCCGGGCACCTGGTATCTCGCCTTTGGCCATGGCTATCTCTGGGCGGTCAGCAGCGACGCCCGATCGATCCAGCGCATCGATCCCGCCACGAACGCGGTGACCAAGCGCACCGCGCTCGGCAAGCAGCCCGGCTTCCTCGCCGCGGGCGAAGGCGCCATATGGGTTCAGGAACAGGGGGACGGTACGGTCGCCCGCATCGATCCGGCGAGCGGCGAGGTGACCGGACGGGTAAAGATCGGCGCGGAGCTGAAATATGGTGATATCGACACCGGCGGCGGCAAGGTGTGGCTGCGGACGACCGAAGACCAGACCTTCGTCGTAATCGACCCGGACTCGCTCGCCATCCGCGCGCGCGTGGGCAAGGCCGATGGCAGCGGCGCGCTGCGGTACACGGCCAAGGGCATCTGGACCTCGGCCCATGACGTGCATACGCTCACCTGGTGGCCGAAGCCAGCCAAGATCGGGCAATAACCACTGCGCAAGTTGCCGCGCCTGAACGCTCCGAGGCAGGCGCGGCGAAGCGCTTCGAAGCAGCGGGGCCTTACCGCAGGGCCTTAACGCAGAGCCAATCGAGTCGGCGTCCCCGCCATCGCCGATCGCGTCTCGATCTGGGTGCGGATATCCGCGACGACCGCAGTCCGGCATGCCTGCGCCTTGGCCTCCATCGCCAAGTGAACCGCGGCGACCCGGTTTCCGCAGACGGCGCG
>Ga0114901_1001347_pt1 | contig 14363 bp, 14 predicted proteins | sample MalvireepMed_s16_FD_89686 | JGI IMG/M metagenome (GOLD analysis project Ga0114901, IMG submission 89686) | Marine viral communities from the Global Malaspina Expedition - Malaspina viral metaG DeepMed_s16 | ecosystem: Environmental > Aquatic > Marine > Oceanic | place: Mediterranean Sea... | reverse complement strand
GGCAGAGATATTTTTTATGATGCACCAATATCAATGATTGACGCTAGTTTAGGTAAAAATTTGGAAGTTCCTACACTAGAAGGCCACCATAAAATTTCTGTGGAGTCTGGCAGCCAGCCAAATTCAATCATCAAACTTAAGGGAAAAGGATTACCTGGACGTGGTCTTCGTGGTAGGGGCGATCAGTATGTAAGATTGGTAATCAATATTCCAAAAAAACTAAACAAACAACAAAAAGAGCTATTGAAGGATTTTGAAGATTCTTTTGACTAATATTTAGATTAAAAACTGATTTTATACCTAAAACAATCATGATTTATTATAAAATCACGAATTTTTGTTTTAATCTAACAAAAAAGAAACTTATGCAAGGTTTTTTTCTTTCATGTTGCGGGGGTCGCCCAGCTTGGTCAACGGCGTAAGGTTCAGATCCTTATCTCCTAGGAGTTCATGGGTTCAAATCCCATCTCCCGCATTGTTACTTATTTTAGACTCATAATTGTGAAAAACTTAAAACCCAGTTGATTTACGATTATCCATGGTAAAAGTAACCCGAGTAGGTGGAAGAGGTACAAGCAGACGAACAACTGATTCCAGTAAAAAATCATCATTTGCTGGAGCAGCTTTCAAGAAAAAACAGGAAGCTAGAAGAAAAGCAATAGCAGGCAAATACATCTCTACTGGAAGAGGTACTGGAAGAAAAAAAGTATCAGCAACAGCAACCAAATCCCGCTCAACTAAAGGTGTGACCAGAGTCACCGGTCGTGGAACTGGCAAAAGGAAAAGCAGAGGATAAATTATTTTTTTATAACCTGTTTTACCTTGTATCTTTCTTATTTTAATTAGATATTTTGAATTTTTTTACGTAACAAATCGTTAATAATTTTTCCTGGGGCTTTTCCTCTAACTTCCTTCATAACAATTCCCATCAATAAACTAAGCGAGTTTTCCTTTTCCTTTTTTACCATTTTAATATTATCTTGGATGATTTTTTCTAGGATCACATTTAGTTCTTCATCGCTAATCTTTGCAATAGAGGCCTTTTCAATTGCATCTTTTGTATTTTTTGCTTTACCTGACATTATGGTTTCAAAAATAATTTCTAATGATTCCTTTGTAATTTTATCATCCGCTAATAATTCAAATGATTCTGAAATATATTCAGGTTTTAATAGTAAAGGAGCAAACCCTTCTCTCTCTAAATTTGTTATCGTTGAACAAAGCATGGAAGCTACAAAATTCGGTGAATTTTTTTTATTTTCACAAATTTTTTCAAACAACTCCATGTATTCTGAATCAAAAATCTGCTCTGCTAGTTGAGAATTTAGACCATAATTTTTCTGAATTTCAGCCAATGAATCATTCCATGGTTTTGGAATATTTTCCCTTGCTAGTTTTATTTCTTCAGGCAACACAGCAATGGAAGGTATATCAGTTTCTGGATACATTCTTGATGCACCTGGACGCGGTCTAAGAAAAATAGTTTCACCGTCTTGTGTAGTACCTCTTGTTTCAGCTGGAACCCCATGTGTCGCATCTTGAATTCTCTTTATTATAGAATTTGTAGCATAGTCTAACTTTGAATCTTCACCAGCTATAATTAGAAAACTATCTTCATCTATCAATCCAAGATGTTTTTTTACTTTATTAACATCAGAATCATTAATCCCGTAATTAGGAAGTTCATCTGAATGGAAAACTCCTCCAATTCCAAAAAATCTTACTAGCTGCCCAATTTCTTTTCCTAATCTAATTCCAGGATATGGTTCAAAACCGAGCATCCCAGAAAAATTTCTTATTCGTATTGCCTTAATTTTTGCTTTTGATTTTAATGCATTTTGAATTATTTTTGATTCACAGTCTTTGAAAATTTCAGTGATATCAAAAACATCTTCTTTTGTGATTGCTATAGATAGTTTTTTGAGTTTTTCAGCAATCAGAATTAGTCCATGCTGTCTTTTAGCTTCATAACCAATTATTTTTTCAAGTTGGTCTAGCTGTTGTACACCCTTTACTTCTACAACTCCACTATTCATAACTGAAATATTTACATCCTGTCTGATTGTACCAATTCCTCTTTTTACCATCCTTGTTGCTCTTAACAATCTTCCAAGCGTCAACGCAATTTCTTTGATTTCAGAGGGTTTAGCGCTAACAGGCTCCAAAGCAATTTCAACTAATGGTACACCCAAACGATCTAGGCTGTAATTTCTTTGGTTTTGTTCATCCTTGAGAAGTTTTGCTGCATCCTCCTCAAGACAAACTGCTTGAACCCCAATCTTTTTTTCATTTACTTTTAGATTTCCTCCTTGGGAAACAAGCATGGTTCTTTGAAAGCCTGACGTGTTAGATCCATCAATGACAGTCTTTCTCATAACGTGAATCTCACTAAAAATTTTTGATTCAAGCGTACAGCTAATCAACAATGAAATCTTCTTTGCATCATAATTCAGGTCATGTGGGGGCTCTTCATCTTTTTCAACTAGGCAACTACTTTGGGAATTTGCATAGTAGTTGATTTTCTTTGATTTTGTTTTCTCAAATAATGCAGCTGGATCTAATTCACCAAGCTCGCTTTTTGCTGTTCTTAGTCTTCTAGAGAATTTTTCGGTATATTCATCACTCTCTATTGACCTACATTTGCAAAACAGTTTTTTATTAGTATTCAACTGTTGATGAATCTCTAATCCAACTTTCAAATCAATTTTTTCAAAATCAATTTCTGCCATAATTAAAACTCTGAAGCAATATTTTCTAGCATTAGTGATTTCATTTCATCCGTATCCTTTGAATTTCCTAAGGCCCACATTGCTTTTACAAGTGAAGTTTCTGGAGTCATATTTTCAAGAGGAGTAATTCCTAATTCTAACAAATCTCTACCACTTTCATAAACTGTCATCCTAACCCTACCATCAATACATTGTGATGTCATTCCCAAAAACAAGTCATTTTTTTTTGCCTTTTTTATAATATCGTACATTGTACGCCCAATATGCCCTAGTCCTGTTCCCTCAAAAATTATAGCCCTGCACCCTGTTTGTATAAGGTTTTCAATTAATTTCGGGTCATAGCCAGGATGATATTTTACAAGAGCAACTTTTGTGTCAATGTTCATCTTTGGGTTATATTTCGTACTTCTAAAAAATTCATCCCGCATATTTTTTTTAATTTTTCCTTCAGCAATTATGAATGCGGGGTGGCTTCCTATTGTTTCAAATGCTCCCCGTTTACTTGTATGATTTTTTCTAACCCTGGTTCCCGCATGGCAAGCGACAGTTTGATCATTATCATTATGGTGCATAACAAGAAAAATACCCTTGGTATTAGATTCAACAAGAAATTTTGAAGCTGCAATCAGGTTTATCGCTGCATCAGATGACGGTCTGTCAGATGATCTCTGTGAGCCAACAAGTGCAACGGGGATAGGAAACCCGGCAAGTGCAAAAGACAAAAAAGAAGATGTATAATGCATGGTATCTGTTCCATGTGCAATTAGTATTCCCTTATAGTCGGAGTTTGCAAGCGAGTCAAGCTTTTCTGCAATTTCCGTCCAGTGTTCTGGCTGTAAATTTTCTGAATATTCTGAGAACAAAACTTCTGCATCAATATTAGCAATTTTTCCAAGCTCCGGAACCGCTTCATTAATATCCGAAGCACTAAGCGCAGGTGTAACAGCTCCGGTTCTGTAGTCAACCTTACTTGCAATGGTTCCACCCGTAGAAAGAAGCAAAATTTTGGGAAGCGTCGGATCGTCTTTTCTTCCTTGACTCTGCACAGGTTTTACTTCAGAACTAGAAACGACCTGTATTTTTTGAATCTCATCAACATTAATTCCTACGTTGTAACCACTTCCTAATTTTAATACCAGATGCTTATCGTCGCTCGATTCGTATCTAGGCATTAGAATCCCAGAGTATGTCAAATCAGCTGTGATCTTGATTGAATCGCCTACTTTTACATTATTTTTTTTTAAACAGTCAAGCGCGTTCCCAGAATAGCCTTTGTCTTCTGACATTGAGGTGGTTTAAGCAGTTATTTTATTAAAACTACCTGAAAGCTGAAAGTTCAACCTTCTGCCCTATCTTCAAGTCCTTTTGCTCTCTTACCTTCTTTACAGCATCCTCAAAGTGCTTCATTGTAACTTTTGCACTCTCGGCAGCTTTTTCAACTTTTGCAACTTCCTTTACCTGCAACGCTTCAGCATTACGTTCTTCTTCTGAAGTTGAATTTTTCTTAGTATGTATATCACCCATTGAATATTTATCAAGATGTTCATGGATAACAAAAGATACAGCAGTATTTGCTACTGCTGCTACATCTGCACCGCTAAATCCATCAGTTGCCTCCGCTAATTGACCAAAATTCACATAGTCCGGACTGCTAGTTTCACTGTCGAATGGAATTAACTTTGCCTTTTCACATTCCTCTTCGAGTCGTTTCATGGATTTCTCTTCAGACTCGCCTTCTTTTTTTCTGAATTCTTCTTTGACAGCATATAGTGCGTCTGCTCCGCAATTGATCTCCAATATTTTTTTTCTGGATTCCTTATCTGGTAAAGGAATTTGTATAATTTTATCAAATCTACCAGGTCTAAGCAATGCTGGATCAATCATGTCTGCCCTATTTGTCGCAGCAAGTACTACAACACCGTGCATGTCTTGCATGCCATCGAGTTCTGTTAATAGCTGGCTAACAACTCTTTCAGTTACTTGTGTCTCTGCACCAGCTCCTCTAATTGGCGCTATTGAATCAATCTCATCAAAGAATACTACACATGGAGAAGCCTGTCTAGCTCTTCTGAAAATTTCTCTAATCCCTCTCTCAGATTCACCTACCCATTTTGATAACAATTCAGGACCTCGTACAGAAACGAAGTTGGCCTCACTTTCAGTGGCAACTGCTTTTGCTAACATTGTCTTTCCTGTACCGCTTGGACCGTGAAGTAAAATACCATGTGGCATTTTATGTCCTAGCTTATCGTATAGACCGGGATATTTCATTGGCCATTCAACTGCCTCTTGAAGTTCTTGCTTGGTAGCGTTTAGACCACCAACCTCTTCCCATTTTACATCTGGATTTTCTATGAAAACTTCTCTCATGCCAGATGGCGTAACTTCAACCAAGGCCTTTTTGTAATCGTCATTATTTACAATTAATTTGTCAAGTGTTTCAGGTGGTATCTTTTCATCATCTAAGTTAATCTCAGGCAATAGTCTACGTAAACACTTCATTGCTGCTTCCTTACACAAATATTCCAAATCTGCACCTACATATCCGTGACTAACTGCGGAAATACGTTGAAGATCTACATCATCAGTCAACGGCATATTTCGTGTATGAATATTAAGAATGTCACGCCTTCCCTTTTTATCGGGCACTTTGATTTCAATTTCTCTATCAAATCTTCCTGGTCTTCGTAGCGCAGGATCAATTGCATTTGGTCTGTTTGTTGCTGAAATTACTATCACTTTACCTCTGGCTTCTAATCCATCCATAAGTGAAAGCATTTGTGAGACAACTCTTCGTTCAACTTCACCAGTAACTTCTTCTCGTTTGGGTGCTATCGAGTCAATTTCATCAATAAAAACTATCGATGGCGCTTTTTCTCTTGCTTCTTTGAATATCTCTCGTAGCCTAGCTTCACTCTCACCATAGAACTTGCTCATAATTTCAGGACCAGAAATACTAATGAAATGTGCGTTGCTTTCATTTGCTACCGCTTTTGCTAAAAGAGTCTTTCCTGTACCAGGAGGTCCATAAAGCAATACACCCTTTGGTGCTTCAATTCCCAATTTCTCAAATATCTCTGGATGGCGTAATGGGAGTTCGATCATTTCTCTTACTTTCTTAATTTCATCAGTTAAACCACCAATGTCCTCGTAAGATACTTGTGGTACACCTCTTAACGTCTCACCTTTTTCTGCTATATGGAAAACTGTTTTTTGAGTTACAAGTGCAGCATCAGCATTAGGTGTAACTCCAATAATCTGAAATGTTAATCGTCCACCAAAGTATGGCACCATAACATTATCACCTTTAATCAAAGGTACACTTTCTAAAGCGTCTGCAAGATATCGTTCATCAATTGGTGGTATAGCTTCTAACGGTGCTACTATAATTTTTTCCGCAGCTACAGCCTTAATCTTTTTTACCGTGATAGAATCTCCAATAGCAATACCAGAGTTGTTTCGACCCAACCCATCAATTCTAATTATACCCTTTCCTTCATCTGATGGATAAAGCGGTAAACATTTTGCAACTGTTCTTCGTTTTCCTTTAATTTCAATCACATCTCCTGTTGACGCATTTAATGTATCCATAGAATCATAATCAATTCTTGCCACTCCTCGTCCTACGTCCCGTGTGTATGCTTCCAAAACTTTGAGTGTAAGTTCATTTTGGCTCATGAATACTCAGATCTTGTATATTCTTTATATGTTTAGCATAGTATCGCTATCTTCAAATTTGTAAATCAAAAGCTTAAAATCCGTTGGCTAATTCAAAATGTTCACCTTGGGAAAAAGACCTCTTGTTAGAAGGCGTGGCCGTGGTGGAATGCAGTTTAGGGCGCCTACTATTGGAAAGTTAAAGCCTGCAAAATACCCTGTTTTTGAACTTGCCGAGAATATTGAAGGCGAGATAATCGATCTAGTTCATGAAAAAGGTCGTGATGTACCACTGGCAAAAATTAGATTTAAGGACGGTTCGATTTCCTTTCTTCCGGCAGTAATTGGTTCTAAAATAGGCTCTAAAATCCAATTTGGACTTGAAGCTGAAATTACAGACGGTAACGTAACTAGCATTCAAAACATTCCTGATGGTACAGTAGTATGTAATATAGAAAAACAATTTGGAGATGGCGGTTCTTTTATCAAATCTGCTGGTACTGATGCAACGGTGTTTTCACATGGAGACGATGGTGTCACACTAAAACTTGCCTCTGGAAAATTTACTACTTTAAATCCAAAAAATCGAGCAATGATAGGAACTTTGGCAGGCGGTGGTAGCACCGATAGACCATTAATGCGCGCTGGAGTGGCATGGAGAAAGTTCAGATCAAGAGGGCAAAAATATCCAATTGTCAGAGGAGTAGCTCAAGCTGCATATGTTCATCCTCATGGAGGTGGTAGACACCAACATGTTGGTCAAAGCTCAACAGTTTCACGTAATGCACCACCGGGAGCAAAGGTAGGAAGTATTGCCGCTAGAAAAACTGGAAGAGCAAGAATTAAGGATAGAAAGTAGCCTTTTCTTAAAACTGATTAATAACTTTCATTTTATATTCTTATGAAAAAACAATGTGTACATATTTTGATAAGGGGGAAAGTACAAGGAGTTTTTTTTAGACAAGCTCTAAAAGTTTTGGCTGTAAAGAACAATGTATGTGGATGGGTTAGAAATCTAAAAGATAAACAGGTGGAAGCGTTACTTGAAGGTGATAGTAATGCAATAAATTTAATTGTTGAATGGGCTCATCACGGTCCTGCAAATGCACGTGTAGATGAGATTAAATTTAACAATGAAGAATTTAAAAATGAATTTACAACTTTTGAGGTTCTGTACTAAATTTTTTTGTCAAAATTTATAACGGTAGTAGCCCTGCTGGTTCCAGACTAGACTTGTAATCCCATTTCAAGGTATACAAGATCCGCCACGTTGACGAGGAAGCGTGGATGTCCCACCTTAGGATTGCTCCCTCCCGGACCTGATCCCTTTCAGTGGTTCGGTCTTGGAAATTATCCTTTCGGATAACTCTAGCCCTACAACCACCCGCCTCGGCGTGATTTCATTTCCGCATACCAAGCGGGAATTACCAATCTAGAGATTTACCCAGCAGTTACTGATCTCTGCATATAGCCGGTTTCAGAACAGGGCACGGCTGGCACCCTAATCCTACCTACTACCGCTCATAATACAAACTAGCGTTATATTTGAATTAAGATCACTTGCTTTTTAAATCTGTTATCATATTACAAACAGAACAAATCTTACCAGTGCATTCATTCCCACAAACTAGACAAATTCGTTTTTCTTTATGACTGACTTTATTGGTAAATTGAGAAATTTTCAAAATTGAACTGTATATGTTATTTTTTATTCCAATATGATTTGATTCAAGCAAATTTAGAAATTCTCTAATCTCAGTTCTAATTCCCTCATTCATGTGTGGGCATGGTTCAGTTTGAAAGGGAAGATTATTTGTAAACGCATAAAAGACAATTTCAGACTCGTAAATCTCAGAAAATGGTTTTATTTTTCTGATTTTGTTTGAAGATATATCGGGATCCATCCAACCAATTTTGTTTGTATCGCCAGAAAGGATGTTTATAAGAAATGTTTGGATAACGTCGTCTAAATTATGACCTGTTGCAATAACATCTGCATTAATTGTTTTTGCTGCATGATCTAATGCCCTACGTCTAAATGTTCCACAGATTGAGCAGGAAGAAGGTTTCTGGTCATTTCTTAGCTCTAATGATTCCTCCAGAGTCAGATCAAAGAGTTCTTTGTATGAGAATGTTTTGTGTTCTACGTTTAATCTTGCACAAAACTTCTCAACAATCTTCAACGCCTCATCTCTATATCCCGGAATTCCCTCGTCAATAGTTACGGCAAATATTCTAAAATTGTGCGTTTTTGACATTTTATTTAAAACATCTAATAATACAAGGGAATCCTTTCCTCCAGAAACAGCAACGCAAACAAGTTCATTATTTTTAATCATCTTATGCTTTGAAATTGTTCTAGCAGCCTTGCGTAAAATAGAATTAGCAAAACATTCAGAGCAAAGATTTTCTCCAGAATATTTCCTTGAATAAGCTGCTTGCTTTTGACACTTATCACAGATCATTTGATTTTAATCTATTTTTCAGCAATTTAGGTTTTGATACATTTTAAACTCGAATAATTATTTTTGATGGGCTATATTGTAAACCAACCAGATTTTACATAAGATAATGCTATATTGAGAGCAAATAAAATGAAGGTAAAAGCATAGATTGCCCACATTATTCCATTAATTTTTTGTTCCGAAGCCTTATTTTCAATAATAGTATAGATGAATTTGCCTCCATCCAGTATTGGTAATGGCAACATATTGATGATTCCAATGAAAAACGAAATCATCCACAGCCAAAGAAGAAACATCGATAGATGAGGATCCCATTCTATGAAATTATAGATAGGCTTGTATGATAATGCATTATCTCTCATTATGCCAACTAGCCCTCTATTAGGATCATCAGGGGAAGGCATAATCTCTACAGGTAATTGTAATTGTTGTCCATTTCTCTGTACTGTCACAGTGACAGTATCACCAGGTTTCAGATCGATCTTTTGAAAATCTAACGGAGTTATTATAACAACACCATTTATAGCTGTTATCAAGTCACCACTTTGCAAACCTGCTTTTTCTGCTCCACTGTCTGGAATAATTGAAATAACGAGTACACCATCAGGTGCATCATAAAACCATTCCACAAATGGTTCTGGTAGAATCAATGCAAAAATTGGATTTGTTAATAATAGAGCACCTAAGGCAAATGCAAATATTACATTCGAAGTAGCTCCTGCTCCTATTACTCTGAGCTTTGATATTTTTTTTGCCTTATCAAATTCCTCCTCATCTGGTTCCACAAATCCTGCAAATAATGCAATAAAGACTGCAAATCCTCCGGTCTTGATCTTTATTTTTTCTAAAGACGCCACAATACCATGGGCACCTTCATGAATTACAAGAACTATTGGAATAGATAATAGAAAATACGCTATGGCTGACGCTGAAGTTAGTGTAACACCAGGTATCAGCACCGTTAACTCGGCAAATTCAGTTGGCTCTACAAAAAAGTTCGAGAGGTTGTTCAACAAAAACCAGAATGCAAATCCCATCATCAGAAATCCCGCAACTACGCTAACATCTGCAAAAACACGAATTCCCCGTCTAGTTCTAGTTAATATTTTTGAAAGTATAGATTGAACCTGAGTATTTTTGTATGTGAGACTGTAGGCCTTTAGTTCAAAACCATGTTTTTCTAGTTTTAGGGATTTTGCAGCAATCAAGATTACAACCCATGCTATCAAAACGTAGATTATTGCATTATCAGTTAAAAAATCAAGAGCCAAATCGATTGGTACTTTTTTTATTCACGTAAATTTATCGGTTACTATGAAACCCGTGATTATTGTATCAACATTTCCTAGTAAACAATCAGTAACCAGTATAGCCAATAAACTAGTAAAGAAAAAACTAGCTGCATGTGTTAATATCACAAAGATTTCATCTGTTTACGCATGGAAGGGAAAAATTGAAAATCAGGCTGAATATCTTGCACTTTTCAAAACTAGCAAAAACAACAAGTCTAAGCTAAAAAAAGAATTACAAAAACTTCATCCATATGATATTCCAGAAATTGCGGAAATCAACGTTGATTCTATTAATCAGCCATACCTAAAATGGCTTGTCGATTCGACCAGCTAACCTTCTATTGAAAATCTAAGAAGTGAAATAATTCCACCCAGCCCTGTCACTCTTAGACCAGCATCGGTGGTTGTATCTACACTGTATACTTTGGCACCCTTTAACTCAACATCGTTTAGAAAATTGATAACTTCTTGTTCATCGTTGCTTTGAATTGCTTTTTCAGAAAAAATCAGAGAATCAATTGCACCATATTGATTTGCCCTTTTTGTTTCTTCCAAACCCATTGTAAATTTGTGGCTTTTTTTGTTGGCAAGAAACATTACCTGGTCTATGATATCAGACACCCTAGCCAGCTTACTATTCGAAATTATTTCTTTCATTGATTGAGATTTGGTAAATATGTGAATCCCATCTTCACCGCTGGAATCAATTCCTTCAACAATCTTAATTTGATGATTTTGTGTAATCTTAGTACCTGCAAGAAAGTTTGCAAACTTCTTTTTAGTTTCACCCGGTCCAAAGATTATGATCTGCTCGCGAGCTTTTACGACAGAAAGCAAAGCTTTTGTAACTTCGTTGAAGAAATTTTCAATTTTAAAGTTAGTTTTGTATCGTTTCCCACCTGCTCCTGAATAGATGTTTGGAACTATTTGTAGATGTGTACCCTTTAGTTTTGCAATTCCACAATCGCTAGTATCTATTGCTACCAGGACAAATGTCAGTCTTTGGCCATGAGTTTTTGCAAGTTTTTTTTCTATACTTGTCCATTTCTTTTTGACTAGGTTAAACGGTTGGTCAACTTTGATGATAAATGAATGGTGAGAACCATGAGGAACTGATTCGTTATTAGACTCTTTGATTATCCCACTCACTCGTAATCTTTCCAGTACGTTATCAAGTGATATCTTTTCAACTTCAAGTAACAGCCTAATCTTTATTCGTTCTCCCTTGTCTGGTCTTGCAAACTCCTTTTCCTGTTTAATAACACGCACAGTTTCTCCCACAACCCTGTCACCCTTTTTAATAATTCTACGAAGTATTATTAGATCGTCAGAATCTTCTGGCAAGTAGGAAATTGTATTATCATCTATAATTTTGGAAATCATGCTGCGTTTATTTGTCTAAAACAAGAAAACCTATCAATTTTCCTGAATCTTTTTTTTAACATAATTTTCAACCCAATCTAGTGTAATAACTCCACTTTGTGCTAGATTTACAAGAGAATTTGATGACGCTTCTCCAGAAGCCTTGCCGTTATTGTGTCTAATCTGTCGCCACTTGAGACTTGTATTTCCACTCTTTGAATTATAGATAATTCCTAAAACATCCTTTGCATTAACAAACGTAATATCTCTGACTTTTTTTAGAGTCACTTTATCTGCTGCTTCAACGTATATCGATCCAAGCGCATCCTCACGCTCTGGAAAAACTTCAGCATCATCTCTGTAACTTTCTGGAACAAATGAACTACACGTACTTGCAATAGTAAATCTCCTAAAATTTTCCAATGATGAAGCCGCATCTATTTTTACCATATTTCTGTTTTAATGCATGTAGTTATTTATCAAGCTTCTTGAAAGATTAATTTAGTATTTCTATGATTATAATACGTAGGCGTTGATGATCTTATCCCTTTGACTTGATGATGAGGATCTTGAGTTCTGAGCCTGCAATTATTTTTCATAAAATGGCATAAACATGAATTAACCAAAATCAGTATCACGTTTTTGTGATTGATTTTCATTCATTCTTGCAGATGCCCTAAATTCTTCATCATGATTTTGACGTCCATGACCGCATTTTACACATGCTACAAATTGACCATTTGGGTTTTTTTCAAAATTCTCACAGCCACAAAAACATGCCATAATTCAATCACTCACCGTCTGTATATCATTCTTAGCATATGTGAAAAATTAATTAGATTCAGTTTTACTGCAACATTCTCCCATGGGAATGTCACGATCATGGGGGCATTTTCTTGGATGGTTTAGCATAGTACACAAAGCATCTGTAAATTGCATATTCATATGGTGTTCAATACCACAAACCATCTCTTCATCAATCTCCACCTTAAGCGCACTATCCATTAAAACTTCTAATAATCTACTGTTTCTCATCATGCTTGAGCCAATTTTTTCACCAGTTTCAGTAAGGATAACACCAGCCTTGTTATATTCCACTAGTTCTTTCCCATTTAATTTTTTTAACATTTGGACAACACTTGGTTGTCTAACATTAAGCATTTTTGCAATAACGCTAATTTTTACTGGCTCATTTCTTTCCTTTATATGCCAAATTGCCTTAAGATACATTTCAACATGTTCGGCTTCCGCAGTTCCAACAAATAGAACTTCATCTTTATTATCGTTCATTATTTAATCTCCGTAGCATCTTTTAATAAATATTCAAAGTATTCACTTGCAAAACTAGATAATCCTACATGATCAGTGCATATTGCTACAATTTCAGAAGTACTTGAGTGACTAATTTCTGGACCCAATAATATTACAACATACTGTTTGTCTGCAATTATACCACCACCAAATAGTCCTTTCTTACTCTTTAGAGTAGCAAGTCGGTTTAATCCTTTGGTGACTTCTTTATCAAATTTATCAGATGTAAGAATTGTAATTTTAACTCCTTTCTCATTCAACTGTCTTAGTTTTGGTAATGCTTGTTTTACCAATCCTTCTCCAGCTTTTGGTATTGCAATTAATACCTCCTTTTTGCATGATTCAATTAGCTCAAAAATTTTATTTACTATATTCATTGTACCTGTTACAACCCAGATATCAGGTCGTTCACTAATACCACTTTTTTCGTATATTGGACTAAGATCACTTAGTATAATTCTCTCGTTTTTACCAAAAGCTGTTTCAGCTTTTTGTTTTGTTGTTTGCAGTGCAGTGCTAGGAGATTTAGCAAAATATTTTGTTGGTCTTGCATCATTAGATCCTATCCAACCTTTTTCTTCTAACGAACTCAATATCTCATAAATCTTTGAATATGGAACACCGCATTTCTGGCTTAAATCCGAGGCAGTAAGCTCGCCAGATTTTAGTAACGATACAAAACTCTTAATTTCATAGTTGGTCAGACCAACTTTTTCCATGGATTTTCGTGTTAGATCGGATACGCTCATATGCTTCCTTCATCTGTCCTATTCTTAATTACCCTATAAATCACACTCCTAATCCAACGGTGTATGGTATGAAACTTGTTAAATACTAATTTTTAGGCAATTTTGATAGTAATGGCATTAATTCAGATTTCCAATCAATCTACTAAATCGCTAAGTAAAAAATCAACAATTCGTTTTACACAAAGCATTTGTCCTGATTGTAATATGATTCTGGATGCTGAAGTATTTGAAAGAGATAATCAAGTCTTCATGTCAAAGATTTGCCCAACGCACGGTGAATGTGAAGAACTGTATTTTGGTTCCTATGATATGTACAAGAAATTTAGTACCTATTGGGTTGATGGAAAAGGTGCCCACGCGCCAAATGTAATGATGGAAGATAAATGTTCATGTCCAAACAACTGTGGGCTTTGTTCAAACCATTTGTCTCATAGTGGACTTGCAAATATTATAGTTACAAACAGATGTGATCTAACATGTTGGTATTGTTTCTTTTATGTAAAGAAAGGTCTTGAAGGGGCTTACATGTATGAACCAACTCAAGATCAAGTACGAGCTATGATGAAGACTTTAAGGGCTGAAAGACCAATACCCGGAAACTCTATGCAGATTACTGGCGGTGAACCAATGCTAAGAGAAGATATCACTGATTTGATCAAGATAATGAAAGAAGAGCACGTTGACCATATACAAATGAATACCAACGGAATACGTCATGCATTGGATCCAGAAGCAGGCCGTGACGTGAGAATGGCAGGATGTAATAATCTTTATCTTAGTTTTGATGGTGTAACAGCG